>VOFH01000919.1_pt1 | contig 20001 bp, 27 predicted proteins | sample 5384091 | NCBI WGS metagenome assembly VOFH01 (sample SAMN12384727, study PRJNA508395) | human gut metagenome | isolation source: healthy gut G | host: Homo sapiens
TTAGGTACGACCAACCGGAATTCATACCAGAAGTCGAACATATCTCCCAGCAGATAAACGGCAGCTGCCTTGTGCTTTATACTATCAAGAAAAATTCACCAAACGCCGTTCCTGTGTACGCCCATGTTCAATAGCACGGGAACCAAGATGTGCATCGGAAAGGAAATAGACATTCTTCATAAAAACCCAGTTCCAGTTTAGCCTCCTCACTCATCATATCCTTATCCCATTCCGGTTCAAACACCAGATTAATGGTAGCCGAGTTCACTCCTTCCACAGATTCTATCTTCTGGCGAATATCTTCCATGATAAAATCAGCGGCTGGACAGTTCGGTGCTGTCAGTGTCATATCCAGCACCACTTCCCCATTATCAGAGACATCTATCTTATAGATCAGCCCAAGATCGTATACATTCACCGGGATTTCCGGATCGTACACAGTTTTTAGCATGGCTACAATCTTTTCTTCTATTTCAAACTTTTCCATACGTTCTTATTTATGTATTGCAAAGATAGAGATAAAAAATTAGACACGGAATGCGTACCTAACTAAAAAACATACCGAGAGACTAAATTGTTGCGGGAAATATTCATCAATCGTTTCAGAGCAGCCCTTCATCTGCAAAGCTGTAAAAGCCGTCCTCACAGACTATGACATGGTCTATCAGGCGAATATTCATCGTATCCGCCGCTTTACGGATATGTTCCGTCAATGTCCTGTCAGGCTGGCTAGGCTGAATATTTCCGGAAGGGTGATTGTGCACCACAGCTATTTGTGTAGCCCTTTGCATCAATGCTTCCCGAAGAATGGAACGCACATCGGCATAAGTACCGTCTATACCGCCGGAACTGATACGTATCTTATCAATCAGTTTCGTTGCCTGATTCAACAACAGTACCCAGAACTCTTCTTGCGCCAGGTCGCACATTAGTGGTTGAAAAATCTCGTAGATATCTTTTGAGCAGGTGATCCGAAGTCTCTCTCTGATGTTTTGCAATTTCCGCCGCTTGCCTAATTCAAGGGCGGCCATAACTGTAATGCTCTTTGCCGGTCCCATTCCTTTAAAACGGGAATAGTCGCACACTTCCCACTTTGCCAAAGAGTTCAGATTATTATCACAAGAGAGAAGCAGGCGTCTCATCAGTTCGACAGCACTTTCTTCCGTATTTCCGGAGCCTATTAATATAGCGAGTAGTTCGGCGTCACTCAATGCGGCTGCTCCCTTCTCTATCATTTTCTCCCGCGGACGATCCTCCGGTGCCCATTGGTTGATAGATAACTTGTGTTTGTTTTCCATTTTCTATGTTTTGAAAGTGTAAAGGTAGACTTATTTTATTTAATGGCAGGGGATATAGAAAAGAAAATAAAATACCGGTGGTATTTCCCTATAGGAAACTGAAAGTTTCAAGCCTTGGGAACTTTAGTTTCAAGCGTCTGAAACTAAAGTTTCTCCATGATGAAACTAAAGTTTCCCACCGGTGAAACTATAGTTTCTGTACGGCGAAACCAAAGGTTCCAATGCATGAAACTATTGGTTTTGCCGTATTAATTTATAGTCATATAAGTATCCTAGTTCATAACCGTGAAGACACAATTCAGAATCATACGAGTTTACTTATAAAAGTTCTTTTGAAATGCTTCAAACTCATCTTTTCCTCTGATGCAACGTTGCCACCATGCACGCCAGAAACCTGTACCGTAGCCTATAAGCTGAATAAATGCGGCAGCAATGGAATATATTCCGATACTTAAACTCTTATTTTGAATCGTTGAGTCTATGCAGACCAACAGTGCATAAAGAAGAATAGGCGTGAAACTAAACAGACAAAACGGTGTCCCCAATAATAAAACAGCTACTCCTAATGTAAAGACCGCCGGGAGCAGATGCACCAGTTTCAACGAATCAGGGTACTTCTTGTAAAGATTGATACGGGCAATACCGGAGTTGTGCACTTGTTTGAAGAATTTCTTCAAGTCTGTCCGGCGCTTGTGATATACCCAGGCATCCGGAAAAAGGCGACAGGTATAACCACCTTTAAAAATACGGATGCTGAAATCAATATCCTCGCCGAAACGCATCTTTGAGAATCCTCCCAAGGTTTCATACACCGTCCGACGTACCCCCATATTGAAACTACGGGGATAGAATTTATCTATTTTCTTTTTTCCGCCACGAATACCTCCCGTTGTGAAAAAAGAAGTCATGGAATAATTAATCGCTTTCTGGATATCCGTAAAGGAATCGTGTGCGCGGTCGGGACCTCCGAAAGCATCGGCAGGAGAAGCGAGAAGTTCCGCCTCGATGGCATCGAAATATCTCTCGGGGAGAATCACATCAGAATCCAGTATAATAAGGTATTCACCCTCGCTGCGTTCCGCTCCGTAGTTACGTGTTTGCCCCGGTCCTGAATTTGGCTTAGAGAAATATTTGATATTCAACCGGTCAATATAGCGGTCTGTTACTTCTTTGCAGGGAATGGAAGAACCGTCTTCCACTACAACAACTTCAAAATCTTTAAAGTACTGTGCCGTGAGACTTTGTAATAGTTCATCCACTTCATCGGGACGATTGTAAACGGGGATTATGACAGAGTAACGCATAGTAAAATACTGGATATAACTGTTTGATATGCAAAGTAAAGGAAAAAAAATGAGACTGATACAGGAATGATAAATTTCTATTCATTAAAAAAGGCGACACTTTTATAGAGCCGCCTTATCATATATACAAAAGTATGTTTATTACTTCTTCAGAATATCCATTGTATCGGACGCAATCAACAATTCTTCGTCTGTCGGAATCACTACTACTTTCACTTTAGAAGCAGGAGTAGAAATAATTGCTTCCTCACCACGAACCTTAGCATTCACGTCATTATCAAGTTCGATACCCATGAATTCCATGTCTTTACAAACTTCACGACGACATTCCATCTGATTCTCACCTACACCACCTGTAAACAGGATGATATCCACACCACCTAATGCAGCAGCATAAGCACCAATGTATTTCTTGATACGATAATAGTACATCTTCTCAGCCAGAATTGCTTTTTCATTACCGGCAGCACAAGCAGCCAATAATTCACGCATATCGCTTGATACGCCGGAAATACCCAGTACACCGCTCTTCTTATTCAGCAAATTAGAAACTCCTGTTGTATTCAAGCCTTCCTTTTCCATGATAAATGTCACTGCACCGGCGTCAATATCACCACTACGAGTTCCCATCATCAAACCTTCCAATGGAGTCAGTCCCATTGTAGTATCAATACATTTACCGTCTTTGATAGCAGCAATAGAGCCGCCATTACCGATGTGGCAAGTGATAATTTTCTTTCCTTCCGGATTCACACCCAGAAATTCACACACACGTTTTGATACATAACGGTGAGAAGTTCCGTGGAAGCCATAACGACGTACACCATATTTCTCGTACAATTCGTAAGGGATAGCATACATGTAAGCATAATCCGGCATAGTCTGGTGGAAAGCTGTGTCAAATACGCCTACCTGCGGAATATTAGGAAGAATAGCGGAAACTGCGTTTACTCCTTTCAAGTTGGCAGGATTGTGAAGTGGAGCCAAGTCGTTACAAGCAGTAAATGCTTCCAATACCTCTTTATTCAGCAATACAGATTCGCTGAAACGTTCTCCCCCGTGTACCATACGGTGACCTACCGCATTGATTTCGTCCAATGACTTGATAGCTCCGTATTCGGGGCTGATCAATGTATTGAGGATGAACTCCACACCCACAGTATGCTCCGGTATGTCTTTTTCCAGAATTTTCTTCCCGCCATCAGGCAAGGTCAATTTCAGGAAAGAGCCTTTCAAACCGATTTTTTCAATACCACCTTGAGCAATTACCTCTTTGGTGGTCATGTCGAACAATTTGTATTTAATAGATGAACTACCACAGTTCAATACTAAAATCTTCATATCGTTTTATTATTTAATATCCGTTATTTATTTGTTAGCTTTTGCTGCAATAGCTTGATTAGCAGTGATAGCAATCATACGGTAAACGTCTTCGATAGAGCAACCGCGTGACAGGTCGTTCACCGGGCAAGCAATTCCCTGGAGAATCGGGCCGATAGCGTCAGCATGTCCCAAACGTTGTACCAGTTTATAAGAAATATTTCCTACTTCCAAGCTCGGAACAATCAGAACGTTTGCCTGTCCGGCTACGTCTGAACCCGGAGCCTTACTTGCACCCACTTCAGGAACAAGAGCAGCATCTGCCTGCATTTCACCATCCAAGTCGAGAGTCGGAGCCATTTCTTTAGCGATCTTCGTCGCTTCCACGCCTTTGTCTACCACTTCATGTTTTGCAGAACCCTTCGTAGAGAAGCTCAACAGGGCAACTTTCGGATTTTCGATACCTGCCACAGCTTTAGCTGTTTGAGCTGTGCACACAGCAATCTGAGCTAACTGGTTAGCATCCGGTACCGGAGTAACAGCAACATCGCCCATTACCAAAATTCCATTCTTTCCATATTCAGGAGCGTGAGTTAGCAACAACATTGCACCTGATACACAAGTGATTCCGGGCGCTGTCTTGATAATCTGCAAAGCAGGACGCAATACATTACCAGTAGTGTTGCGTGCACCAGCCAACTGGCCATCAGCATCACCGCTCTTAATCATTAAACAACCATAGAACAAAGGATCATTCGTCAACTTACGAGCTTCTTCAATAGTCATTCCTTTCTTTTTACGAAGTTCACACAGCAATTGTGCATATTCTTCGTGTTTCGGAGAAGTCTCAGGATCAATAATAGTAGCTTTACCAATGTTGCCCAATCCCCATTTTACAGCAAGTTCGATGATTTCTGCCGGTTTACCCAGTAGAATAAGGTCAGCAACTTCATCTGTCAAAATCTGATTGGCAGCTTTTAATGTGCGTTCTTCAGTTCCTTCAGGAAGAACAATACGCTGGCGGTTTGCTTTCGCACGCGCCACGATTTGGTTGATTAAATTGAGCATAGAAATATTGAATAATGTTATAAAACCTGGTTACAATTTATAATTTGCGGTGCAAAAGTACTCAATTTTGTAATATACACATTACAAATCCGCCCATTTTTCGAACCCAAGTCTAAAATATTATAATATTTAACACTGTACTTCTATTTTTTCTACCTTTGCAGCGTTTTCAAACAAATCAATAGGTAATTAGTATGATACGTCAGTGCGCCATTTTATTTGGCTGTTTGGCTTTGGGTGAATTAATAGTTTATCTTACAGGCATCAAACTTCCCTCCAGCATCATAGGCATGCTGCTGCTCACCCTTTTTTTGAAATTAGGTTGGATTAAACTACACTGGGTGCAGGGCTTATCCGACTTTCTGGTAGCTAACTTAGGTTTCTTTTTCGTTCCGCCCGGAGTGGCGCTTATGCTATATTTTGATGTAATTGCTGCCGAATTCTGGCCGATAGTGATAGCAACAATTGTCAGTACCGCCCTTGTGCTAGTCGTTACGGGTTGGGTACACCAGATTGTTCGTAAGTTCAGGCTGGCGCGCCAAATAAAACTGGCGCGTAAACTTCATTTACCGGATCTCCATCTATCGGACAGACTTCGTTTAAAAGATAAAATCAACTTAATGAATAAAGACAAATGAGCTTTTTAGAAAATGACTTTTTCCTGTTAGCTGTCACTTTCGGGATTTTCTTCTTCGCCAAACTACTCCAGAAGAAAACAGGACTGGTATTGCTAAACCCGATATTACTTACAATCGCAGTGCTTATTATTTTTCTTAAAATGACACATATCTCTTATGAGACTTACAACAAAGGCGGACATCTTATCGAATTTTGGTTACGTCCGGCAGTTGTAGCTTTAGGTGTGCCCTTATATCTTCAGTTGGAAATGATAAAGAAACAACTTTTACCGATTCTTCTGTCCCAACTGGCAGGATGTATTGTCGGAGTTATTTCAGTAGTGCTGATAGCCAAACTCATGGGAGCTTCGCAGGAGGTTATTCTTTCACTGGCTCCAAAGTCCGTCACTACGCCGATTGCCATGGAAGTAACCAAAGCTATCGGAGGTATTCCGTCACTCACTGCGGCTGTCGTGGTTGCAGTAGGCTTACTAGGCGCTATTTGCGGTTTTAAAACGATGAAAATCATGCATGTAGGTAGCCCGATAGCACAAGGTCTCTCAATGGGAACGGCTGCACATGCGGTCGGAACCTCCACTGCAATGGATATCAGTAGTAAATATGGAGCGTATGCCAGCTTGGGCCTAACCTTGAATGGAATATTCACAGCATTACTGACACCTACTATCCTTCGATTATTGGGTGTTTTGTAAAAACAAAAATCCACAATTTTTCGTTATATAAGAGTTAAACGCAAAAAACAATCACATGATTTCATTTAAAGATATCACATTAGCAGATAAAGACACGATTACCTCATTCACAATGAAAAGTGATCGCCGTAACTGCGATCTTTCTTTTCCAACCTTTGCAGTTGGAGATTTTTATACGATACTAAATTTGCAGTAGCCGACAATTTCCTGGTGTTCAAATTCTGGGCGGAGAGCAACTTGCCTATATGATGCCGATTGGAACCGGTGATTTAAAAGCTATATTACGCAAACTGATAGAAGATGCAGATAAAGAGAAGCAGTCTTTCTGTATGTTAGGAGTTTGCAGTAATATGCGTGTAGATCTTGAAACAACTCTTCCCAGCCAGTTTGTTTTCACGGAAGATCGTGATTATGCTGATTATATTTATTTGAAAAGTGATCTGATACCGGCAAATCCGTGGCTATTCGATTATTATGCACGCATAGGATATGCTCCGGTGTTTCAATATTCTACGAAAGAAATCATTCTTCCGGAGTTTATTCCTTCCAAAGAAATAAAGGTTGATATCGTGTCCGAATATAAGGAAGAAGTATATTCCTATTTGAATAAGAAACTTGCGGAACGCCCTTGTTGCATCCAGCATACAACAGAAGATTTTGAGGTAATTATGGCTGATCTCGCTATCAGTAATGGTATTTTGCTCGTAGCCAAATTAAATAACGAAATAAACGGAATAGCGATTGTGTATAAAAGAGACGAAAGCGTCATTATCAACGAACTTCTCGTAGAAACTAAAGACGCTGAACATAGTTTATTGTTTCATCTCAAACAACATACCGGATGTAATCGTATGATTCAATTATTACCTCCTGACAAAAAGCAGCCTCAACAAGCATTAGGAATGGCACGCATCATCAATGCAAAAGAAGTTCTACAATTATACGCTGCCACTTTCCCGGAAGATGAAATGCAGATAGAGGTATCAGACAAGCAGTTATCTGTAAATAATGGTTATTACTACTTATGCAAAGGAAAATGTATGTATAGCACCGAACGTTTGCCCGGTGCACACATACAAATGAATATCACTTAATTAACTAACAGAATCCTCCAACCGTTAAATCCCTATATGAGCCTTATGCTGAATTAAAAGTGACTATTTTATTTATTCAGATAACGTACCCTTTCACAAGCGGCCAGTAAGAAAGCACCGACTCCGAAGTTGGCAGTCGAGTTGGCATCCACGACCTGCCCCGGAATGGCTTTCTCTCCGATGGGTTGCACATAACCGATTTTCCCATCAGGTTGAAGGGCAACTGTTATCAAATATTGCCATGCTTTTTCAACTATCGGCTGATATTCGCCGGCATTCAGGAAACCGTTATTGATCCCCCATTGCAAACCGTACGTAAAGAATGCAGTGCCACTTGTTTCGGGTCCGGGTGCATGCTCCGCATCGAGCATACTACGCGTCCAATACCCTTCAGGTTGCTGACAAGCCGCAACAGATTTTGCCAATGTACGGAAACGGTCTATATATTCCTGACGATACTTATCCGTTTTAGGCAAGTCTTTCAGCACCTTTGCCAGTCCGGCTAATACCCAACCGTCACCGCGTGCCCAAAAATCTTTTTTTTACCTGTTCACACTTTTGTGCTTGGGATATACGTATTTTCCATCGCGATAGTAAAGTCCGGCTTCTTCATCATACATGATACTGTCTGCATAAGCAAGGTATTCATGCAGTTTCTCCAGGTAAAGTGGATTTTTAGTGATATTATATAGTTTAGTCATCACAGGCATTACCATATAAAGACCGTCAGCCCACCACCAATAATCATTCTTGGGTGTACTCATCTGATACTCCATCACCTCACGGGCACGGGCTATCTTATGCGTATCCGGTTCCAGATTATATAAATCGGCATACGTCTGAAAACAGATCTGATAATCGCCGAACAGTACATAATCGTCACTCTCGCCATAGCTGTATTTCCATTCGGCTTTATTATCTGATTTAGCGCCTTTCCATTGATTATGTTCAGCCCATCCTTTTGAGTATTCCAGGTATTCCGGCTTGTTGGTCAGGAAGTAAGCCTCCATGTTTCCGGTATGATAAGCGGCATTGTCCCAGAAAGAACGCCCGTGTTCCGGATGGTTTGTCTGCCAGTAGCCATTGACTTTATGAATAATGTCAACCACTTCTGCCGAAGATGAAACTTTCTTTGGTTGTGCAACCGGCACACACCGCACAGCCTACCACCAGTGCGGAAAAAAGAGTTGCATACAATTTCTTCATATCTTTATTTTTTGTATTTGTATTCGCTTCCAGTACATATATCATTTGAGGTTCAATCTCCGCCGTGCGTTCACCGTCGCCTTGACAAGTGTGCTGTACAAAGAGATTGAGTTTCCGCTGTTTCTTCCAGAGCTCCGTATCATGGGACGGTTCCCAGGCATCCACGGAAAAATCCGTCAGGTCGGTGACTATCCACTTACCGTTGGCAACATCAGCAGTATGTGCCATTGAAACACGGCTGCCCCGCTCTTCGTCACGGAAAATATAGAAGATTTCTCCATCCTCTACCACAATACGCGGACGGGCAACAGGAATCATCTTAGTGCCTCCTCCCTTCAGTGTAAACGGAGTCTTGCGGTCTGTCACCTGACGATAATGCCATGTCTTCCCGTCATTCCAGACAATGCGATATTGAGGAACTTCACTGTCCGAACTTCTCCAATAAGTGGCAATATAAGGATTACCATCAGCGTCTGCACTCATACTTGTCTGGTTTATCAATTCCGAGTTTTGTGGAATACGACAAGCATACTCTGCATTCGAAGCTGTAATCGGAAGTTTATATTGTTCACCATCCGACTTATACCAAGTCACTCCGTTATCAAAAGAACGCGCGTAGCAAAAGATCGTGGTTGGTCTCCACCTGCCAGGTTTCGCGCCATACCCACGAGAGATGAATCGTACCTTTTTCGTCTACATATAGCTGCCAGTAAGCATTTCGTTTGTCTTCACCATCAATCAGAACATCCTGCACACGGACCCATTTATGGTCTTTCAATGAATAACGGTTCATCACCAGATTTCCACGTCCGGAAGAACCGGAACGGTAGACAAACAACAAATCCCCGCCTGTCAGAGGGTAAAACTCCGGATATGTAACATTTCCTTCGTCCACTCCGGTCATCGGCATTTTATCGCCCAGTTCCAGAGAACCGGGGGCGATACTGCGGCAGTAATTCAACTTGTGTCCGTGATGGTCAAAAGAAACGTGCAGATACCCTTCTCCGTCTACCATTATACTGATGATATTGTGGGCATCTTTTACATTTCCACGATATTGAGTACGATGCAATGTCCATTGCTTCGAATTTAGTTTCCGTTTACCCAACACAAGATAGCCGTCGGCATCGTAATAGCTGATATATTGCTCATCCCCATGCGTCACCAATGAATTATTGCGGAATACCGTTGTATTGACAGATGTACAACTATATCCTTTGGCAACTTCCACCAGTTTTTGTGAAAAGCACAAGGCAGAAACAGATAGTAATAAAAAGTAAGCAGCAGTGTCCGTTTCATGATCTATTTTTTCAGTTTGTCATATTTCTTGTATTTGTCAGATTTCTTCTGTTTGTCAAAGACGGTCAAATCCCATTTTTCATGCCATGGGATGGTAATAGTCCGTCTTTTATCAGTACAGGAAGCCATACATAGCGTGAATCTTCGAGGTCTTTCTTCTTCCAGCGGTCAAACATGGCAATATATGCATTCTTCTTTCCGATGACCGGTTGTACGTATGTACTCTGCGCATAGAAAGTCTTGTCTGCATCCGGACCCGTACAAGGATTACCTATTGTTTTCCATGTACCCATGATGGAATCTGCCACTGCGATTTCCGCCACATTCGGGTCCCAGCCGGTGCAGCCGGAACTTAACATATAATATTTGCCCTTATGCTTAAACACTGCCGGAGCTTCACGGGATTCTTTGATGAAATTGCGTAAAGCGTCCGCTTGGTTTCAGGTAATCGTCTGTCAGGAGACTGATATACATGGTTTCGTTATTTTCTGAAGAATAGAATTGATAGGCACGTCCGTCATCATCGACGAAAACTGTCTGGTCACGGCTCATCGCATTATTCGGCCGGAAACTTCCCAGGTAAGTGAATGGTCCGTTTGGAGAATCAGAGACAGCCACTCCCGCACACGCTTTGCTGTAATCGGCACTCTACGTGTGCCCACATCACGAACTTACCTGTCTTTTTATTATAAATCACTTTCGGACGTTCCAAAACCTTCGACGGATGCAGGTCATGGTTCGGGTCCTCTTTGACTGCCGGAAGCACAATGCCCTCAAACTTCCAGTTCAGTAAATCTTTGGAAGAATAGCAGCCTACTCCCGTCACATCTGTACGATAACACTCCCAGGTAGCCCAATCAGGCAAAATCGTTTTGCCTTTTTTATATTCTCCATACCAGTAGTAAGTACCGTCGTGGTAAAGAAGTCCCCCGCCATGGGCATTGATAGGGTTACCGTCCGTATCCTTCCACACTTCCCCGGGAATAATATAACTATTCTTCTGAGCTCGCATTTGTATTGGCAGTAACCCGATACAAACCACTACCAGTAATAACATTCTTACCATATATATTTCATTAATTTCGATGTTTCTCATTTTTCTCTGCCGACATATCACCTCGCAGTGAAATCATTCGCTCACAAAGATAACCTATACAGCTTCATTATGTCCACCTGGGAAAATACGTATATACTTGCCTGTATGACTAAGATAATCATCAGACAATTCTGCAATCTGCAATGTCAGATTGTCTTCCGAAGAATAAATATGATAAGCTTTTCCATCATCATCCACAAACAAAGTCATATCACGAGACATTTGTCCTCCTTCCAAATCTCTTTTCACAAACATTCCCTTTTCAACTGCATCATACCATTCCGGAGTCCACCATTTTTCATATTCTGAAAGATTCCATTTGATCCGTTTCTCTTTCTTCGTCATATTCAATGGATAGATACTCGAATTTACACGAGCCGAACGAATAAAACAATAAGGTCCAGTTGGTGAGTCACTGACAGCGACGGCAGCACGGGCCGGTCCATACCCCCGGCCTTTCAATTCCAGATGAAACCACATTACGAATTTTCCGGTCTGCTTATTATAAATAACTTTCGGGCGTTCCATGATGCACCCTTTTTCAATATCACTTCCTTTTGCTTCAGATATGGGTAACACCACTCCTTCATAGTTCCAGTTCAACAAATCAGTAGATGAATAACAATTGATCCCTTTTTCGGTCACAAAGCCCGATTCGGGACGATGTTCACCGAACCAATAATATTTTCCTTCATGATACAAAACGCCTCCACCATGAGCATTAATCACATTTCCTCCGTATCTCTCCAAACCTTACCAGAAACAATTTTTTCATCTTCTTTCTGATAAACCCGCACATAATCTATTTCATACTTGGTTTCGTAAAGCATTGGAGCAGCATTGGCTAAGATATGGTGTTCCTTTAATCTGATAATATTCCATAATATCTATCTCACCACATGAAGGCCATTCCATATTGCTTCCCAATGTCCAGATAGCAGGCCATGCTCCTTTTGCCACGGGAATACGTGCCTTTATCTCAAAACGCCCATACAGAAACTCTTTCTTTCCGGCAGTAGTTACTGAAGAAGAGGTATAGTCAATAAATTCTCTTCTTCCGCCAATCATTACTTCCGGATATATAAAGAGGATTTTTACGGTTCTGCTCTTTCCGGGCTTCTATTATCAACAGCCCATTCTTGCAAACTGCATTGTCGGATTGATACCACTGAGCTTCTTCATTACGCGCATATCCTTGCTCAAAGTTCCATACAGAAGAGTTCAAAGGACCATCTGTGTCAAATTCATCACTCCAAACAAGTTGCCAGTCGTCCTGGGCAAATGCGCATAATGAAAATGACAAGCCCATCATTAAAGTTACAATCTTCTTTATCTTCATACTAAGTTGTTTTTCTTGGTATATCCAAACCTATTGAACTATTTATCCCTAATAAATAAAATGATTCATATTTACATCAGCAAAAATAAGACTTCAATAAAAAATAAAGGACTAGAAATCGTGCAATTAGGTCAAACTTTAGATCATATTCATTAAAATGACTCAATAAAAGGCATCTTTTGCACGATTTTATATCGAATAGTAACATATAAGAAGTCATATAATCAAACGCAGGAGACAAGTTCAATCATCTCATCCCCTGCATTTACTACCTATATAAAAAATACCTATCGATTACTTCGTCATTGTACCTCTCAGGCGATACCTCTTTCCACCGGACTCGTAATCGTAACAAAATGTAAATGTGCCATCCTCAAAACTAACGGTCCCATTAGAAACCGATAGATTCTTCCAGCCAGCCACTGTGAAAGTACCGTCCGGTTGACGTAAACGTCACACCGTTGTTATCAATTGAGTTGAAATAATCTTCAGATGTAATGTTTACAGTTGGTGAAAGATCTGAATTCTGCGTAACATTAAAGAAACGAGCCTGATTTTTATTCACTGCCTTCAACGTACGCTGCATATTAACGGAAGAAGGAGTCAGTTCTTCATCATTGTCAGTCAACGTATATCTGATGGCTACCATCTGATAAATCCCTGAAAAGTCATTCGTTAAATTGAGATTCATTATGAGAACTGTATCCTTAGGTTGTTTCACGTAATCGGATACTGACTCAATTTTGAAAGTCAACGCATAAAGTTTATCACAATCCAATCCGGAAGTTTCGACAGTAAATGGCAACCGACTATATACATCGCCCGCTTTAATGGTCGTGCTCATTGACGGAAAACTGCAAAATTGATCACCCAACTTCTGATATTTTAATGGGGCATCCAACATATACTTATTATTGTACCATTCGATGGTAGCGTCATTGTGAGTCAAGACGACTTCCACATTCCGGTCGATATTCTGGCTACCTCCCGTAGCAACGGCAACATACGCATTTTGTGGACCATCGCCATACGCCACATCAAATTGCTGTACCACTTCATAGGCACCTACAATATAAACTTGTTTTGTAGTATTGTTCACCATCCAAAGGGCTCTCTTTACTACAGGATGCAAATAATCCTACAAGTAGCCCCAACGTATAAATAGTTCTAATTAGTTTCATATTTCTTTTGATTATATAGGTTTATCTCCATTCCGGATTTTGCACGAGGTTTTTATTTTTATCCAACACACTCTTAGGTATAGGATAGAAATAGTGTTTTGTACGAGAATGAACGCCGTGTCAATTTATCGTTCAAAATAGTTGTTGTGTAGAATTTCTGACGTTCATTGCTTCTTGCTTTGACGTTGCAACCGGAGATAGGACGATTGTATGCCTCCATAGCATCTCCCCAACGGCGCAAGTCGTGATAACGACGTCCTTCGCAAGCAAACTCTATTCTGCGTTCATGCTTAATCAGTTCACGGACCTTATTCCTGTCGGCAGCAACAGCCTCAGTAATTCCGGGCAGACCGGCACGATGACGAATCAGATTGAAATACTTCACAATATCAGCTGTATTATGTTCCACCGTCACTTGACTGCCATTAGGCATCTCCAGCGTATAAGGTTCTTTCAACTCATTAATAGCCTCCACATAATTCAGCAATGTTTCCGCATACCGGAAAACCGGGAAATATTTAGCTTTGACCGTACCCTTTTTTCATCTCATCTTTCCAAATGTCTATATTTGACACAAGTATAGCCTGTACGATTATAATCTTCAGGATGATCCGGATTAGCGGAAGCATATCCGTCGGAATAATAAGTAACCTCAATATTCTTGTACTGATTCTCCGAAGAAGAAGTGCCTGGCCAGAATGAATGGCAAAAGCCTATCGTTGCATAAAAACGAGGTTCGCGATTGTTATACATTCTAGCAGTGCTCGCTAGAAGTGTAAAGCCAGAGAAAGTTTGGTTAGCGCCGCCAATTCTTTCAAAATTAACGCTGGCATCCGGATAAGGATAGTCCTGACTGGATTCATTGATATCTTGTCCGTCCACCATTTGGTAAGCATCAATCAAGTCCTGTACGAGATTCAAGCCACCCCATCCACCTAATTTGAAAGGTGCAGCAGCCACCAATGGGGCATCACCTGTCGGCATTTGACAGGAATAGATAAATTCAGGATTAATCATCACAGGAATTTCACCACTGAATGTATAAGTCAACGAACGGTAATGGTCGATACCGGCTGCTCCCCTTTGGATAAGGCTCATAATAATCCGGATCTATCTCTTTGATAAATTCTTCATTAGTGGGCAGATCCTGCTATCTATTTCTTTGGGAGTCCAATACAACTCAAATTTATTTGAATCAATAATGTATTTTGAATAAGCGGCAGACACTCCCATTTCGAATTATCATTTTCCTGCGATATAAAGTTTGCGCCGTCACTTGTCCGCTGCCAGTCAGCATAAAACTTATTGCCGTTATATACCACGGACTGGCTGCATACAATGTAATTCTTGACAAAGTAGCGTAAGCGGCCCATTGAGTAGGAAGCGTCACAACCGTTGAACTTTCTACTTCCAGTGGCAAGAACTGAATGGCCAGAGACATCCATTTACGGATTTCCAATACGCATTCATCATATGTTCCCGTTCCAGTGACATTTCGGCTACCGGCACATCCACATTAAAGGGCGTTTCCGGAACAATGGGCACAGGTCCGTACTGCAACATCAGCAGATAATAATAATATCCTACCAAAAAGTAGCATCGTCCCATCAACTCACGACGTTCAACGTCTGTCACATCGGGTACTTCATTGATTCTCGACAAGGCAGTGAGTGCCATACGAATACCCTGATAATATTTGGGATAATTATTGTAATATCCGTCATAAGGAGTAATCTCGTCTAGCAAAAAACTTCATGCCGTAGTGCTGGCTATCATTCCAGGACATGAAATTCTCATCAGAAGCAATTTGGAACGGTGTAGAAGAATTTGACCAAAGTTTGCCTTCATTGGGTATATATTGCGCTGCACCGTTAATATACTGATCCAGGAGTTCTTTGCGAGAGAATACGGAGTCAAGAAAAGTCATCTGGTCAAATATATTCTTCGACATCCAGATAATCACTGCAAGATTGCAGCCCGATGGTTATACTACTACAAACCATCGACAGAAATAAAGTCTTTATAATATTTTGTTTTCTTTTTCATAATAATCGTCCTTTAGAAAGTTAAGTTCAACTGTAAGGTGTACATCCTTTGCAAAGGATATTCCGCTCCATTACCAGAGGCTTGCGATGGATCAAAAAAAGCTTCACTTTATCCCCACACATGTAGATTCTCGCCTATCAGACTGAGAGTAGCAGATTCCACACCGACACGACTCTTCAACCAATTATTCGTAAAGCGGTAAGAGACATCTACATTTTTGAGGCGCAGATATTTACCATCAGCTAACCAGAAGGTAGACTCCTGATTATTATTTTTTATTTTCTCCATACGTTAGTCGCGGAAACTTAGCATTCGGATTCTCTGCCAATGCAGGATCAATGCCATTAGCCTCAGCATATTCTCTTGGAATCCAACGATTTCTTGGATCAGCAACCATTTCGAGTAAGTTACCTCTTGATTCATTTAAGAAAGGATAGAATCCCCGACCACCTTGAAAATATTGTACTTTAGAGACTCCTTCAAACAAAATACTAACACGGAATGCCTTGTAGTTCCAATCAAGTGCAAAACCGTATTGTATAAACGGTACAGCAGAGTAGTTGAGAGGTACGACGTCATCTTTATCAATCTTACCGTCACCGTTCACATCCTTATACTTGATATCGCCCGGACGATAATTATCCATAAAGGTCTGTTTGGGACTACTTTTAATGTCATCCTCATCTTTAAATAATCCCAAAGCAATTAATCCGCGCTGTACTTTGTAAGGGACTCCGGAATTAGACTGATATGGATAATTCACCCCACTCTGTTCCCAGTAGATCACTTCGTTTTCAGCGTGAGTAAAGTTACCACGTACAGTAAGAGCCATATCTTTATTAAATGTATGAGTATAAGCTAGTGTACCATCCATACCCCACGACTTCATGCTTCCGATATTAGCATAAGGAAGTACATTGCTTAAACCACCCTCGTCCGGTATATTGGCACGCCTCTGGAAAATATCGGTTGTCTTCGTATGAAAGAAATCCACTGTCATGTCTACCTTATCATCAAAGAAACGGGCATCGATACCAAAGTTCGTTTTTGTACTGACTTCCCATTTTAAATTCATTGATCCGGTACGATTTTCGGCAAGTCCGGTTCCCCATGTACTGGAAACGTTACCTAAAGTAGTTAAATAAGGGGAATCGAATATCATTACCATTCTCATCTTTCAGACGATCATTTCCTACCCGTCCCCAAGAAGCACGGAACTTCAGGAAGTTATTGAATGGGAGCAGGTTTCTATACCAATCATATTGCGTAGGCACCCACCCCCCGGAGATAGAGGGGAACCAACCGTAGCGACGTTCTTTATTGAAATTTTCCGAACCGGTATAGCCAAGATTACCTTCTACGAGATAGGTATCTTTATAAGAATAGGTAGCGCGGAAGGAAAGTGCCTGATAACGTTTGGGAATGCTGACCAGCACACCGTTTCCCCAATCCACATTGGTCAGTTCTGGCGGTAAAAATGCGCCAACCCGTCACACGGTGATCTTGATTAAACAAACGTTTATAGTTGGCGGCAGCTTCGAAATATAATTCCCGATTGGATGCTGATGCTTGTATTGCTGTCATATCCTCCTTATTTACAGTACGCACAGTTTTCAAGCTACCATCCAAATAACGTCCATCTTTGGGATCGGCATAATATTGTTCGGGGTTCATGTGTCTGTCGACTATGTGTGCACCATTCATGGAGAATGAGAACAAGCCACGTACTGACAATCCCTCTGTGATTATACCCAAATCCTGCGACAAGCCTACATTTATTTTGGTAGAAGACGTCTCATTGGTAGTATATCCCATGTAATTCAGGCGTACATACGGTGATTTATCCTCCAGATTAGTGCCATAAGCAGGCAACTGACCATTAGAGTACCTCACTGGAACCACAGTAGGAGGTAAGTTCGCTTGCGATTCCACAGGTATTTATTGCTTGAGCCTGTTCCTGGTGCGTTTTTGTGTCTTGATTACTGCTTCCAAATTCAAACTCAACAAAGTTGTTTTTGTAAGGTCAGCATCAATATTCGTACGGAAATTATATTTATGATAGTTTACATTAACGTCATGTTTGCTTGCAGACTTATCCTGTTTAAATAGAGCTTCAGAGTTAAGGATACCCAAACTCATATAGTAGCGAGCACTTTGTCCACCACCGGAAATACTTAAATGGTGTTGATTGTTAATTACATGATCTTTCAAAATCACATCACGCCAATTCACATTCGGATATAAATCGGGTCAAGACCTGTTTTGAATAATTCTAGTTCAGTAGCAGAATATACCGGGTCGTCTCCACGAACAGAGCGCGCTTCATTCGCCAATGTTGCATATTGATAAGCATCGGCATATTCCGGCATACGGGGTGAATAAGAATAAGTAGCATTAGTTTTGAAATTGACATGCAACTTTCCGGCTTTTCCTCGCTTCGTAGTAACTACAACTACACCATTGGCACCGCGAGTTCCATAAACGGCTGTTGCCGATGCATCTTTCAGAATACTAAAACTTTCGATATCAGCAGGATCAAGATCGTTGATATTTCCTTCGATTCCGTCTATCAACACCAATGCACTAGAACTGGCGCCAAACGTACTCATACCACGAATCCAGAACTCCGAGAAGTTGTTACCAGGTTCGCCACTTCGGGTCACGGCAATAATGCCCGGCACGCGTCCACCCAACATGTTACTCACCGATACCGCAGGAGCTTGAATCCCTGCCGGGTCTACATTGGTGATAGCGCCTACTACAGAAACCTTTCTCTGAGTATCACGCCCACTACCACAACCTCATCAAACTCATTGACCGCCTCCTTCAAAGCAATCTTCTCTTTCAGTTTCGTAGCAGTATATTTAATTTCCCGAGTTTCATAACCTATATAAGAAAATACGAGTGTACTTCCGGCAGGAACACCTGTCATCTTAAACCGTCCGTCAAAATCGGTAACAACTCCCTACACCCTGTTTTCCTTTTATCTGAACAGACACTCCGATGAGTTCCTGTCCTTGCTCGTCAAGACGATACCCGCAACATCTATTCCGCCTTGGGCGAACATAGTTGCTGACATGAATACCCAAAATAGTACTAAAATACTTCGTTTCATATTTATGTTTTCTTAGTGATTATTCTACTGCATACTTCCTAATAGCTTTTCCCCAGGCTTCAGCTATCCAATAGCCACCTTCACCATCGTAACAAATATCATAAGGATAGTTAAGGTAGCTTCCAGCGGTGTGCCATCTATCTGACTTGCTACATCTACCTGACCAGCTACAGTAGATACATAGCCATCAAGAATATCCAACTTGCGCAAGCAGTACCCCCTTAAATCCATCAACAATATAAAAAGTTTCCATCTTCGTCCACTGTCATTCCGTTGGGTTGGGCAAACAAAGCTTCTTCCCGAAGACCATCTTGCACTGTCTTTTGGGTAGCCGACCCACAGAACCATTCACATTCTCCATCAGGGTAATCTTGTAAACTGAAGACAGATTCTGGTCAGACATGTAGAAATTGCTATCTACAAAATAATAAATAAGATAAGGGCCAGGATTTGTGCCAAGAGATCCTGAGAGTTCCAGTTGCTTTATTAATGTTACCTCTTGTGTCTTCACATTGAAGCGACCGAAATTCTTGTTAGAATCAACAAAATAGAGCCATTCTTCTGTCTCATCCAATGCAACAGCACCAATTTTACCACTAAAAAGTAGAACCAAGCTGTCCGATACGTGTAGGTGCCCAACCACTTGCTTTCATAGACATATACTGTATGAGTCCCTTCCCAACCAATACTATACACTCTTTTGTTTGTCTTTGGTAACAGCAGGCTTTCCACCTTTAAAACCCGGATGAACGGTAGTCACCTTGTTATCATCCACCGAAATCAAACGGACACGAGGATCATCTCTTTGATAAGCAAGTACCGTATTATTTCCTACGGCTGCAATTCCCCCACATGTACTTGAACTTTGCAGATGCAAGGTCACCATCATCATTCCCATCTTTTGAAGCCGAACCAGAGATGGTAGAAACATTCTGGGCCTGTTCATACTTAAATGTGCCATCTGTAGTCACTTCCTTCCCATCAACGATTACCTTGATACGGTTTCCACCTGGCAATTGTCTGGGTGCAAGACAATAAAGGGTATTGTTATCGATACCTATCACTGTAGATAAGCGTTCTGCAGCCTCGTCCACAAAATAAACCTTTACCTTTGATTTGTCTGTACCAAAGTTAGAACCTTTAACGATAACCTTTTCCCGTAGCTTGCCCTCTACCGGCATAAAGCTCTCCACTGTAACGGGCTGATTCGGATCATAAGTCGTCCCAGTGCTTTGGTTGTCATCGCTATCTTTACAACTTCCTATTAAAAAGAGAAGTGCTAGCACTAAAGAATAGAAAATGCAA
>VOFH01000964.1_pt1 | contig 20001 bp, 30 predicted proteins | sample 5384091 | NCBI WGS metagenome assembly VOFH01 (sample SAMN12384727, study PRJNA508395) | human gut metagenome | isolation source: healthy gut G | host: Homo sapiens
TATCCATTGGAGGCAAGACCAGGAAAACACCCTTTCCACGAAGCAGGTCTTTATTATATCCAGGAACCAAGTGCTATGGCCGTAGTGGAACTTTTAGATCCGAAGCCAGGTGAAAATGTACTGGATCTGTGTGCAGCTCCCGGTGGAAAGTCCAGCCACATTGCTTCCAGTTTAAAAGGAGAAGGCTTCTTTTATCTAATGAGATCCATCCGGGCCGGGCAAAGATCCTTTCCCAGAATATGGAGCGCATGGGAGTTGGAAACTGCGTAGTCACAAATGAAGATGCAGCAAGCCTTGCGAAAGTCTTTTGTGCAGTTTTTGACCGGATCGCAGTAGATGCTCCCTGCTCCGGAGAAGGGATGTTCCGCAAGGAAGAAGAGGCGGTAAAGCAGTGGAGTGAGGACCATGTAAAAATGTGTGCAGCTCAGGCAGAAAGAAATATTAGAAGATGCTGCGTCTATGCTAAAACCAGGGGGAACCATGGTCTATTCTACCTGTACTTTTGCGCCGGAAGAAAATGAAGGGACCATTCTTGCCTTTTTAAAGAGCCATGATGATTTTTACCTGAAGAGAGAGAATGCCCCAAAGGGCTTATGGAAACTGCAGTGCCGCAGTGGGCCTTTTTTGGACATGAAAAACAGAAGATGACTCTAAACTTTCAGCACGTGTTTCCAAGAGCGTTTTGATTCTTTTGGTTTTGGACAATAAAACGAATTCGGATATTGTTGACTAAGGTCCGAAAGCTACCGGTACACATGACAGATGCGCATTTGGTAGAAAATCCTTTGTTTGTGGGCTTGCGTCGCTTATTGTCAGAACTGCGAACCAAACTCGCACGCTTTGCATGCTCAAACAGTGGTTCTCCGTTCTGACGCTATGCGCGCCCACTCACGGATTTTCAAACAAATGCTTATTCTGTCATGTGTACCGGCGGCTTTCTACGTTATTGGCAATAAAAAATGTAGGAGCAAACCAATAAGCAGTTTTCATGTAGATGGGGATTGTATTTAAGTACGGCATTTTTATGTGACCTATCAATACAGTAGAAAGGGCTCACCCATGTATAATAAGCATTCGGTAGGCAATTTTGTCCATTTTGTGAGCATAGCTGGTAGGTTGGAGGCACTGTTTGAGCGAACGCAGTGAGCGGTTTGCCGGAGAACCTGACCTAAAATGGATTAGGCGGAGCAAAATGGACAAAATTGCCGTGAATGCGAATTTATACAAAGCTGCGTTTTAGACCTGCACACTCAACTCCGCATCCCAGATTGAACTAAATGGTCAAAGTTTGACTTTCATAAAGTGGAGCTGTAAAGATGGATAAATTCCAGTCTATAAGAGTGGAGTGGCTGGCGGCTGATATAGCGGTAGTCCGGATTATAGAGAAAATCACCGGGAAGAGGATGACCGATATAGCCCATATGGACACCGTATCTGATGAGTCCGCCCGCTATCCAGCTTCAGACTGATATAGGAAAGATCCTTTTCTTCATCATAAGAGAGCAGACGGTAAGGGTCCTGGCTGTCTCACCATGTTCAAAAGTCAATACGGCGCAGGACAGTAGAGTCTTCTGCTCGTCCTCTTGGGGCATCAATGATGCCCTCTTTTTTTCTGTTTTTCCGCAGACAATTGCCCGGTACTGTCTGTGGATCTGCCTGTTAAGCATCTGGTCTGAAAGGATGCAGCCTGCAAAAGATGCTTAGCGATGACTAAAAGGCCGGTGGTATCGGTCTAAGCGGTTAATGGCCCGGTAGACTAAGGTCTGGCCTTTGCTCTGGTAATACCAGGCAACGGCGTTTGCTAATGCGTGTGGTCAAAATGGCCTTGGGAAGGGTGGATAGGCACACCGGCATCTTTATTTATCACTAAAATATCCTCATCCTCATAGATGATATTTAAAGGAAGTCCTAACAGGAACAATGTTCTGGGAGTTTTCCTCTTCTAATGCAGCGGTCAGTATTTCACCTGCCTGCAGACGGTGGATGGTATAAGCAAGCTTCCCCCGATAGTAAGGCCGGTGGGAGAATTTCTCAGTTTAACTACCAGACGGTGGGAATAGCCTTTGCTCCTTAAAAACTGTTCTATGGTCTTTCCCTGGTCTTCTTCGGTGATCTTGTATTGTAATGTCTTTTTTATCATGTATATTTAAAGTTCCTCTCCAGATTTTTTGCAGATCCTGTTTTAAAGGTTTTCTTTTGCTTGCAGCATGGTCTACGATGGCATCTTTTGCAGAAAACTGGCACGTTTGATGCTGTCGATGCCAAAACGGCTGCGGATAGAATCTACGTTTTTTTCAAATTCCTTTTTTTTTTCTGGCGTGAGGCTCTTCAAACAGGCTCATCTGGCAGAAGCTGTCATCAGATATTTTTCCCACACGCAGTCCCATAAGCCGCAGGGGGAGTCATATCCCAGGCTTCTTTTACTGCACATTCAAAAAGCTGTGATGTAGAATCTGTAGGTCATCTGATGGGACTGGTTTTAAAGGACCAGTCCCGAAGTTCCACACATACACTGCTACATGGTCTGCCCGCAGTCTGGCAAAAGGCCAGGGTGGTATGACAGCCTGTTTCATAATCGGAAATATCCCTGGATAAGGTAATGCTGTTTCCGTATCCTTTATTAACAGGCTCTTTTTCTGCTACAGGGTCATTGTCAATGCCGTTGGCATATTGGTGGCATCACTGCGTATTTTTCACCCAGATGTATTTTTAACAGATTTAAGTCCCAGCGAGCCAGCTGGCCAATGGATGCGAATACCCAGGTTTTCCAGCTTTTCTGGGCAGACTGTCCTACGCAGAATAAGTCACGGATGGGCAGAGGCCACATTTTTCTGCTATCTCATTAGGAAAAAGTGTATGGCATTTGTCCGGCTTTTTCAAAATCAGAGGCCATTTTGCCAAAAGCTTGTTTGAAGAAATACCAATATTAACAGTAAAGCCAAGCTGGTCCCGGATCCGGTTCCGTATTATATTGGCAGTGCTTAAAGGAGGACCGAACAGGTGAATGGTATCTGTCATATCCAGAAAAGTCTCGTCGATACTAAATTTTTCATGGTCCGGCGTGTATTCCTCTAAAAGAGTCATCATTTTTCTGGAACACTGGATATAGAAATCAAAACGAGAAGGTACGATCACCAGAAGGACATTTTCGTAACGCTTGGGAGATAGGTTCCCCGGTGGTAACCCCTGTTTCTTTGCCAGAGTGGATTTTGCCAGAATGATACCGTGACGGGTGCTTGAATCACCGCCTACTGCACAGGCAATGGTGCGCAGATCTGTATCCTGGGGATTTTTTCTCAAGGCGGTATACAGATTCCCAGCTTAAAAAAGCAGAATTTACATCAATATGAAAAATAACGCGCTGTTTCGGTATATTCATAGTGCTCTCCTGAAAAATGAATGTGCTCCTGAAAGGGAGAATACATGTTCTGTAAAATCATAACACAGGCAGCAGATATAGTCAATTTCAGCATATCTGTAAATCAGATGGAATAGGATAAGAAAAAAAGAACCCTTTGGGGAGAAGCCCTTAAGGTGAATGAGAAAAAAATGCTTTAAACAGAGGGATGCGGTGGAAATTCCGTTGTTTGGTCCTGGTTTTTTGTACTTGTTTATTTCAAAGTTTTTGTGATCTGCAAAGTCTGGCAGAGGAAAAGACGGACTGAAGCTTTATTCCCAGTCCGCTGTTTTGATGGATGGGTACAGCGGCCGCGTTCTTTATGGAAAAATGAAAAACAGGTGCGGCCCATGGCAAGCACCACTAAGATCATGACCTGTATCCTGGCACTTGAAAATGGGAAAACGGAAGAATGGGTCACCTCTTCTTCTTGTGCAGCCTCCCAGCCTAAAGGTCCATATGGGAGTGAAAAGGGAGAGAAATATCTGTTAAAAGACCTGCTTTACGGTCTGATGCTGGAATCTTATAATGATGCAGCAGTAATGATCGCGGAGCATATAGGCGGGACAGGAAAAGATTTTGCCAGGCTGATGAATGAAAAAGGCAGGATTTAGGCTGCAAGGATACCTGGTTTATCACCCCAAATGGTCTGGATGCAAAAAGGAAACGGATGAAACAGGGAAAAAGAACGGATCCATTCTACTACTGCAGAGGACTTGGCAAGGATAATGGTATATTGTATACAACAATCCCCGAAGAAGGAAGAATTTTTTTAAAAATAACCCAGACCCAGGAACCATGGATTTTATGATTCGGAAAATAAACATCAGATCCAGTGCAGGAACCACAATGCTTTTTTTAATATGATGGATGGGGCGCTGACAGGAAAGACCGGTTTTACTGGGGGCGCAGGTTATTCTTATGTAGGAGCGTGGAAAAAAATGGTAAACTATTTATCATTGCCTTATTAGGCTGCAGCTGGCCTGCCTCATAAAACACGGAAATGGTCAGATGCAGGAATCCTGTTTTCTTATGGACTGAAAAATTACAATAAAACAGATCTGTATAAGCATCTGGGAAAAACAGAGCCAGTGCCTGTGAAGGTAGAAGGCGGCATCTGCTGGGGAGAAGCAAAAAAAGACCTTTGTTTTAGCAAAAGAAAGGGAAATAGAATCAGAGGAAAAACATGTTTATGCTCTGGTAAAAAAGGGTGAGAAAACCAGAAAGAAAGCAATCCTTCCCGGAAGTTAGATGCTCCTGTAAAGAAGGGAGAGAAGATTGGACGGGTCTGTACAATATTATATAGAAGATATGCTTATGGGAGAACTTTCATTATATAGTGACAGGTCAGTAAAAAAAATGGATATTGGGGAACAGCTTGGGGAACATGTTTTATGGTCTGTGGAGGATTTAAAAGAAAGATTTCTGCCTGGTAAGTGTTAAAGTTTTCTTACGAATTAGTTTGATTTGTGTGAACATTTTTTGTTGCGGTTGACATTAAGGAGTAGATATCATTATAATGATACCAGTGTTCGAAAGGTAAAATCCGACGCAAGCCTGCTTGAAGGAGGATTTTTAAACTTTTTTGGGACACATATCAAAACATGGTATTTTGACCCCTCTGATAAGTAGCCATTTTGCTAAAAAATGAGCGGATTACTTCAAAAAATGGTTTTGAAGTTTTTGCGGGCACAAAGTGCGTAGCAATCTGGTATCATGTATCATCATACATTGAAAATTCAGGAGATAATACAGCAAGATGAAGGAAAAATATACAAAAAGGACTGGCAGTCCTGTTAGGCCTGACACTGGCGGCCAACCTTCCGGTGACCAGCCCGTTGTCCATCCACATGTTAGATTCCTATGCTTATACGGGGGCGGCTACAGTAAAGGCGTCCTCTTTAAATGTAAGAAGTGATGCAGGAACCGGTTACAGTGCAGTGGCCCGTCTGGCAGCAGGAGCCAGCATCCAGATCACAGGAGAGAAAAAGGGAACTGATGGAAAGACCTGGTACCGGATCCAGTACACAGGCAGTAACGGTCAGGCAGGTACAGGTTATGTTATCCCGCTTACATAAGACATCCCTGTTTCCTATTCTACAGATGCAAGCTTTGAGGCCTATCTGACTTCCCAGGGATTTCCGGAAAGCTATAAAGGATGGTTTAAGGCAGCTTCATGCCCAGTATCCAAACTGGGTATTCAGGGCAAAGAATACAGGGATTGACTGGAATACGGCCATTGAAAATGAGTCGGTCCTGGGTCGAAACCTGGTTGCAACAGGAAGCATTTCTTCCTGGAAATCCGTAGAAAGCGGTGCCTATAACTGGGATAACAGCAGCTGGACCGGCTTTGACGGCAGCAACTGGGTGGCAGCATCCCGGGATATCATCCGTTATTATATGGATCCGCGAAACTTTTTTTAGATGATACCTATGTGTTCCAGTTCCTGTCCCATGAATATGATGGAAGCACACAGACAAAAGAGGGCCTTACAGGAATGGTTTCCGGCTCCTTCCTTTCCGGAACAACAGACTCCACAGGAACGGGGGAAGTTCTTCTTCCGGCGGTTCTTCTACACCAGGAGGCAGCAGCTCTTCCGGCAGTTCTTCTTCGGGGAGTTCAGTTCATCAGGGAGGGACCGGGAGGAAGAAAGTGCAACAGGTGATACAAATCATGGACCTGGTGTGGCAGGAGCAGCCCTTCCGGCAGCATGATTCCATGGTCCAGGTGTATCAGGCGGCAATGATGCTGTAAGCACCCAGGCACCGGGAAGCAGTTCCCGGGAAACAGTACAGAAAGCAGTACAGGAAACGGAAATGTTAGTCTGGAAGCGCCACATGCTTCTATTACACCAAAGGAGCATAACCTGGTAACTTCAATGTAAGCCTGGTAGCTCCGGGACAGTCTGATGGCACGATACAATAACAGTACCAGTATCTCCCAGCCTGGAACTGTCTTCCCAGCTGGGAACAGTTCTTCAACAGGTCCTTCGGCCAGACAACGGATCTTCTTATCTGTTTCTGGAAGTAAAGAGCTATGTGGATATCCTTATGGATGCAGCAGCGCAGTCCGGCGTAAGTCCTTATGTTTTAGCTGCCATGATCCTTCAGGAGCAGGGCGAACCAATGGCGGAACACCGCTGATCTCAGGTAATTATTCCGGATATTCCGGTTACTATAACTTCTTTAACGTAGAAGCCTATCAGTCCGGTTCCATGTCTGCAACCCAGATGGGACTGCGGTATGCAAGTCAGTCCGGCAGTTATGGAAGACCATGGAATACAGTAGAAAAATCCATTTTAGGCGGTGCCCAGAATTATGGTGACAACTATGTAAAAGCAGGGCAGAATACATTTTACTTAAAAAGTTCAATGTGCAGGGATCCAATCCTTATAAACATCAGTACATGAGCAATGTACAGGGAGCAGCCTCAGAAGCAGAGCGCCTTTCCAAGGCATACAGTTCCTTAAAGAGTTCTGCCCTGGAATTCCAGATCCCTGTATTTAACAACATGCCGGACAGGCATGCTGCTGCGCCTACAGGAGACGGAAGTCCTAACAATAAGCTTTCTGGTCTTAAATGCAGATGGATTCAGCTTCTGACACCTTCCTTTGAAAGGATACATTAAGCTACAATCTGATCGTAGATACCTCAGTTGACCAAGTATCAGATCAGTGCATCTAGCAGCAGACGGCAAGGCATCCGTTGCAGGTACCGGAAATACAGAACTTACTGGTAATTCCAGTGATATTGCAGTAACCGTTACAGCGCAGAATGGCAGTACAAGGACTTACACCATACATGTAGTGCGTCAGGCTGGCGGAGGCAACCCCTTCCGGCCAGGATCACAAATTCTTCAACGGCAGTTTCTGGCAGTCCGGCAAGTCCGGGGAAAGCAGTGGAGGACCAGGTGACACGGGAAGCATGGCCAGACACCTGGAGGCAGCAATGTGACCATTGTGAATGTGCAGTGAGAAAAAACAGGAAAGCAGGAATGAATATGACAATCAAACAGATCAGACGGTGGGCAGCCGCAGTTGCAGCCATCTGTCTATTAACCTTATTTTTGCCATTATATGGGATAACTGCCTATGCAGCTACAGCAAGGATCGCATTTTCAGATCCAACCGCTTCTGTAGGCAGTGAGATCAATGTAAAAATGAAGATCACCAGCAGTGATAATCTTTCTACAGCAGATATCATGCTGGCATATGATGCAAACAGTCTTGAATTTATAGAAGGTACTAATGCAGAAGGCGGAAATGGAGCAGTCCGTGTTCATGGTGACGGCGGTGGCGGAAATACAACGACCCTTGCTTATGACCTGAAATTTAAGGCATCAGCAGCAGGTACCAGCAAGATCACGGTTACAAGCCAGGAGATCTATGATTCTTCTTCCAAGATCGTAACCGTAGACAAACAGGGTGAGTCCCAGGTAACAGTCAGTGCTTTATCAAGCGCTTCCAAGGACGCAAAGCTTAAAATCCCTTCCAGGTATCCCCGGGAAGCCTGACACCGGAATTTTCTTCTGATGTAGACTCCTATGCAGTTACCGTAGGAACCGATGTGGATAAACTGATCATCAGTGCAGATACTACAGATGAAGGCGCTTCCAAGGTGGTAAGCGGCAATGAAAATCTCAGATGGGTGAAAACAGAGTTACTTTAAAAGGTTAACTGCCCAGGACGGGGAAACTACCAGGGAATATGTGATCGTTGTTACCAAGCAGGAAGGCGGTCCAAATGAGGGTACACAGAATGGAACTGGAGAAGGAAGCTTTGAACAGTTCCAGATGACTGTATCCAGACGCAGCTTTACAGTGATGGCACCGGATGCTTCTGTACAGGTACCGGAAGGACTGGTGGAAACAAAGCCATTACCATTGACGGACATGCTGTAAAAGGCTGGGTATGGGGCAATGAAACAGAGCATCAGTATTGCGTGATCTACGCTATGAATGAAGCTGGCGAGAAGAACTTCTACCGCTATGACTTAAATAATAATGAGCGTACCATCCAGCGTTACTTTGAAGACCCAAATGCACAGGGAGCAGTAAGTGAAGATGTTTATACACAGCTGGCAGACCAATATGATTCCCTGAGAAAGGATTACAGCCTGTTCAGGACGCTGCTGATCGCGGCTATTGTTGTAGCTCTTATCTTTATGGTGCTTCTGATGGTATCTGTTGCAGGCAAGAAAAGAAAACTTTCAAAAAGAAAAAGACATCCCGTTCTGAAAAGAAACCTGTAAAAGAGAATGATGAGGACGAGGAAGATCTTTATGAAGACGAAGGTGGAAGAGCAGGAAGATGACCGGAAGATGAGGATGATGACGAAGTAGACGACCAGGACGAGGATGACTTCCAGTTTGAGGATCTGAGGATGATGCAGATGATAAGGAACCGGAAGAGGACGAGCCAGAGGAAGACTCTGTAGATGAAAATGAAAAAGAAAACAAAAGAAGATACAGAGGATGAAGATCTGGAAGCAAAGGATGATATCGAAGAACTTTGACTTTGAAGATCTGGATATAGACAGAGGTGGAAGAGCAGGAAGAATGGACGAAATGAATATGAGGATCCGGAAGAAACCAGAAGAGACCCAGAAGGAAAAAAGAAAAGACGATGATTTTGAGGTATTTGACCTGTAAAATGTAACAACCAGGCGGCCCTGAAAAGGAATGGGCTGCCTGACAATGTGCAGAAAGGAAGAAGAGCTATGTATTAGTGTAAAAGAAAGTAAAAGAAGATTTATTCTGGGTAGGAGGTACAGACAGACGTCTGGCCCTGTTTGAAAATGCATACCCGATCCCAAGAGGTGTTTCCTATAATGCCTATGTTTTGTTAGATGAAAAGACGGTTCTTTTTGATACAGTAGACTGGGCAGTAGCAGGACAGCTTTATGAGAATCTGGCAAAGGTATTAGGAGGCCGCTCCATTAGACTATATCGTAGTAGACCATATGGAACCAGACCATACAGCAACCTTAGGCCAGGTCGCAGAAAAGTATCCAGAAGCAAAGATAGTATGCAATGCAAAGACAGTTGGTATTATCAAACAGTTCTTTGATCTTGATATTGATTCCAGATCCGTAGTAGTAAAAGAAGGAGATACTCTCTGCACCGGTAAGCATAACCTTACTTTTGTAATGGCACCAATGGTCCACTGGCCGGAGGTTATGGTTACTTATGATACCACAGACAAGACTTTATTCTCCGCAGATGCTTTTGGTACTTTGGCGCCATGAATGGCAACCTGTTTGCAGATGAAGTAAACTTTGAGCGTGACTGGTTGGATGATGCAAGAAGATATTATACCAATATCGTTGGAAAGTATGGCATGCAGGTACAGACACTGCTTAAGAAAGCAGCAGGACTGGAGATCGCTACCATCTGCCCGCTTCACGGACCAGTATGGCGTGAGAACATCAGCTGGTATGTAAATAAATATCTTACCTGGAGCAGCTACGTACCAGAAGAAAAGTCAGTTATGATCGCCTATGGTTCTATTTACGGAAATACGGAAAACGCAGCCAATATCCTGGCATGCAAGCTGGCTGACAAGGGTGTGAGAAATATTGCAGTTTATGATGTATCTGCAACTCATCCATCCCAGATCGTAAGCGAAGCATTCCGCTGCAGCCATCTGGTATTTGCAGCAGCTACCTATAACGGCGGCATCTTTACCAATATGGAACATGTTTTAAATGACTTAAAGGCACATGGACTGCAGAACCGTACTGTAGCTGTGATCGAAAATGGTACCTGGGGTGTTGTTGCAGGAAAGCAGATGAAAGAGATACTTTCCGGAATGAAGAACATGAACATTTTAGAGCAGACTGTCACTGTTAAATCTGCTTTAAAGGATGAGCAGGATGCACAGTTAGAGGCACTGGCAGATGCTATTGTTGCATCTTTACAGTAAGATCTTGTAAGTACATTAGAAAATAAAAAGGCAGGAAGCGGGATATATGGCTTCCTGCTTTTTACACCTGGATATTGGAAAATAACGAAAGATTTCCAGGTGTACGTATTTCATGATAAAGAGAAGGAAAATGAAAATGGAACAGTATGGATGTGTCCTGCTTAAAGGCGGAAAAGTCCAGCCGTATGGGCGGAAGTGATAAAGCCAAGCTTCTTTACAGGGAAAAAGTTTTGAAGAACGGATCAAAGGAGAACTGGAGCAGCTGGGATTGCCGGTTTTTGTATCAGAGGCAAAAAAAGCCCGGATCCCAGGGCAATCCCTGATCTGATCCCAGAGGCCGGACCTTTAGGAGGGATCTATTCCTGTTTAAAACAGACCGGTCTTGATGGACTGTTTTTTGTTTCCTGTGATATGCCATTATTTGCATCTTATCTGGGGAAACGCGCTCTTATGGAAGCAGGAGATAAATGGGATGCTGTGATCTGGAAAACAAGAGACGGGCGGATTCATCCAGTGTGCGGCTGGTATTCAGCCAGATGTCTGCCGGTTCTTGAAAAACAACTTTTGGAAAAAAATGGGAAAAGTACGTGATCTGTTAGGAAAACTGCAGGTAAAGGTTTAGAAACAGAAAACGAACATGTACCTGACCGGTGGTTTTTAAATGTGAATACTCCCCAGGCATTAGGAGAACTTACATGCTTGAAAACACCGGTATTTGCAGTCAGCGGAAAGAAAAATACGGGCAAGACGACTCTTACGGAAACTTTAGTCCAGGGAATTTTCCGTGCGCGGGCTTAGGGTGGCTGTGATCAAACACGATGGCCATGATTTTGTGCCGGATGTACCGGGAACAGACAGTTACCGTCACAAAGCAGCGGGGGCAGTGGGAACAGTGGTCTATTCGGAAAATCGTTTCTGTCTGGTAAAAGAGGAAAAGGGCCATGAGGCAGAAGATTTTTTGCCTTTTTTCAGGATATGGATCTGATCCTGGTGGAAGGACTGAAAGACTCCCATTATGCCAAAATAGAAGTGATGCGCCGTGATGTTTCAAAAAAGGCTGTGTGCAGAAAAAGAGACTGTAAAGGCGTATGTTACAGATTTCAGGCCGGATACATGGTCCGGATTTGATGCAGAGTCTATGTCAGACTGTCCGGTGTATGATTTTCATGAGATCGACGCTATTTTGGAAATCGTTTTAAAAAAAGCAGAAAAGTTCTGGGACAACCGGAGAATTTGACAGACGATATAGGGGTGTGGTACAATAAAACAGAAAAATTTATGGATACAACAGAGGGATTATTATGCCAGTTGCATACAGTACAGGAAATGAAGAATATCATTTAAAAATACGTCCGGGAGATGTAGGACGGTATGTGATCCTGCCAGGTGATCCGGGCAGATGTGAAAAGATCGCAAAATATTTGAAGATCCCAGTTTTGTTGTTTCCAAACCGGGAATATACCATTTATACAGGAAACTGGAAGGAGAAATGGTAAGTGTGTGCAGTACCGGCATTGGGGGCCCTTCAGCAGCTATTGCCATGGAAGAGTGATCCACTGTGGTGCAGAGTGTTTTGTGCGTACAGGAACCTGCGGAGGCATGGAAAAGGACGTATTAGGCGGTGATCTGGTCATTGCAAACGGGGCTATCCGCATGGAAGGAACAGGACTCCAGTATGCTCCTATTGAGTTTCCGGCAGTAGCAGAACACAGGTGTGATAAAATGAACTGAAAAGCAAATGGGATGCCTGGTGTGCCTGCGGCGCTCTTGCCAGTGAAATGGAATCGGCTACATTGTATATTGTGGCAGCAGTGCGCAAAGTCCGTATTGGAACTGTGCTTTTAGTTCTGGGAAATCAGACCAGACGGGCTTTAGGACTGGAAGATATTCAGTGCCATGATACAGAGCAGTCTGTGAAAGTAGCTGTAGATGCCATTGCAAGGCTGATAAAGAAGGATAAGGAAGAGGAAAAATAATATGGCAAAGTATATAATGGCACTGGAGGGGACGACCAGCAACCGCTGTATCCTGTTTAATGAAAAGGTGAAATGTGCAGTGATTGCAAAGGAATTTACCCAGTATTTCCCGAAGCCGGGATGGGTTGAACATGACGCAGATGAGATATGGGCCAGTATGCTGGGTGTGGCAGTAGAGGCAATGACCAAGATCAGTGCTGTGACGGCGGCAGATATTACAGCTATCGGGATCACAAATCAGCGGGAAACTACCATTGTCTGGGATAAGAATACGGGAGAACCTGTCTATCATGCGATTGTATGGCAGTGTCGCAGAACATCAGAGTATTGTGACACTTTAAAAAAAGAAAAAGGCCTGACAGATATATTCAGGAAAAAGACAGGGCTTGTGATCGATGCGTATTTTTCCGGAACAAAGGTAAAATGGATCTTGATAATGTGCCGAAGGAGCAAGAGAAAAAGCTGAAAAGGGGGAATTATTATTTGGTACGGTGGAAACGTGGCTGATCTGGAAACTTACCAGAGGCAGAGTCCATGTAACAGATTATTCCAATGCATCCCGGACCATGTTTTTTAATATCAATACACTTCAGTGGGACGATGAGATCCTGGAAGAACTGAATATTCCAAAATGTATCCTTCCGAAGCCGAAGCCATCCAGCTGTGTTTACGGTGAAACAGATCCGTCATTTTATCTTGGCGGGCCCATTCCCATTGCAGGTGCTGCAGGTGATCAGCAGTCAGCATTATTCGGACAGACCTGTTTTAAACCGGGGGAGGCGAAAAATACATATGGAACCGGCTGCTTTCTGCTGATGAATACAGGAGAGAAGCCTATTTTTTCAGAAAACGGCCTTGTGACTACGATTGCCTGGGGAATGGATGGAAAGGTCAATTATGCGCTGGAAGGCTCTATTTTGTTGCAGGGGCTGCCATCCAGTGGCTCAGGGATGAGCTGCGTCTGATTGATTCAGCCCCAGATTCAGAATATATGGCTAAAAAAGGTAGAAAATACCAATGGATGCTATGTTGTACCTGCGTTTACAGGATTGGGGGCGCCTCACTGGGATCAGTATGCCAGAGGGGACTATTGTTGGGATGACCCGGGGTGTGAATAAATACCATATCATCCGTGCAACGTTGGAATCCATTGCATATCAGGTAAACGATGTCCTGGAAGCAATGAAAGCAGATTCAGGAATTAAACTTGCCGCTTTAAAGGTAGATGGCGGCGCAAGTGCCAATGATTTTCTGATGCAGACACAGGCAGATATTATCAATGCCCGGTGAACCGCCCGGAATGTGTGGAGACAACCGCTATGGGTGCAGCTTATCTTGCAGGTCTGGCAGTTGGTTACTGGGGCAGCAGGGAAGAAGTGATCCAAAACTGGGCAATCGATAAGATATTTAAGCCTCAGATTGGGGATGAAGAAAGAGAAAACGGATCCGCGGCTGGAATAAGGCTGTGAAATATGCTTATGGCTGGGCAAAAAGAAGAGGAAATATAAAAACTCTTGACGGAGAGAAGAAATGCTGTTATATTATCAGTAGAACAGATGTAACTTAAAGATAAAAAAAGAACATGGGGCTGCCGCAAAACAAGGTTTTATTGTAGCGGCAGCCCCTGAAAGTTGGTGGGTTTATGATACTAAAATTGATTTTAACAGCGATGAAGCAATCTATATCCAGCTGCGCAACCAGATCATCATGGGGATTGCTACAGATATGATCCGGGAAGGGGATACCTTACCTTCTGTGCGACAGATGGCAGATCATATCGGCATTAATATGCATACAGTAAATAAAGCGTATTCTGTTCTGCGCCAGGAAGGGTTTGTGAAACTGGACCGAGAAGAGGTGCAGTAGTTTCCTGGATATAGATAAGATCCAGGCTATTGATGAGATGCGTCAAAATCTGGATGTAGTGCTTGCCTGGGGATCTGCAGGGATGTTTCGAGAGGAAGCGCATCAGCTGGTTGACGAGATCTATGACAGATATACGAAGCGTGATATAGAAGGCCCGGGAGGATTAATATGTTATGTGAAAAATGCAAAGTACGGGAAGCGAATATTAAATATACAGAGATCATTAACGGAGTGAAAACGGAGCATAATCTCTGCTCCCACTGTGCGAAGGAAATGGATTTTGGACAGTATACAGCTTTGCTAGACGGGGAATTCCCTTTAGGAAAGCTGCTGTCCGGACTTCTGGGATTGGAGGAAGATGAAGAAGAAACCGATGAACGTTCCAGGGTGGTGTGTCCTACCTGCGGTACCAGTTTTGATGATTTTGTTCAAAACAGCCGCTTCGGCTGTCCGGACTGCTATGGCGTTTTTGATCTTTTTATCAATGATAAGATCAAGCAGCTCCAGGGCAGTGAAAGCCACAGGGGAAAACAGCCCAAAATATCAGAGGGCAAGGAAACCATTTCTGAAAACAATGAAAGATGGTACCGGCTGATGTTTTGCAGAGAAAGCAGGAGAGAATGCCGGAAAAAGAGCAGCCGGAAGGCATGAAAGAGATAACGCAGACCTGGAAAAAAGATTAAAAAGAAGCCCTGGAAAAAGAAGATTATGAAACAGCAGCTGCATGCAGGGATCAGATCCGGGCCTTAAAGGCAGGAAAGGGCGGCGAAGTGCATGAGTAAATGGTATGAGAAAACATTGGAAGAAAAGTCCAATATTATATACAGCAGGATCCGCCTTGCAAGAAACTGGGATGAATATGTATTTCCTTCCAGACTGGACGAAGCTGAAGGAAGCTGGGAGCTGGTAGACGGTTTAAAAGACGGTTTAAAAGAGATCCCTTATTTTACTATGCTCTGGAAAATATGCAGCAGGCAGAAAAGAAAGCCTTAGGGAACGGCGGATCTTAAACCGCTGTGCAGTGGAAAAAACATACGCACAGGGACTGTACCTGTCAGAAGACGAGTCAGAAAGTATTTTACTGGGAGCAGATGACCATATAAGGATGCAGTTTTGGCACCTGGTCTGTGCCTTGAAAAGCTGTGGCAGAAAGCAGATGCTGCAGACGACAGGATCAATGAACATTTCCCTTATGCCTATGATGAAAAATATGGTTATCTGACCACGTTCCCTACCAATATGGGAACAGGACTTAAGGCCTGCGTGGTGATCCACCTGCCTATGCTGTCCCAGCTTGAAGAAATTTCAGGGGATCGTGGCAGATATGGGAAGACTGGGAACGTCCATACGGGGACTTTTGGGGAAGGCAGTGAAAATGCAGGCAATATGTACGAACTGTCAAACCAGAGAACCTTAGGACTGTCAGAACGGGAGATCATTGAGCTGGTAAACAAAGCAGCTGTCCAGTTAAACAGTCAGGAACAGAAAGTGAGAAAAGCCGCTTTAAATGCCAGAAAGCTGGAGCGGGGAGAAGAGACGTATAAGTCGTATGGTGTTTTAAAGTATGCGCGGAAAATGGCAGAAAAAAGATGCCAGGGTATTTATTGGACAGCTGATCTCCGGAGAGACAGACGGACTGATCTCTTTTGAGAAAGAAGAAAGTCTGTACAGTCTTTTGGTAGGTATCAAACCGGCCAACTTAAATCTGTGGGCCAGCAGGCCTTTGGACAAAGAAGAGACGGACTGTGTAAGAGCAGCTTATATCAGGGAACATTTACCTCAGATATGCAGCTGACAGATGGATTTTTGAAATGCACAGGGACATAAAGGAGGACAACAATGGAACGATATACACCGCAGGCGAAAGAGGCCTTAAGCCTGGCAGTAGGAATGGCAGAAAGCTTAAACCACGGTTATGTGGGAACCGAGCATCTGCTGATCGGCCTTTTACAGGAAGGAACCGGCGTTGCAGCCAGGGTCTTAGAGGAAAATGGGGTTGAGGAGTCAAAGGTAGTAGAATTAGTCAGCCAGCTGATCTCCCCAAATACTTCTGTACAGATGGCAGAAAATGCAGCCTATACCCCAAGAGCCCGCAGGGTAATAGAAAACAGTTATAGGGAAGCAGTACGCTTTAAGGCAGCACAGATCGGTACAGAACACATTCTGATCGCTATTTTAAGAGAAGGAGACTGTGTGGCAAGCCGTCTTTTAAATACAATGGGGATCAGTGTACAGAAATTATATATTGACCTTCTGGCAGCTATGGGTGAAGATGCGCCTTCTATTAAAGATGAGATGCAGCGTGGAAATTCCGGAAAACGGGGAAGTTCCACACCGGCCCTTGACAGCTACAGCCGCAATCTGACCCAGATGGCACTGGATGGAAAGTTAGATCCTGTGATCGGCAGGGAACATGAGATCCAGAGAGTGATCCAGATCTTAAGCCGCCGTACTAAGAATAATCCGTGTCTGATCGGAGAGCCGGGAGTAGGAAAGACCGCAGTAGTAGAAGGACTTGCCCAGAGAATTGCAGCAGGGGATGTGCCGGATACCATTGCGGATAAGAGAGTTATGACTCTGGACCTTTCTGGTATGGTGGCAGGTTCCAAGTACAGAGGCGAATTTGAAGAGCGCATTAAGAAAGTGATCGCAGAGGTAGTAGAAGCAAAAAAGACGTCCTTCTTTTATTGATGAGATCCACACCATTATAGGTGCTGGCGGTGCAGAGGGTGCTCTGGATGCATCCAATATCTTAAAGCCGTCCCTTGCAAGAGGGGAACTGCAGCTGATCGGTGCTACTACCATTAACGAATACAGAAAATATATAGAAAAAGACTCTGCCTTAGAGCGCCGGTTCCAGCCGGTTACTGTGGACGAGCCTTCAGAAGAAGAGTCCATTGCCATTTTAAAGGGGCTGAGAAGCCGTTATGAGGAACATCACAGGGTAGAGATCACAGATGATGCCTTAGAGGCAGCTGTAAAGCTTTTCAGCCGTTATATCAATGACCGTTTCCTGCCGGATAAGGCCATTGACCTGATCGATGAGGCAGCTTCAAAGTACGCCTGTCAAATTATACAAAGCCGTCCAAGATCAAGGATTACGAGGCACAGATCGATGATCTGGAAGAAGAAAAAGAGTCTGCGATCCGTGATGAGGCCTATGAAAAGGCAGGAGATATTAAGAAAAACAGGAAAAACTGAAAGAAAAGATCCGCTTGACTCTGGAAAAATGGGAAAAAGAGAAAGAAACCAGAAAACTGGTAGTAGGTGAAAATGAAGTGGCAGATGTAGTAGCCGGATGGACCAAGATTCCGGTGAAGAAACTGGCACAGGAAGAGTCAGAGCGTTTAAAGAACTTAGAAGGCATCCTCCACGAAAGAGGTCAAAATTCTGGATCAATACATCAAGATTTGCCGGATGAGCAGGAGCTTCCTTCATTTTCAAGTAGCGTTCCCGGACAGACTGCGGCATTCTGCCCTGACACATATACTCTCCGAAGATAACATTACTCACATTCATCCTGAGGTAATGCCCCGTGGATCGCATCAGCCAGCACCTTGGTATTACCTGTTAAGCTGCTATAAAGGATGGAATATTTTTTATTCTTCTTATCATGTTGTCTCCTTTCATAGGATCATGAAATTATCGTATCGCATTCCTATTTTAGTTCGGAAAGCATGATTTGTCGAATGAATTTTCCATAAACATTTTACAGAGCGAAATGGATAGTTGCTTTTCCTGCTACTTGTGATAAACTTGTTGATAAGTGTGTGAAAGATCATGGACAGAATCCCGATAAGGGAATAAAAGCGGGGCAGCCCCGGTATCATTTAATGAGGTAAAAAAGTTGACAGAAGAGAAATATACGATCCGAAAGTATAAAAGAATTTTATTTTATGTAGTGATATGTGTGCTGCTTGCGGCATTCCTTTTGGGACAATATATTTACCCAAGTGAGAGGGACCCGGTCACGGAGGAAAGCATTACTTTTACGGGAACCTTTTACCGGGTGCTGGCAGACGGAACCAAAGAGGAAATCCCGGTTCCGGGCAAATGTGATGTGCCTGCCGGAGAGCCTCTGGTCATCCGGTCAGTGCTCCCACAGGATTATCATGAAAATACGATCGCCATCAGGTCCTCTCTGGAGAATGTGCGCATTTACATCGGTGGGGAACTGAGGGCGGTGTATGATACGGAGAATACCAGACCTTTTGGGAAAAATTCTGCCAGCCGGTATGTGTTCTGCGAGACATCAAGAGAGGATGCGGGAAAGGAAGTGCGGATCGATCTGCAGTCCTTTACGCAAAAGTATTCCGGTGTCGTCAACACGGTATATTGCGGGGATAAATCAGATATCTGGGCATATATGTTCCACCGCTATTTTATGGTAACTCTGATCGCCTGCACCATGCTGTTTGCCGGACTGGTCGTGCTGATCATCAGTCTGGTGCTCGATATTATATACAAGACGAGATTTGATCTCGAATATCTGGGATGGTGCATGCTCATGGGAGCAGTGTGGATGCTGGGAGAATCGAAGCTGTGCCAGCTGTTTGTTCCAATGCTTCTATTCTGTCGAATATGTGCTTCTTTGTTGTGATGATCTGCCCGATTCCGATCATGTTCTATATTGACAGTGTGCAGCAGGGAAGGTACCGGAAGGTCTATCATGTGGCAGAGTGTATCACCTATGTGAATTTTGTACTATGCACGGCCTTACAGGTACTGAATATCGCAGATTTTATCTCGACAATGTTCTTGTCCCACCTAGTGATCGCAGGAACGTTCCTGACGATATTTATCACCATTTGCCGGGATCTCATCAAGGGAACGGCGAAACATTACAAGCTTCCGCTGATCGGACTGGTAGCTGCCATGATCGCAGTCATGCTGGAGGTGACAGAGGTGTATCGAGTGGTGTCAATGTCAGGGATTTTTATCGCAACCGGACTGGTGGTCCTGCTGGTCGTTACGCTGATCCAGACAATTGACCGCATCCGCGAGCTGGAGCTGGCCAGGCAGAGAGAGGCCAGGGAAAGCCTGGATTATCTGACTGGTCTTCCCATGCGTCATAAGGGTGAAAAGCTGATCCTTGAGAAAATGCAGGAGCATGATGGCTGTCTGGGGTTTGTCGATATGGATAATCTGAAGAAGATCAACGATGTCTATGGACATAAGGCGGGGGACCGTGCTCTCAGGCTGGTAGGAGATGAATTCCTGTTCTATCTGTCGGAGGCATCAGAAGAAGAGATGAACATGCGGATGAGAAAGCTGTTTGACAGCTTTGGTGCGGCAAAAAATGTCACGGCGGAGACTTCACCGGCATCCTTGTCCTGCGGTCTGTGCATGTGCAGACAGGGAGGAAACTTTGAAGAATATTATATAAAAGCGGATAAGGCGTTGTATTATGTCAAACAGGGCGTGAAGCACGGAGACAACGTGGAAGTCACGATAGAAGGAGCGGATGAAGATACCGCAGCAGCAGAGCTTCAGAAGTTTTTCCGTGAGAACCTCTAGGAGAAGACCTGCACGACAGAGTTTGGAAGGTAGAAAATGGAAAAATATATTGGAAAATCCGTATATAAGGGAACAGCGATCGGACCTGTCAGTGTTCTGAAGAAAAAGGACAGTCTCGTTAAGAGGATCCATATCGACAACACAGAGGAAGAACTGAAACGGCTGGATGCGGCTAAGGAACGTACGATGACGCAGCTGGGGCAGTTATACGAGAAGGCGCTGCAGGAGGTCGGAGAAGTCAATGCAGCTATTTTCGAGGTGCATCAGATGATGCTCGAGGATGACGATTATCAGGATGCCATTCACAGCATGATTCAGAACGA
>VOFH01001348.1_pt1 | contig 20001 bp, 28 predicted proteins | sample 5384091 | NCBI WGS metagenome assembly VOFH01 (sample SAMN12384727, study PRJNA508395) | human gut metagenome | isolation source: healthy gut G | host: Homo sapiens
AAGCCATATTATACATTTTTCTATAACAAGGCTCACCACAATTACAACTATGCTCCACGAGAATAACTCAGCAGATAAAAGATACATTTTGGCATAGTACATCTGCGTACCGATTGTCCCTGTCACAAGCCCTATTATCTCTGCCGATATTCCAGCTTTAAAGCACATTCCGGCTGCCACCTTTAACTGTGCTGTAATATACGGATATACACCTGTAAGATATACATATCTGAATGTGTTAAATGCAGTCATATCATATACTCTGGCAAGTTCTATCTGCTTGTTATCTGTATTATCAATGCCTTCTTTTACACCTGTCGTAATCATTGGTATTACAACCATTGCACTGATAATAAATGTAACATTTTTAGAACCCCACCACATAAGCACAAGTATTATAAATGCCGCAACCGGAAGTGATTTCATTAACTGTACGGCAATGCCGAGCCACTCCTTTAAAAAATCAAACCGTGCAGACAATATTCCTGCACATATTCCAATCAGACAGCCAGCAAGCATACCCGACATAATATGCATAACACTTAAATACAGCTCAAGTCCTGTCATCACACTGGCAATCTGCCATATTATCAGCCACAAAGATACTGCCGCCAGCCTTTTTATAAGCTTATTAATCTTATCCGGCTTCATTACCCTTATCCTTCTTATCAGCTTTACTCACAAGCACCTTCTGAATCATCTTATTGCCAACAGATAATATGCGGAATATATATCCCCCACACTCTGTTTCAAACTCTTCATTCTCATCAGGAATCTTACCAAGCTTATATATAAGATATCCATTGATAGTATCAATATCTTCACAGTCAAACTTAATATCAAGCTTCTCTTCAATATCTTCAAGAGGTGTCTGGTACCGTCCATCTCGTAACTTCCATCAGAAAGCTGTCTTATCTGCTCCTCTTCCTCGTCATATTCATCAAAAATATTACCTACTATCTCTTCAAGTATATCTTCCATTGTAATAATTCCTGTTGTCTGTCCATACTCATCAACAACAACAGCAAAATGATTCTTCTTTGACTGCATTTCCTTAAACAATACACTTATGCTTCTTGTCTCTGGAATACAGAATGGGTCAAACATAACCTGATTTTTAACCTGATAAAGCTTCTTATCCTTATCACTGCCTTTAACGTATACCTTCAGAAGATCTCTGATATGTAATATGCCAATTATGTTATCAATATCATCATCAGGATATCAGGCTTTCTTCCATCACTATATCAAATGCCTCTTTAACTGTAAGTGAGGCATCGCTACTATGTTCTTCCTGTGGGTCATAACATCTGATGCCTGCTTCTCGGCAAATTCAAATATATTGCCAATCATCTCAGCTTCATTCTCAGCTATAACTCCCTGTTCTGTTTCATTAACCATATCCATAATCTCTTCTGTTACACCTTCGTCGCGTTTTCCTTTAGTAAGCTTCTTAAATAAGCCAGAAAACAATCCTTGGTTCCCATCCGCGGGATGACCATCATTCATAGTTATATCCATTTCCTTTCGTTATTTAGATAATTATATTATTATATAATTATTCCCTATAGAATACCATATATTCTATTATATCGTCAATCTTGTTTTCAGGTTCATCTCAAGACTAACCCTCTGCCTTGTCAACCTGATTAATTATCTCATTATCAAGATGACACACTTTATCTTTTAGTCTTTTCTTGTCTATTGTTCTTAACTGTTCCAGCAATATAACTGAATCTTTTACGATATCGTAATGACACGCATCAATCTCAACGTGCGTTGGCAGCTTAGCTTTATTCATCTTGGATGTTATAGCTGCACATATTACAGTAGGACTGTGTTTGTTGCCTGTATCATTCTGTATTATAAGTACAGGTCTTACTCCTCCCTGTTCAGAACCTACCACAGGTCTTAAATCTGCATAAAATATATCCCCACGTTTAATTACCACTTATATCACACTCCCAAAGCATTTACTTAATTGTTTATACTCAAAGTATTGCCAAGGTTTCTGACGTGTATTCAATTATTTTGCAGATTTGTTATTTAATAATTTTATGAAAATGCTGTATATTCCACTACTTCTTAATCTGTTATTAACTTCCAGTTCTCATGAAAATAATCATGACTTCCAATATATTGTCCATTAAGATAATAATTTCTTGGAATTCTCTTGCCAAGGTCACACACAAATTCATAATTAAATGTTCCTGCTAAAGCAGCAATCTCTTCAACTGTAATCTCTGCATCCTTGTCTTTTCCTACTAATGTTACAACATCACCACGATTTACAGGACCTATATCTGTAACATCTACCATCATCTGGTCCATACATACCCTTCCTGTTATAGGAGCTTTCTTACCATTAATAAGCACATATCCCTTTGATGATAATGACCTTGGATATCCATCGCCATATCCCACTGTTACAGTTGCAAGCACTGTTTCTCTCTTAGTTTCAAATGTTCCGCCGTAACCTATCTTTTCTCCTGCTGGAACTGTCTTTACCATAGCTACATGGCTTTTTGAGCTGTAGTGCTGGTTTCAGTGCTACTGCTGACTTATCCACTTCATCTGATGGATACATACCATATAAAGCAATTCCAAGTCGCACCATTCCATGATTAGCCTGTGGCATATCTATAATAGCTGCACTGTTGGATACATGCTTTATCTCAAATGATATACCTTCTTTCTTCAACGCATCGTCAAAAGCATCATACTTTGCAATCTGTCTTAATGCAGCGGTCTTATCCTTCTCATCAGCAGTTGCAAGATGTGTAAACAGGCCTCTTGCATTGAGTGCCTTTAAATTCTTTATCTTTTTAACTATCTCAACACCACTTTCATCTGGCTCAAGACCTATTCTTCTCATTCCGGTATCAACCTTGATATGGCAGAAAGCTACCTTTCCAAGCCTTAAGGCAACATCATTAAGTGCCTTGGCTGTCTCATAGTCAAATACTGTTGCATCTATTTCATTCTTAACCAATGCCTCATATTCCTCAGGCTCAACATAGCCTAATATAAGTATTGGCTTATTAATTCCATTTTCTCTTAAATTAACAGCTTCATCCAGCGTAGCAACTGCATATCCATATACTAAATCTCTTACTGCCTTGGATACAGCCACATCTCCGTGTCCATAGCCATCTGCTTTAACAACTGCAAGTGCCTTTGTTGAAGGTTCTGTCTTGCTCATAAGCTCAATACAATTAGCCCTGATTGCATCCAGATCTACATCTGCATATACTCTGTAATACTTACTCATTATTCACCTCTTGCTTTTATAAGCACATTTTTTATATTGTCAATAATATCGCCCGCAACCATAGAATACTTACCATTACTTAAGGCAGCTTCATCTCCTGCACAGCCGTGTATATATACGCCAAGTGCTGAAGCTTCAAAAGTAGTAAGTCCCTGTGCCATAAGTCCTGTTATTATGCCTGAAAGCACATCTCCCGAACCTCCTGTTGCCATTCCATCATTGCCTGACATATTAATATACACTCTTTCTCCATCAGAAACAATAGTTCTTGCATCTTTTAATACACATACGCAATTATGTTCTCTTGAATATGTTCTTGCTGTATCTATAGGATTATTCTTTATCATCGCAATATCAAGTCCTGTAAGACGTGACATTTCTCCTATGTGTGGTGTAACGACAACATTCTTATCTGACATATCATCTTTATATGAAGCATTACCACTATTGCCGCCAGCTTCATAGTCTACATCATCATTACTGCCATCAAGTTCAATTTTATATTGGGCGATTATATTAAGGGCATCTGCATCATACAGCTTTTTAATATTCTTCTTTGCTGACACACTTCTTACAAGCTTTACTGCACTTTCTTCCATAGACAGCCCCGGACCTATGCACACAACATCTGCCCAGCAGATACATTTATCCACTAATGTCTCTGTATTCTTAACAAAATCGCCACATTCCTCATCAGTATCATATGTATCAACAATACATTCCATATTGCCCGTTATAACTGCTGTACGGTTGCTTATATGCGTAAGGGTTCTTACAAGCCCTGCACCTATACGTGCCGCCGCTCTTGAACTTAATACTGCTGCACCTCCATAAAGCCTTGAACCAGCTATTACAAGTGCCTTTCCAAATGTTCCTTTATTGCCATCAGGCTTTCTTAGCGGAAGCATATCAGATATATCACTATAATCATATGTGAAAATATCCCTTGTCATATCCGGATATTGTGCAAAACCTATATCTTTTCTTATAATCTTCCCACAATATGAAGCTGCTGGATATAATATATGTCCGATTTTTTCAAATCCGAAGGTAACTGTTATATCAGCATTAACCGCAGATCCCATAACCACACCTGTCGATGCACTTATACCTGATGGTATGTCAACAGCCACAACAAGCCTGTTTCCATTATTGTCGCTATTCTGTGTATACTGTGAACGCACTGATGTACTGCATTTATTAATTGTATCTACTACTATTCTGGCCTCTCCTGCCAGTTCTCTTGATAAGCCATTGCCAAATAAGGCATCTACAATAACCCCATATTTAGAAAAATCCGGGCTATTAATACATTCTATGCCCAGATTCTTTATTATGTTCAATTGTATATCGAATTCTTTGGTAGAAGCGTGTGAGTTAATTATATACACATCCACATTGTAGCCCTTAAGATAAAGCTGTCTTGCCACCGCAAGTCCATCTGCCCCATTATTGCCACGTCCACATACGCATATAATGTCTGTATGTATATTTCCTTTAACCTTGCTTTCAATAGCTTCTGTCACTGAGAGTGCGGCTCTTTCCATAAGCACAACTGATGGTATACCAAGAGTATTAATTGAATAAGAATCCACATTCTTCATAGAAGCCGCATCTAATACATATCTCATTCCTGCTTATCTCCTACATTGCCTTCATTAATTCTGTCAACTGCACTACAATTCTCAGGTCCGATAATATCGTGTATAAGAGAATACATATTATTATTAACAGTTTCTTTATCCTGTTTTATAAGAATATTCTTCTTAAGCTTGACTCTTGTAGCATTAATCCACTTATCAAGTACCTCTATATCCTCTGTATTGGCATTCATTCTGTCATAGCAGGCTTTAAGTGTCTCTGTAAGAAGCTTCTCGTTAGCCCTTGCCAATTCTCTTGGTACTTCTAAGAGTTCATCTTCAAGCGAAGCTATCTTGTCATTAGACTCCTGTATAAGTCTTTGGTTCTGGCTCATACGCTTCTGCTTCTGCCTGCTTGAATCATCATCTTCCATATTCTCAACAACATCATTGATAAGCTGCTTTTAAGCTTCTTGATATCTTTAATGTCATTATTAATTCTTCCCTGCTTCTTAAGCAGTTCATTAACCTGTTTCTCCCAATACGCAATCTCATCTGTCTTATTCTTCTCGTTAATAAGGTGATACCATCGCTCATCAAGCGTAAGAATCGGAATATTCTTAAATACATCACTATTCTTTAACAATTCATAAGTTATCTTAGACACCATCAATTCCCCTTTGGATTTAATATCTTTATGAGTGCTTATTGGCAATTGTGTAAGAAAGTCTCATAAGGCTTTCTGATAAATGTACATTCTCAACTATTACGTCATCTGGCAGATTAAGATCTGTATGTGCGAAATTCCATATAGCCTTAATTCCTGCATCTGCAACCTGCTTTCCGATTTCCTTAGCCGCCTGCTTTGGTATTGTCAGTGCAACTATCTCTATATCGTTCTTATGTATAAAATCGGCAAGTTGATCCATCATCATTATATCTATTCCGTGAATGCTTTCACCTTTAAGCTCTGGATTGTTATCAAATACGCCGCATATAACAAAACCACGCTTCTCAAAGTCTGTATAATTAACAATAGCACGTCCAAGGTTACCAGCACCTATTATTATCATATTATGCTTCCTGTCTATTCCAAGTATCTTGCCTATCTAATCATAAAGATACTTCACATTATATCCATATCCCTGCTGTCCAAAACCTCCGAAATTATTGAGGTCCTGTCTTATCTGTGATGCTGTAACTTTCATTCTCACACTTAAATCTTTAGATGAAATCCTCTGAACACCACTTTCTATAAGTTCGCCCAGATATCTGTAATATCTTGGCAATCTTCTTATAACAGCCGATGAAATCTTCTTTTTTCTCTTCCATAACATTCTCCATTCCTGTGCAATACTGCTACGAAAAGGAGATGGGAAACCTGTAATTACCAGCTTCCCATCAGCCTTCAAAATTAATGTTAATTATATAACTATTTTGCTAAAAAGTAAAGAAATGTACTCTATCCAAGCACTCTTTTAGCAATATCCACAGACTCCTTTGCATCCTTTGAATAGAAATCCGCATGTATTTCCTTAGCATATTCAGGAGTAAGCACTGCTCCTCCTACCATAACCTTACAATCAAGATTGTTCTTATGTATAAGTTCTATTGTCTTTTCATTGAAACAAGTGTTGTTGTCATAAGTGCTGACAGACCACAAAGCTTCGCACCATTTTCTTTAATCGCATCTACAACAACCTGATATTCAACATCCTTTCCAAGATCAATAACCTCATAACCATAATTCTCAAGAAGTACCTTTACGATATTCTTTCCAATATCGTGGACATCTCCCTTAACCGTCGCAATAACAATCTTTCCCTTGCTTACAGGTGCATTATTGCTCATAATCATATGTTTTCTTATAACCTCAAACGCTCCCTGTGCAACGCCAGCCGCCATTATAAGCTGTGGCAGGAATAATGTTCCCTTCTCGAACTCCTCACCTATCTTATCAAGTGCAGGAATCAAGGCATTATTAACAATGTCCATAGAATCCATACCTGCAAGAAGTTCTTCTGTTATTGCTGCACCTTCATTTTTAGACCTTTCTCTACTGCATAGAATAAGTCATCACAGGTATAACTGCCCTTCTTATCCTTAAGATTAACACTTCCACCTGCCTGTGCTGTCTGACCACCCTGTACTGCATTTGCCGCTGTATTCATTGGATTAATCTTGCTTACATCAGGCATTGAAGCATAAGCCTTAATATAATCAACAGAATTCTTATCTATATTGGCAAGAAGCTTATATGCCCTTACTGCCCCCCCATCATCTCATATATGTTAGGGTTAATAATCGCAAGATCAAGACCATTCTGCATAGCCATTGTTAAGAAAATGTGATTGACAAGCACTCTGTTAGGAAGTCCGAAAGATATATTCGATACACCAAGCACCGTCCTTAAGCCAAGAGTATGCTTAACCTCATAAAGTGCATTGAAGCGTTTCCATTACCCCCTCCTGTTCGGCTGAGGCTGTAAGTGTAAGACAGTCTATATATATATCCTCTTTAGGAATTCCTATAGCTATTGCCCTGTCCATAATCTTTCTTGCTATGGCAACTCTGTCTTCTGCTTTCTTAGGAATACCATTTTTATCAAGAGCAAGGGTACCAATTACTGCCGCACTATATTTTTTAACTATTGGCAGAATGTTATTAAGAGAGTCTTCTTCTCCATTAACTGAATTGACAATCGGCTTACCATTATATACTCTTAATGCAGCATCAAGAACCTCAGGTATAGTTGAGTCAAGCTGAGAGGCACATCCACAACTGACTGAAGTGCTTTCACAGTATCAACCATCATCTGTCTTTCATCTATTCCCGGAAGTCCTACATTGACATCAAGAATATCAGCACCCGCACCTGTCTGTTCTAATGCCTGTCCAAGTATATAATCCATATCATTATCTAAGAGTGCCTGCTTAAATACCTTTTTACCTGTTGGGTTAATTCTCTCTCCTACAACTCTTGGCTGGTCAACTATAACTGTGCTTGTAGCTGAGCATACAGCCGATGGTATTTTCACTGGCTCTTTTGCTAAATTGCCTTCTTTATGTAACATATCTGATAAGCACTTTATGAATTCAGGAGTTGTTCCACAACAACCACCGAATATTTTAATGCCATACTTTCTTAAATCCTTCATAAATTCAGCAAACTGCTCTGCTGTCACATTATATTCATTAGTAACAGGGTCGGGAAGTCCTGCATTAGGCTTTACTATAACCGGAAGATTAGTCCAGCCTGTAAGTTCCTTAATAACCGGCTCAAGTTCCTTAGGTCCAAGTGAACAGTTGACACCTAAGGCATCAACTCCAAGTCCTGATATTGTAAGTGCAAATGAAGATATCTGACATCCTGTAAATGTACGCATATTTTCTTCAAATGTCATAGTCGTCATTATTGGAAGCTGGCTATTCTCCTTTGCTGCAAGCACTGCCGCTTTCACATCTAACAGATCTGTCATTGTCTCAAATACAACAAGATCTGCACCTGCCGCTTCACCAGCCTTGACTATCTCAGCATACATCTCATAAGCTTCCTCAAAGCTTAATGTACCTGTTGGCTCTAGAAGCTGTCCTATAGGTCCTACATCAAGTGCTACAAGTGCTCGTGGATTCACATTGGCACACGCCTTCTTTGCATTTTTAATTCCCGCTGTTACAAGTTCATCAACTGAATGCCCACATTCTTCAAGCTTATATCTGTTGCCACCAAATGTATTGGCATATATTATGTCTGCACCTGCCTTTAGATACTGCTCGTGTATGGAAATGAGAAGTTCCGGTTCTGTAATATTAAGCATCTCTGGTGTTTCACCCATCTTCATTCCTGCCGCCTGAAGCATAGTACCCATTCCACCATCAAGAATCACATAATCCTTTTGTAAAAGTTCTTTTAATTTATTCATTACAATGTCCTCCTGCTTCCCTGAATCTGCATGTACCTTTAAGGTTACACGACATACAGCCTTTTTTCTTTGAACTGACCTCTCCGGTTGTAAGCCCAATAACTGCTGTTACAGACTTGGTTGGTGTCATCATATCAGTCTTTCCTATATTAAGCCCTATAAGCTTAGGTGCATTTAGTATTTTTAAGAATTCGCCCTGCTGTGACAAAGGCAGATCACCATATCCTATTCCAAACCTGAATGTCTGGTTATACTCTGGAAGTTCCTCTTTAATAACAGCCTCAACCTTATCACATACCTGTTCAATTGCTGCACTTGCCATACTGTCTGATATTACAGCCTTGGCAAGGTCTGAGGCCTGCATCACCCTTAACATCCTGTCTATTCCATCAGAGATTGTCACTGCTATAAGTGCCGCTTTATTACAGCCTTTAAGATGTTCTTTAATTGAGTTTCCTTTTAATGTAACAGAAGTCCCTTCAAGCCTTACGCCCTCATCGACCTGTGTCACATCCACTACCCTGTATACATATCTTGAACTGCCGCTTTTAAGACCTCTGCCTCACATTCATCTATAAGGCTGTTTATTGTCTCATCTGCCCCTATTCCCTTGTATCCTAAGTATCTTAATACTTCTGCCCTGTTTATACTGCTTAATGTCACCTGTTTTTTCATTTATTTATTCTTTCTTGCTTTGTCCTTATGCTTGCCTTTTCCTCTGCCCTTGCCTCTTGACTGGTTAGCCTTCTCAACATTAACACGGCGTCCCTTAATCTGCACGTTATCATTCATTGCCTTAAGAATTTTCTCTGCGTGTATAGCTGGTACATCAACAAATGTATAGTTGTCCATCATATCTATCGCGCCTACAAGGCCAGGCATACCAGATTCACCTGCAATAGCTCCAAGAATATTAGCTGGCTTTATTTTATCCTTTTTTCCAATATTAATAAAGAGTCTTACCATTCTTGAATCATCTTTATCTGTATCAAAATGGAATTCTTCTACTTCATCTTCTCTGTCAAGGGTATCACCTATAAGCATTTTTAAAAGTGCTGCTGCCATATCCATAGATGTATATTCTTCCTGATTAACGTGTTCTTCAACAAGATTAACCATATCTGTAAGTCCACCCTCTTCGATTGTCTGTCTGGTTTTATCAAACATATTATCAAGCTTGGTGTTCTTAACATCATCCAATGATGGAACAGGCTTTGCAAGTATCTTAGTCTTACAGTAACGCTCGATATCCTTTAACTTATACACTTCCTTGCCACTTATAAATGAAAGTGCCATTCCAGATCTTCCTGCACGCCCTGTTCTTCCAATTCTATGAACATAATATTCCTCATCCTGAGGAATGATAGTTAAATACCATATCTACATCATCAACATCAATTCCTCTTGCTGCTACATCAGTTGCTATAAGTATGTCTACCTTGCCGCTTCTAAAGTCATCCATTACTCTGTCACGCTGCTGCTGTTTCATATCACCATGTATTCCGTCAGCAAAATAACCTCTGCCCTTAAGCTCTGATATAAGCTCATCAACCTGTCTTTTAGTGTTACAGAACACTACTGAAAGTCTTGGATTGTATATATCAATAAGCCTGCACAATACTTCTGTCTTATTCTTAGGTCTTACCTCATAATAGAACTGTTCTATATTAGATACTGTAAGTTCTTTTCTTACTACCTTTATAATCCTGGCATCTTTCTGGAAATTTCTTGCAATATCCATAATAGCCTTTGGCATAGTAGCTGAGAACATTACTGTCTGTCTGTCTTCTGGCGTTTCTGTAAGAATTGTTTCCATATCTTCCCTGAATCCCATATCAAGCATTTCATCAGCTTCATCAAGAATAACCATATTAATATTATCAAACTTAACAGTCTTTCTTCTCATATGGTCCATAACTCTTCCAGGAGTTCCAACAATAATCTGTACGCCCGTCTTTAATGACTTTATCTGTCTTACTATCTCCTGTCCTCCATATACTGGAAGAACTTTAATATCACTCATATATTTGGCAAGTTTTCTTATCTCCTCAGCCACCTGTACAGCAAGCTCTCTTGTAGGGCAGAGTACGATTGCCTGAGGCTTTTTATCTGTGGGTCTATCTTCATAAGCATAGAATTGTGTATGCTGCTGTCTTACCAGTACCTGTCTGTGCCTGTCCGACAACATCAATACCTTCACATACAGCTGGAATTGCCTGTGTCTGTATAGGTGAAGTTTCCTCAAATCCCATATCCTCAATAGCTCTTAATATTCTTTCATCAATGTTTAACTCGTCAAATTTCATTCATTTCCTCATTTCTTAAATTTAATACACTTATCTTAGTCTAACTTTTTAATAATACATTATAGGAAGAAATAAGTCAAAAAAATTGCAATTTATTCTTAAAGCAAGTATAATTCAACTAATTAATTTAAAGAAAGGAACACTGTTATTATGATTCTTTCCTGTAATAATATAAGTAAATCTTTTGGAACAGATGTTATTATCAAATCCTGTTCTTTTAATATTGAAGACCACGAAAAAGCAGCTATCGTTGGTATCAACGGTGCTGGAAAGTCTACTCTTTTAAAGATTATAACCGGAATTGAACCTGCTGACACAGGACTTGTAACGTTAGCTAAGGACAAGACTTTAGGTTATCTTTCACAGCAGCAAAATCTTAATTCAGACAACACAATTTATGATGAGCTTTTTATCTGTGAAGCAATATATCCTTGATATGGAAGCACAGCTAAGAAGTATTGAGAACCAGATGAAATCAGCAGATGATACAGCTCTTGAAACACTTATGAAGAAATATTCAGACCTTAACCACGAGTTTGAATTAAACAACGGTTACGCTTACAAAAGCGAGATAACTGGTGTTCTTAAAGGCTTGGCTTTGCAGAAGAAGATTTCACACTTAATGTTAATACTTTATCAGGCGGACAAAAGACACGGGTTGCACTTGGCAGGCTTTTATTATCAAAGCCTGATATTATACTTCTTGACGAGCCTACCAACCACCTTGATATGGAGTCTATAAGCTGGCTGGAGAACTATCTGCTTAACTACAGTGGTGCTGTACTTATAGTTGCCCACGACAGATATTTCCTTGACAAGATAGTAAGCAAGATTATCGAGTTAGACAATGGCAATGCAACTGTATTCTCAGGCAACTATACTGATTACGCTTCAAAGAAAGCTATCCTGCGCAATATGCAGCTAAAGGAATATCTTAACCAGCAGCGTGAAATCAAACATCAGGAGGAGGTTATAACAAAGCTTAAGCAGTTCAACCGTGAGAAATCTATTAAAAGAGCTGAAAGCCGTGAAAAAATGCTTAACAAGATGGAATTTGTCGATAAGCCTGAAATTTTAAACGACAAAATGGATATTAAGCTTGAACCTAATGTAATAAGCGGTAATGATGTCCTTACTGTAGACAACCTTACTAAAGGTTTTGACGGAACTGTTCTTTTTTGATAACATATGCTTCCAGATTAAACGTGGTGAACGCGTAGCACTTATCGGAAGTAACGGAACAGGCAAGACAACAATATTAAAATTAATTAATGGAATTATACCTGCCGATTCAGGCTCGATATATCTTGGTGCTAAAGTAAATATTGGTTATTATGATCAGGAACACCACGTTCTTGACCCTGACAAGACTATTTTTGATGAAATCAGGGATGCTTACCCAGACCTTAATAATACACAGATAAGAAATACACTTGCAGCATTTTTATTCACCAATGAAGATGTATTTAAGTATATAAAAGACTTAAGCGGTGGCGAGCGCGGACGTGTATCATTAGCCAAACTTATGCTCTCTAATGCCAACTTCCTTATATTAGATGAGCCGACTAACCACCTTGATATCACTTCAAAGGATATTCTTGAAAATGCACTTAATAGTTACACAGGTACTGTCCTGTTCGTATCACACGACAGATACTTTATTAATTCTACTGCAACAAGAATTATTGAGCTTGCCAATAAAACAGTTGTTAATTATATTGGTAATTATGACTATTATCTTGAAAAAAAGGATATACTAGGAGCAAAACCAATAACCAATAACATTTCTAAATCCAGCAGTTCAGCCATTTCAAAGCTTAACTGGCAGGAAGAAAAGGTAAAAGCAGGCACAGCAAAAGAAGATTAAAAACGAAATCAAGCGTACTGAAGAACGCATGGCTTTAATTGAGGCTGAGATTGAGGAACTTGATAATATGTACGCCGACCCTGCCATAAGCAGTGATACTGCCAAACTTATGGAAATACACACCAGGAAGGAAGCTCTTAGCAAAGAGCTTGATGAGCTATATGATAAATGGGGAATTAACATTATAATTCCAATACCAAAAACAGCGAAAAATGCCGAAATAAGGCAATTCTTAAGCGTTTTTATTGACAAAATTACCTATATGGAGTATAAATAACCTATACTTATTATTACTTATTTCATTTAAGGAGGATGTAGTTTATTATGAATAAGACAGAGTTAGTTGCTGCAATCGCAGAGAAGGCTGAACTTTCAAAGAAGGATGCTGAGAAGGCTTTAAAGGCTTTCACAGAAACTGTTGCTGAACAGTTAAAGAATGGTGACAAGATTCAGTTAGTTGGTTTCGGTACTTTCGAAGTTGCTGAAAGAGCTGCTAGAACAGGTCAGAATCCTCAGACAGGTAAGGCTATTGAAATTCCTGCTTCTAAGGCACCTAAGTTTAAGGCTGGTAAGGCTTTAAAGGATACTGTTAACTCAGCTAAATAATTAATATTCGATAGTGGATATTGCGACTGTCACTTAGGTGACAGTCTTTTTATATGTATTTATAGATACATATAAATATTATCAATGAAATTCAGAAAACGGAGACACACTATGGAAATAGAACGTAAATTCTTAGTTGCACAATTGCCAGATAATCTGGACAATTATAATTGCAGATATATTGAACAGGGTTATCTTTCAACTAAACCTGTAGTCAGGGTAAGACGTGATAATGATGATTATTATCTTACTTACAAAGGCAGTGGTATGATGGCACGTGAAGAATACAATCTTCCACTCACCAAAGACTCGTATGAACATTTGATTAAAAAAAGCTGACGGTAATATAATAACCAAAAAGCGTTATGAAATTCCAGATGGTAACGGATACACTATTGAACTTGACATATTTGAAGGAGCATTCAACGGCACTGTTATTGCAGAAGTTGAATTTAACACTATAGAAGAAGCTGACAATTACATTATGCCAGAGTTTTTTTACAGAAGATGTAACTAATAACCCTGAATATCACAACAGCAATATGAGTAAAAAGAAGTTCGACTAACGTGAACACTCTAAGAAAAGAGGATAACCTGATGAAAAAACTCTCTGATATATTAGATATAAGTCCTGATATTACTCTTGAAACACTTCAAAAGAGCAAGAATGGCAGCCTTAACACTTATCAAATGGCTTCTCTGCTCTTTATTTACAGGAAGCTTTATAGGACTTATCGGAGCATTATTTTATAAAGCTTTACAATATGTAACAAGCTTTCGGATCCAACACCCTTACACTTTATTCTTTCTTCCTGCTGCCGGTATAATAATCGTTCTTATGTACCATTTTACGCACGAAGACAAGAATACAGGAACTAATCTTGTAATAACAGCAATCCAGTCCAATGCAGAAGTTCCTGTCCGTGTTGCTCCTCTTATTATAATATCAACACTGCTTACACATCTTTGCGGTGGTTCAGCAGGACGAGAAGGTGCAGCCCTGCAGGTTGGCGGCTCCTTAGGCAATTTTATCGCCAAAATATTACATTTTGACGACAAAGATACAAGAATTATGATTATGTGCGGAATGAGTGCCTGTTTCTCTGCTCTTTTCGGAACTCCTATAGCCGCAGCCATATTTTCTATGGAGGTTATAAGTGTGGGGGTTATGTATTACGCCGCACTTGTTCCCTGTATTATATCCGCACTTATTGCTTCCGGCGTAGCTGGGTTATTCAATATAACACCAACTATGTTTATAATAAGCGAAATATGTGAACTAAGCATATCTACCGGAATAAGATTTATGATAATGTCAGTAATATTTGCCCTCGCAAGCATTGTATTCTGTTATATGCTTCATTCATCATCCAAAATATATTCTGAATACTTAAGCAACCCATATATCCGTATTATAATAGCTGGTGTGCTTGTTATTATTTTAAGATATATAACCGGTACTACTGATTATCTTGGTGCTGGTGCTCCTATGATTGCGGCAAGCTTTATAACAAGCTGTTCGTGGTATGTCTTTATTTTAAAAATGCTGTTTACAGCCATTACATTAGGTGGTGGATTTAAAGGCGGTGAGATTGTCCCTACACTTTTTGTCGGTGCAACTCTTGGAAGCTTTTTGGCTCCTGTATTCGGACTTCCAATCGGCTTATGTGCCGCGTGCGGTATGGTAAGCGTATTCTGTGGCGTAACTAACTGCCCACTCACTTCTTTCATATTATCAATTGAAATGTTTGGTGCTGGTTCAATGAAATTCGTAATTATATGCGTAGCAATAAGTTATATGCTCTCTGGCTACTACAGTCTTTATAACAGCCAGAAGATTGTTTACTCTAAATACAAGACAGAATATATTAACAGACATTCACATTAATTATAATAAAAAAGGCAATTCATACAGAATTATCATATCTACCGATTTTTCTGCTAATGAATTGCCTTTTTACTGCTTTTACCGCTTTTACTGCTTTAACTATGCATCATTCTTATATATTTTATTTGTAGAAATTGTCCTCTGGAAGCTTTCCACCAACTGAAGCTGGATTTGCTTCGTAAAGAACATTTAAATATTTGCTTATTTTGTCTTTGGCATCACTGCCTGTTATTATTGTTATGTTGCATTTAGGTATTGCCTGCTTTGCAACTGCGGCTTTTGTTATACCATATTTTTCTACAAGTGTTGAAACCTCATCTACATTTGCATTAACATAATCTGCTGAAAGCTTATATTCCTCAAGGAACTTGTCAACCGCAGCCTTATGGTTATTGTAATATTCTGTATTGACAACTATTACACCTGTTACTACTGTACTTCCATCCTTTGATACATTTTCCCATTCCTTAGTAACATCAAGAGCTATTCTTGCTTCCTTATTATTCATAAGAACTGTTGTAGCAAATGGCTGTGGAAGCATAGCTACAGTTTCTTCCTTCGCTGATGCCATAATAGCCGCAACCTCGGAAGCCTCTGACTTAAATTCAATGTGTACATCCTTATCAGGGTCAATTCCGTTGGTATTTAAAAGGTATCTTAATGTATATTCAGGTGTAGTTCCTTTACCTGTTGTGTATATTGTACGTCCTTTAAGGTCGCTTACATTAGTTACCTCGCCCTTATTATCAAGTATATATAACACGCCAAGTGTATTAACTCCTACAACAGATACCTTGCCATTACTCTTATTATAAAGTGTTGCCGCCGCATTACAAGGCATAGCTGCAATCTGGACATCGCCCTTTATAAGGTCTGCTGTAAATGCATCTGCCGCCGCCTCTATCTGAAATGTGTAATTATTGGCTGTTTTATTATCCTCATTATCGCTCATAAGCTTAACCATTCCGATAGCTGTAGGTCCTTTAAGTGCAGCTACTTTTATGTCTTCGCTTACATACTCACTTGTACTTTCCTGTGTTGCATTGTCTGACTTATCACTGCTGTTACTGCCACAGGCTGTAAACATTACGCTGACCATTACAAGCATAAGAATAGCAGCTGTCAGTTTCCTCATTCTCTCTCTCATATTGTTTCCTTCCATTCCTTTATAATTATATGTAATGACATTATTCCGTTAAATGTATTGATATCCGGATAATATATTATAGAAATTCTCATTCCTGCCCTTGGAATATCATCTATATTATTAATTCCAAACTGTACAGCAGGTACATAAGTTCCGTCCTCTGTTTCTAACTGGCATCTAAGAACATTTTTATTCTTTCCAATAACTGAAGCTGTCTTTACATATAAGTTCCTATCTGCAAATACCGGCTTTTCATTACCCTTTCCGAATGGTTCAAGCAGCTTTAACTGGTTAACCAGCCGGATATTGGCATACGATACAGGCATTGGAACATCAATCCACATTTTAGGAATTAAATCCTCATCTGTAAGTATCGCATTATCATTCAGCATTTTTCTGAATATGTCAATATCAGATATTGCTAATGATAAACCAGCCGCCATAGGATGTCCACCATATTTAGTGAGAACATTTTTTTACATTTATTAATCCCTTCGTACATATTATAGCCTTCGATTGAACGTCCTGAGCCTTTTGCCCCGTCCTCAGCATTAGTAATAACAAATGTAGGCCTGTGATATCTTTCTTTAATTCTGCCTGCTATTATTCCAGCTATGCTCTCGTGGCAGTCCTTTAAATATATAACAAGCACTCTATCCTTAAGAAGACCAGTATTCTCTACTAATTCTATTGCCTTATGCGTCTCCTGCTCTGTCATTGATTTTCTTTCATTATTAAGGGCTATAAGCTCTTTTGCCATATTATGTGCCTTTTCATTATCCATGCAAAGCATAAGTTCAATTGCCTGTCTTGCTGTATCAAGACGTCCACTGGCGTTAAGACATGGTCCTATTACAAAGCCTATATGATATGAGCTTATATTATTAATATCAAGCTGGCACTCCTCTATAAGTGCCCTAAGCCCTGTATTTTTTGTATGTGCAATATGCTTAAGGCCATATTTAACTACTATTCTGTTCTCGTCAATAAGGTCGACTATATCACCTACAGTGGCTATTGCCATAAATTCAATATAATCTTCAAGCTCTTTCTTATCAAGCCCTAATCTGTCATATAACAGGCTTATAAGCTTATATGCAACGCCTGCTCCACATAACAGCTTAAATGGATAATCACAATCTGCCTGTTTGGGGTTAATAACTGCATCTGCCGGAGGTACAATGTATACCTTTTTATCGTCCTTTATCTCAAATGGAACATCGTGGTGGTCGGTCACTATCATTGTAATTCCATTATCCTTTGCATACCTGACCTGATTATATGCAGCTATTCCATTATCACAGGTAACAATTGTATCAATCCCTTCATTGATTGCATTGTCTATTAAATGCTCATTAATTCCATAACCATCATTTATCCTATGCGGTACAACATAATCCACATCTGCTCCTGCCGCCTTTAAGCCGCAGAATAATATATAAATAGAACATATTCCGTCAATATCATAATCTCCGATTATTCTTACAGGCTTATGTTCCTCTATTTTCTTAGTAATAATATCAACAAATTTATCGGCATCTTTCATACTATGAGGATTATGTATATCGTTAAGATTCCCATTAAGATACATATCTATATCTTTACTGCCGCATATATCCCTGTTTCTTATTATACGGGCAAGAACCTGATCTATTCCGTATTCAGAGGCTATCTGCTTAAAATCCGCTTTTTTGGCGTATACCATCCATTTGCTGTTCACGTTTGTTCTCCATTCTTATGGCAATATTGCTTGTATTAAAAATGGTGCATCGTTTGATGATGCACCATTTTACTGCTTTACAAAGCCATTATATTAATTATTTATTATACCTGAGCTCCGTCTTTACCTATGCTTTCTGCTTTTTTCTTTTATTAACTGCTTCATCAATAACTCCTCTGTTCTTTCCACCAAGCATATACCAGAATGAACTTGTAAGGAATACTGATGAGTAGAAACCTACGATAATACCAACAATAAGTGGAAGTGAGAATTCCTTAACTGATGTTACACCGAGTATGTATAACATAACCAGCATAATAAGAGTTGTTATTGTTGTATTAATATTTCTTGTTAATGTACTTGTTATAGCTGAGTTAACAAGCTCTGTAATATTAGTCTTAGAGTTAGCACTCTTTAACATTTCCCTGATACGGTCAAATATAATGATTGTACCATTAATTGAGTAACCTACTATTGTAAGCATACAGGCAATAAATGTGTTACCTACTGGCACTCTGAATACTGCATAGAATGTAATAACTACTAATACATCCTGTAAAAGAGCCATAACAGCTGCAAGCGCGAATTTGATATCCCTGAATCTTGCAAAGATATATATAAGCATTGCTATTGTAGCAAGAATTACTGAAAGAATAGCATTCTTCTTCATAGTACTGCTGACAGATGAGCTGATTGTGTCTGTCTCAACTATTGAACCATCTTCAATAGGGAACTTAGCTGTTACAGCTTCCTCAACAGCTTCTCTTTGCTCAAGTGAAAGGTCTGTTGTCTTAAATGAAACCTTAGTTGAGTTCTGAACCTTCTGCTGTTGTACTTCTGTTATACCTGCAGCATCCCTGATTACAGGAATAATATCATTCTCTATCTCTGACTGTGAATATTCTTTGTCAAATGTAAAGCTTGTTGTTGAACCGCCAACAAATTCAAGGCTGAAATTAAGTGCTCTGTTACCAAGTGCACTCTGTACTCCCATTGTTATAAAACCAATAACAATAAGAACAATTGAAACCGTAATAGTCCATTTCTTAATTGAAAGAATATCATAAGTTCTTCTATGTGTTGTCTTTCCATACATCGATGGCTTAGTAAGACCAAAGTTATAAAGAAGCTTCATAATAACTTTAGTAATTACAAGTGCTGTAAATATTGAAACTATGTTACCTACTGCAAGAGTTGTTGCAAATCCCTTAACAGGACCAGTACCGAATATATAAAGTACAATAGCTGCAATAAGTGTTGTTACGTTACCATCAACGATAGCTGATGTAGCTTTGTTATAACCTGCAAGAATAGAATTCTCAACACTCTTTCCTGCGGCTATCTCTTCCTGATACGTGTATAGATAATAACATTGGCATCAACCGCCATACCAATACCAAGTATGATACCGGCAATACCCGGAAGTGTTAATGTAAGATCATATACACTTACAAGGAATAATACTAATGTTGTGTATATAATAAGCGAAAGTGTTGCAACAACACCTGGTACTCTGTATATAGCAATCATAAATACACATAACAATGCAAAACCAATAGCTGCTGCTATAAGACTTGTATGAATTGCATCGTGTCCTAACTGTGCACCTACGATATTAGAGCTTACTTCATTAAGTGTAAGAGGAATAGATCCAATTCTTATGTATGTAGCAAGATTATCTGCCGCATCAAATG
>VOFH01000006.1_pt1 | contig 20000 bp, 21 predicted proteins | sample 5384091 | NCBI WGS metagenome assembly VOFH01 (sample SAMN12384727, study PRJNA508395) | human gut metagenome | isolation source: healthy gut G | host: Homo sapiens
GATCTCAAGACGTCCTTCGTAGCGCGAAACGACGCTGTTGTCGGTCGCCACGCCACCGGCTACACCGCCGACGTGGAACGTACGCAGCGTCCGGCGGGTACCTGGCTCGCCGATCGACTGGGCGGCGATCACGCCACCACTTCGCCTTTCTGAACCATGCGTCCGGTCGCCAGGTTGCGTCCGTAACACGGGCGCATAATGCCCTGCGCGACTCGCACGTCAGCACCGAACGGATATCCACCGATTCCACATGCGCTGCGTCGATCGCCTCGGCGATCGTTTCGGTAATCTCTTCTCCGGCAGCCACGATCAACCTCGCCGGTATGCGGATTGTAGACGTCGTGCACGGTCGTACGGCCCAGGATACGTTCGTACAGCGTCTGTACGACATCCTCGTTGCGCTTGGTCGCCGTAGCGGTCAGGCCGCGCAGCGTACCGCAGTCCTCTTCGCAGATAATCACGTCTTGCGCCACATCGACGAGACGGCGCGTCAGATAACCGGCATCGGCCGTTTTCAACGCAGTATCGGCCAGACCCACCGGGCGCCGTGCGTAGAGATGAAATATTCCAACACCGAAAGCCCCTCCTTGAAGTTCGACAGGATCGGGTTTTCGATGACCTGACCTCCTTTTGGATTTCTGCGGCTTGGCCATCAAAACCGCGCATCCCGGAGAGCTGGCGGATCTGGTCCATCGAACCGCGGGCGCCGGAATCCAGCATCATGTACACCGGATTGAAACCCTGCATGTCCTTGGTCAGTGATCCAACACCGTCTTGGTCAGAACTTCATATTGATATTCGTCAGATGTCGATAATCTGGTTGTAAACGTTCGTTGTTGGTGATAAGCCCCATGTTGTAGCTCTCCATCACCTCTTCGACGCGCTCGTAACCTTCGTTGACCAGCGCTTCCTTTTCATCGGGAATGATCACCGCATCGAGGTTGAACGACAGTCCGCCGCGGAAGGCCATCTGATATCCCATGTGCTTGATATCGTCGAGGAAAGCCGCCGTTTGTCGGCTCCGGCTTCTTCATCACCAGGCCGATGATGTCGCGCAGCGAACGTTTGGTCAGCACTTCGTTCAGGGGAAGCCCACCTCTTTGGGAACCACCTGGTTGAAGATGATCCGGCCGACGGTCGTATCGACCAATTTACGAACCGGCTGCCCGTTCTCGTCGAGCGTATCGACCATTACTTTCACTTTGGCGTGCAGGTCGGCGCGTTTTTTTCATTGTAGGCGATCAGCGCCTCCTCGGGGCCGTAGAACTGAAGCCCTTCGCCCTGCGATCCGGCGCGCTCTTTGGTAATATAGTACAACCCGAGCACCATGTCCTGCGAAGGCACCGTGATCGGCGCTCCGTTGGCCGGGTTCAGGATGTTGTGCGAACCGAGCATCAGGATCTGGGCTTCGAGGATCGCCGCATTGCCCAGCGGCAAATGCACGGCCATCTGGTCGCCGTCGAAGTCGGCGTTGAACGCCGTACAAGCCAGCGGGTGCAATTGCAACGCCTTGCCCTCGATCAGTTTCGGCTGGAACGCCTGGATACCCAGACGGTGCAATGTCGGGGCGCGGTTCATCAGCACCGGATGTCCTTTAATCACGTTTTCCAGGATATCCCAGATCACCGGATCGCCACGGTCTATGATTTTTTTTGGCCGTTTTAACGGTCTTGACGATTCCTCTTTCGATCAGTTTCCGGATCACGAACGGCTTGTAAAGGCTCGGCCGCCATGTCTTTCGGAATCCCCATCTCGTGCATCTTCAACTCGGGACCTACGACGATGACCGAACGGGCCGAATAGTCGACGCGCTTACCGAGCAGATTCTGACGGAAACGTCCTTGCTTTTCCTTTCAGACTGTCGGACAGCGATTTGAGCGGACGGTTCGACTCGGTCTTCACGGCGTTGCTCTTGCGCGAGTTGTCGAACAGCGAGTCGACGGCCTCCTGCAACATGCGCTTTTCGTTGCGCAGGATCACTTCCGGCGCCTTGATCTCGATCAGCCGTTTCAGACGGTTGTTCCGGATGATCACCCGGCGGTACAGGTCGTTCAGGTCGGACGTAGCGAAACGGCCTCCGTCCAACGGAACGAGCGGACGCAGTTCGGGCGGAATCACCGGAATCACTTTCAGGATCATCCACTCGGGCTTGTTGATCTCGCGCGACTCGCGGAACGCTTCCACCACATGCAGGCGTTTGAGCGCTTCGGCCTTACGCTGCTGCGAAGTCTCGGTGCTCGCCTTGTGGCGCAGCGAATAGGAAAGCTCGTCCAGATCGACCCGCTGCAACAGCGTGTAGATCGCTTCGGCCCCCATCTGCGCGATGAATTTATCGGGATCGCTGTCGTCGAGTTGCTGATTTCCTTTCGGCAGCGCGTTCAGGATATCGAGGTATTCCTTTTCGGCAAGCAGATCGAGATCGGACACTCCGTTCACGGCTGCAGCGCCGGCCTGTACGACGACATAACGTTCGTAATAGACGATCGCTTCGAGCTTCTTCGACGGAATACCCAGCAGGTATCCGATCTTCGACGGCAGCGAACGGAAATACCAGATATGAGCCACCGGAACCACGAGCGAGATATGTCCCATCCGTTCCCGGCGCACCTTTTCTCGGTCACTTCCACGCCGCAACGGTCGCAGACGATCCCTTTGTAACGGATCCGCTTGTATTTTCCGCAGTGGCATTCGTAGTCTTTCACCGGGCCGAAAATCCCGCTCGCAAAAAGGCCGTCCCGTTCGGGCTTGTAGGTGCGATAGTTGATGGTTTCGGGTTTCAGCACCTCGCCGCTCGAATTTTCGAGAATCTCCTCCGGAGATGCGAGACCAATGGAAATTTTCGAAAAACCGCTCTGTGCCTTATTGTCTTTCTTGAATGACATATTTTTTAAACTTTTATTTATTCTTCAACAAGTAAACCTTCGAGCCGCGGCGAACTCGGGATCTTCCGCCGTTCGTCAGCAACGCCGCTCTCCGGCCGACGCACTTTTAGTCCAGCTTGACGCTGATGGCCAATCCCCTGAGTTCGTGCAGCAACACGTTCAGCGATTCCGGAATGCCGGGCTGCGGCATGTTGTCGCCCTTGACAATCGCTTCATAGGCCTTGGCACGTCCCATCACATCGTCCGACTTGATCGTCAGGATCTCCTGCAAAATGTTCGATGCGCCGAACGCCTCGAGCGCCCAAACCTCCATCTCTCCGAAACGCTGACCGCCGAACTGCGCTTTACCGCCCAACGGCTGCTGCGTAATCAGCGAGTACGGGCCGATCGAACGGGCATGCATCTTGTCGTCGACCATATGGCCGAGTTTCAGCATGTAGATCACCCCGACGGTCGCCGGCTGGTCGAACTGCTCGCCGGTACCGCCGTCTCGCAGATAGGTGCGACCGCTGCGCGGTACGCCGGCCTGAGCCGTATATTCGTTGATCTGCTCCAGCGAAGCCCCGTCGAAAATCGGCGTGGCGAACTTCAGACCGAGTTCGCGGCCGGCCCATCCGAGCACGGTCTCGTAAATCTGTCCGAGGTTCATACGCGAAGGCACGCCCAGCGGGTTCAGCACGATGTCGACGATCGAACCGTCTTCGAGGAACGGCATGTCCTCGTCGCGAACGATCCGCGCCACGATCCCCTTGTTACCGTGACGGCCGGCCATCTTGTCTCCCACGCGCAACTTGCGCTTCTTGGCAATGTACACTTTGGCTAGCTGGATAATTCCGGTCGGGAGTTCGTCCCCGTTGGTCAGGTTGTATTTCTCGCGCTTGAGAACCGCATCCAGTTCCTTGTACTTGATCGTATAGTTGTTGATCGTCTGTTCAATCAGCGTATCCAGACGCGCGTCGCCCGTCCATTTATCGGTGCCGATATTCAGGTAGTCGAGTTCGGCCAGCATTTTCTGCGAGAAACGCGTCCCCTGCGGGATCAGTTCCACCCCGAAATAATCGCGGATACCGATCGTCGATTTGTCTTTGAGCAACGTCCACAGTTTTTCGATCAGACGCTCTTTCAGCGCATCGGCCTGCTGCAAGAACTCGGTCTCCATCTTTTCCAACTGCGCCTTTTCGGAAGCCTTGCTCTTCTTGCCGTCCTTATTGGCGCGGCTGAACAACTTCTTATCGACCACGACGCCGAACAGCGAAGGCTGCGCCTTCAGCGAAGCGTCTTTCACATCGCCGGCCTTGTCGCCGAAGATCGCACGCAGCAGTTTCTCTTCCGGCGAAGGATCGCTCTCCCCTTTCGGCGTGATCTTACCGATCAGGATATCGCCCGGCTGCACATTGGCGCCGATGCGGATGATACCGTTCTCGTCGAGATCTTTCGTAGCGTCTTCGCTGACGTTCGGAATGTCGGAAGTAAGCTCCTCGACACCGCGTTTGGTATCGCGCACTTCCATAATATATTCGTCGACATGCACCGAAGTGAAGATATCCTCGCGGATCACGCGTTCCGAGATCACGATGGCATCCTCGAAGTTGTAACCCTTCCACGGCATGAACGCCACTTTCAGGTTGCGCCCCAGCGCCAGCTCGCCGCCCTGCGTAGAATAACCTTCGGTCATGATCTGCCCTTTGGTCACTTTATCGCCCTTGCGAACCAGGGGTTTCAGGGTCATCGACGTGCTCTGATTGGTCTTACGATAGCGCGGCAGACGATAGGTCGTCACTTCCGGATCGAACGTAACGATCTTCTGGTCTTCGGTACGTTCGTATTTGACCTGAATCTGCGTCGCATCCGAGAAGACGACTTCTCCTTCGCCTTCGGCGACGATCTGGATCCGGCTGTCGGCGATCATGTCTTTTTCCAGACCCGTTCCGACGATCGGAGCCTCCGGCATCACCAACGGCACGGCCTGACGCATCATGTTCGATCCCATCAGCGCACGGTTGGCATCGTCGTGTTCGAGGAACGGGGATCAGGCTGGCGGCGATCGACGAAATCTGGTTCGGAGCAACGTCCATCAGATCCACTTCCGTAGCCGTCACCACCGGAAAATCGCCGTTGCCGCGCGCTTTGATCTTGTCCGGCACGAGGAACTCGCCCGCATCGTTCAGCGGAGCGTTGGCCTGCGCAATGGTCAGTCCTTCCTCCTCTTCGGCGCTGAAATAATGAATCCCTTTATCCGTCAGATCGACCCGTCCGTCCGCCACTTTGCGGTACGGCGTTTCGATAAAGCCCATGTCGCTGATTTTCGCGTAAACGCACAGCGACGAGATCAATCCGATGTTCGGGCCTTCCGGCGTTTCGATCGGACACAGACGGCCGTAATGGGTATAGTGCACGTCGCGCACCTCGAATCCGGCGCGCTCACGCGACAGACCGCCGGGCCCCAGAGCCGACAGGCGGCGCTTATGGGTCATTTCGGCCAGCGGATTGGTCTGATCCATGAACTGCGACAGTTGGTTCGTTCCGAAGAACGAATTGATGACCGACGACAGCGTTTTGGCATTGATCAGGTCTACCGGCGTAAATACTTCGTTGTCGCGCACGTTCATCCGTTCGCGGATCGTACGCGCCATGCGGACGAAACCTACGCTAAACTGGTTGGCCAACTGCTCGCCCACCGTGCGTACGCGGCGGTTCGACAAATGGTCGATATCGTCCACGTCGGTCTGCGAGTTGATCAGCAGAATCAGGTAACGGATGATGGCGATGATATCCTCCCGCGTCAGGATCCTTTACGTCCGAGAGATGTCCAGATCCAGTTTCTTGTTGATACGGAAACGCCCCACATCTCCCAGGTCGTAACGCTTGTCCGAGAAGAACGCTTTTCGATCACGTCGCGCGCAGTCGCCTCGTCGGGCGGCTCCGAGTTACGCAACTGGCGGTAGATATAGACGACGGCCTCTTTTTCGGAGTTGCACGGGTCTTTCTGCAGGGTATTGTATACGATGGAGAAATCGGTGCCGTTCTGGGCCTCCTTATGGATTAGGATGCTCTTGGCGCCCGACTCGATAATGTCTTCAATATGGCTCTCTTCGAGGACGGTCTCCGGTCGATGATGATCTCGTTTCGTTCGATCGAAACCACCTCTCCGGTATCTTCGTCCACAAAGTCTTCAACCCATGTCTTCAGCACCCGGGCAGCCAGCCGCTGTCCGACCATCTTCTTCAGGTTGGCTTTAGTAACCTTTACATCCTCCGCAAGGTTAAATATCTCTAAGATCTGCCGGTCGCTCTCGAATCCGATCGCACGGAGCAGCGTGGTTACCGGCAATTTCTTCTTTCGGTCGATATAGGCGTACATCACGTTGTTGATGTCCGTCGCAAACTCGATCCACTACCCTTTAAACGGGATGATACGGGCCGAATAGAGTTTGGTCCCATTGGTATGGGTGCTCTGACCGAAGAACACCCCCGGGGAACGGTGCAACTGCGATACGATTACGCGTTCGGCGCCGTTGATAATGAACGTGCCGCGCGGAGTCATATAGGGAATGGTGCCGAAGTAAACGTCCTGAATCACCGTATCGAAGTCCTCGTGTTCGGGATCGGTACAGTACAGCTTCAGCTTCGCTTTCAGCGGTACGCTGTACGTCAGTCCGCGTTCGAGACACTCGTCCTGGCCGTAACGGGGCGGATCCACGTAATAATCGATGAATTCCAGCACGAAGTTGTTACGCGTATCGGTTATCGGGAAGTTCTCCATGAACACCTTGTACAGCCCTTCGTTTTTGCGGTTCTCGGCCGTGGTATCTAATTGGAAAAAGTCTTGAAATGATTTGAGTTGCACCTCCAAAAAATCGGGATAATGCAATCTGTTTTTTACGGAAGAAAAGCTAATACGCTGATTATCTGTTTTGAAGACATTGTATCCAATAATTAAAGTTGAAGATAAGAACTGATTTGAAATGCGCTTCTGCTTTCAGTTTCAAACGCGGCAACTGACCCGGCAGTTCAAACGACCGATCGGAAAAATCCGTTCGGGATCACTGGTTTTCCACCCCTGCCATCTCTTTTTGCAAAACATAACCGCCCGTAGGGCCCGGTTCTGGCTGTTGCTTCTGTTAAATGAGAAAAGGTATAGAGTCTATCAGAATAGACTCTACACCCGATATGTTCTGAACTATAAGCAGTTACTACTTAACTTCAACTTCAGCGCCGCTTCTTCTTGAGCCTGAGATTTAACCTGTTCTGCTTCTTCTTTGGAAACGCCTTCTTTGATAGCTTTCGGTGCGCCATCAACCAGATCCTTAGCCTCTTTCAGACCCAGACCGGTAATGTCTTTCACTACTTTCACTACCTGCAGTTTCGCCTGACCTGCGCTCTTCAGGATCACGTCGAAAGACGTTTTCTCAGCAGCAGCGGCGCCACCGTCGGCAGCAGGAGCAGCGGCAACGGCAACAGCAGCAGCAGCGGGCTCAATTCCGTATTCTTCTTTCAGAACATTGGCAAGTTCGTTTACTTCTTTAACTGTCAAGTTAACCAACTCCTCAGCTAATTTTTTGATATCGGCCATCGTAATATAAAATTTTTAAAATGTTTGACTTTTTAAACGTTTTGGTTAATTTTCGGGAACCATTCCTTCGGCAGCGGACTCAGGCGGATTTTCGATAACGCCCTCCGGCAAACCGTCCGGAAATATTATCCCCTTGCTTCGAGGGTTTTAACCAACCCTGCGATTTTTTGTCCGGCAGAACCCTGCAGTGCGGAGATAACGTTCTTCGCGGGAGACTGCAACAGTCCGATGATGTCACCAATAAGCTCTTCGCGCGACTTGATGTTAACCAGTTCCTCTACGGCGGCATCGCCCAGATAGATGCAATCTTCCACGCATGCAGGCTTTCAGAACCGGTTTCGGATTCGCCTTGCGGAACTCCTTGATCAACTTGGCGGGACTCTTACCCACGTTGGCGAACATGATCGCCGTTTCGCCTTTCAGCGAAGGGAGCACCTCCTCGTTAATCTTCCCGGTCTGTTCGAGAGCCTTGATAAACAACGTATTCTTCGCAACCACCAGAACTTCACTTCCTTTTCGAAACAAAGGCTTTCTCAAAGCAGCGGTCTGCTCTGCGTTCAGTTCCGAAGTATCGGTAATGTAGTAGTGAGCGTATGCGGTGAGCTCTCGGCCAGACTATCAATTACAACTTTTTTCTCTTCCCTGTTCATCGTCTTTCGGTTTATTTGTTTTCAAGGGATTTGGGATCAATCTGCAAGCCCGGGCTCATCGTAGTAGAGAGAAATATACTCTTCACGTAAGTACCTTTAGCCGTAGCCGGTTTTCAATTTCATGATTACATTCATGAACTCGTTGGCATTGTCGACGATCTGTTCCGCAGAGAACGCGATCTTGCCGATCGAAGAGTGAACGATACCGAATTTGTCGACTTTGAAGTCGATCTTACCGGCTTTCACCTCTTTTACCGCCTTTCCGACTTCCATCGTAACGGTACCCGTCTTAGGGTTCGGCATCAGGCCACGGGGACCCAGAATACGTCCGAGCGCACCCACCTTCGCCATTACATTAGGAGTTGTGATGATCACGTCCACATCGGTCCAACCGCCTTTGATCTTCTCGACGTATTCGTCAAACCTACGTAATCGGCGCCTGCCTCGGTCGCTTCGGTCTCCCTTGTCGGGGAGTACAAAGCACCAGCACGCGAACCGATTTCCCGGTTCCGTGAGGCAACGTAACGACACCTCTTACCATCTGGTTGGACTTACGGGGATCAACACCAAGTCGCACGTCCAAATCCACGGAAGCATCGAATTTCGTAAAGGTAATCTCCTTTAGAAGAGCTGCCGCCTCGCTGAGCTTGTACGCCTTATTCGGTTCAATCTTAGCAAGAACTAATTTTCTATTTTTGGTCAGCTTACTCATTTCAGTAATTTTTTTATCAATTACAAATTAGGAAATTCACCAACGACATCGATACCCATGCTACGTGCTGTACCGGCCACCATCCGCATCGCGGACTCAAGCGTAAAGCAATTCATATCCGGCATTTTATCCTGGGCGATCTCCTTGATCTGATCCCAGGTCACCTTGCCTACCTTTTTACGGTTCGGCTCGGCGGAACCCGACTGAAGCTTTGCGGCTTCCTTGAGCCTGTACGGCTACCGGCGGCTGCTTAATGATAAAGTCGAACGACTTATCGCCATAAACGGTGATAATGACAGGAAGTACCTTGCCTGCCTTGTCCTGGGTCCTCGCATTGAACTGTTTACAGAAGTCCATGATGTTCACTCCTTTCGAACCCCCAGAGCGGGCCCTACCGGAGGCGAAGGATTGGCGGCACCACCTTTGATCTGCAGTTTAATTAACGCAGCAACCTCTTTTTGCCATAATTTTCCTTGGTTAATTATTCTTTTTTACTTGCATAAAGCTCAACTCCATAGGAGTCTTTGCGCCCGAATATCTTCACGGAAACCGTGAGTTTCTTCCGCTCGTTGTCCACCGCCTCGATCGTACCCGAAAAACTTGAGAATGGGCCATCGGTAACCTTGACGGTTTCTCCTTCGAAGAAAGGAACTTCGTTTTCCTCCTCGCTGACGCTCAGTTCGTCGACACGTCCTAAAAATCCGGCTGACTTCCTGAGGGCGGAGAGGGGTTGCCACCATGGAAGAAGCCTTCGTGTCTCCGAGGAAGCCTAAGACGTTGGGAGTGTTGCGAAGCATAAACGGGATTTCGCCCACGAGAGCGGCCTCGACCAATACATAGCCCGGATAAGAGACCTTTTCCCGGCTGATCTTTTTACCGTTTTTTGATCTGGTAAACTTTCTCAGTCGGAATCAGAACCTGGGAGATATAGTCTTCGAGGTGAGAATTCTGGACTTCCGTCTCGATGTATTCCTTCACCTTTTTTCCTTACCTCCGATGGCACGGATCACGTACCACTGTTTTGCTCTTTTTCGCTCATCTTTATCTTTTCTTTACAGAATTAATAAAGAATACTATATATGGCCTTCATGATGTTCTCGAATGCCAGTCCATCGCAAGAATCAGTACAGCGAATAACCTGTCATAACAATTACCGCTGAATTTTTTTTCGATTCCAGGACGGCCACGTCACCTTTTGAACAAGGCTCGGCGTAGGCGTTTTAACGTAATTAATAAATCTCATTGTCGTAACGTTTTTAGCACGAGTGGAGAGATTCGAACTCCCATCAACGGTTTTGGAGACCGCTATTCTACCCTTGAACTACACTCGTTTGTAAGGCGGCGCGCCGAACGCGCCGCCTTGAAAGTATTTCGAAATTACTTAATGATTTCGATGATCTGACCGGCACCTACGGTACGGCCGCCTTCGCGGATTGCGAAACGCAGACCTACGTTCAGGGCTACAGGGGTAGATCAGGGTAACGGTGATCGTTACGTTATCGCCCGGCATAACCATTTCTACGCCTTCCGGAAGTTCCACTTCACCGGTTACGTCCAGCGTACGCAGGTAGAACTGCGGACGGTATTTGTGGTGGAACGGCGTGTGACGACCGCCTTCTTCCTTTTTCAGGATATAAACCTCGGCTTTGAACACCGTGTGCGGGGTGATCGAACCCGGTTTGGCAACGACCATACCGCGTTTTACGTCTTTCTTGTCGATACCGCGCATCAGCAGACCGACGTTGTCGCCGGCTTCGCCCTGATCCAGCACTTTGCGGAACATTTCCACGCCCGTACAGGTCGAAGTCATCGACTTTTCGGCCAGACCGATGATTTCCACCGGATCGCCCACGTGGATCACGCCGGTTTCAACGCGACCGGTCAGCACGGTACCGCGACCGGTGATCGAGAATACGTCCTCGACAGGCATCAGGAACGGTTTTTCGTTTTCACGCGGAGGAATCGGAATGTACGAGTCAACGGCATCCATCAATTCCATGATCTTGTCTTCCCATTTGGCTTCGCCGTTCAGACCGCCCAGCGCAGAACCGCGGATAATCGGGGTATTGTCGCCGTCGAATTCGTATTTGCTCAGCAAGTCGCGAACTTCCAGCTCAACGAGGTCGAGCATTTCGGGATCGTCCACCATGTCGCACTTGTTCAGGAATACGACGATTTTCGGCACGTTCACCTGGCGGGCCAACAGCACGTGTTCGTTGGTCTGGGGCATCGGACCGTCGGTAGCGGCAACCACGAGGATCGCGCCGTCCATCTGAGCGGCACCGGTAACCATGTTCTTCACATAGTCGGCGTGGCCCGGGCAGTCTACGTGAGCGTAGTGACGGTTGGCCGTCTGATACTCGACGTGCGACGTGTTGATGGTGATACCGCGTTCCTTTTCCTCGGGAGCGTTGTCGATCGAGTCGAACGAGCGCAGTTCGGAAAGGCCTTTTTTTGCAAGTACGGTGGTAATTGCAGCGGTCAAGGTAGTTTTACCATGGTCAACGTGTCCGATCGTACCGATGTTCACATGCGGTTTGGATCTGTCAAATTTTTCTTTTGCCATATCTGTAATCTATTTTAGGAATAATTGTTTTACTTCAATTAAAGTTTCCAACACTTTTTGCGAGCGGAAGACGAGATTCGAACCCGCGACCCTTAGCTTGGAAGGCTAATGCTCTACCGACTGAGCTACTTCCGCAAAATCATTTCGTCAATTCTCCGGCGCGAACCGGATTCACTGTGGGCGGAGATGGATTCGAACCACCGAAGTCGAAAGACAGCAGATTTACAGTCTGCCCCATTTGGCCACTCTGGTATCCGCCCAGAATTTTCTCGAAGAACTTTTCGAAACCCGAGTCTCGCTCGTTACACCCTAATAATATAGCGCCGCACCCACTATTGTCCGCCGCATCCGCACGCTCTGTCCGTCGCACCTTCCGGAGCCGATGGAGGGATTCGAACCCCCGACCAGCTGATTACAAATCAGCTGCTCTGGCCAACTGAGCTACATCGGCAGTTTGTCACATTTTAGGGTTGGCAAAAGTACGAATAATTTCTTAATGCACAAATATTACGCACCAAAAAATTAATCCGCCCCGGCAAATCGACGGTCAACTCAAGGCCTGCGTCAAATCCCAAAAACGCAAAATCGGTGTCAAAGGTACAACGGATTTTTGGAATAACGAAATTTTTTATACCAAATACGCTATTTTTAAGCTCAAAATCGTGTCGGTTCCGAATCCCGCCGCGACGGCGCCGGCCGCGAATTTTCATTTCGGTGTCCGCCCGGCCGCAAAACGGCAGTCGGTCGGCAGATCCGTTCCGGATCGGTAAACACGGACGGATAATAAATACCGGTATATTTTTTATCTTTGCTATGTTCACAATCCCATTTTCACCGTTCTAATCCGCCCGACATGAAAAAAACTTTCCTGCTTTTCGCCGCATCGCTTTCCTGCTTACCTATTTTCTCCGCCCGTGCGCAGGTCGCCGACCTGCGGGAGGCCCGCTGGGGTAGAACGGGTCGCAGCGAAAGCCAATTACGCGATTTACGAATCCGCACGCAAATCCTCCGCCGACGAAAGTTGCTGGATACGGATCGACCTGGGACGGCCGTATCCGATCGATTCGGTCAAACTGTACCCCGTCGTATTCGACAGTTGGGACTACTATGCGCGCCCGGGATTTCCGGTACGATTCCAGATCGAAACGTCCGGCTCCGACGACGGCTCCGACAGGCCCGTAACGATCGCCGACCACACCGGCAGCGACTACGAAGCCGCCGCAGTCGACCAAATCGACGTCTTCCGCCCGGCGCACCCTGTTTCCGGCCGGTACGTCGAGCTGAGAGTCACCCGGCTACCCGAACGCGACAACGGATACTATTTCGAACTCTGGAAAATGGAGGTATGGTCGGGCGGCGTCGACGTTTCGGAAAACCGGCTGCTCACCGACTCCGACCGGGGTTTTCTGGGTAAACACCCCTTATTGAGACCGCAACGCCCGATGGGAGAAGTCGCCGTACTGAATTGTCCCGAAAACGTCACTCCGGCGGCAAGCTGGCGGCCGGTCGAACCGACGGCGCGGGTTCCGCGCAGCGGCGTCACCGTAAACGACGGACTGTTCCGCCGAACGCTCTATGCCAACGCCCATTACCTGCTTCAGTCGTTTTCCGTAGACGATATGCTGAAAGAGTTCCGCGAGCGGGCCGGAATGCCGGCGGACGGGGCATTGCGCGACCTGCATACCGAATGGGTCGACATTCTGCCCGGTTCGAAAGCGGGTCGCTTTCTGATGGGCGCGGGCAACCAACTGCGCTGGGTCGAAAACCGCGAACTGCGCGACCGGATGAACCGGATCGTCGACGGCATCGAAGCCTGCAAACAGTCGAACGGATACCTCATGGCTTATCCCGAACGCGATATCCTGCATTTCGAAAACGGAGCTTACTGCCGTTCGTGGGTGACTCAGGGACTGATCGAAGCGGGAATCGCAGGAAATCCGAAAGCCTATCCGTTGCTGCGCGGTTTTTACGACTGGTTCAACGCCTGCCCCTATCTGCCGGAACTGGTCCCGTCGCGGCGGACAGGGACGCCAGGGAATCATCGCTAGCACCCGCCTTTATTTTACGCCGGTAGGAAAACCCGAAGACCTGCAAGTCGTGCAGCGTTACTACCAGGAAAATTTCTGGATGCAACAATTGATCGACAAGGATGTCGACGCGATCTGGAAATATCCGTACGACCGTCCGCACTGTTACCTGATCCTGTCGCTGGAATCGTTCCTCGACCTCTACATGGCGACCGGCGACCGGCAGTACCTCGATGCGGCCGTCGGAGGCTGGGAACTGTTCAACGAATATTACGAACATATCGGAGGCAGTATCAGTATCAGCGAACTGTCGCCCTACCCGCCCAAATCCTATCTGCTGCGCAGCGGAACGGGCGAGCTGTGCGGCAATTCGTTCTGGGCGTTCCTGAACCAGCGGTTCCACCTGCTCTACCCCGAAGAGGAAAAATACGTGGCCGAAATCGAAAAATCGATCTACAACGTAGCCATTGCCAACCAGACTGCCGACGGCAAAATCCGCTACCACGCCCGCCTGATAGATCGTAAAGAAGACGGCACGGACATCAACACCTGCTGCGAAGGGCAGGGGACGCGGCTTTTCGGAGCGTTGCCCGAGTTCATCTACACGCAGGCGGACGACGGCGTATACGTCGACCTATTCGCCGCCTCTTCGTTCGCCTGGGAACAGGACGGGACACCGATAAAACTAACCATGCAAACCGAATTCCCGTACAGCCCGGAAGTCGACATCGAAATTTCGACGCATAAAAAAATGCCGTGTAAAATCCGGATCCGCATCCCATCGTGGTGCGCCGGCCTAATGGAAATTTTTATAAACGGGGAGCCTTTTCAAACCACCGGATTTCCCGGCTCGTACGTAACGCTCGATCGAACATGGTCGAATAAAGATAAGATCCACTTTTCGCTACCGATGAATTTCAGATTTACCCGGTACAAAGGAAACGAACCCGATTTCAAAGACAAAAATGCTTACGCTATCGAATACGGTCCGTTACTGATGGCCGTCATCGGAGATTCGGTCAAAAACGGCTGCATCGAACTGACTACGGCAAGAGAATTTCCGAACGTCGAACCGACGGAAGAGAACCCGCTACATTTCACGGCACAAGAAGGCAACCTCCGGCTGATTCCTTATTATGAGGTTTCGGACGAACCGTTCACTTGCTATCCATTCCTGAGTTACGCGACTTTCGATCGCCTGGAAATAATACATATTTCCGGACGCGATTAACGTCGTTAGATTATAACAAAATGAGGAACTTCTTCGCCCGTTTCGAATAATGCCACCCTGTCATTTCGCAGGAGGAACCAGCGGCAACGCGAGCCAGGCCAGGTTGATGCCGCGGCCCATGTGTCCGTAATTTTCTCCGGTCGCGCCGTCGTAGAGCATCGCCAGCCGGTCGCCCACCCGGATCACCGACGGCATCCCGATAGCGCCTTTCACCTCTTTGGAATTCTGGCAGTCGATCACGATCGCCTTGTCCTGCGGATCCCACCGATTCAGGTCTTTGGTCCAATACACCCAAACGGCGTCCGTATACTCGCCCCGGTCGGGATGTATCCCGATGTGGTTCGTAAACAGGAACCAGGTACCGTTATCGGGTTCGTAATAGAGCGAGGTGTTCTCGCACTGCTCGGCGGGCGGGAAAATCGGCTGCGGATCAACCGTCCACGCGCTCCCCAGGTCGCGGGTACGGGCGATGCCGACCGTACGGCCCAGTTTACCTTCCTTGTCAAAAGCCGCGGCTCCGAAAAACATCTTGTACTCGCCGTCCTGCTCCACCACATCGCCCGGACTGGCCGTATCGCTGTAATAAGTGCCGGCCTCGTTGGTGAAAGGAATGATGTCGTAACGTTTGCGCCAAGGGCCGGCCGGATGATCGGCCTCGGCCGTCAGGGTCACATAAGGAGTGGCCGGGATGCAGTCGGGAGCGGGGGTACAAAATTGGGTGCCCACGTAGAACATATGCCATTTCGCGCCGTCGTTCACCAACCAGGGCGACGAAGCCGATTTGGAATCGGGGCGTCCCGCTTCGCCGAGGGTCAATTGCAATCCGTGCTTCTCCCAATGGCGCAGGTCGCGGCTGGTAGCCAGGCACGACAGCCACCCGTCCTTGCCGGCACCGTCGTAATGAAGGTAGTAGACTCCCTCGTGCTCGACCACTACGGCTTCGCGTGCGCCGTAGGTATCGCAACTGTCGGGCCCCGTCCCGCAAGGCATCACCATCCCTTCGTCATCGATCGTCATCCGCAGAACGGCCTGCGAACGCCCGTCCACGTAGCTCTCGGGCGCCCGATATTCCTTCTGGGCGGAAACGCCCACAACCCAGACCAACATACAGCCTGTCAAAAATCTTTTCATTTTCCGAATTTTAAAAAGCGGGCCGTACGCCCTTCATTGGGAATACGACCCGCACATTCCTAAATTATTCCGAGCGATCGCTATTCGATCTCGACCAGTTGGCTGTCGACGGCGACGGTATCGCCTTCGGCCACGAGCACCTGCTTCACGGTTCCGGCGTAATCCGACGTGATGCTGTTCTCCATCTTCATCGCTTCGAGGATCACCACATCCTGCCCTTTTGTCACTTTATCGCCCGGTTTCACCAGCACGCTGAGGATACGTCCCGGCATCGGCGACGTAACCACGTTTCCGGTAATCGCAACGGCCGGCTTGGCTTCGGCCTTCGCTTCCGGAGCCGGCGCGGCGGCGGGCGCAGCAGCGGCCGTCTGGGCGGCTTTCGCGGCTTCGGCGGCGTGAGCGGCGGCATAACGCGCTTTCTTCACGCCCGTCAGGTAATTCTTGGCGACCAGCGGGAAGAGCTCAAGCAACAGCACCTCTTTTTCATTCTCGGCCAACTTGACTCCGCCGGCGTCTTCGAGCACCGGATTCGGTTGCATCTGATATTTCGACGTGTCGTACGGGGTTTCCTCGCGCACCCCGGCGATCTTCAGGCGGAATTCGGGATCGACCGGAACCGGCGTTTCGCCGTACTCGCCCTTGACCAGGTTCACGAACTGGTTCGACACGTTCGAATACATCGGCTTACCGTTTTTAACGTCCAGCGCGCAATTGACGGCCTGGGCGCCCACGATCTGGCTGGTCGGCGTCACCAAAGGCGGCAGACCGGCGTCCAGACGCACGCGCGGGATCAACTGCATCGCGCTCTCGAGGATCGATTCGGACTTGAGCTGCTTGAGCTGGGCCACCATGTTCGTATACATACCGCCCGGAATCTCGGCCTTCTGCACCAGTTCGTTCGGTTTCGGGAAGTTGAAATACTTTTCGATCGCATGACAGGCGTCGAGCAGTTCGGCCTCGTTTCCGTTTTTGGCTGCGGCAATCGCCCGGTCGAACTCCTTGTCGATGTTCTCAGGCAGCTTGTCGGTCAGTGGGTTGAACGCATTCGGGAAAATCTTCACCGCATCCACCGCATCGAGTTCCTTGCGGATCGTATAGAGTTCCTTGTTGATCTTGGCGACGGCCTCCATGTTGATATCGAGCTCCACGCCCATTTTCTTGCAGAAGATGTAGATCAGTTCGATCGCCGGAGCCGCCGGTCCGCCGGCGAAGTTCCAGATATTCGTATCGACGACGTCGACGCCGGCCTCGATCGCAGCCACGACGGAAGCCAGCCCGTAACCGGGCGTACAGTGCGTATGGAAGTCGATCGGAATCGACAGGTTTTTTTTGAACAGCTTGATCAGATCCGAAACGCGTTTGGGCGGGATCAGTCCGCTCATATCCTTGATCGTGATCATATCGGCGCCCAGGGCGGCCATCTGCTGCGCCTTGTTCAAGAAATACTCGTCGGTGAAGACCGCTTTCGGAAGTTTCTTCCCTTTCAGCGCGGCCTTGATGCGTTCCATCGTCGAGAAATGCGGGTCGATCGTGTAGCACACGGCGCAGTCGGCGATACCGCCGTACTTCTTGATATACTTGATCGTAGACTTCACGTTGTTCACGTCGTTCAACGCGTCGAAAATACGCATGATGCCCAGTCCCGACTCGATCGCATTGCGGCTGAATCCCTCGATGATCTCATCGGTATACGGAGCGTATCCGAACAAGTTGCGTCCGCGGGACAGCGCGGTCAGTTTCGAAACGTCGCCCACGACGGCCTTGATCTTTTCGAGGCGGTCCCACGGGTTTTCGTTCAGGTAGCGCATTACGGAGTCGGGCACGGCGCCGCCCCACACCTCCATGGCGTAAAAATTAGCGTCTTTATAGAAAGGCAGGACGCGGTCGATCTGCTCCTGCTTCATCCGGGTGGCAAAAGCGGATTGCTGTCCGTCCCGGAGGGTCAAATCCCTTATCAAAAGTTTTTGAGCCATAGTTGTTTTGATTAGTGCGATGATTTATAAAGTTAGTTTCCCACTGAGCTGGACGGCAACCGTTTACCGCCCCTCTGTTATAATATTAACAAAGATACGAAGTTTTTGCGATAAAACATAAAAAAATCGTTTTTTTATCTTACCCGGAGATTAATTTGGCAAATCCCCGGTTAATGATTACTTTTAGCGTTCGATTACGCGCTGACAAAATACGTTCAGAATCATAAAATCAGGAGGCTATGGAAAGAAATTACAAACTACCGCATCCACGAGGAGTTCATCAACCACATCGACATCCTGCCCGAGAACGTGCACATCCCCGACGGTACGGTTCCCGAGGACCGCGTTTCGGAATACTGCGCTTCGTACGACCACTCGGTACGGCGCATCGACCTGATGATCATTGGCGTCGGCGAGGACGGTCAGATCGGCTTCAACGAGCCGGGTTCCTACTCGCGTTCGCGCACGCGTCTCGTGCAGCTCACCTACAATACCCGCAAGGTGCAGTCGGGCGCTTTCTTCGGACTGGAGAACACGCCCAAGATGGCGGTCACGATGGGTATCGAGACGATCATGCGCGCCGACCGCATCATCCTGATGGCCTGGGGCGAGAGAAGACGCAGATCGTGCAGAAGGTCGTCGAGGGCGAGATCACGGGTCAGGTTCCCGCCTCGTACCTGCAGGCGCACCAGAATATCGAGGTGGTGATCGACGAGAATGCCGCGCAGCTGCTCACCCGCGAGCAGACGCCGTGGCTGGTGGGTCCCTGCGACTGGACGCCGAAGTTCGTGCGCAAGGCCGTGGTATGGCTCTGCGGCGTCGTGAAGAAGCCCATCCTGAAACTCACCTATAAGGATTACATCGAAAACTCGCTGGGCGAACTGCTCGAACAGGGCCGCAGCTACGACCAGATCAACATCGACGTCTTCAACGACCTGCAACACACCATCACGGGCTGGCCGGGCGGCAAGCCCAACGCCGACGACTCGACGCGCCCCGTGGCATCGAAGCCCTTCCCCAAACGGGTGATCTTCTCGCCCCACCCCGACGACGACGTGATCTCGATGGGCGGCACGTTCATCCGCCTCGTGCAGCAAGGCCACGATGTGCACGTGGCCTACGAAACCTCGGGCAACGTGGCCGTACACGACGACGTCGTGTTGCAGAACATCGACACCTCGCGCGAACTGGGCTACGGCAACCACTACGCCGAAGTCGAAAAGGATCATCGCCGGCAAGAGGAAGGGCGAACCCGAGCCGCGCCCGCTGCTCGACCTCAAAGGCGCCATCCGCCGCGCCGAGGCCCGTGCCGCCGTGCGCTCGTTCGGTCTGAATCCCGACACCAACGCCCACTTCCTCAACCTGCCATTCTACGAAACGGGCGGCATCAAGAAGGGCCAGCTCACGGAGAAGGACATCGAGATCATCGTCAAGCTGCTGCGCGAGATCAAGCCTCACCAGATCTACGCCGCCGGCGACCTTGCCGACCCCCACGGCACGCACCGCACCTGCATGGAGGCCGTGCTCGGCGCCCTCGAAGTCGTGAAGGACGACGAGTGGCTGAAGGAGTGCCACCTGTGGCTCTACCGCGGCGCCTGGATGGAGTGGGAGCTGGGCATGGTGGACATGGCCGTATACGAGGAGCAAAGCGCGTCGATTAAGGCCGCTCTGGTCGCTCTACAAACTTCATTCAACACGAAAAAAGCAGAATTATTGCCTTCGTTTACCGAAGACGAGAAAAATAAGTATTACATCAACGACGTCGCGTACGGGATGGTGTCTTATCAAAAAAGCATCGCGATCGCTCCCGGATACGAAGACATCTACATCGTGGAAGACACTGCCAACCAAGTGACTTTCAAGGCGGGAAAGGGCGACGTCCAATAACGTTATTTACAGAATGTCCGGGTTGAGACCCCGTTTATGGCCGGTTACGGCTGCCCATAGTGGTCCAGAACGTTCACAACCGAGAACAAATAAAATATTTTTAATTATGAGAGTCATCATCGAACCCAACGGCGAACAGGTATCGGCCTGGGGAGCCGCCTACATTGCCAAACGCATCAACGAACACAACAAAAAGGAGAAACGGCCTTTCGTATTGGGTCTTCCGACGGGTTCCACCCCGTTGGGCACCTATAAAAAGTTGATCGAATACTGCAAAGCGGGCAAAGTTTCGTTCGCCAACGTCGTAACGTTCAACATGGACGAGTACGTAGGCATTCCGAAAGACCATCCGGAAAGCTACCATTCGTT
>VOFH01000280.1_pt1 | contig 20000 bp, 27 predicted proteins | sample 5384091 | NCBI WGS metagenome assembly VOFH01 (sample SAMN12384727, study PRJNA508395) | human gut metagenome | isolation source: healthy gut G | host: Homo sapiens
AGATCAGAGACCTTGAAAGATATAGGAATGGTGTTTCAGCAGTTTAATCTTTTTCCACACAAGACGGTAAATGGACAATGTTACAATGGCTCCGCAGTTAGTCAGCAAAATGTCAAAGCGAAGATGCGGAAGCGAAGGCAGAAAAGTATCTGAAACTGGTTGGAATGGATCATAAGAAAATTCTTATCCGACGAATCTTTCCGGAGGACAGCAGCAGCGTGTTTCAATTGCAAGAACGCTCTGTATGGAACCGGAATTGATCCTGTTTGATGAACCGACTTCTGCGCTTGATCCGGAAATGGTTGGAGAAGTTCTGGATGTTATGAAGAAAACAATGATTGTTGTTACACATGAGATGGGATTGCATCGAAATGTGGCGAATGTATTTATTAATGACGGGTGATTCAGGAAAATACAACGCCGCAGGGAATTCTTTGAAAATCCGAAGAATGAACGTTTAAGAGAATTTTAAGCAAAATGATTTAATATCAAGGAGGAAAACATGTCAATTGTAAAATCGCAAAAAAGAAAAGATGTAACATTTGAGTATGACGCAAATGGATTTGTGAAGAAGTACTCAAGGGGATGATCAGGCAAAATTCATCCGCTGTTACAGCCAGAAAAATCTGTAAACCGAACTTTATTCCACGGTAGAGACATACGCAGGTTTTTCTGTTTCTTGAAGGAAAAGGGTATATCACAACTCCAAGAAAAAGGATTTAACATTAAAATGAGTTTGCTGTATTTGTTCCGGATTACGATACAGAGGAATTTGAAATCACATGTTCTGCAGATAGTAAGAAGCCATTGAATATATTCATATTATCACAGAGCTGAACGATTATGATAAACATTGCCTGTATGCATCTAAAATGTCTTTCCGGAGATTCCGCACCATGGATATGGCATGGAATTATTATGAGGATTTTCAAAGATGATAGTATTGAGAATAAAATGCTCTTAGAGCATAGAAATTGGGTCGCGCATTTGCGGAGCAGTGCTTGGAAAAGGCCCATCGGTTGTAGGTCAGCATATCCATGATGCATTAATGCAGTGGTACATCATCCTTCCTGGGATCAAAGATGACATATACTGCCGGAGACGAATCTCGGATGTAATGGAAGGTGGAGATATCAGTTATACACCGACCGGATATTACCATGGCAGTGAAGTAAAAAGAGGGTGGGTGATACCTTAGATTATGTGTGGTTGGGAAATGGTTATTATGGAATGTTATCCGGGAGAGATTGAATAAAGGCTGAGGAGGAAGAAAAAAATGTCATTTGTAAAGGTATCAAGAAACGCAGATATTGTATATAACTCTGAGGTCAAATAAAGCCCTAATAATGGATGTTCAAATTCAAATATCATGCTATAATTAAGGCATTCCAGATAGCAGGTATATATTTGTTTGCATGATTAACAGACGGCTGGCTACTTGTTATGCAAAAGTAAATGCGACCCGTCTATTTAATACCTATTGACAAATCGATTACTATCTGCAGCTTCGGTCTAATTACTTTTTAACGAATAAATCTGGCATTAAATGCACTTCATCTGGCGGGATGAGGTGCATTTTTAATAATGACATTAATGCTTTGAAATCTTCATCATCCTCTTCTACGAGCTCGTATGGACTTTTATTTCCAAGTCCAGGACGTTTTACACTATTGATATGATTCATTAATAAAGTCATATCTTCTTGCGTGTATGGGTTTAAGCTTTTTCCTTTTGGCACGGCATAACGAATAAATTCATGATTCTTCTCAATACACCCTTTTTGCCATGAAGCCATTGGATCACAGTAATAAAGGCTTGTTCTATAAACTAGGAAGCCATCCTCATCCAGCGTAAGTTCTAACTCATCTACCTTCTTGAATTCGCTGCCGTTGTCAGTTAATATAACCGGAAACAACCGTCTAAAAACATCTATTCCCAATCCTGTCTCGAGATAGTCCAGAACCCTTTTTACGGATTCTGCTTTTCCATCTGGCATCAGGAATAGTAGCATTACGTTGTTCTTTCTAAAGATCATTGTAAGCAAACGCTTTCCAGATTCTCTAACGCCTTTTACAGTATCCATTTCTGTTACTTCATCTCCTGAATATTTGAATTTCATTGCATACTCAAAATCCTCATATGTCCTACACTGTCTATACTCCATTGAGTGAAATCCATTGATATCGTTGTACTTTTTCTTTCGTGGTTTGTAGCCTGTCTTTCTTCTTAAATCTATGTTTTTAATAGATAAGGCACCTTCATCGATATAGTTATAAAGTGTTCTCAAACACACTGGCATTTCATTTTCATGTTCTGCATATATGTGTGTTAAAGGCTGTCCTTTCTTAACAAGTCGAGTCACAAGTTCATCCAATTCTTCCTTCTTTTCATCAGCAAGTCTAACTCCTTGTCGACTCTCCGATCTACGACGAGTTACAGCTGCATCAGCGAATTTCGCACTGTAAATATACTTATCTTTGTTGCAAAGCTTTTTATCCTTGCAGTTATTACAAACATACGGAGGCGAATCAAACTTATGGCAAGCAACTGATACATATCTATCGCATACCTTGATACAATCCACTCCTCTGCAAAGTCTACACTTTGTATTACAGGCTTCTTCATCACAGCCGCACAAATTCCTTACTGTGCATTGTCTTGCCATGCGGCAATCTTTTCCATTCGGGTAATTACCTTTAATGAAGGTTCTGTTTTCTTTAACTTCATGTGCAATAGTAGATGGATGTCTGCGAAGTCATTTTTTTTGCTATTTTTTGAATGACTCCCCGATGCATATCCCAGTTTCTATTGCTATTCGATCTGACAGGTCCATTTGTCCGCTAGCATTGTAATAATTCATATCTGCTCCTTTCCCAGCAGATAGTAATCGATATAACCAACCTGTTTCACTTCACGCAGATCCTCCACCGATTTGCTTCCGGCCGGTGGGGTCAGATTCGGAACGGATGCCTCCGTCGAAAAACGGCAGTCCTGCCGCATCGATATCCATTGCCCACGGCAAAGGCACCGGAATCTTTTACCATCGCCATTTTCTCCCGGATCACTTCGATGTTCCACGGCTTTACAGTCGGAATTCCCAGTCCGCCGGCATTTTTGATCGCGGATTTTGTCGCTGCGACCATGACATTGCTTTTGTCGGTTCCGTCTCCGGTAAAAGCAGCGATGCCGGATGCTGCACAGGCGGAAACGAGAATATCGTTGTAGGAAATATCATCCAGACAGTCTCCGTAGTGCAGCTGCACGGCACCTACCGGACCTGCAAAAACGGATATTGAAACGTTCTACCAAACAGTTCCAGTGTCGTATCACATGGACGGTTTTCGACCAGCGTGTCCATCTGGACGCGGATTTGTTTCCATTTGTCATAGTTGCGTATGGCTGTGTCTCCGATGCCTTTGGCTCCCGGCCCCGGCATCTGGTTTTTACAGGCTCTGCCGTTACATTCCCAGCACGCCTTACAGTAAGATCCGATACGGCCTCTCGCCTGTTCGATACACTCTGTATAATTCATAAGGTCTGTTCCTTCTTCCTTTGTCTGTAAATCAGAATTTTTATCTGTCATGATTCATACGCCAGTCGATGCATCGTTTCAGATAATGCACATAATCCGGGTTCTTGCACATTCCCTTGCCCGGAGTATCAGAAATCTTTGCGACATCCATACCGTTGCACAGCGTGGTTTTCATGATGATATTCAGTGCCGGTACCTCCGTATCATTCGAGATATAGGTGCCGATTCCAAAAGCCACCTTTGTGCGGTTCCGGAAATGTTCGTACAGTTCGTGTGCCCGTGCAAAATCAAGAGAATCACTGAACAATAAAGTTTTATTTGCCGGATCGATTCCCAGTTTCTGGTAGTGCGCGATCATTTTTTCGCCCCACTCCACCGGATCTCCGCTGTCATGACGCACGCCGGAGAATAACGTTGCATAGGTCAGCTGGAAATCCCGCAGGAAACAGTCGGTCGTAATCGCATCGGTCAGTGCAATACCGTTTAACACGCCATACTCGCGTACCCAAGCATCAAGCGCATACCAGTTGGAGTATGCCGGGTTATGTTTGTGATTTCCCTGTCCGACACACATGATCCACTCATGTGCCATGGTTCCGACCGGTGTCAGATTGTATTTTTTGCCAGATAGACGTTGGACGTTCCGACAAATTCTGACCCGTGAAATTCTGCTTCTTTCAGCTTGCGGACAGCAAGCTCCTGTGCCTCTGCGGAAAGACGGCGGCGCAGTCCGAATTCACTGAACGAACCGATCTCGTATCTGCCGCTGGCATCTTTGATCTTCCGTTCCAGACGTTCCCGGAAACTGGCATAAAGCCTGTCATAATCGTACGCCATACGGAAATACACTTCGTTGACAATCGCCAGTGTCGGGATCTCATACAAGGACTATTCAGCCAGGTACCGAATGTCTCGATGGAAAGTCCGCATTCCGCCTCATCCGAAATCTTAAAATCCTCATAGCGCGGCTGCCACAGGCGCAGGAAATCAATATAGCTTCCCTTGATCCATGTAATGCGGTTCAGATATTCCAGCTCTTCCTCCGTAAAACGCAGACTGCAGTACGCCTTAATCTGCTCTTTGATCTCCTGCACCATCTCTGCCGTAAAGTGCACATCGGTATTGCGGCACTTGAATGTCCATGTGGTTTTATAGTCGGAGAACTGGTGATAGATGGCCTCTCCCATACTGAATTTGTACATGTCTGTTTCCAGCAGACTGGTGATGATCTGATTTAACTTCATAATTCTTCTCTTTTCTTCTTACTTAAATAAGATACAATTACTGTATATCCACCTGACAGGTTTTCATCGCTTCGATCGCCGTGCGGTGCGACTCCAGTGTTACGCAGGCGCATGCTTTTTCAATCACGCACACACGCGCTTCCGGCACAAAGGCTTTGGCAATCATGACATTGCTGATGACACAGATACCTGTGCACACGCCACAGAAATCAATCTGTGCCTCTGCATCACCGCAGTACTGCTTTAAGCACTCGCCAAGCTGCACACTGCCAAATGCCGGCTTACAAATCGTCTCGATCTGTTCTTTGGAATAAAAGGATGCTGCCTTACGGATCACAGGCGCAATCTCCCAGCCTTCGGTTCCTTCGATGCAGTGCACGACGGGCAGCCGCTTTCCTTCCTGCGTATCCAGATAATTACTCTGGTGCGTGTCTTGGGTGAAAATGATTCTGTCATACACGCCTGTTTTTATCACTTCCACGACCTTCGGAATGACTGCTGCACACTCTGCATTGCCCAGCGGTCCGGTCGTAAAATCGTTTTGCATGTCAACAACAACTAATATTCTTTTCATAGTCTCTCCTGTGCTTCCCTTTTTCTATACACGATAACGGTTAAAACAGGAATACATCTCCTGCACCCGCGGCATGGCGTAACCGCCGGAAACAATACCGTTTTCTGCCAGAAAGCGCATGCCGGACGTTTCGAGTTCTTTCTGTAACTGTACAACGACTTCGGCAATTGTCCGTTTGCCGTCCACCAGGTGTTCAACCGCATATTTTAAGAGCATGCCAAGGCACGCAGTCTGTTCGCTGTCGATCAGCTGTTCTAAATACCGCAGATCCACGGTCTGCTTTCCGATGGCAAATCCATCCGTTCCCATGGTTTTTAATTTTAACCGCTCCGGCTCATTTTTGCGCACGGCTCCGCTCCGGTAATCCCTGCGTTTTGTGGCACCGTTTTTATCTTTTTCCATGATCCGGTGACTGTGTGGCAGGGCGAACGGATGTGGCTTTTCTTCTGAAATCGGAAATTCTTTGCACAATGCCTTCGCCTTTTTGTGATGTCAACCGGCTTGTAGCGGTCCATCTGGATCACGGTATCCGCAATGTGGAAAAATGCTCCCGAACTTCCCGCAACCAAAATGGTAGAAATTCCTGCCTGTTCATACAAATCGCGCGCACGGGAAAGAAACGGTGTGATCGGCTCTTTGTCCGGGCTTACCACTTTCTGCATAAAGGCATCCCGCACCATAAAATTGGTTGCAGAAGTATCCTCATCCAGCAGAAACAGGCGGCTTCCCGCCTCCATGCCTTCCACGATCCCGGCTGCCTGCGATGTGCTTCCGCTGGCATCTTCCGTTGAAAAATGATGGGTATCTTTTCCGTTTGGAAGATCATTGATAAACATGGAAATATCGACATCTTTGATAAACCGTCCGTCCTCCGAACGAAGTTTTAAGGCGGTCTCATCCGTGATCACAAACTCTCTGCCGTCCCCTGCGATATGGTTATAAACGCCCAGTTCGAGTGCAGTCAGAAGTGTGGATTTTCCATGATAGCCGCCACCGACGATCAGTGTGATTCCTTTCGGGATTCCCATACCGGTGACCGCACCCCTGTGCGGAAGCTGCATCGTCACCCTAAGGGATTCCGGAGAGGTAAAGGCTACGGACTGTTTCATCGGCCGGGAGGAAATCCCGCTCTCCCGCGGCAGTACCGCATCATCGGCAACAAAAGCAACCAGCCCCTGTTCTTTCAGCTGGTCACGGACTGCCTGCTGGTCTTCTGCCAGTTCCACGGCATCCCGGATTCTGCGGGCATCGAGATTTTTATAATAAAATGAATGCTTTACACATTCCGGCAGATAGGTAAACAGAATTTTCTCCAGTTCCCTGGCATTGATCGTCCGTCCGTTTGCCGGAAATCCCACCGCAAAACGCGCGGTGATTTCTTTTCGTTCACTTCACAGGCTGTCCGGGTCAGAATCTCCTGTCCGCAGTGGGTTACCGAGATCAGGCCGCTCTTGCCCGATCCCTTCGCCTTAAATGTAAAGTGGTTGATCTGTGCGGCAAACGTGCGCAACAGTTCATCTGCCAGTGCTGTGCGCGTCCGTGTATTTTTCATGGCATATTCCGGAAATGCCACTGCCTTTGCATCCACGGTCACGCGCACATGGGAAGGTGCCGCAAAAGGATCTCCCTGCACATGATCGATGGATAACACATAGTCTGCAAACCGGTAACTTCCCCGCAGGGATTTGTATGCCGGATAACTTTTTATGATCGATACTCCGTAACGTTTCTCGTAAATTGCTGTCTGATTGCATAATGACTCCTGTTTTCTTTTAAACGGAATGGTTCCGCTTTTCTTTTTTCTTTAACAGCGCAGAAGTATCGAGTGCCTGGGAAGCCGTTTCCTCCGGTTTTGTTTTCTTTGTCTTTTCCTTTGGTTTTTCAGCTTCCGGCTCCGGCTGCCCGTCTTCTGCTGCTTTTTTTTCTTTTGTCATTATAGCTTTTTTGCTGGTCTCGTCCAGTGTGGCATTGGCGGAACATAGGCAAACCGCCGCATGGCGATATCTGCCAGAAATACGAAAAGCAAAAGGATTAAAAGCGGATTGGTCAGACAAACCCGTGCCCGCCCGGAAGCTTTTAACTTCTTCCATACATTCTTCTTTGGAGAAAGCATCTTTCCATACTGTTTGATGAACGCACAAAAGCTATCGTTTGTCAGCGCAAATTTGTACTCCTGCGAATACTGTACCACGGCTGCGGTGGTCAGGGCATTTTCGATTTTTTTGCCGTTTTTCCGCTGCACGCTCAGATTGTAGACACCGGAGACTGTCGTATCCAGCTGTGCCTCATAAGTTCCCGGCGCACTTGCGGTCAGTTTCGCCTGATGCGTTTTTCCATCCGGATCCGTGTACACAGCCTCCACCTGTGTCTGCTCTGCGTAGTCTTTGGCATAATAGGTAACTTTTGTTGTTCCGTTTACAGTAGTTACATCCACACGGTCTTCGCCGAGTGCTGTATTTCCCGCACTGTAATCGATGATCCGCTTCCACAGCTGCACGTAATCATTCTGCTGTGCCAGCCCGGCGGTCCAGCGGTTTGTCACATCGGTATTCCACGCAACCGTATGCCCCAGTCCATACTGCATGACAGACAAAATCGGGTCATCCTTTTCGGCAGATGCCAGCAGCACATTGGCTCCGGTTTTCGGAGAGGCACTCACGTACCCTTTGATCTGCGGCCAGCCATCGGCAAAGAGATTTTTCGTGATGGCATTGCTGCTGTTTCCTTTCAGTGAAAACTGTCCGTTCTGCAAATAGGTATCTCCATTTAAAAATACTTCCTGTGCAAAGATTTTCGGGATATCGGTTGAGATATCGGAATAATAATAGCGGCCGTTACACTGCGTTGCCAGTCGTTCCAGAAGCTGTCTGTCAGACGACTCTCCAACCGCTACCGTGGAAAGAGTTACATCGGCATCCTTGCAGTCCTTGATGATATCTTCAAAATTTTCGGTTTCCCCTGTCCATCCGTCAGAAGGACAATATGCTTTAGCTGCGCCTTGCTCTTCTTGATTTCATTTAGTGCCGCACGCACGGCCGGTTTGATGGTCGTTCCACCGCCTTCGCTGATCGTCTCGATGCTTTGATGGATCTTGTCTTTATCCTTCACTTTTTCCAGCGGCACCTGCCAGGTGTAACCATCATCAAAGGTTACCACACCGACTTCATCTTTCGTATCCAGCTGATCCACAGCCGCTTTGGCAGCCGCGATCGCCAGATCCAGATTGGTGCCTCCTTCGGTCTGTTCCGACATACTGCCCGAATGATCAATCACCATGACCATTGCCAGATTCTGTTTCTCATTCACCCCACGCAGCTGCATATCGACCGGAAGAAGTTTCTCCAGTTCCGTATCCTGATATCCGCCCAGTGCAAAACTGTCCTCGCCGCCGCATGCCACCAGACCGCATCCGTAGTCTTTCACATAAGTTTTCAGATTTTTTAGAAAGCCCTCCGGCAGATCTGTCCGGTACACATTTTCCAGAATGATGCTCTTGTACTGCAGCATCTCTTTTAAAGTATCCGGTGCACTGACTGCGGATACCTGCCGGTAATTGCATCCGGCAGCATCCAAAAGTCCTAAAAACGGTGTGCTGTCCTCTCCCATTCCAGATACAAGCAGAATCTTTGGCAGGGAATCCACCGTCGCATACGTACCATAATCATTGTTTTTTTCACAGGTGTCCTTCGGTGCCTTCACGCGCACGGTATACTGCTGCGCATCGGTACCGACTACCTTCTGTTTCAAAACAAAACGGTTGCTGCCTTTGTTTAAATGCACGCCTGTCTGACTGACCATCTCCGTTCCCTGCAAAAGCTGCAGCTTCGCATCGGTCTCATAGTTGCTTTCCACAGTTACGGTCATGGAATAGGAATCACCCGGATAAAGATACTCCGGCATTTCCACGTTTTCGATATAGGCATCGCTCCCCTGCTTTGTATCTTCATAGAGAACCGAATACAGCTGCACGTTTTTTGCCGTCAGTGCCGATGCCGTATGCTCGATGTTTCCCTTTGTCTGCTTTCCATCCGTAAGCACCACAAGCCGTCCTGCCGCATTGTCCGGGATCATGGAAAGTCCTGTGGAAACGGCTTCCTCAAGGTTGGTTGCATCCGCCTCCGGTGCCGAGAGAATCTGAAAACTGTGTTTCTCACTGGTCAGAAACTGTTCCACAACCGCATTGGCTCCAAACGTTACGATGGCATACTGATTGTTCTTTGGCATGTCTTTAACCTGCCGGCTCATATACTGCTCCATCTGCGTGAGATTTGCGGCATTGCTCTCCGACAGATCAACCAGAAAAACGGTTGTGTCTTTCGCGTGGGAAAGCGGCACCGAAATTCCACAGACAGCCAGCACCAAAGGGCAAGCCCCACCAGACGCACCGCAAGATAAAACCGCCCACGGTAACGCATCTGCCGGACATAACAGATCCACTCCAGTATCATAAGAAGAAGCACAAGGATAAGGATGACATTGCGCATCTGCTTTCGCACAAGCTGCCGCTGCATCGTGTTGCGGCTGCCGGAATCGCCTGCCGTGATCCGTCCATCCGACTGGCTGCTGCATGCAAATTTTACAATATAGGATTCCTTTCTGCCGCCCGCTTTTACGGTAAACAGTCCTGCCTGATCAGTAGGTGCTGCAATCTGCTGCACGTCCACACCGTTTAATGCATGAAACTGCACGGTATCTCCGGCATCATAGACGTTTTGGGAAAGAAGGGAACTATCCTCAAGATAGTGCAGCGCATGGTTCATAAATACCGGAAACTCCGGCTGCAGGGCAAAATCCGATTCCCGCAGGTCAAATCCAAGTACCACCTCCCGGATTCCGTCATGCTCCCCGTAGTATGCGGCGCACTGCTTTCCGTTCCACAGAAAGCCCGTGGCCAGACCGGCAGATCATACACATACGTCTGATTTACCCCGAGCGCAAAGTCCCGGATTCCGGAAGTCAGTTCGGTATCGCCAACGGACAGGCTGACATTTTTTTTCCTCGTTCTTTCCCTCTTTGGCAAAAATCATCCGCGCCTTCTGCTGATTAGATTCCTGCACTGCCGTATCCGCATCAAAATACAGACCCCCGGATCGTCACGGTCAAGTGCATCCGTTGTTTTTGCCTTGGAAAGATTCTCTCCGGTCACGGCAAGATACGCTTTTTCGATATAGGTATTTCCTTCCCCGATCAGTGTGGCTTTGCTCGTGGAAACCTGGTCTTTGAGTGCATAGGCACAGTTATCCTCATGTAAGGAATCCTTCTGGCTGCTGCCGGCAAATGTCACTGCGGAAAGTTCAGTATGCAGCGGCTGGTTTCCCCAATTCACCTGTTTAAACAGGCAGGTATATGTCTCGTCTGCGGCAAGGGAAAGTGTACGCACTTCAAGAATTTTCTTTCCCTCATACAGCGTAATCTCCATATTTGCCGCATGATCGCTGTAATTTGTCACGCCTGATGCAACCGTATACGTGTCCCCGCTGCTGTCTTTGGTGCAGGACAGAAACGTATTCGCCACGTTAGAAACGGGACTTCCCACCACGCGGATGGTTGCCTGAAGCTGACTTTTTGAGATTTTCGTCTGTTTTGCCCCTATGCCGTCGGTATAGACGATGACATCTGCCAGATCATTCTTTTTGTCTTTTTTCTGCACCGTCTGTACGGTTGCCAGTGCATCGGAAAGCGATCCGGCTGTGTCCGTGCCCTTGATGTCTGCCAGCGTCCGATACAGTGCTTTTTTTCGGAAGTATGGACGGCAAGCAGATTGGTTCCCGTGCCGTCACAGGTAACAATGGATATTTTTGCCCCATCCGAAGCGGCAATCTGCTCTTTGATCTCACTTACGGCTTCCCTAAGCGGGTATTGCCCCCTTTGGTGAGATGCTTCATGCTTCCGCTGGTGTCAATCAGATACACCACGTCCGTACTGCCTGTACCCTTACGCTGTACAAACGGTGCCATCAGTGCCAGAATAAGCAGCAAAGGATCACGATCTGCAGATACATCAGCAGATTGTGCAAAAACTTTTCCCAGAACGTTTTAGACTGTTCATTATAAAAAGCTTCTTCCACAACAGGTTCGAAGACACTGGTGTGTCTGTCCCCTTTGGCACAAGCAGATATAAAATCACAACAACCGGAACCGCCAGCAAAAATGCCAGTGGCCACAAACTCTCAAATATCATAATCCATCCTCAAATTTTTTCTCAGACAAACAAAGGTCTTAAATCTTCTAAAATAAGCGCACGTCTCTCTTTTCGGAATCACAGAGTATATAGGTGCCTCCGGCAGCCGATGCACTTTTTTCAGCCGCACAGAAAGCTTTTGCAGTTCCTGTTCATAGCGCGCAATCACATCCGCACGCATCGTCACGCGCAGTTTTTCTTTGGACTCCATATCTATCAGATTGCGCGTACCGTCCATTGTCACACGCAGTTCTTCCGCACACAGTGTCTGAAGCAACACGGGTCTTTGTTTCGTAAAGTCCAGATACTGCATCGTTTTTTCCAGACGATCCTGCGTGGGATCTGTCGCTGCTTCGGTCAGAAAATCACTGACGATCACGGTAACTCCCGCCCACGCCTCTGCATCTGGCGCACGGTGGAAAAAGAATCCGTCTCTGTTCCCGAAAATGTACGTGCCTGCAGCCATCCAAGTACTTTTGGCAGTGCATTCTTTCCCCGGAAACCACAAGCGGGGTTCCCATCTGGCTGCTGTCATACAGCACCAGCTTCGGTCCATATGGTGCAAAGTCAGAAAGGCAATCACCGCGCACAGATCCTGTGCCAGTTCTGCCTTGCTCTTTTTTCCATAGTGCATTGATGCACTGGTATCTAAAATAACCGATACCACTGCTTCCTTTTTTCTTCGAAATATTCCCGGATATACATGCGCTCCGACCGCGCATAGACATTCCAGTCCAGCCTGCGCAGATCATCTCCCGGCATATACTCCCGGAAATCGGAAAATTCCGCAGAAGTCCCTTTCTGTACGGATCTGCGGTTTCCTGCCATATTCTGGCTGCTTTTCTGTTTCATCGCGATCACAAGCCGCGACAGCTGTTCATAAATTCCCGCATCAAGCATACAGTCCCTGTTCCTTTTCTGTTAAGATCTGCCCAATCACCGCATCTTCCGTAATCCCCTCCGATACTGCATCGAAACTGAGCAGAATCCTGTGCCGCAATACCGGAAGTGCAACACATTTGACATCCTCAAACGAGACATTCAGGCGGTTTTCCATAAATGCGCGTGCCCTGGCCGTGCGGATCAGTGCCTGTGCCGCACGCGGGCTTGCCCCCTCCCGGATATACGGATTGTCTGCATGAGTTGCCATAACCAGATCCAGAATATAATCCATGACGGCATCCGCAATCGGAATCTGTGCAACGCATGCGCGCGCTGCAAGCAGGCTTTCCCGGTCCATGACCTTTTCGATCTTTGGCGGATGGTTTCCCTCCGTCAGTTCCACGATTTCCCGCAATTCCTGCCGTCCGGAAATTTTACCAGCACTTTAAACAAAAAACGTCCAGCTGTGCTTCCGGCAGCGGATAAGTTCCCTCGTTTTCGATCGGATTTTGTGTGGCAAGCACCAGAAACGGCTCCGGCAGCTGATGGCTGGTCGTTCCGATCGTCACGGTGTGTTCCTGCATGGCCTCTAAGAGAGCTGACTGTGTCTTTGGCGTGGCACGGTTGATCTCATCCGCCAGCACCAGATTGGCAAAAATCCATTTTTTTCAAACCGGAATGCACTTTTTGCTCTTCTTTTACGATGATGTTGGTACCGGTCACGTCACTTGGCATCAGATCCGGGGTAAACTGGATTCTCTGGAAACTCAGATCACACACCTGGCTGATCGTGCGCACCAGCATGGTCTTTCCCAGTCCCGGCATACCTTCTAAGAGTACATTTCCGCCCGCCAGAAGTGCCAGCATGACCTGGCGGATGACGTCTTTTGTCCGATAATTCCCTTTGCAATTTCCTGTTCACATGCCATGGTGTTCTGCTGGCATACTTCATATTCTGTCATAAGATCTCCTCTCCATCAGTTCAGATTTTCAAAATAATTCCGGATGACATCTTCCATGCCGGCCGGATATTTTCCATTGGCAATGCCTTCGTAGGCCTCTTTCGTGTAATCGCCGACCACGGAATCTAAATCCACGTGTTCGCCTTTCCATGCCAGACCATTCTTCGCCTTGTAATAATCGGAATTCTTCGAATCCCCCTTGTCCTTTGTGATACTGCTGTCGTTTCCGAGTTTATTCGGAACACTCACATAATCATGTGTTCCCCCCTCCGGATCCGGTTCCGCGTCCGCTGCCTGTTCCGTTTCCTGTTCCACTTCCGTTTCCGCTTCCTGTCCCCTTGCCGTTTCCGCTTCCACTTCCATTGCCACTTCCACTTCCGTCCTTTCCACTGCCCGAATCTTCCCCATCCCCGGAATCCTGGGAACTGGTTTCCGAAGACTGGGTGGATTCCCCACGCTGCGTACCGCTTTGTGTAGTGTTTTCTGTAGTGCTTTGTACATCCCCCTGTGCCAGCTGGTTTCCTGTATTGGTATTCACCTGGATATTTTTAAGTACCGATGCCAGGGCATCCGCCCCGGAAATCTGTGCCGCCTGTCCATACTTGTAGGAAAGTTTCTGCCCGGCAGATGCCAGTGCCTGCTTCGTATCTGCCTGCTGCATTTCTTTTTGCGATAAGGCCAGTGACTGTATCAGTTCCTGCAGGGCTTTCTTTTTGTTCTTTTGTCATGGAAGCGGTGTCAGTCTGTTTTAAGGCATCCATCACTTTTTGGATTTCTTTTTCCTTTTCCCGGGCTTCCTGCTGGATGGCATGCCGCTGCTGCGCCTGTTTATGCGCGGGGACGGCACAAACGAAAGAACAAGAGCCAGCCCAAGGGAAAGAAAAAGTGCCACAAGTTTCCTTCGGTCCGGACAAACACGCGCCTTTTTCCATGCATGGTCTTCCTGTAACATATGCACGGCATCGCTGCGCTGCATCCGGTCGATACTGCCCTCTTTTCCGATACGCCCATATGCCGTCACGATCCGTTCCTGAAACCCGAAACGGTCGATCTGCTGTGCTGCCTGTACCATGGTACATCTCTTCATTACCGTATAAATGCCTCCAGCTGCCGCACCACATAAAACTGCCAAAACAGCCCACACATACACCGTATAAAAAGGGACAAACACCGCACATCCTTCCAGCACCATGGCGATGGTTCCACCTGCGGCAATTCCTGTGCTTTCATAGCGCAGGAACTTTTTACGTTCTGTTTTCTTTTGCTGTAACGGATTTCCTGCAACAGAAATGCTTTTTCATCCATGCTGCTTTCCCCCTGCATGTTTTCTTCCATATCCTGCCATCGGATTGATCCGCCGCATCGCAATCAGAAGAAAGACAAATGCCAGTGCCACAAATAAAAGCGTGGAAAGGGGCATCCATCCATAATGTGCGGCAGCACCCGAAACAGAAAGTGTTTTCCCGTAATTTGTGATCAGTTCTTCCGCCACGGATGTTCCGGTCATACTCCAGGTAAAAAATTCAAGCAGATACATGCCCGGATTGACCAGAAGCACCCAGCAGGATTTTTCCGGTACACCACCTGACATGCGGACAACCGAGGTGACCAGATAGGGAAGAAAACTTCCGATAAACAGCAGAACATAGATACCATACGATAAAATTATGGCACTGATCGTTTTTTACAGATGGAAGAACACAAAATTCCAATACTTGCAGAAACGAACGAAACCAGTAATGATACCGCCAGAAACCAGAACAGATTGCCCCATGAGAGTCCGCCGATGACAAATGCCAGTGCTACGATAGGAAGTCCTGCCACCACATAAAACATGCTCTGGATCATCGCGGTGAGCACCTTTCCCATAATAATGGAAAATCCGGTCATGCTGGTTGTCATCATAATATCAAAGGTCTGCCGCTCTTTCTCACCCGAAATTGCAGAAGCCGTGCGCACCGGGACTACCACTCCCAGAATAAAAATCTGCGTGACCGCAAGTGCCGGATACAGCCAGACAATGCTGCTGTATATGTTTGCTGACGAATAGGTCATCTGCTGGGAAAACAAAAACATGGCAAAGAAAAATACAACTGCCATAATCGCCTCATAAGCAAATATTTCCCAACAGATCCGCATACTGCGCGCCTGTACTTTAATATCTTTTTTACCATTGGATTAATTCTCATCTTCCTGCCCTCCTGTCAGCTGCATAAACAGGGATTCGAGATTTCCCTCTTCTTTATAAAATCCTGTCACGATAATTCCATTCTGTATCATCTGTGCGATCAACTGCGCGATTTCTTCCTCTTTCATGGCATGCGAGATATGGATTTCCTTTTCTCCCACCGATTCCACACGGATCTGGGGGTGTTCCTTAAGCATGCGCACTGCCGGCTCCATCTCCCCGTGAACCGAAACCACGATCCGATTTCCACCGAAAACATGTTCCATGACATCCTCAATGTTTCCTGCTTCTACGAGTTTTCCGTGATCCATAATGCCGATGCTGTTGCACATCTCTGCCAGCTCCGACAAAATATGGGAACTGATCACAATGGTTTTTCCCATGCTGCGCAGATTCTGCAAAAGTTCTTTCATCTCCACACGCGCACGCGGGTCCAGACCGGAATTCGGTTCATCCAGCACCAGAAGAGAGGGATTGTGAATGAGTGCCCGTGCCACGCACAGCCGCTGCTTCATTCCGCGGGAAAGCGTATCCACATAAACCTCTTTTTTGTCTGACAGATTGACCAGCTCGAGCAGATCATTGGATACCGCAGTGATCTCCCTGGAAGTCATACGGTACATGGAACCGTAAAAATCCATATATTCGCTGACTTTTAAATTGTCATATACACCAAAGAAATCCGGCACATAACCGATCTGCTTTTTGATTTCCTTCGGATGCAGCAGGGCATCCACGCCATGGATCGTAATGGTTCCTTCTGTCGGCGGCATAAGTCCGCATACCATCCGGATTGTTGTTGTCTTTCCGGCTCCGTTTGTCCCACAAAGCCAAACAGATCCCCTTTGGGCACATGCAGGTTCAAATCCCTGACCGCCTGAAATTTTCCGTAGTTTTTATACAAATGATTAATTTGAAGCATGAGACACCTCCTGACCGGCAATCGTATACAGACAGCCAAACGAAATTTCCGAGCACCTGCTCTCTATGGTTTTTCCGTAGTCTGCGGTTACTCCTTCCACTACAACAGTACCCGACACATCGTTCTTCCGCCGGATCTGGCACAGTCCCAGATACAGTGCGGCTGCCATATCCTTATGCTTATACGAATATGTATTTCCATTCATGTTGTCTTGCGATAACACGCTGTAGACATCATCAAAATAAGAAATCTGCTGGGACAGCAGTGGTTTTTACTTTTCCCGTCTATCGTTATGGTTTCACCTGCTTTTACATCCGAATATACCATGACGGTATCATCCGACACGCAGACAAGATAAGGGAAATCATAGGACGTGTTGTTTGTTATGCTTCCCCCTGTTTCTGCTGCGTGAGCACCAGACCACTGGTGTCTATGCTTCCGCATCCTTTGGCAGTTCCTGCCGCAAACAGATAGGCATTTTCAAAATTGCTCTGCGGTTTTACCCCAAGGGACAAACCCCTGTCATATTCCACCAAATAGTGATAACGGTCTGCATATACCCTGCCGGAAGATGCCATACTATAAGATTCACTGAGACCTGTACCACCATATGCGTAATTATCATTCAGCCGTACCTTCCACGGTTTTACCCCGGAATGATACGCATTGTAATAGGTGGCGATACCAGTGGTACTTTTTCCATCCGCCTGCTGTGCGGTCACCGAATAAACCCGTGTCTCATGCAGCTTTAAATTCCGCCCGCCGATAAATACCACACCGATAAAGATTATGCCAAGTGCCGGTACCCCCAGCCAGTACCAGTCTCTTTTTTTTCATCTTGCAAAGCAGAAGATAAAGCACCGGTCCAACAACGATCACATAGACCACTATCAGAACTTTCAGCCAGGAAAAATCCAATGCCGTATTGAGGTGGTCAATGACACCGAATGCATTTTCCCCACTCCATCCCCATTCCTCGTCATTGACATACTGGGAATAGCTCATGGAATATCCTGCCACCTGGTCATAAATTCCGTAACACAGATCCGGGGAAACTTTCTGCATCTGTTTTTCGCCAAAAGAAATGGCACATACACCGATGGCACCATCCCCACAGGCATACACCCACCCCGGATAAGCTTCGCTTTTGCTTGCATTTGTATTGTTCCGCTGCAGCTTTGCAACCGGCATCTGTGAAAAATCAATCCCGGTAAATCCGGAATAACTTCCCAGTTGCTGCATTTCTTTCGATACCTCATTTTCTTCTCCCACTTTGCTGACGCTTTTGCAGCTGACCTCCATAAATGAGGAATCAAAACCACCCAGTGTATCTTTGCCGCGCTCTCCGGTTCCAATCAGCAGCCATCCACCGTTTTTCACCCATTTCTCGATTGCCTTGATATTCTCTTTCCCAAGTGAACTCACATCGTAGGAATCAATCACAAGAAAATACAGTTCATCCAGCTGCGCCTGCAATGTATCCGCGTCCATCTGTGTCAGATATACATTCTGGTCTTTTCCGTGAAGATAATAGGTCTGGCCGCTCATGCTCATCCAGCCAAGCGCATCATAATGATCCGAAAGCACTCCCACACCAATACCGCGCTTTTCTTTGCCAAAAATACTGGCAAATGCTTCCTTTGCCACAACGTTTCCCTTTTCATCGATAAACGCCACGATTCCGTTTCCGCGCGTCTGGCTGACATCCGCATACGGAATGGTCATTGTATACTGTTTTTTTCCATTCTGCGGCAATGTCAGGCACTGTTCAAATGCGCAGCCCTTGGAGTTGTCGGTACCGGAAAACACCAGCCGCACCTTCCCGGTACAACCCGCCCCACTGTTTTTGGCCACCACCTGCACGACACAGTCTTTTTCCTGTTTCAGCAGTGTCACCGTTGCCGACAATGCCTGTTTCTGATCTGCATATACATTTGCTCTGCCACAAAATATGCCTAAAAATGCCAGGCATACCAGAAGCAGACTGCAGATTGTCTTACTTATTTTCATAATCTTCTCCTTCCATAAATGTTCTTTACGGTTTCCTGTCATTTATGATAACATACGTTATTTTGGAATGACATTAAGGTTTTCTTAAAATTGTCTGGCTTATTTACAGAATTTCTTAAAATAAAAAAGCCCCTGCTCTCGCAGGGACTTCCAGAACCTTCTATCAGATATAATTTTTTATTGTGCGGTGGCACGGAACATGACATTTCTGTATTTTGCAAGTACACGCATCAGAATGCTTCCAAGAACGCATACTGAAATCACCTCTCCGATTCCGACCGTCATGGCATTAAACGGGATGGTTACATTCACACCGTGGAAATATACTGCCGGAATACCGTACGCATAGACCAGCACGAACGGAACAATAATCATATTAAAAATAACCGGTGGAAATGTGCATGCAATCTTGTGATTGCGCAGCAGATAGGTACATACCGCTGCCAGCAGCGTGGCAATGCTTCCGAAAATGACATCATAGATCACGGCGCCTGTCAAAAGATTTGCAAGCAGACAGCCAATCCACAATCCCGGAATCGCTGCCGGCGTAAAACAGGCAGGATACACAGTGCTTCGGAAAAGCGTACCTGAATCGTGTGGGATGCAAGTCCCAGTGCGTTGGCTACAAAAGTCAGCACTACATAAAGTGCTGCAATCACAGCAGCCTGAACAATAAATGTTACCTTTTTGTCTCTCATATCCATTTGTCTCCTTTAGTTTTGTTTTACGAGTGGAAGGTCTCGAACACTCGGTAATTTTTCGTGCAATCCCCTGTTTACAGGCTCTGCAACGGTTGACAGTATAGCACAGTACACCGCAAAAAGCAAGAATGCAATTTTCTACTGCCGGATATTTCTTTTCCTCTCCGTTTTGTATATTCCACATGATAGCAATAACAAAACCATTTTACAACAGGCCGCTATCATGTACGCAGATACCCCTGCATACTCTTTAACGCATTTTTCTCCAGCCGCGACACCTGCGCCTGCGAAATATGAATTTCATCCGCGACTTCAATCTGTGTCTTTCCCTCAAAAAACGCAGACGGATGATATGCTCATCCCGTTCATTCAGATGTGACAGGGCATCGGAAAGTGACAAATCCTCCACCCAGTGCTCTTCTTTGTTTTTCTTGTCCGAAATCTGATCCATCACATACAGGGTGTCCCCTCCATCCGTATAAACCGGATCAAACAGACTCAAAGGTGTCTGGATGGCATCCAGTGCATAGACCACATCTTCTACCGGAATCCCACATTCGGCTGCAATCTCTTCGAGAGTCGGTTCCTTCTGCGCATTTTTTGCCAGCCGTTCCTTTGCCTGCATGGCTTTATATGCAATATCGCGCAGCGAACGCGGAATGCGGTAACTGCTGTTATCCCGCAGATACCGGCGGATTTCACCAATAATCATCGGAACAGCATAGGTGGAAAATTTCACCCCGACACTCGTATCAAAATTATCTATTGCCTTCATCAGTCCGATACAGCCAATCTGGAACAGATC
>VOFH01000346.1_pt1 | contig 20000 bp, 31 predicted proteins | sample 5384091 | NCBI WGS metagenome assembly VOFH01 (sample SAMN12384727, study PRJNA508395) | human gut metagenome | isolation source: healthy gut G | host: Homo sapiens
ACGGAAGTATATACAGCTTCCAATCTTCTTCCCTTCACACTTTATTCATCTTACGAATACATGTCTAAGTTCCCGCCTTTGCCGATGGATTTTATCAGAACGGGCAAATGAAAACACCGAACTCACTGGCAGAGATGCAGGTAGAAGACAGAATCGTGAAAGCGCATAATAAGCTGAGTGAAAGTGTAAAGCAATGTCGGAAGACCTATTTTGTCTGGGATAGTAACATTTTTCTTTCCTTTGTCAAGGAAATCAAGTACTTCGCAAGTCTGAATCTGATTACGGAAGACGACGTGGCACACCTGAAAGATGAACTCTACCAATTGCTTTCAGTCATGGAGACACTATCTGTTAAGGGAGAATTCAGTGAGGGCGAAAAGTCTCTTTCTATCTCTCAAACATTGATTTCGAAGCGACTTACACCTACAGAAACAAGACTACCAAGTCAGTCTGCTCCCGGGTGTATTCCATCAATTCGATGGATTCGCAAAGTCCGCAAATCTGTCAGATACAGCGGAACTGGATTCAATCATTGAAACGACATTCACACTAATTTCAAAGTGGAGAAGCCCAGCGTATCGGAAGTTCCTGCAAAGCAACGTACAGTGATTGATACTCTCTAAAGTACAAACAGCCCGGATCATTATCGACCCGGGCTGTTTCTCCCCTTCAGGATATTACTATTTATCCTGTCCCACTAATAGTTCCCCACTATTCTTCATTCTATTGATTCTCTTCCTGAATGCGATGCACCCATCCATTGACTACAATCTGTACGGCAAGCCATGATTCAGACAAGAAAAAGATTATATGATAGTTGCTCCGTCGATCCAGATATTCTTGTGTGCTCAGGTTTTTACCCTTCCGCATTGGTCATAGCAAGATAATCAATCAGATTTATATCGAACACTCTTTCCTGATGCTTTTCAGTAAGCACCAAACGAGTTTTCCGGTCTTCCATCAGTCTCATTGTATTCATGTCTACATAGGCAGTCGCAGGATCCTTCTGTTCCATATAGTAAGGTCGGAAACTCAACACATCATCATCCAGTAATGAATTATCATGTCCCAGATGTCCATTAGATTCTATAATCTCATAGTCATAGTCATTTCATATCCAGTGTCCAGCTGCCTGTATAAGACTGGAAGCCAAATCATTACGATTTTTTGTATCTCTGATCAGATTTATCGTCTCAGTCTGGTGGCGGTCCCGTCAAAGTTGACATTGATGATTTCACCATACCAAAGCGTTTCCATCCTTTTTATTGATGATGAGAGGCTTCACGTTTAGTTTCAATTTTTAGATCCGCAAGTGAGACACCAGGTGTCAATGAAGTGATATCCATATGAATACGTGCACCGGCCCACATGCCATAAACTGATATTGTCCGACAGGAAGTTCAACTTCCATCAGATAATTGCCGGTAGACAATGCACTTCCCTCTTCAGCTTGTTTAAACAGATATTTCCATTCTTATCAAATACATAAAGTTCTACTTTATCTACCTGAGCATGAAACGCATCCGCAAACTCCATGTTATAGTCATACTTGAACTTCACTGACAAGCGGCATTCCGGCAGGTCTTCATTAAAGCTGTCGCATGAAGCTACTATCCGGAACTCATCAACAGAATACCTAAGGCAACGTAACATATAAGGCTTTTAGATTCATATTTTCCTTTTTCAATTATATATAGAGGAAAAAAATAATCTCTTTCTCGTTATTTCCTAATTCAGAGGATAGAATACTTTATTGATTCCATCAAAAGTAATATCCCGATAATTTTAAAAAGTTTTCGGCAACTTTGAAAATGTTGGGAGTAAAGTTGTGGGAGATTTCTCCCACAACTTTTATTTGAAAAAATCTATTTCTATTACTAATTCCGAATTACATAATTTCCTCTTGAGTATACCAAGTCCAAGGATTAGGTATAATTTCAATAACAACCAACCTTCGTCACTTCTCATCCGGCGTTTTGGTCCGGATCTGGAATAACCGGATATCAGGGTTGTTAAACTTCTTAACATTGATATCGTAAACAGAGTTACGAACGACTCCAAATTACCCAACTCATTTGTTATTCAGCACTGGTATCATCATGTTTAATCATAATTTTGTAGTAACTTACAGCACCTACATAATAAGTAAGACCTGTTACGGTTATAGCTCTGTCTTTGGCTGCAACATTTTCCTACATCAGTTTTCGTTGCTTTAAAATCGTTCAACAAGGCTGGTAATCGCTGCAGCATCGGCTGTAGCAGGAAGGCTAATTGCACCTACACCAACAGCATCTAAATATCTATTATACGCAGTAGTACGAGCTGTCAGGGAAGGTAGTAGGCTCTTTATCAGCATATTTAGCTGTCAATTCTGCTTCAATCACTCCATTAATGTAGGAAATGTATAGAAGCCACCATTGATTAACATCCAGTCACCGACAAGTTTCGGATCTGCTTCCTGAGCTGTAGATGGAGTACCATCATTTGGCGCAGGTCTGCCATATTCAGACGGAATGAATTTAGCCTTTCAACAGTACATGCGTAGTATAAGCGTGCACATTATGAGTTGCAGTCTGCGTATTTTCAAGACAATATTCAGCAACCTTATTCACCGTAGTTGTAGGATCATTCCAAATTGAAGGAGCTGAAGTACTGGTATAACATTATAGTTAGCCAAAGCTTGAGTACTATAGTTAGGGTCAACTCTGTATGAACCGATCTTATACTGGTCAAACGGGTAATACATGTACCACGAGCACCTGAGGTTTATTAGCAGGAGTCTCATTCCAAGTCAACTCTTCGCTTAGATACAGGAAAAGAATGTCTTGTTAGTAGCATTCAACACCCATCCCGCATCCGAAATAGTTGCCTTTGCATCAGAATCAGCAGTAACATATACACGAACTTTTGATACAACACGGTCAATTCTGATAGATATTGGATTATTAGTAGCTGCTGTCTCAGTTGCATAAAGAGCCAAATCGACAGGAGCACCAAATGTTCCTGAAGCTTCATCTTCATCTGAAGGTTCTAACGAACCTTTGGCGTTAGACATCATAAATTTACCAGCAGTTGTCATAGAAGCCGAAGTATCGTCAAAGAGCTGCATTTTACTGTTGCATAAGTCGTTCCAACAGGCCATTTTTGATCTGTCTCACTAGCAGTCTTTGCTTCAAATTTAGGAGATGGATTCGCAATAATCAATATTCGTTTAGAAGTTGCAGGGACTTTAAAAGCCTTACCTGCAGCCCCACTAGGAATACCATTGGCATCAAGACCAGCTTCGTCAGCATCCAATGTCAAGTCAGCAGTTACAGTTGCAGCATCCTCATTCGCATTTGCCGTAAAGAATATGGCACGCACTGTAGTGATTTTTGATTCGTCCTCTGTTGCAGCTTCCTGATTCGGGTTATGCAATCCACGAGTTTGTACCGAGTCTTTACAGCTAATGCCACCCATGCGTCTCCTGTCGGGTCTGTCACCAATTGATTATCATCACCTGGATTCCCAGTCGGCACTAAATCTTCGTTACTACAAGCAGCAAAAGCCACAGCAGCAAGCGCTAACATAAAAATTCTTTTCTTCATTGTTTTTACAAATTAATAAAAGCGTTTGTAACTAGTTTATTTATCCCTATTTTCTATTTTTTCTATTTCAGCTGCATTCGTTTTTTCTTAGCCAGTTCCTCCAAATTCTGTCCGGCAGCTTGCAGACCCGATTTGGCTGCGGCTTTCAAATATTCTTCCGCATGTTCATACTCTCCTTTTAATAACATTAATACACCCATAGCATTGCTATACTCAGGCAGCTGCTTATTGACATTTACCATATTCAGATAGCGTTCCGCAGATACCAAGTCATTACGCGAAAGAGCGGCAGCGGCAGCATTAATACTGGCGATCTCATCCTTCGGATACATCCGGACCGCAGTCTCGAACACATCGATGAATTCCTGAGAACCTTTCGGATAGCTGTTGGCGACCATAAACATTTCATTCAGGCTCAGATTCTGAGGACGCGTTTTTATGATCTCTTTCGCTTCGTCCAGATTAAAGTTCTTAATCTCATAATTCACCTTACAAATAGCCACACGAAGACTTGGGAATATATATTTCAACATATATCGATAAGGTACTCCGCCACGAAGCTGCATCAACTTAGCTTCCCTACCTTTTTCAACAGGGATATCATTGATAATATTCAGCGCTTCATCCTTATATTCAAAATCAATCGTATCCAGCGCCATCACCAGTCCATCCCAGTTTTCACCACCAAAGATGATATAATACTGATTTCTTGAGAAATCGTATCTGGATGCCAGATAATCACGCAGCGCCATCACGTCCTTCGGACAGACGTTTGTTATTTGCCAATGATCCTTCAGGTGAAGCATAGCCTACAATATCCAGTTTGTTTACCTTGATACTAGGATCAGACTTCAATTCATCAATCATCGCACGGATTTTAGCCAGTTCCTTCGGATTATTCATATATTCCGGACGAATATTAATCTTGTTCACCTCGAAGTCGAGGAAACATTCCGCCTGTATCTCACGGCTCTTCACTTCTTCCGCTTCAGGCTGCAAATAGGCAAAGAAAGGTGTTACCACGTAAAGGTACTAATATACGTTCCAGTTCAATATCCCCAAGTGGTTCCACATCCATCAGCTGAATTTCGCCGCAGCCGCATTCGTCGCGCTGTACGTCCACCCGGGCATCGTCCATCCACGATTCGTAAGGCAATATATATCTGTATCGAATCGTATCATTTCTTTTCTTGCTACCCTTTTCCACCACATAAGGTTTTTCGTAGCTATCCTTCTCCTTCGCGCTCATCAATGAAAGCCAACGTTCATACGCCAGATATTCATTATGTCCCTTGATGGATACTTTCGGAAGATTGTAAGTATGTGCAGGAGCAACCAGTTGCGGAATAAAATCCACCCGTGTGCCGATTTGACCTTTACATCCTCCAGAACGAAGTCAATATTTATATAAACCGATTTACCGCGCTGTTCCAACTGTACCGGTACTACAGAGATAACCCCGTCATAAGAGCGTGTCTGGGCAACTGCCGGATTTATATTCTGACATAAGATAGCCAATACACACACGATGAATTGTATACTTCTGTTCATCATTCTATTCTACTTTATTTAATTACGTAAATAAGTGACACACTCGCTTTGGTGGGACCGAAATAGTTTTTACTGCTATCTTTCAGTTTGGTACCACACGCCCTGCACGGGTATTTGTCATATACAATATGTGCATACCCCACTCCTACCGATGCTTCGATGCTCCAGCGTTTCTTCAGAATCCATGAATGGCCGACGGAAACACCCCCGCCATACAGATGTCCCTGATAGCGGCTGTTCTGCATATTCTCACTGATAAACGACCAGTCCGGGAACCCTCCGACATTGAAGTCCGCATAATGTCCATGCACTCCGATGAACGTACGTCTGAACTTCTCCACAAAACCAGTAGCGGACTTCCGGCTGTATTCCCCAATGGCGCAGACGTCTTCCGTTGTCCGGCTTCCAGGGATTATAGTTCACAGGAACGTCCAGCGTCCACTTACGTGCCAGTCCGAATTCCAGCCCGAGATTCATGGTAGTCGTAGCGTCATATAGAAGGTTGCTTTTAAGCGCAACTTTCTTGAGCTTTACCTCGATAAAACATCCGAGCACCAATACTATGAGTATACTAACTTTCTTCATTTTATCTTACGTTTATTAATTACCCTTTTGAGTGATATCAATTTTGATACGCTTCACCGTACTTTCACCTGTATATAAACTACCGGGCATAATTGTTGTCAGATACACGATACCGTTTCTCGTTGTTGAAGCCGTATTAGGCATTATTTTAATATAGATATGCCCGTCTTCCACAATGATTATTATCCGTATCATTTCTGTCCACCATCGAAGATGGCAGTAATTTTATCCATTCCTTAGGATTGTCAGTACCATCTTCCACCTCCCCGGTAAGGCAATGATAATCCACCTCACCAGTCGTCGGAAACGGATAACCATTGGCAGGCATGTATTTAAGTATGGTACCGCCGGCATCAATAGCCGCTCTTCGTCTGATATGAACCTGTTTTTCCAAATTTCCAAGTTTTAATGTTATATATGCATTCACTTTTATCTCTTCCCTCAAAACTCTGCCCCACTTCACTATACATCAGCCAGCTTTTGTATCAATACACTGACCGGAGTGACACGTGGAGAAGTGCTTGCTACTATAGGCAATTTTCCGTCAGGGACTGCTTAGCGCAAACGAATTATCAGCTTCGGCCATATTGTCGGTTATTGTACGCGCATCCGGAAAAAGCCTTTTCACAATCCGTTATCACTTTAAAAGCCTCATAAGTACTCGCATCATCCGGAGAATAAGCTATAAAGACAGAATTACTCACACCCAGATAATAATCATTGTTAGCTATAATCTCATAAGAATTACTGTCGTCCACTGTAATTTCAAAATCCAGATCCGTATTCGACGGTTTAGAAAGCTTTGCATCCGCTACGGTATCATACCCCGTCCATGCACTTTCTTTATTGTAAAAAGTATACGCATGATTCCGATATATATTCATATAGTTCAGATCCTTATCTACTATCGCCATTTTGTAATAATAGCTTTTTAGTTTCATAAATTCCCCTGAATGATCAGATATGTACTATAAGTCTGGGTATTGGTTTCATAGATATAAATAGGACTGTTTTCGGTACTTTGTTTATTGGTTATCGTTTCTGCTGACACCAAAGGCAACGAGCATGAAGCATCGTATTGATAATTCGTCAAATTACCAGCATTGCCCATAATAGAAGCAGGGATAAGGTTATGCAACTGCCCCTGTCGCGGAACGTTTGCCACAGCAGACACTCCTTCCAGTTCAAAAGTTCGATGCTTCATTAACAACCACGATTTTGGCAACCGCCCGAAGAAGCATCAACGAACTCCCGTCACTCTTTTCTATCTTCGTTGTATTATCCACCTTATCTACTTCCAGCAAATAACTCATCGGTATCGTCTCATCCACACCGCTGAACGGGATGCGGGCAGGAGAAGTACTTGCCGGCTCCGTCAGCAAGTTCGTACATGCAGTAGCCAGGGTAGTTGTTCCTCAATCAACTTCTCAGTAAGTTGTGACTCATTGAAAACATATCCCGTAGAAGCATTTCCGTAATAAAACTGAGCCATCGGATTAGCTAATATCAGCAACTGGTACTTACTTCCATCAGTCCGCTTAGTTAAAAGGACATATCGCTTTCCTGCAAACTCGAAGGCCTGCACAGCTTCTACAAAAATAGCCTGTGCCACCCCTCTGAACACAGTACCCAGGGAGTCATTTCGACCGTATTTTCATCCCCTAGTGCCCTGGTCGAAGGCAGGCGGTATGAATTCGCCCGTGCAAAAATCTCAAGCCGTACCTTGTCTTCCGAAATATCTCCCGGATCATCCGGCTCTCCCGTCAACAATGTTTCATGCTCACAGGCGGATATCAGTAAGATGATCACCAGACCAAATATCTTCATTATATATTTCATCATTTTCTTCATCTTTTTCACGCAACGTATTGATAATTAACCTCCTGTATCATCGGAATTAATTGTTCGGACAAGGAATAGCGTTCTGAATACACAATATCATTCAGATTATCATAAGCAGTAATATAATTCAATTGGTTTATTACGGGAATATTATACGGTTCATTGGCAAAAATACAAAATCATACGTTTCCGGATTGACTAGATGTGTACTGCTCTGAACACCTATTCCTCTGATCGAAATAAATGTCCCTTTGGCAGTAGTATTATTAGTGAAAGTATCATCCATACAAGATAATATAGCTACTAATAATAAAAAGGTTGAACAACCCAATATTCACTTTAAATCCCTCTAATCTCATTAAACATTCGTATTTACCTGACATTGGTACTTAGTCAAGCCTTTAATCTGTAATCAGTCAAAATCTCATAATGCAAATGTCGGGATATTGCATGACTCTGCGAATTTCATTCATTTCTCATACAGACAATGAAAGTTATCTTATATGGCTAATAAAGAGGTCGTCCGAATGGAATATTGCGAAATCTAAAAATAAGGAGTAGTAAAACAGGCATTTTGCACTATTAGAATAAAAAAAAGACAAAAGTTTCAGCATTCGAAACTTTTAGTGTGAATTAATATAAATAAATTCCATAATAAAACAAGCCCCCGGATAATCTCATCCGAGGGCTATGTTATATACTATGATATAGGTGAAAAATCAGAGTGTTTTACGTTCTGTCTCCGTAGGTGCCACCTCATCCGGGATACTGAACTCCCGGTTGGCAAACAAATCCGCCAGTCCCGAAATCTGCTTCAAACGCAGCAGTTCATCCGATCCATTCCGATATTTTCATAATCCACTGGTCGGACATGCCGGCTCTGTCCAATTCTGCTACAATGTTACACATCAGCTCAATATTATGCATCCCACGGGCACGGTTGTGCCGGATGGTAGAGCTCATACGATTGGACAAATCCTTATCGATCACCACAATCGGAAGCAATCCGTTCTCACGCTTATAAATCCGTTTCGATGTCTTCAATACCGTATAGCGGTGGTAACCATCTACGAGGATATAATTATCTTCCTCTTTATTGTAATAACATACACAAGGCATTGTAAAACCGTCTTCCCAGATCGAAAGCTCCAGTAACTTCATTTCGGGAGGAGCTACGACATTCGGGTTATAATCGTTCGCTAATACTTTTCTACGGGCACTGCTTTCACCTCGTAGACCGGACTTTTATCTACACTCATGATACTATGATTCTATATTGTTCCATAACTTGATTTCGTTTACTCATTTCCTCTTTTGTCGGAGAGAATCCCATATACTTGCAAGCATGATCATTTTTCAGAATACAGATGCACATGCGCTTGTAGGTGGGGATTTCCCTAACTTCCGGAATATCAATATCATCCTGATATTCCATGCGGACCGGCTTCTTGTATGTCTTATAGTTGCTGTTGTCCATCACGATAATCGGCACTTTGGCATCAATCAGTTTCTGAATGGTGGAATCACTCAGACAGCCTCCTTTGGTTCGCCAAAAATGTACACTGACAGACAGTTTACGCAGATACCCCTTTCGGGCCCGTTCCGGCAAGGTAGAGAGCAGGAAGTACATAAACTCCCTCCAGGTGCCCTTCCGGAAGTTTCACCATCTGCCATCCCATAGCGTGCGTGCCTCCATACATACCGGTGAAGTTCACGCCATTCACCCGTCCTATCATCTTCCCCAGGTGTTAGGGTCAAGCACCCGGTAGAGCGCCAGACTCTCCTGCGCTTCATTGATGAACGGGCTGGCTACGCGCTGACGTTCCAGATTGACTCCGGCACGATAATACAGGTCATACAGTACATTATAGTCCCACTGGAATTTTCCGTTTGCCGTCCACACATCCGTCGTCTTCCAGTCGAAGATGGGATAGGCATTATAGATGTCATTTCCGACCTTTGAAGTCCATCTATACTTATGATACATCTGGAATTTGCGGCTCATGTAGATGCATCTCCAGCGGTTGAAACTCTCTTGGGTACGGATTCCGATCAGGCAGCAGGTGCGCACGGCGTCCTTTTTCTCATGAAGCCACTGCGCAAAACGCATTTGGAACTCATAATCCCACATTGACGTATTATAAAAAGGGAAATCCTCCTTCTTCATGGCCTTCTTAGGCATGGAGCGTACCCAGATATCTTTCTTGTTATCCTCCCAGGGACGCCAGAAAGACTGGTACATAGATGTACACGTAGATACCCGGAAAGGCACGCACACACGGTATACATCCAGGATGTCCTTGTTCGCCTCCAGTATCCTGTCCACATAGTCGATAGTCATCTTGTATTGAATCTCATAGTCCATGTGAAACACTCCCAAACGTATTTTCAGATTATTCCGCCTGATGTAGTCGATACACATATTCAGCAGAACCCACTATCCTTTCCTCCCGAGAAAGATACATAAATATTATCAAACTCGTTAAATATTACTTTCAGTCGCTCTTGTGCTAATTCATATACATTTTTTGTTCCTGTGATTGTTTTTTTTTCCCATAATTCATCTGTTCATTTTTACATAGCGTGTCCACTTCTTGTCCATAGATGCAAACTCGAATTTCTCAAAAAGTTTCCTGATCTTGTATCAGCGTGACAGAGTTAAGCGTCCAACCCGCAGGTATAAATGCCGTGACTACAGAAGATAACAGAAGCGACAAGATCTCTTTTCGTTTCTCGTCCACCGCAGCTACATAATAATTATTAATGACAGCCTTTTTCCCGCTTTTCTGTTCAACCGGAATAAAGCCTATCACATCTCTGTTATCAATCGCAATGTACCAAACAAAATCTTCGCTTGTCTTGAACGGATAGTTATTATTTGCACGTATTACATCCGGATCCATTACTAGAGGCGCCAAAAGCTGATATAAATGTTTGTCTTTTCCTTTTAATTGTATTACCTGTATCATAGCATTCAAAATAGACAGACAAAAATAGGTAAAAATTTCCTCGTTTCAGCACAAAGCATGCGTAAAAAATTTATTTTTAGCAATTCCCCTCTTGTTTCATAATTATTTCCAATTCTCCCACCATCTGATGAGTGCACTAATCCAATCGTATTTTTATGTTCCGACAGCCGATTACTTTATACAAAGCAATATGGTTTCTTCCTTGTCCCTGCAATATTTTCTCAATCCTTCTTTCCCTTTCCAGTAAAGTCTCTTCATTATTTTCCACCTGAAACTTCTTATTATACCTATTTCCATTATACTTATAAAAACAATCCCCTTTTTGCTTCCGGAAACGGAAACAAAGACTATTTTTTTCAATTGGGTATAGCCGTAACAGATCGGTAATTCTCTTCACGATTCTATCAAGAAAATTTCGTTACATCACTTGTACCGACCTCAATACAGATCTCAACGATATAGCAGTACGTATGTATCCAACTAACGAAACGGCAAACCTGAATAGCATCAATTATCTGCTGAATGGTATCCCAAAAACAGACTCTTCACGGCTCAGCACACCATATCTACAGTTGGGAAATTGCCGTTTACGATTCAGTAAAAAAAACCGGAAGAAAATAAAATCGGCGCACTATCTTTGAACCAAAGAAAAGAAAAAGTATAACTCAAAAAGTACAATTATGAAAAAGTTATCAATCTTATCAATGTTGCTATTATTCATTAGCATGGGAAACATTCAGGCACAAACTGTCAAAGAAGAATCCCGCAAACAAAAAAAGCTGAACAAGAATTACTCGACCAAATGTTTTTCGATGAAGCTAAACAAGCTATAGAAATGAAAAACTTCATTTTGGAAGCAGATCATGTTATGTTTAAATATGGTACCACAGCTTTCGTTTCTCCCAACACAAATTTTGTAGCGGTAAAAGGTAATAAAGCTGTGGTTCAGGTAGCCTTCAATATTCCGATCAGCGGTCCCAACGGTCTAGGCGGCATTACTGTCAACGGAATATATCCGGATATAAGCAGACTACCGACAAAAAAGGTAATATATCCGTTTCGATGAACGTAATGGGAGTCGGAATATCAGCACAGGTGAACATCCGCTTGAATAAAGGAAGTAATAACGCATCGGTAGACATAAGTCCGAACTTCAATTCAAACAACTTTTCATTAACAGGAAGTTTACTCCCAATGGCTAAGGCCAATGTATTCAAAGGCAATTCACTCTAAGGTAAAAAATGTGTGTTTAGTAAATAAACAAGTTAAAATATTTTAGCTGACTATAGGCATTAAATTAAAAACAACTATGGTTTAACACTTAAAAGAAAGAATATGAAAAAAGTATCTGTTTATAGGATTAATGGCAGTACTTGCCACTTCGTGTGAAAAAAGATCCGGATTTAAGTAAGCTTGACAATAATTTCACAGTTTACACCAATTATGACAGCAAAAACTAATTTCAATGATTTCAAAACTTATTGTTTGCCCGATAGTATTCTACTGATAGGACAGGGAATGAAGGCGGAGTATTGGAAGGATGAGAATGCACAAGAAATTATTAAGCAGGTTGCTGATGAGATGGATACCCGTGGTTATACAAGGGTTAAAGTGATTAAGAATGCTAACATTGGGTTACAGCTCTCTTTCACGCGCCAAACAACCCAAATAATAGGAACCGGCGGATGGTATGGAGGCGGATGGTATAACGGCTGGTGGGGACCCGGTTATTGGGGACCATATTGGAACGACTGGTATTATCCGTATCCTGTAACTTATAGTTATAATACAGGAACATTGATAATGGAAATGGTAAATTTGACAGACCATCCCGAGGATACAAGTCAGAAAGTAAAGTTACCGGTAATCTGGCATTCATACGCAACCGGACTATTATTTGAGAATTAAATATAACATGCAACTAACGTTGGATGCGGTCAATCAAGCGTTTGACCAATCTCCTTATATCAAGAGATCCTAAAAAGCAAAATTATGAAAACAATAAAATTTATTCCGAAGAAAAAGTATATTCTGGCATTCATGATATCGGGCCTGTTTTTATTTCAGTAGTTATGCACAGGATATCAGCGATAGATTGCATTTTAATGTAGACTGGCAGATGAATGCTCCTCTCAATACGAATTTTGCTGATAAAATCAGTGGTTGGGGTATGAACCTGGAAGGAGGTTATTTCCTTATTCCACACTGGAGCCTGGGGCTTTCCTTGATTTCCATACAAATCATAAATATGTTCCATGTCAAACCATAACTGAAGGTACTGCTTGTTGACTACTGACCGACAAGAGTCGGCTTTCCAGCTACCATTCGCTGGCTTGCCGCTTCATACCGATTTATCAGCAATGGATGCCTGAAACCTTTATGTTGGCACCAAGATAGGAACCATGTATGCCCAAAATACAACATATCTGAATACTATAAGTCTGACAGATAAACCCTGGGGGTTCTATGTCTCTCCAGAAATTGGAGTGAACATTTATCCGTTTTCCCAAAGCCGATTTGGTTTCCATCTGGCTGCATATTATAGTTATGCCACCAACAAAAGCGAGTTGCTGACCGGTTGTCAGGATGGAAATAATAATATTGGATTCCGCTTAGGTGTTTGTTTCTGACATGATCTAGATTCTCTCAAAAAGACAAGAGGAAGTACAAAATGTTATAGTTACTTTTTGGCGACCTCTTGTTTTTTTTGTTAAATTTGTAATATATAAAGTCTACGTTCAATATGCGGCAAAAGTTCAATTATCTGTTTATTGGTTTGCTATTCTCAGGATTGGCATTTTTCTCATATCTGTTTCTCTTGCTTTATTCCGACTTCACCCCGCAACATCTGGAAGTACTGATTTCTTTTTCAAGTCATTTATCCTGATACTTGCCGCCTTTAATCTAGTCGGTTTCGGAGTATTAATGATCCACAACTGGCAAAAGCGAAGCTTTCAGTTTCTGGTCAAACGAAAAGAGCGATTGATTATCGATTGCATTCTGACGGCAATTATTCTGTTTTTAATGAATTATCTGGTCTTGTCAATAGTCAAAGCCATATTTGAGGTTCCTGCACCATTTACTCTGAAAGGTTCCGGGCTGAGAATGATAGCCTTAGTCTGGCTGGTAGAAATGGTAATAACCAACCTTACTTTGACTATCAATTTTTACAGGCAGCTAGTTCTTCTGCACGAAAGAACGGAACAAGTCGAAGAGAATTCCATTAAGGCACAGTATGCAGCTTTGCAAAATCAGCTGAATCCTCATTTTCTCTTCAACAGTCTCAATACACTTATATCCGAAATAGAGTATGCTCCCAAAAACGCAATTTATTTACCCAACGTTTGTCTGATGTATACCGATATATATTACAAAAGCCAGCAACAGCGTCTGGTTACTATAGAATCCGAACTCTCTTTCATCGACTCTTATATTTTTCTTCATAAAGTCCGTTTAGGAGACTGCATCCGGATAGAGAATAGAATAGAAGCTGATAATTATGATTTGAAACCCCCCCATTAACCCTGCAGCTATTGGTAGAAAATGTCATTAAGCATAATATAATTAATATGGATATGCCAATGAATATTTTGATCGATTATGATTCTGAGAATGGAAGAATATTGGTAACCAACAAAATCAGGATAAAGCCCAATGTGGTCAGCACCGGCATGGGATTAAAGAATCTTTCAGCCCGTTACCTCCTGATATGCAATCAGGATATTACCATAGAAAACAATACGAATTATTTTACCGTTAAAATCCCAGTACTGAATGAATAAAATTACAGCAGTCATTATTGAAGCCCAAATTCCGGCCGCCCGTCGGTTAAACAATACATTAAATGAGTTACGCACCGAATGGCAAATTACAGTATTACCCGGTAGTGTAAAGAAGAGTGTAGAATGGTTTGCGGAAAATCCCCATCCGGATCTTGTTTTTCTCGACATACAATTGACAGACGGCATTTCATTCACATTCATCGAACAGGCACAACCAGAAAGTACTATCATTTTCACCACTGCGTATGATGAATATGCCATTCGGGCATTTACAGTCAACAGTATCGATTATTTACTTAAGCCGATTGATAACATCCGACTGGAAGAAGCAATTGTAAAGTTCGAACATCTGACTACCAAATACCTGAATCAGGGCAAAAGCCAATTGACTTAATGGAAATTTTACAAAACATCACCCAACCGGGAAAGAAATACCGTACCCGTTTCCTAATCTCAGGCGATGACAAACTTTTTACCTTACAAGTGGAAGACATTGCTTATTTTTATTCAGAAAAATAAAGTAACCTTTGCCGTAACCAAGCAAAATAGAGAATTTATCATTGACCTTTCTTTAGACAAGCTTATGGAACAACTCGATCCGGATGTTTTTTTCCGAAGCAATCGGCAAACAGTAGTTAGCATCAATGCCATCGTAAAGGTTGAGTCATATTTTCTGGGAAAAGCAATCTTACATGTAAAGCCGCCTTTTAAAGATAAGATAATTGTCAGCCGTGACAAAATAGCTCCTTTAAAACTTTGGCTAAATTATTAAATTTCAGCAGAGTTAATTCTGCATGTCTCAATATTCATATTCCCAATCAATTGCTTTTTCACTCAGTAAGATTAATAAGAAAAGCTCCGATCCCGTTAAGAACCAGAGCTTTTCCTAATTATAAAAATCAAAAGAAGCGGTGCGTACGGGACTCGAACCCGTGACCCCATGCGTGACAGGCATGTATTCTAACCAACTGAACTAACGCACCAAAATTTCCTTTTTTAATTCGCATCTCTCGATTGCGGATGCAAAGGTAGACATATTTTTTTGAAACCTACAATAGCAAAGAGTATCTTTTTTCTGAAAAAAGTGTGTTTATTAAGAATTATCACGTACATTTGCAAGCATTACTATAAATAGAAAATAGAATGAAAAATACACCAATCGAACGAAATGTGATTGACGAAACGATTAATGAATTTCAAATTGTCGACTTTTCGAAGGCTACTATCCGTGCAGTGAAAGCGATAGCTTCAAAGGCGGAAGCAGTATCAGGCGTTGAATTTATTAAGATGGAAATGGGTGTTCCGGGACTTCCGGCCTCTGCCGTAGGAGTAAAAGCGGAAATCGAAGCGCTGCAAAACGGAATTGCCAGCCTGTATCCCGATATCAACGGATTGCCGGAACTCAAAAAGAAGCGTCCGACTTTATCAAAGCATTCATCAATGTAGATTTAAGCCCGGAGGGATGCGTACCCGTTACCGGCTCTATGCAGGGAACATTCGCTTCGTTCCTTACTTGCAGCCAGTGCGATGAAAAGAAAGACACGATCCTGTTTATCGATCCGGGATTTCCCGTACAGAAACAGCAGTTGGTAGTGATGGGACAAAAGTATGAGACATTTGATGTATACGACTACCGCGGTGACAAGCTGAAAGAAAAGCTGGAAAGCTATCTGAAAAAAGGAAATATATCAGCTATCATTTACTCAAATCCCAATAACCCGAGCTGGATTTGCCTGAAAGACGAAGAGTTGCGCATCATCGGCGAACTTGCCACCCAATATGACGTAATCGTACTGGAAGACCTGGCATACTTTGCAATGGATTTCCGTCAGGATTTGAGCAAGCCGTATCAGGCTCCTTACCAGCCGTCGGTAGCTCATTATACGGATAATTATGTCTTGTTGATTTCCGGTTCGAAAGCGTTCAGCTATGCCGGACAACGTATCGGCGTGAGCTGCATTTCCGATAAGTTGTATCACCGCAGCTATCCCGGACTGACGAAGCGTTATGGCGGGGGAACATTCGGCACGGTCTTCATCCACCGCGTACTCTATGCACTGTCTTCCGGCACAAGCCACTCCGCACAGTATGCGATGGCTGCCATGCTGAAAGCTGCCAATGAAGGTCAATACAACTTCCTCAACGAAGTGAAGATCTATGGTGAGCGAGCACAAAAATTGAAAGAAATCTTCCTCCGTCACGGTTTCCACCTGGTATATGACAATGACTTGGGCGACCCGATTGCGGACGGATTCTATTTTACCATCGGATATCCGGGAATGACCAGCGGCGAACTGGCCAAAGAACTGATGTACTACGGAGTAAGCGCCATTTCACTGGTCACCACCGGAAGCCACCAGGAAGGATTACGCGCGTGTACCTCTTTTATTAAAGACCACCAGTACGCACAGCTCGACGAAAGAATGAAGCTGTTTGCCGAACATCACCCGATTGCCTGACAGCCGAATAGCGTATTTATGCCGGAACTGATGTTCATGTCAGATGCGAATATTCATAAAAGCTGCTCTTAAAACAAAAAAAATGGGAAAGTATGGCTATTATTCCATTTCTTTTCTTATATTAGTGGCACGAATATCAATCTGATGGCATGAATATAGACTCTGACATATTTAAAATTCAATCGAATAATGTATTGCCATCACGAGGAAAGATTCTCATCTCCGAACCTTTCCTTCGTGATGCCACATTCGGCAGATCTGTAGTTCTGTTGATCGACCATACCGAAGAAGGCAGCATGGGGCTGATTATCAACAAACAACTGCCGATATTTGTCAACGACATTATCAAAGAATTCAAGTATATCGAAAATATACCTTTATACAAAGGCGGACCTATCGCTACAGATACCCTGTTCTACCTTCATACACTGGCAGACATTCCGGGTGCCATACCTATCAGCAAAGGACTGTATCTGAACGGTGACTTTGATGAGATAAAGAAATACATACTGCAAGGAAACAAAGTAGACCGCTACATCCGCTTCTTCCTGGGATACTCCGGCTGGGAAAGTGAACAACTGAGCACCGAACTCAAAGAGAACACATGGCTCGTCTCCAAAGAAGAGAATGCCTATCTGATGAACGGAGACACCAAGGATATGTGGAAACAAGCCTTGGAGAAACTAGGCAGCAAGTATGAAACCTGGTCACGCTTTCCGCAAGTGCCGACTTTCAATTAATGTCTCTTCGATTCAGATACTGGAAGATAGCAGCATCTTTTGTAACATCCACCGACCTGTAACCAATCCTTCAACAGTCCGCATTGGACGAAACCGCAGGAAGTAAACAGTTTCATACAGACTTCATTGTCCGTAGCCACATGGGCATAAAGTTGAGTCAGCGACAAGAAATCGAAAGCATACTCGCAACAGCAACTGCAAAGCGTCCGATGCGTAACCTTGCCGGCGATAGTCTTTATGAACGGCTATGCCGACCTCACCACGAGAGTGGAGAGGAACAAAATCCGTGATATCAATCGTCCCCAATATCCGATGATCGGACTTACTCATTATCATCAGGCGCAACTGCTTGTCGGCAAACACATCACACTGCGAACCTTCAATATATTGCCGGAGCACGTAGCGGGAATAAGGGACTGTGAAATTGCTGATGTCCCACATCGAAGGATCATTTTCCATCTCATACATTATATCCATATCTTCCGGTTCTACTGCACGAAGATAGATGCGGTCATTACTTAAAAAAGACTGTTTCATACCGGCTTATTCTTTATTAATATGGAGTTCGTTACGAAGTCTTTTCTCGCTGGGCAGACAAAAAAGGGAAGCGGTCAGCCCGATCAGCATACAGAGATTTCCGGTGTTGCTAAGAGTCAGATAATAGCATAATACGTTGAGGACGATAGCCACTTCGAGCAATCCGAGGCGTACCATGCTCCACTGCACATAACGCTTCAACGCAAGAGGAATCGTCAGGAGGTCTATCTTCTTTTCAGTACCAGACTGAACAGTTTCAAAGCAAGCGGCACACACAAGGCGGTCAGCAAGATACCTGCTGTCTCCATATAATAGGTGGCCTGTGGGTTATCGACCAAAGCTCCCACAGGAAGGAGGTCGAACTCCCCTGCCCCGAGCAAAATGCGGGAAGCACCCAAAAGAAAACATAACTGATATTCAAATTTCTCACTGCGCGTTTTATCTGTTCTTCCATGTTAGTTACGATATTCGTTCAAATAATAAAGTTAGATTATACGGTTCCGGTAAAAGAGTCCGGTTGACAATACTGCGTCCCAGAGTGATCTCATCGGCATACTCCAGTTCGTCACCAACGGAGATGCCCCGTGCTATTACGCTGAGTTTGACCCCCATCTTCTCCAGTTTACGGTAGATGTAGAAGTTGGTGGTATCTCCTTCCATCGTGGTGCTCAAAGCGAGGATGACTTCCTTGATTCCTCCTTCAGATACCCGCTGTACGAGACTTTCTATTTGCAGGTCGCTCGGCCCTACCCCGTCCATTGGCGAGATCACTCCGCCAAGTACGTGGTAAAGTCCCCGATACTGCTGGGTGGCTTCTACCGCCATCACGTCACGGATATTCTCTACCACACAGACAGTAGAGGCGTCACGCTGCGGATTGGCACAAATCTGACAAGTCTCGGTATCAGATATATTATGACATACTTTACAGTACTTTACTTCACGTTTCAGCGTAATGATGGAGTTGCCGAATGCCTCCACAATAGCCGTGTCCTGCCGGAGCAGATGTAATACAAGCCGCATTGCCGTCTTGCGCCCGATGCCCGGAAGTTTGGAAAATTCGCCTACTGCCTTTTCGAGCAGTACGGAAGGATATTGTTGGTTCATAGATTACGAATGAAATTCTATCTGTTTCGGGCGCAAAGATACGGATTATTGTTTTAATACAAAAAAGTATTACCTTTGCAGCCGATATGATGATATTAGTCATTATTATATGCTATTTTGCGGGCTTGTTGTTAATAGCCCACATTACCGGACATAAAGGCGGATCAAATGCAGCGTTCTTTAAAGGGAAAACAAATCACCCTGGTATATAGTCTCCTTCGGCATGATTGGCGCTACAATTTCCGGCGTGACTTTCGTATCCGTACCGGGCATGGTTCGCGGAATGGACATGACGTATATGCAGACCGTATTCGGATTCTTCTTCGGCTATATGATCGTAGCACACATATTGCTGCCTCTTTACTACAGGCTGAATCTGACAAGTATCTACGGATACCTCGGTACACGCATCGGCGTGAATGCCTACCGCACCGGCTCTTTCTTCTTCCTGCTCTCCCGTATGCTGGGAACGGCAGCCAAACTGTATCTCGTCTGTCTGATCCTGCATACGCACGTATTTCAGGATATGCACATCCCTTTCTGGGTTGATTGCCGTCGGCTCCGTGGCCCTCGTGTGGATATATACCCACAAAAGCGGCATCAAGACAATCGTATGGACGGACACCCTGCAAACATTCTGTCTGATCGCAGCCCTGCTATTCATCATCTACTTCACCATTCAAAGATTGGATATTAATTTGACGGCATCGTACAGACCATCCGCCACAGCGAACACAGCCGCATCTTCGTATTCGACGACTGGATGTCCCGCCAGAACTTCTTTAAACAGTTCTTTAGCGGTATCTTTATCGTCATCGTAATGACCGGACTCGATCAAGAC
>VOFH01000396.1_pt1 | contig 20000 bp, 26 predicted proteins | sample 5384091 | NCBI WGS metagenome assembly VOFH01 (sample SAMN12384727, study PRJNA508395) | human gut metagenome | isolation source: healthy gut G | host: Homo sapiens
TTTGAATATTAAAATTATTCCATTTGTATTTGTTAAGAGGATAAATACAGACGTAGGCAATAACTGTATGCTGGCAGGAGATTATAGAGATCAGTATGGTGTTGATTGGTGACAATCTGATGGAAATAGCGGTATTTCGCATCTGCATAAGGCTAGAGTGCAACGATAGGATAAATTTAGATGTGAAAAATTACCACAATTAGTTGTGCAGTGGTGGAGAATGCATGTGCATTACAGAAGCATTATATAATTTCCTTTGCAGGATTTTTAAAGTAGCATAGATGAACACCTGATATTTAAACGTCAAATTGCATTCGAAAAACACTGAACCTTACAGGAAATGATTTTAATGGTCATGAGCGTGGCATGCCGGATGATGCCAAAATACAGTTAGTGTGCTTTTTAATATATCAGAATTTAGTGAGAATAAAAGTAAATTTAGTAAGAATCGGAAAAATTAGGATGTCTACACTGGATCGTAGGATGATAGATATTAATGTCAATAAGCGAATAGATGTGAAAAAGTATATAAAATGTGACTTAAAGGCAGGCAAAGATGCTTGCCTTTTTGATGTATAGAAATGAAATTAATAAAACGTGTGATTATATCAGAAAATATAATCAAATATCATAATATAGATGGTAATATTGCCTTTTTAACAGATTGTGATATAAATAAAAAGGTAGTTTGAGAGCTTGCTTGACAGTAGAAAAGAGTGGCTGATGAAAAATATATGTAGATTGTCCAGCATTTAGTATCTATTAAGATACGACATATTATTTGCCTAATAAATATATTGATAAAGAAGTCAGCGAACAAAGGCATATAAGCGTATAATCATAGATACAGGCCAGAAGATTAAGGATGGATTTAATTTAGGGTAATCAAGATTGAGGTTAAGTGTAATTTAGCACCAATAAGTAATCTCTGAGTTCTTCTAGTTACCAGAAAATCTATATGCCTGTACTAACGGGCTGGTTTAGCAATTTAAAATATGAGAAAGTACCGGTGAGTATTTCGCTTTTTGGAAATTTATTTCGTGAAAAGCGGTGCAAGATATTGAGTGGTTGTTGATACTAATCAGATTAAAGCAAGGAAAGCTAAGGGATTAGGTAATGCCCATTGTCTGAAAAGGAACTGATTGCTGGGGCTTATATATTTTGTAAACTATAAAACTTTAAAAGATTTAAGAAAAGGTGATTCTGATGGAACGGTGCTGAAGAAATAGATTGATGGGAGAGTCGAAAAGAAGGCTCAGATTGATATAATTATCACAATCAATGACTCGCCAGATTAGGATGAACTTGCAAGGCATTTAGAAAAGTCGTTAATTGTTGATTTCATATTATGATGTAGTTTATAAGAATGATGATTTATAACGGGTGGAGTAGAATGAATAATCCCTTAGATGACAAATATATCAGTATAGAAGAAGCTGCTGATTATCTGGGAATAAAAGTTGTTACCCTTCGTGGATGGATTAAGAAAAAAGATATTCCGGCACATAGGGTAGGTAAACTCTGGAAGTTTAAATGTTCTGAGTTAGATGAATGGATAAACAGCGGAAAAAAGCGCTGAGTGAAAGGCTGGATAATTTATGCTGAAAGTTGCTACTGTGTTCAGTGGTATCGGAGCACCGGAGTATGCCCTTAGAAAATTAGATATTCCCTGTGAAGTTGTGTTTGCTTGTGATAATGGTGAGCGCAGACTAAAAACCAAAGCTGAGGTTATTTTGGAACATACAAAAGGCATGTCAAATGCTGAAAAGAACAAGTATATTGCAGAACTGTATAACCAAGAAACGAAACCAAATCTTGTAGAGCAGTCTTATAAAGCGAATTATGAAATAGATGATAAAGACTTTTATCAAGATGCAAGATTCCTTGATGGAACTGAATACACAGGAGATGTGGATTTGTTTGTTGAGGCAGCCCATGCCAGAGCTTCTCTGTAATGGGAAAGCAGAAGGGACTTGAGTCATCAAGAGGTACGTTATTTTATAGTATGCAAGGCTTGTAAAAAGAAATTCAGCCCAAAGTCTTTATTTATGAAAATGTTACGGGGATGCTGTCTCACGATGGCGGTCGGACATGGAAAATAATTTCTGAAATTTTTGACTCACTTGGGTATAAGTGGCGACAGTGGACATTAAATGCAAAAAGATTTTGGACTCCCACAGAATCGGCGGAGAATTTTTGTGGTTGGCTTTCGCGCAGATTCCCTTGACTTTGCTAACAGACTGACTGAACCTAAGAAGGTCAAGCTGACCGAGACAATGTTAGATTATCTGGACACAGAAATACCCAATAAGTATTATCTCCCGGAAAAGGGATTTAAAAGAGTCATTGATCCAAAACAGATTAAGCATGTTTCACTTAATGGAACAATCTCCAGATGTCAGGTTGCGTGCCAGCAGTTTAACTGGTTTGAGACATGCGTTTTGAACCATCAATTTCAGAACGTCTTGAAAAAGATGATAGGATTTATAAAGGTGAATACAAGGGACAAAGGGGAGTTGCACGTTGTCTAACGCCTAGAGAATGTTTGCGTTTAATGGGATATGGAGATGATTTTAATATAGTTGTACCGGACCCTGCAATGTGGAGGCAGTCCGGTAATTCTATTGCTGTGAATGTAATAAAGGAAGTAATTCGAAGCGTTATTGCTACTGGAGTATTTGAAGAGAAAGGCGAGGATAATAATATTGAGTGATAAAAAGCTACGGGTTGCTACAATATTTAGTGGAATTGGTGCACCAGAATGGGCATTAAAACGTCTGGGAGTTCCACATGAGCTGGTTTTTGCTTGTGATAACGGCGAAATTGAATATACAGAAGATGATGAAACAATAAAACAGCATCTCGTAACACTAACGAGTAAAGAAGCAAAGCGGAAATATTTAGATTCATTGTTGCCGAGAAAAGTTAATTTTGTTAAGAAATCATACCTCGCCAATTATGATTTGGATCCTTCTAAATTCTATCATAATGTTTGCTTTCTAGACGGCAATGAATATAAGGGCAAGGTTGACTTATTTATTGGAGGCAGTCCTTGCCAGAGTTTTACGCTTCTGGGTTACCAGAAAGGTTTAGAAGAGGCAAGAGGTACATTATTCTATGAGTTTGCACGCCTTGTACAAGAAATTGAGCCTAAAGCATTTGTTTATGAAAATGTGCAAGGGCTAGTAAAACATGATCAAGGCAGGACTTGGGAGGTCGTGCAAAGAGTATTCCATTCTTTAGGATATACATTGCATTATCAAGTACTTGATGCAGTTAATTACAATATTCCGCAGAAAAGAAGAAGAATATTTGTTGTTGGATTCAAAGAAGGTGGTGATGAGTTTAAATTTCCAGAAGAAAAGGTATTAGAATATACGATGCAGGATTTTTTGTTGGAGAATACCCCGGAGGGGTGTTTCACATCTGAAAATGGAAAGCTTAAGATCAAGCATAGACCGAGTGAAGTACCAGATAAATACTTCCTTTCAGAAAAAATTTGCCGGGAATAATGAGTGGGTACAGGTGGCTTTTCGATGAAGCCAGAAATAGACTTGCAGATCGCTAGGCCGCTGATGAGTACAATGCATAAAATGCACAGAGCGGGCGAAGATAATTATGTTACAACGAATGGTAAGATAAGGCGATTGACACCAAGAGAGTGTCTTCGCCTTATGGGATTTACGGATGATTTCAAAATTGTAGTGTCGGATACACAGATGTATCGACAGGCAGGTAATTCAATGGTAGTTGATGTACAGATGGGACTGTTAGCGGAAATTATTAAATGTATTTAAGGGAGGGGTGTGCAAGTGAAGTGGTCAATGGATACTCATAAGTATATGAGTGAGATAACAAGAACCGCGTTGCAGGTTATAGCAAAACATGGAATTACTTCTGAATCTAAACCAGAAGAAATTGATGCTGTGGAAAAGGAACTCGTAGAGAAAAAAGTATATAAGGATTATCCATCAGCAAAGGGAAGAGTTCGTAGAGCGTTATTTACATATTTTAGAGCATATGGATGTCTTAATGATGTAGAACAGCTGACAGAAGTTGGTCGAGAATTTATAGCGAATAGATTGTCTGTAAAGGAACTATCATTTGAGTATATACTCAATTACAAGTACGCAGATGACAATGCTGAGTATTATCCAGCACAGCTTATTCTTACCTGTCTTAGAAAACTTTATGATAGGGATAAAACGGAGGCATATATTACGCCGTATGATTTTTCGCGAATCGTAGAATGTGATGCACTTGCCAATATCAACGATGAGTTTATAACAGAATGTATATCTTCACATACAGAAGAGCATGATGTCAATGAAAGAAATATTGGCTATGATGTTTGGAGCAAGATGCTCGTGCAGGCTGGTATTCTTTCAAAAGACTCAAACCATAATCTTTGTATAGTAGATTATAACATGGTAGCATGGATACTGCAGTCGTATACGAAAGGATATACGACAGAAAAAGGTAATATTTGTACTGGGATCATTCGAAATGTGCCTGTCGTAACGCTTGATCGCCCAACAGGAAATTATTGTGCTTTTGAGAATGAGGGAAGAGCAGTACAGGCATATCTATTTGATGCTGTAGATGAAGGCATTATTCGTAAGTATATCTATACATCAACTGAGAATTCATATAATAGTATGCGCAAAGCATTAGGTCTCACCGACACAAATAAAGGGATTTTTACAAGATGTTCAGTGGACTTGAACATCTTGTGGGATATGCTCTTATTTCAAATCAGAATCCTGCTATTAGTGGCATCGGAAAAATTATAGCTGCTGTAGAGTTGTCTGATGATGAACGTGAGGTACTGGCGGAAGATTTGTTGTCACAAATTAATGAAAAAGATCGCATCTCTGGGGAAGTAATATTCTTTTTGTATGGTGTGCCGGGTTCTGGAAAGAGCTGGACAATTGAGCATGAATATGTAAGAAAGGGTGTACATGAGCAACGCCTTGTTTTCCGTCCAGACTATACCTATTCAGATTTTGTTGGACAGATTTTGCCTAATGTAGCGGAAGACGGTCAGGTTAGCTATGAGTTTACAGCTGGCCCATTCACAAATATTATGCGTGATGCATATTGGCATCCGAGCGAAGAATATGTTCTTGTAATTGAGGAAATTAACAGAGGAAATGCACCTGCAATTTTTGGTGAAATATTCCAGCTTCTGGACAGAAAACAAGATAATTTAGATGAAAAGGATGATAGTACACCAGTAGGTACATCCGAATATGGAATCACAAATACTAGTGTGGCAAATATTATTTATGGAAATTCAGAACGAAAAGTAAGAATACCGTCGAACCTTTCTATCATCGGAACTATGAATACTTCTGATCAGAATGTTTTTACATTGGATACGGCATTCCAGAGAAGATGGGAAATGCGCCTGATTGAGAATACGTTTGAAAATGTGGATCCTGCATTTGCAGATCAGCCTATACTTGATACTGGAATAACGTGGAGAGTATTCTGTACACAGATGAACCATATTATCATTGAGAATGGTGTTAGAACAGTATCTTCGCAAGATAAGCGATTAGGGGCCTATTTTGTTCACCTTCGTGATCTCGTGTATAACGATAAAGCAAAGGATAATTATGACAATGAATTTGAGCACCTTTGCTTTGAAGAGAAAACGCATGATATAAGTGATATTGATCGCCAACGTTTGCAAGAGATGAGAGCGGCTAAAAGACAAAACAGAAGGTTTCCGGAAAAAGTATTGAAGTATCTCTGGGATGATGCATTCAAATTCAATCGTGAAACTGTTTTTGACGTAACTAATTATTCAAGCCTTGAAGCGGTGATTAGAAAATTTGTGGATTCAGAAGCAAGAGATCGTATGGCTGTATTTAATCAGACTATAGTAAATACATTTACCGGAACACAGCAGTAAGGTGGTGATTCTATGGATATTAATACTTCCTTAAGCAAAGTCAGTGATCAAGACATTTTTAAGCATGTGCATGTAAATCATAATACCGATGGTGATTGCTTTGTTGGCATTAAAGCTGATTTTGAGAATGTAATGGTTTATTTTCCAATTGGGTATCAATTACCCAAGACGGACAAGGAAGTACGCAAGGATATTCGACATTTAATTCAAGTATTGTCGGAGTTTACGACTAAGCATGATCGACTTATTTCTATGCAGAAATTTACAGCCTCTCAAACTGTGGACTTTCCAATAAATGCTTATAGGACGGTTATTGAGTATTATCTAGATACGGGAAATTATTATATTGAGACTGATCCGGTTTACAAGACAAGCCAGCGCGGTAATCAACACTGGCCCAAGACTTTGAAGAATCAGATGCCGTTAGTTCAGACAAAGAATGGTGTAAGTAACTTTATTTTCACACAATTTACTGTTAGGTCCGTTGCGCTAAATGATTCAAAGAAAATTACACAAATAAATAAGTATTGTGTTAGTGAAGCACTTGCAAAAATGGGATGGCTTTATATTCCAATGGAGCCAGGACCAGAAGAACCGCATCCAGATGTAAAGACTTCAATTCGTATTGTGACAGATAAGCTGGCTTCAACATTTGATGATAAGAAAAGATCTTTGTTCCAAGCAATGAAGGACATGTTGGTCTATATTGATGAAGCAACGATGGAGAAGAATTTCTATTTTGGCACAGATAATTTTGATCATGTATGGGAAAAATTAATTGACAAGGCGTTTGGTATTAGGGATAAGAATAAATATTTTCCGCGCGCAAGGTGGCTTCTTGATTATGGAAAGTATAAGGAAAAGTATCCGCTTCAGCCAGATACTATCATGATTTATAAGAATAAATACTATGTATTGGATGCAAAATGTTACAAGTATGGGCGGCCTGGAAGTCCAAATGATCTTCCAGATTCATCATCAATTAATAAGCAGATAACCTATGGCGAGTATCTCCGTAGAACGATGGGGATACAAAATGATTGTTTGTATAATGCATTCATTCTGCCGTTTAATAAGTCCGAAAATATTTTTTGATATTACGGAAAATATTGGAACAATTGGTGAGGCGGTAGGAGATTGGCGAGAAAACCTGAGTACTATGAGCGAATACAGGGATTGTTTTAGATACACGACATTTGATGTATGCATATTTGGGAAACCCGGTAGAGGACAAAGAAGCACTTGCAGAATGCATTGAAATGGTTAAAAACGAAATCCAGTTCCGTCTGCACCAGGCTCGGTAAAGCCGATTCTGACACCGGTAAGCTATTTGAATAAGAGTTTTAATGGAAGCCTTGGACTTGTCGCTGAGAACACCGCATATGGAGGTCAGAATATAGAACATTCCACAAGGGCTCTAGGAGATGAATAATAAAGACGAGTTATGCATAGCAAAGTGCGTAGCTTGTCTTTATTTATTCTTCTGATTGCTCACGTAATTTTTGGGTGACGATATTGAGTCATGCGATTACAGCAGGCACAACGACGATAAAGCGCTTGATTTGGTTTTAAATGAAAATTGAAAAGTAGATTGCACTGAGCAAATCATCTACGTACCAGCTGAGAGCCATAGTAGTAGCGTCATACATTGAGTGGATTCCCTTAAGATTAGCATTTATTTCTTTTTGAATCATCAAAATTGGCATATCTATTTGTCGGATTTTGAAACATTTGAGGATAGATATTTTCGTCATTCTCTAGGATTCCGTAATATTCACTTATTGTTAAATTCACTTCATGGCCGAGTGAAAAGTCGTTGATATGAAAAGTGCTACCGTTAAGGGAGAGCAGAGGTATGCAAAGCATGACAAGGTTCATTGCGGTAAAGGTATATACATTCCGTATTATGTAGTGAATTAAGTTTGGAAATGACTCCACACGTATGTTTAAAAAAAGGGCAAAATAATGAAGAACAGTGTCAACTGAGCACCCTTGTTCTGCGGTGATGCTGAATTGATTGGAGTATCAAACGGCAGTACAGTAGGATTGGCCAATATATAGGATGTATAGTGATACATAAAATCGCTTTCGATGCCTATTAAGGTAAAACTCAACGAACACCAGCAGACGGCATTGCAGAATCGTTTGTCAGATCTCTGTTAAATGGCAGTCATCTGGCTGCATTGCTCTCGTAAAAATAGGTTGTTGAAGGAACTTTATTACCATTACACTGATCGGAATTTTATATCAGTTTGGACAGATTAGCAAGTTACAGATCGCCGTGCTACTTTCAATCTGGAGTGTCTGGAAAAGGGAACGTGAGAAATTCGGACTTTACCCTTAGTCCTTACATGCAGGAAGTACTGACAGCACCAAGAAAGCATCTCTTGGTTCAAAAGAGCGGATCAGAGAAGAACTTTTATTACATGGGACAATTTGATATTATAGAATCTGTAGATAGTCAGAAAGAAGACAACAGTGGTAAAATGAAACCGATCGCGAAGGTGACCATGAAGATGCATCATCCTGTACGCGAGGATTTGTTAAAGTATTTGCAGAGCAATATTTCAAAGGAGAACGAGGCAGTATGAAAACCATTCGCGTAGTCGCAGCCGTAATCTGCGATTCCATAGAGCACAAAACAAAAATATTTTCCACCGCAAGAGGTTACGGAGAATTCAAAGGTGGCTGGGAATTCCCCGGCGGGAAGCTCGAAGCCGGAGAAACCCCACAGCAGGCGGTTGTCAGAGAGATCCGGGAGGAACTGGATGCTACGGTCAGAGTCGGAGACCTGATAGATACCATTGAGTACGATTACCCGGCATTCCATTTATCCATGGATTGTTTCTGGTGCGAGGTCGCTTCGGGAGAACTGAAGCTTCTTGAGGCGGAAGCCGCCAGGTGGCTGACGAAGGACGAACTGAATTCCGTACAGTGGCTTCCGGCGGATGTGACACTGATTGATAAGATCAAAAGCTGTATGGCTTGAGGATAAGAAGAATTATATATGACCAACGAAGAATTTCAAAGCAGTCAAAATTTTGAAGAGAATCTGAAAGAATGGAATCTGCTATCTCTGGAAGAGATGGAGGAATCTGTTAAGGAGGGTTCTCTTTATGTGATTGGCAACGGATTTGATATGCTGCATGGCGTCAGATCCAGTTATTACGATTTCAGCAGGACTCTGGGAAAGAGAAGTACGGTCCGGTTTTATCTGGAAAAATATCTGAAAGTCGATGACCTGTGGGCGGATTTTGAGGGGGCATTGGGGAAAATCAACATCGAGGCTATGTGCCAGCCGTACATCATAGACAATTTTCTGGATATAAATGGGGCATACGATGAGGATGCAGGTGCGGCCGAGATCTATATGTCCGCAGAAATGGCGGTGGAGCCGATTATTTCCATGTCGACGGAATTAATGGACCGGTTCCGCAAATGGATCGGCAATCTGCATACCAATACGAATGACAGGCCGTTGTGCAATGTGATCAAAGGCGGGAAAGTATTAAATTTTAATTATACGGAATTCGTGGAAGACTTTATGGCGTGGATGGCGGGAATATTTGCTATATCCATGGCTGTCGGAAGAAGACTGGAAGGGGACGGCAAAGGTTGATTCTGGGGCATATTCCGGGAGCTAATGATGCGGCCTATGAATTTGAAGATGATTACTCTGCAGTCGATAATCTGGATGAGCATGCCCAGCTATTATACGATGTGCAGCAGATCGCTTTGCAGATGGTCGTGGAGGCTGATGATACATTGACGAAAAAATGTAAGGAGATCATTCAGAGTAATCATGCCTTTTTTGACGGATTAGCGGATATCCGGCAGATAGTCACCATAGGGCATTCGCTGTATCCGGTGGACTGGGATTATTTTGCAGAGATCATCAAGTGTAATAAAGACAGGAACCGGATGCAGTGGTTCTTTGGCTGTTATGGAACCGGAGATCTGGAGCGGGTACAGACTTTTATCAATACCTTTGGGATAAATAAAGATCAAGTCATGATTTTTTCGGACGGATACGATTCCTGTAACATTATTGGCGGATAATAGGGGGAAAAGCCCAAGGCAAATGTTAAGCATCGGAAGGTACTGGCTTCCTCTGAGGATGGAAAGTGGCAGGTTGTCCGCGAGGGCAGGAAGGTCAATATTATTGATAGAACAGCAAACAGTTGCAGCTGTTCCAGAATGTTTTTGACATACATGAGTGGGGCTGTTTTTGACTGCAGCGGTACGGTGTTACTTTTGGTGGCAAGAGGACTGAGGGCCGGGGTATTTTTATTCCGGTTCGTCAACGGAGAATGGCAATATAGAGGGGAACTGGAGCCAATCCCACATCAGGGAGTGATTACCAAACGTCTGCAAAAAATATTGTTGAGGGACAACCGGCTGATTTTTGTATATAACAGCAGAACCCGAAAATATGATGTCGAAACGGGGAAACTGGTATATAATAAGACCGTAAGGCATGCTTTCGAGACAGAAGGCGAAGACTTGACGCAAAAGTTTAAAAGAATATACAGAACAGGTTTTATTAAGTTTTTCTGGAATAAAAGTGTGAATTTCAGGAGTATGGAGATGACATTATGACCCACGAACAATTTGAACAGGCAGCTCAATATTGGAACAAGAAGGAAAAGATCACCATGCCGGAGGGGACGCAGACAAGATTGCAACATTAGATGATCCGGAAGTAATGAATGCAATGCAGGAGAAGTATGGAATAAGATAGCAGGAGATTCAAATGAACATCAGATTTTTGGCACAAAAAGTGCAATGATACAAAGAAGGCCGAGCGTTTTTTCAAGGAGCGTGGCATCAAATATCAGTTCATCGACATGAAGGAAAAAGGCATGAGCAAGGGAGAGTTTACTTCCGTTGCGCAGGCGAACGGCGGCCTGGAGAACATGGTCAACTGGGAGGGAAGGATCAGGACACCTTGGCGCTTATTAAGTACATTGCGGAAGAGGACAAGCTGGCAAAGGTGTTGGAGAATCCATCGGTGATCCGCACACCGATTGTCAGAAACGGAAAACAGTCTACGATTGGTTACTGCCCTGAGGTATGGAAGGGTTGGAACTGAGGAAACGTGAAGGAATGGGACAATGATTAAAATAATTATGAGAGACCCGATGTTTCTTGCACAGAAATCCGAGAATGCGACGGAGACGGACAAACAGGTAGTGACAGATCTGCTGGATACTCTGAGAGCGAAATCATTCTGGATGGCGGCACATTGTGTCGGAATGGCGGCAAATATGATCACGAAGAAACTGCGTCCGTACCAGACAGAGGAAAATGAGATTACGAAGAGATTGGATTACCTGGATAGCAATTTGGCACCGGCTGGACAGGACCATTGCAACGGAATCGTTATATAGAATGTGATTAAGCGGGAATTTGGTTCCGGGATGAAAATAGCAGAAATTGCAAGACAGCATGACAGGACCTATGGTGCCATACGGGTTGAAAAAGCAGGGGCTGATAGAATAACTCCTGTAAACTTTACCTGAAACAGTATTTCTTTCCATGCAGTATGCCCTCAGTGCGGGAAACGCGTGATATTGTTACCGGACAGGATACGCGCAGTGTTGCCTGGAACGGAAGATAACCTGGAAATGATGTGGGAGAGAGGACTATGAAACTATGGCTGGATGACCTTCGCCCGGTGCCCTACGGGTATGAGGGCGCAAAATCGGTAAATGAAGCAAAAAAGCTGATTCAGGAGGCGGAGCACAATGGAATCGAAATAGAGGCTCTGGATCTGGATCATGATCTGGGAGATTATGCGGATCAGGGCGGCGATGCCATCCGGCTGCTGGACTGGCTGGCAGAACGTGGGACCTTTTATCCGGTGGAGATCCATACGGTCAACCCGGTGGGGAGAGCCAACATGGAGAGGATTCTGGCCAGATACTGGGGAGAACAGTACTGGTAGGAAATTTTGTGATAATTTAACCAACGGTTAATAGGCAAAAGAGATTCTTTGTATTATAGTAAAAGTCTACGGAAAGACTGATATGCAACTGGATGCTGTATGGCATCGGAAGGAGGCGTATGATGGAAAGACCGCATTTTGACATTGTGGCCAGCGGCGCACGGATGAGAGCAATCCGTCAGGAGCGGAAGATCTCCGTGAAGCAGGTCATGGAATACATGGGCTTTGAATCCACGCAGGCCGTGTATAAATGGGAAGCCGGAAAGTGCTTTCCTCAGGCCGACAATTTGATTGCTTTAGCTATTTTGTATCGTGTAAGCCCGATGGAGCTTTTGGTAGAAGAGGACCTGGTGTCCTCTTCTAGTCATATCTGGGGAAATGCCGCATAGTGCGGAACGGAAGAGAAGGTGCACAGGAAGAGCAGTATGATTTACATAACGGGAGATACCCACGGGTATTTCACAAGATTTTCCGCGAAAAGATTACGGAAAGCCGGCATGGAGCTGACGCAGGAGGATTATATCATTATCTGCGGAGATTTTGGACTGTGCTGGGCGGAGGATAAAACTTTTGAGTATCATTGTAAAAATTTTGAGGAGAAACCCTACACGATTCTGTGGGTACAGGGGAATCATGAGAATTACGATATGATCGGGGAATATCCGCTGGAAGAGTGGCATGGCGGGAAAGTGCGGCACATTATCCGGGACAAGGTGATATTGCTGGAACGGGGACAGGTCTTCGAGATTGACGGCAAGACCTTTTTTCACCTTCGGAGGGGCATCTTCCCATGACATTCAGGGAGGAATTCTGGATCGTCAGACGGTGGATTTCGCAGAACAGAAGCGCAGGGCAGACCGGAATTATCCTCCCTACCGGATCCTTCAGGAAAGCTGGTGGCCCCAGGAGCTGCCGACAGAGGGAGAACTGCAGGAGGGCCTGCGCAATGTGGAACGATATCACTACGAGGTAGATTATGTGATCACACACTGTTGTGCCAGCACGCTGCAGGACCGGATCAATGCCGGGACGGAACGCTCCTGTGCCCCGGATCTGCTGACGGACTATCTGGAGACTTTGGAACAGAAGCTGCATTACAGGCATTGGTATTTCGGCCATTATCACCGGGACTGTCAGCCGGATGACAAGCACACGCTGGTATACTATGCGATACTGCCGCTGGAGCAGAAGGAAAGTGCAGTTGCAGGATGCGGAAATTATAGTGTCGAAGAAGCGAAGCTATGAAGCGGCTGCGGGATGAGCAGAATTATAATATTTTCAAACGTGAGATAGATACGACATTGCGTTGACAAATGATAAGGAAACTAGTACTATAGTACCAAACAACACGTTGGATATTGAGGGAAGTAATGGAGAAGGAACAGGGAAAGCTTATTATAATTGTATCAGTCGTATTTGCTATGGTGCTTCTGTGCATGATCTGCACCTCAGACAGTGTGCCGGAGGTAAAGTCATTACAGGAGTGTACGCCGGACGCAGTCAGCGTCTTGGATGACGGCAGGGAGCTGTACGATTTTATATTGGATCAAAACGATGATGAGACGAACTCGATCGTGTTTTATTCGACACATCAGGAGATTGTGGTGTATGCAGATGGGAAGCTGATCTATCAGCTGAATGCTGTACCCGGCATATGGGGAAATACTCCGGGCTGGACCTGGAATATTGTCAGGTTTTCAAGTAATGTGAGCAGCTTGCAGGTACAGTTCACCCCTTGTTATCCGGAAACGGCAGGCCAGCAGAAGACGTTTTATATCGGTGGCGGCTATAATAGCTATCGTTGGGTGATGCGCCGGGCAATGCCTGCCTTTCTCGTCAGCATGATGGTGATACTGGTAGGATTGTATATTAGTATTTATTGGATCGTTATCCGCTGCGGAAGCCGGATCGACGGAACCTTATTGTATCTGGGTATTTTTTCGATCCTGCTGGGAACATGGTCGGCCAATGAGACGGATGTGGCAACGCTGCTCCTGACCAACAGGCAGGGATGCTCTTATCTGGCATTTGCTACGCTCATGCTGTTGCCGATGTCCTTTATCCTGTTTGTGAAGAGCTTTCTGGAGATCAGGAATGACCGGTTTTGTAGAATTATCTGTAATGCTAATCTGGCATTGATCGTCCTGACGCATATACTGAATGCAACAGGGATATATGAGTTCCGGAGAAGCCTGTGGATGACGCATGCGTTGATCATTCTGATGATTCTATACCTGCTGGTGGTCATCTGTAGCAAAATTGCCAGAAGACAGCTGGATCAGAGGCTGAAGGCATGTGTAGGGGCACTGCTGCTTGTATTTTTGTTACCATTGTAGATGTGAGTGGTTATTATAAAACTAGCAATGATGTAGGTGTCTTTGGCAGAATCTCTTTCTTGATCTTTATTGTGGTGCTGGGAATAGAATCCGCCAGACAGACGGTTGCCCGGCTGAAAAAAGGTCGCAGAGTGGAGGAGCTGGAACAGTTTGCCCTGAATGATTCCATGACCGGCATGTACAATCGAAATGCTTATGATTATTTTGTGAAAAATGAGAAGGATTTTGAAGGGTATGTCATAGTGACCTTTGACCTGAATAATCTTAAGCAGTGTAACGATCAATATGGCCATAGGGCAGGGGATGAGTATATTATCAACGCGGCACATATCATAGAGGACAATTTTGAACGCTATGGGAAATGTTATCGCATTGGCGGAGATGAATTCTGCTGTATCATTCCGAAGGGAAGATATTTTAAGATAGAACGTGTGATGCATAAGATCGATCAGGATGTAGAGATCTTGAATCATAAGAACATCATTCCCGTTCCTGTGGGAATTGCCTATGGGTATGCTGTATTCACGGAGGATGATACGGATCCGGAGAAGGTGCGTGAGCGTGCAGATGAGGATATGTACCGGAATAAGAAGGCGATGAAGCAGTCCTGACCAGAGAATCTACTCGATTGTTAACCATATTATAAAAAGGTTGACAATTGAAAAACACCATGCTATTCTAACAGAGGTTTTTACAAAAGACATCTGACAGAAAGGCATGGTTTTTTATTATGACAACACAGACAACAACTCGTAGCAAGACTTATGACATGGTGTACATTGCGGTATTTGCGGTTCTGATCGCGATCTGCTCCTGGATCTCCATCCCGATGACGGTTCCTTTTACATTACAGACCTTCGCAGTATTCCTGGCAGTCGGCGTACTGGGTGGTAAGAGAGGAAGCCTTGCGGTATTGATCTATATTTTACTGGGTGCGGTAGGCATTCCTGTATTCGCCGGGTTCTCTGGTGGTATCGGTGTTCTGCTGGGCAACACCGGCGGTTACATTATCGGATTTTTATTCTCCGCACTGCTGATGTGGCTGATCGAGAAGCTGTTCGGACGTAAGACATGGGTGCTGGGTATCTCCATGGTACTGGGCTTGATCGTGTGCTATGCTATCGGAACGGTGTGGTTCATGGTTGTATATGCGCAGAATTCCGGAGCTGTCGGTCTGGCTACCGTACTGGGTTGGTGTGTAATTCCTTTCATCATTCCGGATCTGGTGAAGATCGCACTGGCACTGACTCTGAGCAAGAGATTGTCTAAGGCTCTGAAGCTGAACGGACAGGAATAAAGGATACACCGGATATGGAAGTAACAACAACTTACCGGATCCGTCCGCACCACGGCATATGCCTGTATTTTTTCGAAGGGAAGGGATACAGTGAAGGGTTCACTAAGCATATGGCGGAGGTGAAGGAATGGCTTCTGGGGAAAAACGGACCGGCATCCCTGCAGCTGGTCGGAGCGACGGATGAGATCTGCAGCGCCTGCCCCCATAATAAGGGTGGCAGCTGTGAGTCTGCGGAGAAGGTAGACCGGTATGATGCGGGTGTATTGAAATACACCGGATTAAAGGCAGGGCAGGAAATGACTTTTGCGGAATTTGAGCGGATTGTGGAAGAGAAGATTCTGCAGCCGGGATATGGCAAGGTCATCTGCGGAGACTGCCAGTGGAGAGATATCTGCCACAAATAATGAAGAGCATTCCCATGCGGGAGTGCTCTTTTGTATTACATGAGATCTGAATTCAGTGATTATATGTTGATTAAACGTGAAGAGTCGGATATAATAAAATCGGAATGTGTGAGAATACCGTTGAACATATTAGACCGGATTTGATTTTAAGGTAAGGAGGATGTAGGCTATGGAAGTAATGGCTCAAGGGAACAGACATATTGTCGATTCGGATAGCAAAGTAGATAATAATGTAGTTCGCCAAAAAGTAATGGATAGCTATCAAGATATGTTGAGCGGAAAAGGTAGAGATTACAAAGTTTTTTTCGCAGAGTTGGAAAGCAGGTATAACGGAAAATAATGTATAAAGTGCAAATTCTTCCCAAGGCGGAAGAGGATATTTGTGCTAATACAGACTATATAGCATTTGCTAAAAAGCACCGGAAACGGCATTGCAATTGGCAAGAGGATTTTATAAGACAATTGCCAAACTTGAATCTATGCCGGAAGCGCATGCATTGGATGACGATAAAGAACTTGCAATAAAGGGAAATTCGCAAATGCTATTACCGAAGATACAAAATATACTTTTATATTGATGAATCAGCGAAGAAAGTATATGTACTGAGAGTATTACATATGTTGGTAGATGCAAAACCAAAATTGATTTTAGAAAGAACATATTAGCAAAAAAAGCGCACCTCCCCAGGTGCGCTTTTTTGTGCGTCTATAGCCGCACTGTTACCTCACGAAGAGGTAAGCCGTATATGCAACATACAGAAGCACGCACGCAGCCCCCTCACTGCGGGTCATGCGTCTGCCGGTACGGGCGAATACGAAGAGCAGAATGGCACTGCCAAGGAGCAGAATGGCACTGCTGATCAGGAGCAGGATAAACGGTGAACAGGTCGATGACGGCAACGATCACCAGCTCAGGCAGGGGGAGGTGCCGATGGCGATAATGGTCAGTCCGATGAAATTCTGGCTGACACCAAAATTCGTAGCTATGATGCAGGCTTTATCTACCACCAGATCCCCACCGAAGATAACGGCAGCCAGACCTCCGGCAATATACAAAAGGCTGCGGGGAAGAGAGAGGATCTTGCCGGGTTCGCCCTCTTCTCTGTTTTTCCGGGCAGAATAGATCATAAATCCCAGATATACGATCATGCCAAGCAGCAGGACTGCACCTTCCATGCGGCTTAAACTGCCATCTAAAAACATCAGACATAATACGAAGGTCACCAGGATGTTTAACGGCATATCCCGCTTCAGGATCTCTCCGTGGGGCATAAAGCTGTGCAGGAATGCGCAGATACCTACCACCACCAGCCCGTTGAAGATATTCGAGCCGACGACATTACTGATGGCGATATCATTACTGCCAGCCAGTGCGGCATTGATGCTGACGGAAGCCTCCGGCGCGCTGGTGCCCATGGCCACGATGGTCAGTCCGATGATGACGCTGGGGACCTTCAGGATCCCCGCCAGGGAGGAACTTCCCTCCACGAAAAGTCTGCACCTTTGATCAGAAGTATAAATCCTACGAGTAACAATATGTATTCCATAAGCTGTCCTTTCCTGCAGCAAGCGTCTGTATTCTTAGAAAAAGTATAAAAATAGAGACTTTTACCGCATCAAAAATGATCGATAAAAGTCTCGTTGCTTAATAATAACCGGTCCGACGGACGTGATGACGATTATCATTCCGGACAGCTGCCTGTATTATTCGGTTACCATTCCAGGTTACCATTCTATCAGAAACCATCCGGGAACTACTCCCTCTTAACTGTGCCCTCATTCTACAAAAAAGGACAAGCACTGTCAACAGACTTTTGTAAATCTTGACACTATTTTAACATGAACTCCACCTTCACGGGATCATGGTCGGAGTAGGAATAGCCGGTGTTTACATTCTCGTAGGACAGGCACTCGATATTGTCGGAGATAATGAATCCGTCCAGTGTCACAGTATAAGTAACACCCGGAACATATTCCATATCTGCATTACGGGCGCTGTTCCAAAGGGCTGCCTGCTCCTCTTCGGTCAACAGATCCAGACAGAAGGTAAAATGTTCTGGAAGCTCACTTCTGGGAAAAGGAAATGCCCAGGACTCACAGCTCTCCGTATCCTCTTCGGAAGCCTTCAGGTCGTGGTTAAAGTCGCCGCCGCAGAGCACATAATTGCCGGCTTCGTATTCTTTTGCCATATCATTGCACAGCATCTCAGTCTGTCCCTTGCGGATCTCATCGCTGTTGCCGTAAGCGGACATATGCAGATTGAAGATCACCAGCTCTTTCCCGTTGTCCACCGGGATCCGGGAGACACTGTAGCAACGGTCCAGATCGAAGAACTTGCTGAAGGAAGTGGAGATGGGAAGCTTCTGCGCAGGGCGGAAGACACCGGATATTTCGAGAACAGTCCGAGTCCTGCCCTGCTGCTGCCGTGGGGCTGTGTAAACGGTTGATATAGTTATGCCAAGAACATTATTAATGGAGGAGATTCATGAAAATCAAAGAGATATATCCAGATGTTATTACAGAAGATACAAGTTATGAATATAAAGCGGTGTTAAATCCGGATAGTCCGATTAAATGGGCAAAAACTCTTATTGGATATGCAAATGATAAAGGCGGAACCTTATTTATAGGTGTATCAAACGATGGGGAGGCCTTTGGAATTGATCTTGAAGAAGTTGATAAAACAAAACTATTAATTTCAAGGATTAATGATAGACATATTTTTCCACACATTAAGATTTCATATATGATGCGGAGCGTGGATTCTAATGCAGAACATTTTGTACTAGCCGTTAAAGTTGCTCCAGCAGACTCTGTAATAAGATATAGAGAAGGAGATTACAATGAAACAGTTTTTATAAAGGGAGATGGAAATGCGACTCCTGCAACACCGGAAGAAATTATTTCACTTTCAAAGAGAAAATATGGTGTAGATAATGAGACAAGCGAAGTGGCATATACTGATAATCAGTGGTCAGAATACCTTAATCTTTGTAAGGAATACAGACAAGATAAATCCGCTCCAACAATGAAAGAATTGCAGAACGAAGAAATAGTTTCAAAAGATGGGTATGCAAAATCAGGATTTATAATGTTTTCAGACAACTATAGTGAAGATGATACAATGATATGCTGCCGTTTGTGGAAAGGTAAAAACAAGACAGGTATCGTTTTAGATAGCAACAGATTCAGGGGGTCTATTGCAAATGTTTTTACAAATGCATTAAACTTTATTGAACGAAATACAAAAACAGGCTGGGTAAAAACAGAAAATGGCGGACGGAATGAAATCAGATCGTATCCTAAGGAAGCTGTAAGAGAGGCATTGGTAAATGCCATTGCCCATAGGGATTATTCTATTTCGGGAACACAGATTGATGTTGACATATACTCAGACAGAATAGAAATAGTTTCACCGGGGTCATGGTTACTGCCTAAAGATTACAATGCATATCCAGCCGGTTCTATACCGTCTATCAGAAGAAATGCCATCATAGCAGCTTGTCTGGATGTGGCAAATCTGATGGAGAGAGGTGGAACTGGTTTTCAAACCATGATGGAATCTTACAAGTCCAGTCCAGATGAATTACAGCCGGTAGTATCTATATATCCCGGATTTTTGAATTTGAGATTATATGACAGATTATTTAGAGATGAGGTTATAGAACTTGATTTGGAAGGACTTACTGATGGAGAAAAAGTTCTGGCTATTCTTAAGATGGAAGGACCAAAGCCAATTAAGGAACTGCAGATGTCTCTTAACTACCGAAGCAGAAGCCAATTCCTAAATATCGTGGGGAATCTCATCGGTGTGCTGGCGGCATTTCTGTTATTCGATATACTGAATAACAAGCTGACCCAGGATGCCTACGCCAGAGAGACCTCCCAGCAGATCACCAAGACGCTGATGGGGGAGCCGGAGATCCTGGATTCCTTCAGCGATGAAGATAAAAAGACTTTCCTGAAATCCACCATTACCTCCATGATAAAGGATGAAGATGCGGTGGATATGCTTTCTACCAATATGGAGAAATATTTTGACAGGGCAAGAGGCGCCAGGATCCGGAAAATGTTCGATTATACGATCAATCTGGAG
>VOFH01000496.1_pt1 | contig 20000 bp, 14 predicted proteins | sample 5384091 | NCBI WGS metagenome assembly VOFH01 (sample SAMN12384727, study PRJNA508395) | human gut metagenome | isolation source: healthy gut G | host: Homo sapiens
CATCATCGTCTTGCATCTTTTTAACTAAAAACTCAACCCATTTTTCTGTATATAGATAACTATTATTAGGTTCATCATATAAACAGTATTCTGGCTTTGTTTTTTCAGGGTTATCTGAATTCCTTTCTGGACGAACTTCATATTTTTTCCAACACCTCGTATGAGTATCGGAATTAAATTTATTAACTTGTTTTTTCCCTCTTATAATCTTAGGGTTACCTAACCGTTCCTGAACTTGTTGTATTACGGTGGCAGGTTTTAATGTCCCTTTATTTACAACTGGAATATGCTTTTCCTTGATTAGTCCTGCGATTCTTTCAACTTTCTTTTTTTCATCATCTGTCAGTTTATCATATGGGAAGAACTGAACAGGAAGAGCATCTACTGACTTATGGTTGGCAACTTGAATCAAGAATGCTTTAAAAGAATACTCTCCGCTCTGCATAATATCTGTACTTATTGACGCTCTATATTTATCAATAAATCGAGTAATTTTTTGAGCATCTTTGCTCATTTTTATCCCCATTGCAAGAGTTCTCGAAGAGGGAAATAGTTGCAATGCAAAGGACAAAGACTCTCTTAGGCAATAATCTTCACCAAACTCTTTCTCTACAATCTTATCAAAATTTAGCAATAGAGCTTGGCACTCTGCGAAAATATTAGCATCTAATTCTGGTAAGAATTTATGCTCCAATTTATTTCTTAATGGAATAAAGAGTTCGATGTTTTTCCTTATTGCACAATCTTCTCCTTTGAAGTATTCTTTTACACATGTGGCTAACTCCCAAAATTGAATTTCTCCATCAACTCTTTTAAATCGTACTTTATTTTTTTCTCGATAAAATGGTTTTATCCCCCTTTTGAAAAATATTGCATGAAACAATGATGTCCATGCGATACACATTAAAACAATGTACCCACCTGATTTAAATTTCACAGCAGGTTTATTATATGTTTCAACTGACAACAAAGCAGAATCCAATGCTTTATCCAAACATAATTTAACATTTAAAGGTAATCCTCTACTCATAATATATTTTTGCGTACAAATAAATATAATCAAAAAATGATAACCAGATAGGATATGAAACTTTATAGCTAACTTTCGTTATCCGAATCCGCATAAAGTTCACATTGCCGGATAACGGTTTCGAGAGCAGCCTCTTGTTCCTCTGGTGGGTATTTGTACTTTTTCAACAATCGCTTCACCATAGAGCGCATCTTGGCACGGGCTGATTCTTTCTGTCGCCAATCAATGGTCTTGCTACTACGCAGGGCTTCAGTCAGTTCTTTTGCCATAGCAACAAGTTGGCTGTTTTCATAGAAATCTCTTACGGCTTGCGGCTTTGTCAAAGCATCATAGAAAGCCTGTTCTTCCTCGGTCAGTCCCAATTCAGATGCTTGTCCCGCATTGGCTTTCAGTTCTTGCGCCATTTTGAGAAGCTCCTTAATCACTTCCTCGTTGGAGATAAGCCCACGGAGGTATTCAGCAAGCCGGGCATCAAGCATTTCACTGAATTTCTCGGCTTCAACCATTCTTTTTTTAGCATATTTCTTGATGTGTTCTTCAAGCAGCCGTTTGAGCAATTCGAGAGCAAAATTCTTCTCTTTCATCTCGGCTATCTCTTTCAGGAAATTCTCATCAAAGAGTGAAAATTCCGAGCCTTTTGTATTGAGAATTTCCACAATTCCCTCTGCCTTGATTGCAACTTTCAACAGTTGTGTGATGCGTTCGTCTATAATTTTACGGGTAATTTTATTGTTTCCCGAAAGGCGCAAGAGCAATGTCCGTACAGCTTCAAAATATGCTTCTTCAAAACGTTCTGCAGGGGTGAGCAAACTGCGGCAAAGCGAAGCAGCCTGTGACAAGCGTTTGCTTTCTTCCATAAAGACTTTTCTCGCCTCGGCAGGAACGGCATCCACAAGAATAATGTTACCATTTTCATCAGTTTGAGTGGTAGGTTCGGACGAGACAAGGTTATCCTTATCAAGCAACACGTTCACACCACCTCTAATGAGGTTAGCACGCTGCAGATTGGAACAATCGGAAAAAGAGGAATAATCGTAATCGTTCATACATTCCCGGCAACGCTTGAGTGCGGCGACGAACTGTTGATAGGCGGTTGTCTTGATGTTCGGGTCGCCGTAGTTTTTCTTGTCACGTCCTGTATAGTCGTGCATGGCCTTTTTGAGAGCCTTGGCAATGCCGATGTAGTCCACTACTAAACCGCCGCTCTTTTCGGGAAACACACGGTTTACACGGGCGATAGCCTGCATAAGATTATGTCCTTTCATCGGCTTGTAAACATACATTGTGGCAAGCGATGGAACATCAAAGCCTGTGAGCCACATATCGACTACGATAGCGATTTTTAGCGGTGAATTGTTATCTTTGAACTGGCGAGCCAGTTCTTCTTTACGTGCGGCAGAGCCAATGATGTCGTTCCATTCTACAGGGTCTTGGTTTCCTTGCGTCATAACTACGCAGATAATATCTTTCCATTGAGGACGAAGCTCCATCAACTTTTTATATATGTCTATACCAGTAGCACGGTCAATCGCTACTATCATGGCTTTTCCGGTGAGCAAGTCGGCACGGTTGTTTTCATAGTGATTTATGATGTCCTTGCAAAGTGTGTCGATGGTTTGTGGGGCTGAAAGCAAGGCGCGTAGCCGTGCATTTTCACTCTTTGAACGTTTGATGTCCTGTTCGTCAGCACCTTCTTCCGCCAGTTTATCATACTCGTCATCCAACAATTTGAGCGTGTCCTCGTCCAAATCCAATTTTACCAAACGACTCTCGTAATAGACAGGCACGGTAGCACCATCTTCCACGGCTTGGGTCATGTCGTAGATGTCAATGTAGTTGCCAAACACCTCTCTCGTGTCGTTGTCGTCTTGTTCAATAGGCGTACCGGTGAAGCCAATAAAAGCCGCATTGGGCAGGAGTTTGCGCACGATAGCCGCAAAGCCGAGTTTCAGTTCTCCAGTTTGTGTATCAATCTTTGTCTTGGTGTTTGATTGTGTGCGGTGGGCTTCGTCGCTAATCACAATCACATCCGAACGGCTGGTGATGAGCTTATCACGGTCTTTGAACTTTTGGATATTGGCAAAGATTATCCCGTGGCTCTTGCGCTTTTCGAGCAATTCATAGAGGTTTTCGCCATCAGTAGCTTTGATTGGTTTTTGGCGCAAATAGTCGCTGCACGATGCAAAAGTGCTGTGCAGTTGGTCGTTCAAGTCAAGACGGTCGGTTAGCACAAGCAAGGTCGCACTAAGCAGATTTTTCAAGAGTTGGTGGGCATAGAACACCATCGAAAGGCTCTTGCCCGAACCTTGTGTGTGCCAGAATACGCCGATTTTTCCATCATTGCGTTGCAGGGCTTGTTTGGTACATTCAAGGGCTTTCTTCACGGCAAAATACTGGTGATAGCCAGCGAGTATGCGTATCTTCTTATCGCCACCCATTGTAAGGGTAAAGTTAGCAATTATATCAATGACCCGATGCTTCTCAAATATGCCGTTGAAGAATGTTTCAAAGTCGGCAAACGCCGTGCTTTCATAGCTTCCATCCGTGGTTTTCCATTCCATATATCGGTCAAGCGGTGCGGTAATCGTGCCTACTCGTGTGTCTGCCATATCACTTATCACGAGCATTTGGCAAGCAGTGAAAAGTTGCGGAACAATGCGCATATAGTTCTGCAACTGTTGGTGGGCTTCCTCCGAGTTCGTCACTTCACGGGAAGGGGATTTCAACTCAACAACGGAGATTGGCAGTCCGTTGATGAATACCACTATGTCGGCACGTTTGGTGGATTTGCCATTTGTAACCGTCCATTGGTTGGCAACCACAAAAGAATTGTTGTTGATATTGTCTGTGTCGATTATCTTGATATGGTCGCTACGCAATGAGCCTTGAGCGGTTTTGAAGGTCACATCCAGCCCATTTTGCAGCCAATCGGTGAGGGTTATGTTTGCACTTACCAAAGGTTGGCTGAATTGTTCTCTGATTTTGCGGATGGCTTCATCCACGGCGGCGACTTTGTCCGCTCCGTTTATAGCCAACATTGCCTTACGCAATGCTCCCGGTATGGTGGAATCGGTAAGTTCCCTGCTGGTATCTGCGTCAAGTTCCGGGCTATAATGGTATTCATAGCCCATATCCTTGAACAATGAGATTATCGTTTGTTCGTATGAATCTTCTGTGAAATGAAACGTCTTAGGCATAATAGGTTGGCATTAAATTATCATTTATCCGGCGGTTCAGCACGATTTTCATTTCAATATCCCAGAGCAATTTGCTTATTTGATTACGTTGCTCCTTACAAGGGCACATGAAAGCATAGTCTTCTATATTTGCTTTCGTTATCATCCTAACAGTAGTTCCTGTTTGGCACGACCGTATGTGACGAATGTAGGCAGGGGTTTTAAGAAGCCAATATATATAGTCGATTGGAAACTCAGGAGATTTGGGAACAACTTTATAGAGATTTGCGCCAAAAACCATTTTCTTCCCCTTGAATTTTTGAGGTACGATAGCTGGCATACCTAAAATTGGAAGATTGTCGGATTGTTGCCGTGTAGCTAAAACTATATCACCAGCTTCAACCGAATACCTTTCGGGAAATTCTCCTGCGTAAGGGCGCATTCCTTTTTCAAGGAATAATTCAGAATAAGACACACAGCCCATGCCAAGCAATAATGACTCTCCTTTTCCAAGATACTCCCCTTTATAGGCAAAGCCACTGACAATGCTTAGTATATCTGACAATTTGTATTCTTTCCACTGTTCCATAAATGAGAATTTAGCGGTTAAAATTATTGATTTTTAGTTCACCTGACATCAGCTTTGGGAGAAGTGAATCTCGCAAAGTGGTCAATTTGTTATTTTGAATGTCATTCCGCGTTATAACCTCCTTCATTTTCAGATAGAGGTTATTAAATTCGGCTACAACATCAGGTGTTGGATATATTGTTTTAATCAAAGAGAAATCGTCATATCCCAATGATTGTCTAACACCGCCAATAGCTCTTAATGCGACCTCATCTTTAAATACCGCAGTCCTTTTATAAAAGTCAAAGAAATAGTGGTAATTCGGTTCACACTTAAAGACAACATAAACCGGGCTAACGCAGCCGACAAAATCATATTCGTTTAATCCAATAGAACCGATGTTGATACGAGCTGGATTATAGGCAAACGACAACGGATTAACTATCAAATATTTCGACAAGTTTTTGCTAAACACTTGCTTTGTGAAATATTCCTCTGATAGAACCAATTCACCTGAATTTACAGGAGAAAGAACGGTTACATCTTCTCGATTACCAACTTTCTCAGTAACTTGTTTCGTAACTTCGCCCAAGCAAACAACCCTCCAACCTTTTGGTATCATTCCAAGTTCCGAATCCACAAATTCGCCGTCCTTGAATGGCTCGAAATCCACAAACCACGACTTGAACAACGCCTGTGCCTGCTGCTCTAAATTATCATTTATCCGGCGGTTCAGCTCGATTTTATAATCAATAGAGGAAAGAATCTCCGTAATACGTTTCTGTTCTTCAAGAGGAGGTAGTTTTAATGACAATCTCTTTAAATCATCAATAGTAATTTGAGATTGAGCTGAACCAGTATCTAAATACCTTAGATTTGATAATTTGTATTTATAGTAAAAATATAGTGGCTCGCATATCTTATTATCCAATTCAACTGCTATCGATAAATTCGTTAGGAAACAATCCTCGCTGGAAATTTTAACATCGCCTGTTCCACCTACGCCACGAGCAACCACAATGATAGTTCCTTTGCGACAATTATAAGTTGTTGCAAATCCTACATTTCTATATCCAGACCAAATTGGATATGAACCGTTATTTTGCTTTGGAGGTAGTTTCCCATATTTCATATTGGAAATATCTCCTAATTTATATTCTTTCCACTGTTCCATAAATGAGAATTTAGCTATTGGTTTGACCATCTAATTTAGCTTCTATCTCCTTGATGGACGGCATTGTGCCTTCCACCTTTTCGGGATATAGCTTTTCAAGCTCATATTCGGATATTCCGAGGGGCTGACTGCTTGATTCAAGCGCATATTGAGCCAGAGTGTTGCTCTTTTGTTTGCAAATAAGCAATCCTATCGTAGGATTGTCACGCCCTTCTTTGCGGAGAAGGTGATTGCAAGCCACAACATAACCGCCTAACTGCCCGACATCGGCAAAGTCAAACTCGCCTATCTTAACCTCTACCACCACATAACAGGACAGTTTTAGGTTATAAAAGAGCAAATCGATAAATTTTTCTTTTTCAGCAATTTGCAAGCGATACTCTTTGCCTACATAAGCAAAGCCTGTACCAAGCTCCAGCAAAAAGTTTGTGATGTTGGTAAGCAATGCGTCTTTAAGGGCACGCTCGTTGTATTTTCCTCGTAATTTAGTAAAAGAGAAGTTATAAGGGTCACGTGTTATTTCCTGCGCTAAATCACTGTCTGTATTAAGAAGTGTACTCTTGAAATTGGTCTGCGCTTTGCCGCTGCGTTCATACAGGTCTGTTCCCAGCATATTGAGCAACATATCCCTGCTCCAACCATTTTCCAAAGTCTGGCGGACATAGAACAGAGCCTTGTCGGACTCGTCCGAGCATTTGTCGATTATATAGCGATGATGCCCCCAAGGTACAGAGAATAAATCCGATTGCAATCTTTCCACAAGCTGTGGAAGATTTGCCTTTTTAGATTCTTCCACAAGTTGTGGCAGAATTGTAATCTGTTGGTTATAAAGCGAGTAAAAGCGTTTTGCGTAGCGGATTGAGGTTTCAGATAGTCCTTCAACATTGGGTAACTCATGGCGCAAGTCACGGCTCAATGTGGCGTAAAACTTACTGCCATACTTGTTGTCCGCTTGCTTTTCCTCAATGTCTTTGCCAAGCTCCCAATAAAAACGGAGCATTTCATTGTTTACCTTTACAGCCGCCTTGATTTGGCTACTGCGATAACGCTTTACGAGTTCCTTGACCCATAGCGTGTAATCTTTATCTAATATGCCGATTGATTTATCCATAACCTTATTATATTTCGTTTATTGTCAGTTCGCCAGACATCAGCTTCGGGAGAAGCGCATCGCGAATATTCTCTAATTTAGTAATTTCCAATCGTCTATCAATGATAGATTGAAACAACGGATTTATTCGAGCGTTAATTTCCAACATATTCAGATTTGTAGGAATAGCAACTTCTGCATTTTCAAGGTCACCACGCCTTATATGCCCCATTGTTACAGCTTTATCTTTTGCAATGAGTTTGAATTTCTTTAAATGACGGTTTGTCCAATAATAAACAAACCACCGTGGATAGTTTTTCAACGGAGTAACTTTAAATAAATGTTGGTTTAATCCACATTTACCTCCACACCAAACATCAACCATAAGAGTTCCAGACCATGAGAATATAATATCCTCATTGTCTATAATGTAATCTGCATCTATGGAATCCGAACAGCGGTCGCTACAATCATCGCATTTACGTTGTCCCAATTCTTTTATTTTAAGTACTGGTAAACTTCGTTCAATATCAGTTGCCGGAAATTTCTGCATTGCCAACCCGTTTAGATAGACGGCTATATCAGTCAAACATCCCATAATAGAATCTTCAAGATATATGCTTCCACTGTCAAAGTAGTGGTCGAACAATGCCTGCGCCTGCTGCTCTAAATTATCATTTCCACGCTTATTTTTGGGAAATGATGTTCTTCTGCCGTATGTCGAACAACACCACATGCTAATTTATGAATTTACGGTGTGAGAGTTTTACGTTGCTTTGATTAACCATAGCATAGTGCATGGTCGTGTCAATCTTGACATGACCAAGCAACCGTTGCACTTGTTCGACAGGCATACCTTTGTCGATAGCCATTGTAGCCAATGTGCGCCGGAACTTATGAGGATGAACACGTACAATCTTAGCCGAGCGGCCAAGTTTGCGCAGACGTGTTTCCACGCCCGAAATACCCAAACGCTTGTGCGGCTTAGCCAATGAAACAAAGAGTGCCTTATTTCGGTCTTTGCGAGAAGCCAAGTATTGTTGCAGATGTATCTTTGCCCGGGCATTAAAGTAAACGATACGTTCCTTGTTCCCTTTGCCGAAAACAATACATTCACGCTCGTTGAAGTTGATGTCCTCACGGTTAAGTTTCACCAACTCGCCCACACGCATACCAGTGGAAGCCAATATGTCAATGATGGCAAGGTCGCGGATTTCGGTGCAACTGTCACGGAGCTGTTCGATATTCTCATCGCTCAATACCTCTTTTACTTGTGTTCCGGTCTTAACCTTGTGTATTCTGCGGACGGGGCTTTTGATGATGTAATCTTCTTCTTCAAGCCAAGCAAAGAATGAAGAAAATATCCGGCGGATGTTGTCGATAGTTACACGGCTTGACTTGTTCTTCCGCTGGAACACGGCAAGATAGGCCCTGATGTCCTCGGTGGTGTAATCTGTTACCTTTTTAGGCATCTTTTTGAACAACTGCCGAATGGTAGAGCCATAGTATTTGATAGTCGGAGTGGTGCAGCCCTCCACTTGTTTTGCAGACAAGAAGATGTCAAGCAGACGGTCATTCGACACTGCATTTTCATGCAATGTCTCGCCGTCCTCGGTAATAGTGTACTGGCTTACAACCTGAAGCAATACGCTATTAAGGTGAGCTACTTGTTCAAAACTTAACACTTCTGCCATTGCGGTGCTGATTTCTTGGATTAATTTCTCTTTCATATCTTCGTTATTTTTGGGTGAACATAACGAAGAGTAGAAGTTTTTTACTTAACGGTAAAGCCAATTCTTGCCAACTGCTTGCGGATTTCATTTTCAAGTGTATGCGATTGGGCGAACAAATCCGACAGTTCGGAAGTAAGCCTCTCCATCTTCTCTTGGAACGGTTCACCGTCATCCTCCACTTCCGCAATGCCAACGTAACGACCGGGAGTAAGGATAAAGTCTTGCTTTTCTATATCCTCAATGGTTGCAATTGCAGAGAAGCCTTTTTCAGTTTCCAGCGTTCCGGCACGGAACTGTTCAAAGGTTTCTGCAATCCGTCCGATGTCATTACCGTGGTCTTCGGTTTCTTCACCACACGACAGTTCACGGTGTGTACGGTCTTTCATATAGCCCATGTTGCGAGCGTCAATGAAAAGCGTCTTGCCCGGTTGAGCCTTTTTCTTCGTCAAGAACCAAAGGCAGCAAGGTATCTGCACATTATAAAACAACTGCGACGGCATAGCTACAATGCCCTCTACCAAATCTGCATTGACAATGTTTTTGCGGATTTCGCCCTCTGTGCCTTGCTGTGAGGAAAGCGAGCCGTTGGCAAGCACTAATCCGATGCGTCCGTTGTCCGCCAAGTGATAAAGCATATGCTGCATCCAAGCAAAGTTGGCGTTGCCCTCCGGCGGTATGCCATATTGCCAGCGAGGGTCGTCACGCAGTTGGTCGCCGCCCCATTTGGAAATGTTGAACGGTGGATTAGCCATGACGAAATCCGCTTTGAGGAACGGATGTTTGTCATCGTGGAATGAATCGCCGAAGCTGTCGCCAAAGTTAGCCTCAATGCCACAAATGGCAAGATTCATTTGTGCCAATTTCCATGTGTTGCTGTTGAGTTCCTGCCCGTAAACAGAAATTTGGTTGATATTACCTCGGTGACGTTCGATAAACTTACTACTCTGTACAAACATACCTCCCGAACCACAAGCCGGGTCAAAGATTTTTCCTTTGTAGGGTTGGATAACCTCAACAATGGTGCGGACAACACATGATGGAGTGTAGAACTCACCGCCTTTCTTACCTTCTTCACGAGCGAACTCTCCAAGGAAGTATTCATATACACGCCCGAGCACATCACGGGCTTCTGTTCCTGTGAAATGCAGGTTGTTTTCAAAAATATCAATTACATTGCCCAAGCGGCGTTTGTCGAGTTCTGGACGGGCATAGTTTTTCGGGAGAATGCTTTTAAGCTGCCTGTTCTCCTGCTCCAACGCTTCCATTGCTGTATCAATGACAACTCCTATTTCAGCAGTAAGCGAAGCCTTGACGATTTTATCCCAACGGGCATCTGTAGGAACAAAAAAGATGTTGTCACCGATATATTCATCAGGGTCTTCCTCAAAGCCGGCACCCTCTGCTACAAGTTCATCGTGCTTAACTTTGAAGCAGTCGTTGATGTATTTTAAGAATACAAGTCCGAGCACTACACTTTTGTATTCGGCAGCATCAAGGTTGCCGCGTAATTCGTTTGCTGAATCCCACAAAGTTTGCTCGATGGTCTTCTTTGCTACATCTTTTGTTTTTGCCTTTTTTGCCATGGTCGTATATAAAAGTAAAACTCCATCACTATCCCTGCGAGGCAGACCAAAGCCTATAAGACAGCGAAGGAGTTTCGTATGTTATTTATTCTTATTCTTCAGGTCATTAGCGCAGTTGCTTTTTCAGTCACAAAGGTAATGCCTTTTCGTGGATTTTCTTGTATAATTCAAAAAAAGTGTATGTATGCACAAAATATAAACACTTTGCGATGTAGGTTTGGTGTCTGCTTATTTCAAGATTGCTCATTAGTATTTTGGTAAGATTACTTCAGAAAACCACACTAAATTCTATAAATATACTATATTTGCGAAGGCTTGTATAATGAGCCCCAATTAATGTGGAACATAGAGCGCAGATAGCACTGGAATGTGAAAGAACAGCCTATATTGAAGTTCCAAGAGAGTTAAGAATTAATAAAAGCGTTAAATATTCGCCCTTCAGAATGTACCATTAAAGATTAAGGCCATATTTCTGATTTATTACATACAAGATATTAAAGTTCATCGTTCAGGGCTGTAATGACAGCAATCACATCCACCAGGGCCACAGTACATTTTTGTGTATCACTTCCCGAATTTAGCGGATAGTTACCCCATACTTTATAATCATTTTACATGCAACTTTGAAGCAACAATTCCGTCCTTTACCAGATTCTCAAACAAGTCAAATTTAATAGCCATACTATGTATCCGTTTTATCGTTTCACTCTTTCTTGCCAGACTCTTAACAAAAATATCCCGACATGTAGCTATCGAGACCTCATCACGTTAGTGTCGAGGTAAATTTACAATTTTTTTTAGGAAACAACAAGGAAGTATAATAAATATGGCATAGTTATATTCAAAAGTTCAATCAGATCATCAAGCTCTACCCTTCTCCCCAATTACCTCAATAAAACAATGACAAAGTGACATAAAAAAAGAATATTTTTTATATATAATATGAGTTTGACAAAATTTAAAATCTTGATGAAAATGGGTCAGAGGAAACAGTGCCGGAGAGACAGGCTCTCGAACTTATACTTTCACAGAATATCATAAAACTGCAAACGACTGATAATCAAGTGTAAATTACAATATAGAGTAAAAGTAAATGTTTCTAAATGTCTTTTGCTATCTCAATAATTGGGTGTATATTTGGGTGTAGAATTTCAAACGCACCCAATTATGAATATCAAGCGCAACATCATTTTTGCATTGGAGAGCCGGAAAAAGAACGGTGTGCCAATCGTAGAGAACGTACCCATCCGTATGCGTGTCATCTTTGCCAGCCAACGCATCGAGTTTACAACGGGCTACCGGATTGACGTAGCCAAATGGGATGCAGATAAGCAGCGGGTAAAGAACGGATGTACCAACAAGCTAAAGCAAAGTGCAGCCGAAATCAATACGGACTTGCTGAAATACTATGCCGAAATCCAGAATATTTTCAAGGAATTTGAGGTGCAGGAGGTCATGCCAACGACCCAACAGTTGAAGGAAGCTTTCAACATGAGAATGAAAGACACCAGCGAAGAACAGCCGGAAGAAGCCCCTGTCAGCTTTTGGGAGGTATTCGATGAGTTTGTAAAAGAGTGCGGTAACCAGAATAACTGGACGGCATCCACCTATGAAAAATTTGCAGCAGTGAGGAATCACCTCAAAGAGTTCAAGGAGGATGCAACGTTCAGCTATTTCAACGAGTTTGGATTGAACGAATACGTCAACTTCCTGCGTGACACCAAGGATATGAGAAACAGCACCATCGGCAAGCAAATGGGATTCCTCAAATGGTTCCTGCGCTGGAGCTTCAAGAAAGGACATCATCAGAACATTGCATACGATACGTTCAAACCGAAACTGAAAACCACCTCGAAAAAAGTAATCTTCCTGACTTGGGATGAACTGAACAAGCTGAAAGACTACCAGATACCCAAGGATAAGCAATACCTGGAACGTGTGCGTGATGTTTTCCTGTTCTGCTGCTTTACGAGTTTGCGGTATTCGGATGTTCGCAATCTGAAAAGAAGCGATGTGAAGTCCGACCACATCGAAATAACCACAGTCAAGACTGCCGACAGCCTGACGATTGAACTGAACAAATACAGCAAAGCCATACTGGACAAATACAAGGACATCCATTTCGAGAATTACATGGCTCTGCCCGTCATCAGCAACCAGAAGATGAACGATTACCTGAAAGAGCTGGGCGAACTGGCAGAAATCAACGAGCCTGTACGTGAAACCTACTACAAGGGAAATGAACGTATTGATGAAGTCACACCCAAATACGCTTTGCTCAGTACCCATGCAGGAAGAAGGACATTCATCTGCAATGCGCTGGCTCTCGGAATCCCGGCACAGGTGGTCATGAAATGGACGGGGCACAGCGACTACAAAGCTATGAAACCCTACATTGACATAGCGGATGATATTAAGGCGAACGCCATGAACAAGTTTAATCAACTATGAGTCCACTACAAAAAGTGTTTTTTGACAGAAATTAACGCCCTGCAGATACCTCTGTGAAGTGAAATTGAAAAAATGTACTTTTTAAAGGGGACTCAACTATAAAAGTATCAAACAGTTTCATAGATAGTTACCAATGACTATATTTGTAGAAATTATCATCACATTATGAGCAACAAGGAATCCAACATAGAAAAAACGAATTTTGATGCATTCATTCAAGCGGTCGGTTCGGAAATAGAACAGGCACAAGTAAGGCTGATTGTTGCAGCCAATGCACAAATGCTGTTCCATTACTGGAAGATAGGCAATTACATCCTTTATCACCAGCAGCTGCACGGATGGGGAAGCAAAATCATCAAGCAGTTGGCAAAGGCTATCCGACTGCATTACCCTGAGAAGAAAGGCTATTCGGAACGTAACCTTACCTATATGTGTCAGTTTGCAAAAGCATATCCTTTAAGAGCATTGCAAAGTTTCATAGAAACGGATGCAAGACTGATAGCACCAAACGTGAAGAAAATTGAGGATGAAGTACACTTCTTAAACGATTTTCAATTTACGCAAGAGCCTCTTGCGCAAATTCAATCTGCTGATAACAAAGAAATGATAATCACGCAAGAACCTCTTGCACAAATCCACAATGTTACCAAAACTGTATCTGATATTTACCAAATGGAAATTAAGGATATAGAAAGCGTATTCATGACATCACCTGTTGCAAGAACTAATTGGGCAAGCCATGTGATTATGCTTAACAGTTCACTTCCATTGGGTCTAAGCTACTGGTACACGAAGCAGTCCATAGAAATGGGATGGAGTAGCAATGTATTGAAAATGCAAATTGACAGTGATTTGTATAGCCGACAAATCAGCAACAACAAGGTTAACAATTTCACGACCACACTTCCGGCTCCACAAAGCGACCTTGCCAATTACCTACTCAAAGACCCGTACATCTTTGATTTGGCAGGAGCCAAAGAAAAAGCAAACGAAAGGAATATTGAAGAACAGCTGGTAAAACACGTTACCTGCTACCTGTTGGAAATGGGCAACGGTTTTGCCTTCGTTGCCCGGCAGAAGCACTTCCAAGTAGGAAACAGCGATTTCTTTGCCGACCTGATTCTATATTCCATTCCGTTGCACGCATATATTGTCATAGAATTGAAAGCCACTCCTTTCAAGCCGGAATATGCCGGACAACTCAACTTTTACATCAATGTGGTGGATGATAAGTTGAGAGGGGAACACGACAACAAGACCATCGGTCTTTTGTTGTGCAGAGGGAAGGACGAAGTGGTTGCCCAGTATGCCCTTTCCGGCTACGACCAGCCCATCGGCATCAGCGATTACCAATTGAGCAAGGCAATTCCCGAGAAATTGAAATCAGCGTTGCCCAGCGTAGAAGAAGTGGAAGAAGAACTGGCTTCTTTCCTTGACAAAGACCCCCAATAATAAGAGTATGCCATGCAGAAAACGATAACAACCCTCATTCCCCAATACGGAGAGCTGAACAGAATCAGCAAAGACTGGATTGTAAGCCATACTTTCTCTTTTGAAAAGCAGAAATTCATCGTTGATTTCTACTCGGAATGGAACGACATAACAGCTTTTGAACAAGCTATCCTTGAACTGGTGCTTCATACACCGCCAGAGCCATGTACCCTACTGCTGAAAAGCCTGAAAAAGGAAGTCAGAGAATACACACGGCTTTATGAATCTTACCGACTTCTCCATGACGAAGTGATCATACGTGTATGCTACCAATACGCAGACAGCTACAAGGAAACCATCAGGGAAGAGATGGAAGTGGTAAACAGGCTGCGCAAACCGATGAACGAAGCCAACAACCGCTATGATTCCATCGGCTACCGAGAGCATACACCCGAAGAAGAAAAGCTGGCGGAAAGAGAATATGAGCGCTGCAAGGCTGAATATGAAAAGGAGAAAGCCCAGCTGGACCATCTTTATGAGCAGCAAACCCTTCTCTGGAAAGAGGCCCGGCAATACATGAAAAACCATTGTGATGACATCTACCTGCTTAGCGTACACTTCTTGGGTATCCTGACCAAATATGTACCGGACGAAGAAAGCAAGCCGAACGAAGCAGACAGGCAGAGCCGTACAGACAGCCAGCCGGAAACTGAAATGGCAACCGCATCGGCTACGGCTACGACTGCCGGATTGCCTGAATATTTCAGCATGAAGCTGCTTTCCCTCATTCATGAAGTTTGTGCAGGGGAACAGTTTGAAGACATTACCGCACCGGATTTCTATGCCTGCATGAATCTGCATCCCTGCCAGTGCGTACTGAAAATAAAGCCAAGGGAAAAGATACGGGTATGCTATCTGATTTCCCTGATGAAGGAGCAGTTGCCAGAGCAGGATAAGGACAAATGGAAAGAAGCCATCCTGAAACACCTAAATATTGATGAAAGCTATTACAAGTCCAAGTACAGGGAACCCGTCTCCGATTTACCCAGCATTCCCAACCAAAAGTTCGTCAAGGAAATGGACGGAATATTCCGATAACCCGTGATATTCCGATATATTTTACGACATGACCACTTATACCACTCAAAATAATTTTTGAGTGGTATTTTTATTTCTTGATATTCAGCGATATAACAGAACAATCCATATCTATCATCCACATACTTACCACTCAAAAACCGACCTAATTTTGCATCGTTCGAGAACAGAAGAAACAGCCTGTGCGCAGGGCTATTGTCAAACAAGTAATCATACGGACGATGAACAACCTCAAAGAACTGTTAGTGAAACCCGTCTGGCAGATGACAGGCGAAGAGTTCCTTTTTCTAAGCAGACACGCTTCGGTACAGGCAGAAGCGCAACCGCAGCCGACCACCGACACGGAAAGAAAGTACGTGTACGGCATACTCGGCATAGCCAAGCTTTTCGGGTGCAGCCTACCCACCGCCAACCGTATCAAGAAAAGCGGAAAGATAGACAAAGCCATTACTCAGATTAGGACGTAAGATTATCGTGGATGCGGAACTGGCGCTGGAACTGGCTGGCAAGAAAACCGGAGGACGCAGATAAAGGAGGTGATTATGGACTATATGAAAGAAAAGAAATATCACCGGCTGAACAAGCCGTTATCCTCTGGCAGGAATCACGTTTAAGTCTGTCAAGATGCTACGAAAAAGCCCCTGAAATTTTGAAAGTACATGATTCTGTCATTGGGACATTGGGTAATTTCAGCGCATCCATCGGCAAAGCCAAAAGTAAAAAGACGTTCAATGTATCGGCTATCGTAGCCGCTGCATTGAAGAACGGCACAGTGCTGCGGTATGTGGCTGAACTGCCTGAAGATAAGCGGAAAGTGCTTTATGTTGATACAGAGCAAAGCCCTTACCATTGTCTGAAAGTGATGAAGCGGATTCCTGCGGATGGCAGAATTGCCTGACGACAGGGACAGCGGTTATCTGGAATTTCTCGCTTTGAGAAAATACACCCTGAGCAGCGTATCAGGATTGTGGAGCAGGCTATCTACCACTCACCGGATATTGGGCTGGTCATCATAGACGGCATACGGGATATGGTGTATGACATCAACAGCCCCAGTGAATCAACACGCATCATATCCAAGCTGATGCAGTGGACGGACGACAGGCAGATACATATCCATACGATACTGCATCAGAACAAAGGGGATGAGAACGCAAGAGGGCACATTGGTACGGAGTTGAACAACAAGGCAGAAACCGTATTGCAGGTAGAAAAGGACAAGGGCAACGGTGACATCAGCCATGTTTCAGCCATTCACATCCGGGCAATGTACTTTGAGCCTTTTCGCATTCCGTATCAACGACAAAGCCCTTCCCGAACTTGCGGAAGGTTACAAGCCGGAAGCAAAGGAAGCCGGGAAGACCCTCGGTGGAAAAGTTTGACCCTTACAAGGATATTTCAGAACCGCAGCACCGTGCCGCACTGGAAGCCGCTTTTGCACTGAAAGAGGAATACGGCTACAAGGAGCTGGAAGACACCTTAATCAAGACTTATCTGGCAGAGGGGGTTAGGCTGAATCACCAGAATGCAGTGGCACTTATCACCATGCTGCGCAACAAACGGATGATAGTACAGGAAAACGGCAGGAAGTATTCCTTCAAGCCCGATTACCACTATTAACCGGCTACATCGAAAATCACTTCACTTTATTCCCGTATCCTATATATACGACAATTTAGTGAAGTGATTTCAGAAACAGACTAATCGCTTCACTTTATTCCGGGGGGCTATATATTAGGAGTTTAGTGAAGTGATTGTACAGACCGCATAGTTTTAAGAGTTGCGGGCAAAAAAAGAAATAATCAAAGTACTCACTAAAAACGATTTCCTTATGAACATCGAGACTGCAAAACAAATCAATCTGGCTGACTACCTGCACAGCCTGGGTTATTCACCCGTCAAACAGCAGGGTATCAACCTCTGGTACAAATCTCCCTTGAGGGAAGAAACAGAGGCTTCCTTCAAAGTGAACACCGAACGCAACCAGTGGTACGACTTCGATGCGCCCATATAGGCTACACAATAAATATCTCTATGGCAAGAGATTAGGTTAGAGTTCAACAGACCTATCCTCAACGACTTAGCTGGAGGAGAAATCCAAAGGTGACAAAAGCATGTCGGTAAAGTCATTAGTCAGCTAAATACCAAGCTGCGACTGCATGGCGAGAGGAAAAGACAGACACAAGGATGAAGCCTGATTGGTTGAACGATAGTTCTGCTGCACACGTACCAGCCCCGACGAAAGGTATTTGATTCACGTCGGGCTGAAGCACCCCATGTAAACCGAAATTACAATGGAGCAGGAGCTGGCTTCAGAGCAACCACAATAAGTGGAATAGGAACGTAAGTCGCATCCGACAGTCTGCCGAGCCAAACAGTTATTGTGAAAGCAAATGGGGATTCCCTAAATCAGAATGCCGTAAGGCTATGGGCATAGGACCCTGAATATCTGACATGGGAACGGAGCTTCCGTAGTAGTCCGAGCAAGGGAAAGCCTTGTACATGGCGAAGGGAAGCAGTTAGATAACTTAATACAAATAATGGAAAATGTGTGAGACATTATGAGAAGTCCTGAGCAAGTATTAAAAGCTTTAAACAAGCATGGTAAAGTTTCGGATTACAAATTCGAAAGATTGTATCGCATTTTGTACAACGTGGAAATGTTCTATATGGCTTACCAACGCCTCTATGCAAAGCCGGGAAACATGACACCCGGCTCTGACGGTAAAACAATAGACCAAATGAGCACTCAAAGAATAAACGCATCATCGCATCCCTAAAGGATGAATCTTACAAGCCGAATCCGGCAAGGAGAAAGTATATACCCAAGAAAAACGGCAAGAAAAGACCGCTTGGCATACCCTCCTTTGAGGATAAGCTTGTGCAGGAGGTAGTACGGACAATTCTCGAAGCTATTTATGAAGAAGTGTTTGAAGATTCTTCACATGGATTCAGACCTAACAGAAGCTGCCATACCGCCTTAACCCGCATACAAAAAACATTCAAAAGTACAAAGTGGTTCATAGAGGGAGACATCAAAGGATTCTTCGACAACATCGACCACAATGTATTGATAGGAATTCTGAGGAAAAGAATCTCTGACGAAAGATTTCTCAGACTCATCCGTAAGTTCTTGAATGCTGGTTACATTGAAAATTGGGAATACCATAACACCTTTTCGGGAACACCGCAAGGAGGTATAATAAGTCCTATATTGGCAAATATCTATCTTGACTGTTTCGATAAGTACATGGAAGAATATACCCGTAATTTCAACAAGGGAAAAGAAAGACATCTAACAAAGGAGTATTCAAGACTCAGCGAACAGATATACAAACTGAAAGCTGAGATTGAAAGTGCGAAAGATGCCGAAAGTGCGAAACAACTTAAAGACAAATATGAGAAACTTAGACGTGAACGGCTAAAGGTTACATGTAGGGATTATATGGACGACACCTATAAAAGACTGAAATACACGAGATACGCCGATGATTTTTTAATCGGTGTTATTGGTAGCAAGGCGGACTGTATCAAAATCAAGTCTGACATAACTCAATATATGCAAGAATGTCTGCATTTGGAAATGTCGCAAGAAAAGACTTTGATAACAAACGCTCAAAAGCCTGCAAAATTTCTCGGATATGAAGTCTTAGTCCGTAAAACTGACGTAACCAAACGTAACAAGTTCAATGTACCAGTCCGAAGTTTCAATGGTACAGTTGTCCTCAAGGTAGCCACAGAAACTGTAAAAAACAGATTGGAACACTATGAAGCCATTAAATATAAGATGGAAAACGGGGTTCAAACGTGGTTTTCTAAATTGAGGGGCAAACTGATGAAACTGAAAATAGAAGACATAGTAGCACGGTACAACTCTGAAATCAGAGGATTCTACAACTATTACAGTATAGCCAATAACGTCTCGTATGCAGCTTCTTTCAAACGCAAACTGCCATCGTCTTTCGCAGATGTGACAATATCCCATATATAATCACAAGTAACAACCAACGTTGGTTGAAAGGTTAAAATCCGAAAACGTGCGAGTTATGTGGGAAAGCACGGTCCTGTTGTAATGCATCATGCACTCTCAAAATCTGAATCATCTGAAAAATGAATGGGAAAAAAAATGCTCTATAAAACATCGAAAGACTTTGGTCGTATAAAGAAAGCGGGCAGTCCAGTCTGCCAAGGGGTGCGCAGCCAATCACCGAGAAGAAAAAGAACGGCTTCCGGTTATAGCCCACTATAACTACACGCTTCCTTTCGTAGTTGTGGCCTCCCGAGGGATTAGGGCTTTGCCCTAATGACCCAGGGCGTTTCACCCTGAGACCCGAGCAAAAGTGACCCTCTCTTTGCAATCTCCGCTTATGGTTTACCCCCTAAAGACCCTCTGCGAAAAGCAAGCAAAGTAAATCAATTGTAAACAAAGAAAGAAGCTATGGCTGCAAATCAAGCATACATATCGGGCAACATCGCATCACAAGAAGGACTGCCGAGTATATGCGTAATATCCGAGGAGTCCAGAACTTTCCACCGATAACGAACAGTGGATAAACCCCCAACTTCGGCACTCCCGAACTGCGAACTCATTATGACAATATCAAACAAATGGTCAAGGAAAAGACCGGACGCCATGCAGGAAAGGAAAGGGAACGCAAGGGAAAAG
>VOFH01000607.1_pt1 | contig 20000 bp, 34 predicted proteins | sample 5384091 | NCBI WGS metagenome assembly VOFH01 (sample SAMN12384727, study PRJNA508395) | human gut metagenome | isolation source: healthy gut G | host: Homo sapiens
GATAGATAAATTAAATAAAAATCTCCGAAACCATCAAAAGATGATTTAGTTAAAATGTATAGATATTAGATAAGACAAAGATAAATTAAAATATATATGATTCATTCTTCACTCTTTTGCGTGAATTACCAAAGTGGATATCAAAAAAAATCAAACGAGAGTTTCATAAAAATGAAGGATAAAGTGATTAAAATCACTACACGATGAAGTTGGAGGGAAGTGGAAAAAGATTTATGAATGGGGATGTGATCAGATGGGAATGAATATCACCATTATTTTATGAATGAAGCCGGTAAAGCTTTTTTGGTCCTAAGATTAAATCTATTAATGATACTAATAATTTAAATATTCCATTAAAATAAAGGTGACATATGAAAACTTGATTAATGAAAAGCGAAGTTTAGAATTTTATTTTTAATGATTGCATTGGGCTCAATTCAGGTATATAGGGTATAATTGTGGTCGATTTAAATATTAAAGCTTGTTTTATAGGATGGATATGTTGGAACTAATCAATGAAGAACAATTATCATCAGAGTTAAAAGAAAATTACTTTTCAAGGTATGCATCTTGAAGATGGAATCTTTTGGTCAATGGAATTATACCGACTACTTTGCTAGTGGATACCATAAATAGTATAGATTTTGAGTGAAAGCATTATTATTGTGATCCTGTTTATCGGCCATGCTTTTTAAAAAACATAGCTTGTTTGAAGAACCTAATAGGGATAGTTTTACTATAAAATTTAATTCAGCATTAAGTAAATATTATTATGACTATTTTATATTAGGCTATACCTGTTTTTGGCAGAACTTGATGAGCAATTTTCTGAAGCATATCTTTCGTTTAAAGATAATATTATTAATAAAATTGTGAGTTTAGATTATGATTATTCAGAGGAATTTGATGAGGTTATTACTCTATTTGACAGAATTATAATTAATGATGATAGATTAAATGTTAAGCGTCAAAATTATATTTAAATATAATAAATATTAATATAAGAGATTACTTCAGTTATATAAAAAAAGATAAAGTAGAGGTAGATTTTTCCTTTAAGAAGTCAAGTGGATTGGAATATTATGTAACTTTAAGCAAGTAATTAATATTAGTAGTTCTTTTTCTTTCGTATTTTCAATTATAAAATATCATAGGGTATAAAGCCTATTAAATATTGCAAATGTTAATAATACTCATAAAAATCTAGAGGCGTGTGGGTATTAGTCTATTTTTTCATTAATACTTGCGGGCCTTCTTTGGGGAAATGTTTGCACTAAAGAAAAATCTGAATGAATACTTTATGTACCAAGAGGGGAAAAGCTATGGTATTAGTATTATAGGTGCAGGTCGAATTGTTGTGTCTGTAGGGACAGTATATCCTTTTAATCTTTCTTGGAATCTGGAGTTGGTAAAATTTAATAAGCGCCAAAGTTAATAATGTAATATTTTAGTATTTACAGCAGATAGCTGATTATCTCGATCAGCTATCTGTTATTTTTTATCATTTTATATCGAATAATTCGAATACTTCAACAACTAGGTCTATTACCTATAATGGCGACAGAATTGAATATGAGTTAACCATCAAGCGTGTGAAGAACATGAACATGCGCATTACAAAAGGATGGTGTGATCCATGTCGGCGAATGCCTATGTGCCGGATTATAGGGTGGACAAGTTTGTTATCGAGAATATGCCCTTCATTGAGCGGGCTCGTTACAAGATTGATGCATTGAATGCCAAGCGCGTCGATGCGTTGCAGTATGTAAATGGTGAAAGTTTATCAATCCTCGGCATTCCTGTTATGTTGCGCCTAGTTGAGCAGGATGGAAAGCCTCACATTGGCTTTGACGGAAAAGCTATCCTTACCATGGTGGTGCCTCGAGGTACGACCTATGAAGCAAAGCATAAATTAATGCAAAATTATTGGCGTAATTTAGGGGAGAAGGTCTTTGTCCATTGGGCGAAGGTCGTGTATCAACGCTACCACAAGCAAGGTATTGATGTACCTATGCCAACTATAAAAGCAGCAGCGTATGAAGAGCCGTTGGGGTTCTTGTACGCCAGCAAAGCAGCTCATTAAGATGAACACCCGTTTATTAGAGGGACCACAGGCGTATATTGAGTACGTCATGGTTCATGAGTTTGCTCATTTTAAATATTTAGACCATTCCAAGAACTTTCACAATCTAGTGGCACAGTTTTTGCCAGATTGGAAGGCTCGTAAGAAGTCATTGAACGTGTATTTTGCTCATCGCCCTTAAAGGAGGTGTACCATGCAGCCATTTGTACATTTACATAGTCATACAGAGTTTAGTTTGCTGGACGGTATCAGTCGTTTGCCTGACATGGTACGTCGTGCGAAGGAGTTAAATCAACCGGCCCTTGCCATTACAGACCACGGCAATATGTACGCCGCCATTTATTTCTATAAAGAGTGTATGGCCCAAGGCATTAAGCCTATCATTGGTTGTGAAGTATATGTCACAGAAGGTAGCCGTCTTGATAAGCAGGAAGGTCGTAGTCGTGAACGATTAAAACATCTTATCTTGTTGGCGGAGACCATGGAAGGGTATCGTAATCTCGTTAAAATCGTATCTAAAGCCTCTACTGAAGGGTTTAATTATAAGCCTCGTGCAGACCGCGATTTATTGCGCCAATACAGTAAAGGGATAATTGCCCTCAGTGCTTGTATTCAAGGGAAGTCCTCAGTATATTTTGCAAGATAATATGGAAGGTGCCAAGCGTTTATCCATTGAATGGTATATCGAGACGTATGGGAAGGATAATTTCTTCTTAGAAATCCAAAATCATGGCTTGCCAGAGGAGGCTAAGGCCCAAGAGCCTTTCATTAAGCTCAGCAAGGAATACGGCCTTGGCATTGTAGCGTCTAATGACTTCCACTATGTTTTAAAAAGAGGATGCTGACGCGCAAGATATTAAGGTATGTATTTCTACAGGCCGCCGTCGTGCTGAGGTGGATCGTTTAAAATTCCCCCAATGATGAGTTCTATCTAAAAGTCTGGGGATGAGATGGCGGAACTATTTGGACATATTCCTGGGGCCATGGAAAATACATTAAAAAATTGCAGACCGCTGTAATGTAGAATTTCAATTTCGACGAACATCATTTGCCACACTTTGATGTGCCAGATGGGGAAACGTCTAAGACTTATTTGCGCAAGGTTTGTGAATGGGAAATTCCACGACTCTATGGTGAGACCTCTGAAGAGTTACAAAAACGTCTCGACTACGAACTAGATGTTATTGGCACGATGGGCTTTGAGGATTACTTCCTCATCGTATGGGACTATGTACGGTATGCCCGTGAGCACGACATCTTAGTAGGTCCTGGTCGTGGTTCTGCAGCAGTTTCTGTAGTAGCCTATCTACTTGGCATTACAGGCCTTGATCCATTAAAGTACGACTTACTCTTTGAACGCTTCTTAAATCCAGAGCGGGTAAGCATGCCTGATATTGATATTGACTTCTGCTATGAAAAGCGTGGTCAAGCCATCGAATATGTAACGCGAAAATACGGACAGGAGCGTGTATCCCAAATTATTACCTTTGGTACTGAGGCAGCGCGCGCCGTAATTCGAGACGTAGGTCGTGTGCTAGACTTACCACTGGCGGAAGTGAACCGCATTGCTAAGATGATTCCCAATGAACTTGGGATTACCTTAGATAAAGGCGCTACAAGGGAAAGAGTTAAAAGCGTTATACGAAGTGATCCAAATGTTAAAGAATTATTTGATTTTGGTAAAAAGCTAGAAGGCATAGCGCGAAATTCGTCCACTCATGCGGCGGGCGTCGTAATTTCCGCGGATCCTCTCGATGACCACGTACCAGTACAAAATGCCAATGATGATGGCTTTGTAACACAGTACGATAAGGATAACATCGAGGAATTAGGCCTCTTAAAGATGGACTTCTTGGGCCTCCGTACCTTGACGGTTATGGGGGATGCCTTAAAAAGCTCATCAAGGCGAACCGTGGTATCGACCTCGATTTAGATGCAATACCGCTCGATGATAAGGCGGCTTGTGATATCCTCACAAAAAGGCGACACCTCTGGTGTATTCAGGCTCGAATCAGAAGGTATCACCAAGGCTCGTTATGGACCTTAAGCCTGAACATTTTGAAGACTTAATTCCATTAGTAGCCTTGTACCGTCCAGGTCCATTGGGGTCTGGCATGGTAGCGGACTTTATCGACCGCCGACACGGTAAAAAAGAGGTTACCTATTTACATCCTATCTTGGAACCAATTCTAAAGGATACCTTTGGGGTAATCTTGTACCAAACGGAGGTTATGCAGATTGCATCCGCCATGGGCGGTTTCTCCTTGGTCAAGCGGACTTGATGCGCCGCGCCATGGGTAAGAAAAAGGAATCTGTTCTAAAGGCGCAGCGCGAATCTTTATTCAAGGTTCCATAAATAATGGTATAGAAGAGTCCATCGCGAATGAAGTATTTGACTTGCTCGTATACTTCGCAGGCTATGGCTTTAATAAATCACATAGTGCGGCTTATGCGTATATCGCATACCAAACGGCGTATTTGAAAGCCCACTATTTCCCTGAGTTCATGGCTGCAACCATGACTAGCTTCATGCAGAATATGCAGAAATTGACGTACTACATCAATGCCTGCAAGAAGCACAACGTTAAGGTACTAGGCCCAGATATTAACTATTCTGAACGCAGCTTCGCCGTGCAAGGTGATGCCATTCGCTTCGGCCTTGGAGGAATCAAGAACGTAGGGGATAATGCCATTGATCGCAATTCGTGAGCGTAATGAGCACGGCCTCTATACGGATATCGTAGATTTCTGTAAACGCGTGGACAACAAGGTTGTTAATAAACGACTTCTTGAAAGTCTTATTCGATGCGGAGCCATGGATGGTTTCAAGGAAAATAGAAATCAATTATTGCACATGTATGAAAGTGCTCAAGCCGTAGGTGCTAAAGAGCAAAAGGATGCCGCTATGGGCACCATGAGTCTCTTTGGCGATATAGAGGAGTCCGTTGACTTCATCCCTATACCGAATGTGGAGGATTTATCGGAAGACGATAAATTAAAGGATGAAAAGGAATATACAGGATTTTTACATTACAGGCCATCCATTGCAAGGCTATGCGAAGGAGGCTAGAGGGCCTATTTGAACTAGGGGGCTCTCGTAGAAAATCCAGAGCAATATGACGGTCAAACAATAACCTTTGGAGGCTTGATTGAAAATAAGACGGACCGCATGACGAGACGAAATGAGGTTATGTCCATTCTTCGTATCGAAGATTATTCTGGTGCGGCTAACGTAGTGGCATTCCCTAAGGTCTTTAGTCAAAGTCAACAGTTCCTTGCGGTCGATATGATTGTTAAGGTAAAAGGCCGCGTTGATGCGGATGAAAAGGGTGTGCAAATTATTGCAGACCGCATTATGCCATTAAAGGTAAACTATAGTCAGGCTAAGCATGTGGCTATTCATATTTATAGCCAATATGACACACCAGAAAATAGTGAAGCCTTAAAACGGCTGTTAACAAACACCGCAGGCTCTGTGCCAACATCACTATATTTGCACCGTCAACGGAAGCGCATTAACTTGCCACCGAACATGTGCTTTGACCCTAGCGATGAATCCATCAAGGCTATTGAAGCTATCTTAGGTGATGGCTCCGTAGAGGTGCAATAATAAATAGCTTTCACTAACATTACTACAATAAGAAGTGAAAGATTCAATATAGAAATTGCTTTCATAGGAGGAAAGATGAAACGTACAAAAAAAATCGTATGTACTGTAGGTCCGGGAACGGATAAATTTGGTATTTTAGAAGATATGATGCGAGCGGGCATGAATGTGGCTCGTTTTAATTTCTCTCACGGATCTCATGAAGAGCAAGCAGAGCGCATGCAAATGGTGCGCGATGCGGCGATGATTGTTAATAAACCAATCGCATTATTGCTCGATACGAAGGGCCCTGAGGTTCGTCTTGGCCTATTTAAAGAGGGAAGGTATTCCTTGAGGCAGGTCAACAATTTACGTTGACTACAGATGATGTGGAAGGCACAAAGAGATTAGGCTCCGTAAACCACAAAGGTCTTGTAGGCGACGTGTCCGTTGGGGATAAAATCCTCTTGGCTGATGGTCTTGTAACACTTAACATCGATGCTATCGAAGGGAATAACATCATTACTACCGTTCAAAACAGTGGTGAAATAGGTAACCGTAAACGGGTGGCTGTACCAGGTGTAGCGCTTAGCTTGCCACCTGTATCTGAACAGGACGAAGCAGACTTGCGCTTTGGCTGTCAACAAGGTGTAGACTTTGTAGCCGCATCCTTTATGCAACGTGGTAAAGACATTGTAGCCATCCGCCGCATCCTTGAGTCTGAGAAAAAGATATCAAGATTATTGCAAAAATTGAAAATGCTGAAGGCGTTAAAAAATATCGATGAAATTTTGGACGTAGCAGACGGCCTCATGGTTGCTCGCGGTGACCTCGGTGTAGAAATCCCTGCCGAAGAGGTACCAGTACTTCAAAAAATGATGATCGAAAATGTAATGACTTGGGTAAACCAGTTATTACGGCAACCCAAATGCTAGAGTCCATGATTCAAAATCCACGTCCTACGGGCGGAAGCAAGTGACGTAGCCAATGCCATCTTAGATGGTACGGATGCGATCATGTTGTCTGGTGAAACTGCAAATGGTGCCTACCCAGTAGAGGCGGTTACGACTATGACACGTATTGCTGAGGTAACAGAACAAGCTGCTATTTACGATAGTAAAAGTCGTGCTCGTCAAGATGTGGATATGACGACTACCAGTGCTGTATGTTTAGCAAGCGTGCGCATCGCTCAAAACCTTGGGGCAGCTGCTATTTTGACATGTACTGAATCTGGTCATACTGCAATTAGCACTGCTCGACATCGTCCGGTTTGCAAAATTATTGCTGTAACACCGCATGAAGAAACAATTCGCCGCATGCAATTATGCTGGGGCGTAGAGGCTATTAAAGGTCATGAAATCGTTAACTCTGATGAAATGGTTAAACAAGCGATTACCGGTGCTCTTGGCAACAGGTGCCATTGAGTCTGGTGACTTAGTTGTGGTAACGGCTGGCGTACCATCTGGTGCAGCGGTACTACAAATATGATTCGCGTTCATATTGCAGGCCAAGTACTCTTATCTGGTAATGGTATTTTGCGTAAATCCGTTACCGGCACAGTATTCATTGCTGCTAATCATAAGGGCAATTATGAAAGCTTCAAAGACGGCGACATCCTTGTGGTGGGCACAATGGAGCCTGAATTAATGGCTATTGCAAAACGTGCAGGCGGCATTATCGCTGTTGAAGATGGTTATACCTCTGACAGTGCTATTGCTGGCATTACCTATGGCATTCCTGTAATTTTAGGTGCTAAAAACGCTCATGACGTACTCCTTGAAGGTCAAGAGGTAACAATCGACGGTGAACGCGGTAAGGTATTTGCAGGCATTGCTAATGCTCGCTAGTTAGTGATAATAATTTTTATAATATAGGGACTGTCTAATTTCGTGATGGAATTAAGTGACGAAGTGTAGACTAGTCAAAATATGAATGCTTAATACAAGGAGTGAGACTATGAATCCATATAATGTAACAGGACCTAGTAATTCTCAAGTTGCTCAGGTTGAAAGTATTGTATCCCAACGTTTGAAGGGATCCTTCTTGTGGATGGTTGTAGGTTTATTTACGACTATCGGTGTTGGAGTGGCTGCGTTGGCAAATCCAAACTGGCTACGCTTTGCATACGAAAACTTTAATATTATTCTATTAGTTGAACTAGGCGTAGTATTCCTATTTAGTGCTCGTGCGTATACTGCCAATGTTATGACTTTAAAAGGCATGTTCTTCCTCTATAGTGCATTGAATGGCCTTACATTGACCTTGATATCGTTGCGATATAATGTATTTGAAGTAGTTATTCCAGCGTTAATCGGCACGTTAGCGTTCTTCATTGGCTTTGCCGTGGTAGGGGCTACTACGAAACGTAATTTGTCATCCCTAACACCATATGTAATGGCTGCCTTACTTGGTATGATTATCGTTCTTTTGTGATGATAGGGGCTCGTTATTTTAACTGGGCTGTACTTAGTGGCTTTAGCGATACTGTTAGCTTAGTTCTAGGTTATGTAGGGGTTGTAGTATTCTCCATCTTTACAGCTATCGATGTGAACCGCATTAAAAATAATGTGACACAAGTAGCGCTCTTGGAGGATGAAACCATTTTTAGACCGCATTGAAATTTACAGTGCTTTGAGCCTATACTTAGATTTCATTAACTTATTCTTATCCTTATTGCGCATCTTTGGTAATAAGCGATAAAAGGAGATTGTATGGATAATAGAGAATGGCAAACCTTTGTAACCGTTGTGGATGAAGGGAATATTACAAAGGGCTGCAGAAAAATTATTTTTATCACAACCGGCTTTAAGCTATCAGTTTGCGCCATATGGAAAAAGCCTTAGGCCATTCTCTGTTGTTGCGAACTGCTGAAGGGATTGCTCTTACGGCACAAGGCGAAATTTTTTATGACTACTGTAAAAGAATGATGCAAGATCAAGAGGCCTTAGAAAATGCTATGAATTCCGCTTCTGGTAAGATTCAAGGGACCTTAAAAATCGCATCATCCATCAATTTTGCAGACTATGAACTACCAGCTTTACTGAAATCATTTCGAGAGCAATATCCGGATGTGCATATTCAAGTTAAGACTGCTTTCAGCCATCAAGTAGTAAAAATGTTTAATTCTGGTGACTGTATGGTTGCCTTTTCTCGTGGTGGCTATGAAGTATCTGGTAAATCTGAATTACTATTGGAGGAACCGTATTGTTTGGTTTATAAAGAATTAGTACCACCTGAGTCGTTAGAGAAGGTACCATTCATTAAATATCAAACAGATGCGTCTGTAGCAAACATTATTGAAACGTGGTGTGCTGAGCATTTTGAAGAACCACCGAGTGTTGCGATGGATGTAAATTCTATGAGTACGTGTCGTCACTTTGTACGCGCCGGCCTTGGATGGTCTATTTTGACCTATATGGGCCTTGGATCTTTGTAAGGATAGAGATATATATGTAAGTCCATTGCGTAGCAAAGATGGGACCTATATCACTCGTGATACAAATATGGTATATACAAAGGATACGGAAAATCTTGTTGTAGTTAAAACATTCATTGAATATGTTCGCGATTACTATAAAAAACATACTGTTGTAGATAATAGTATTTTTAGAGAATATAAAGGATAGATTATACAAATTGAGTCTATATAAGGCTTTATAACTGTCTATCCATGCTATTTCAGTATTAGACTTTTTCGATATAATCAGTCATAATAAAGGTGTCTCGAAAGAGCAAGGCAGTAACCATGTAAGTGCATGTACCCCCTTTGGGGACGTATACATGCATTTTTTCATTTTGGGCTGCAATTCTATGCTTAAAATGCATAAAAAGTATGAATAGTAGATATAAAAAGTTTTTTATAACCCCTATAAAGGTAATCTATTATTCATAATTCTTTTAACATATATAATGAGTGTAGACTTAATCAATGTAACTGACGTCGCGAGCAGTTAGGTTGTTAAAGACTAGATGATTTTATGTATGCCTAAGTTAGTTAAGAAAGGTAAAAAAACATGAAAGACAAATTATGGCGCGTTGCCGTTATGGCTGCCATCGTCGCAATCGCATGGTTTGGTGGCACACCAGAAGGCCTCAAACCACAAGTATGGCAATTATTTGGCATTTATTTAGCAACTATCGTGGGCTTGGTTTTAAAACCATTCCCAGTTCCTATTACGGTATTATTAGGTGTTGCTACATCTTCTATTTTATTGAGCAACACAAAAGATGTATTAGCTGGTTACAGCAATACAGCATTATGGATGATCTTCGCAGCCTTCGCATTATCCGTTGCGTTTGGTAAAACTGGCCTTGGTCACCGTATCGCTTACCACTTAGTTCGATTGTTTGGTAGCACAACACTTCGTCTTGGTTATGTAACTGCATTCCTTGACTTAATCTTGTCTCCAGCAACTCCATCCAACACAGCACGTGCAGCAGGTATTGTTTATCCAATCAACTTATCTATCGCTGAAGCGGTTGGTTCATATCCTGGTGAAACTGCTAAAAAGCAGGTGCTTTACCTCTTACAGAATGGTTACTTTGCAACAAAGGTAACATCTTTCCTATTCTAACAGCAATGGCACCAAATTACTTAGCACTTGATTTCATTACTAAATTAACAGGTGTATCCTTGAATTGGGCACAATGGGCTGCAGCTATGTTTGTACCTGGTTTTATCATGTTAATGCTAATACCACTTATTGGTTATATGTATGAGCGTCCATCTGTAAAAAAGATATTGACAATAAGAAAATTGGCGGCGGATGGTTTAGCTGAATTAGGACCTATGAAAGCGTCCGAAAAAAAGGCCTTATCGTTATCGCACTTCTTGCAATCACTGGTTGGATTCTACCAACATTTGATATTAAAATCGATGCTACCGCAGTAGCTATCGTAGCCATGATTGCTACATTTGTATGTGGCATTATTTCTTGGGATGATTTGCTTAAAACAAAAGCTGCTTGGAACACATTGATTTGGTTCGGCGGTATCTTGGGCTTATCCTCCGCATTGACTAAAGGTAAATTCTTCGAATGGTTGGCTAAATACTTAGAAGCTCATATGAACTTTGGTTTAGATCCATTCATGATGCTTATCCTTATCTCTATTATTTCCGTTGTAGTTCGCTATTTCTTCGCATCTGGTACTGCATACATCTCTGCAATGCTTCCAGTATTCTTGATTGTAGGTATTAACGCAGGCATCGATAACCCTGTTATTACTTGCGTTCATCATGATTGGTACAAATGCGTATGGTGGTTCCGTAACTCACTACGGTGCAGGCTCCTGGTCCAATCATCTTCTCCGCTGGTTACAACAATGTAAAAGACTGGTGGACAGTTGGTCTCATCTCCGCCGTTGTATGTTTAGTATTGAACTACGTAATTGGTATCCCTTGGTGGAAAATTACTGGTTTCATGTAATATGAAACTTTCACTATGGAGTGTTAGAATTTAATTGTTAGTATTCAATGTCTGTATATGGCTCTCGCGACGAGCCTGTACAGACTTGGGTTTTATAAATGTTTCACAAAGGAAAGGATGCAACATGGCACAATTAGTAAAAGCTGCACAAGCTGGCTTCGACGAAAAAATGATGCATTAGTAACGGTTGAACCGATTGCTAGCGGTATCGAAATTGAATTAACATCCAAAGTTATCCGCCAATACGGCGACCAAATTAAATCCGTTATCTTAAACACAGTAAAAGAAGCTGGTTTTGATGGCGTAAAAGTAATTGTACAAGATAAAAACGCTTGGGATTACACAATTAAAGCTCGCGTGTTAGGCGCATTGGAAAGGGGGAGCAAAGCATAATGGCTAACGATAAAACATTCCCAGAAGTTAAAACTAACCCATTAACAGAGGCTGCTAAAAAACGCTTGTCTCGTTCCATGATGTTCGTACCTGGTAATACACCTAAAATGATTAACAGTGCTGATATTCACGGTGCTGACTCCATCATGATCGATATCGAAGATTCCGTGCCTATTACAGAAAAGACACAGCTCGTCTTTTAACTGCAGAAGCATTGAAATCCCGTAAATTCCGTGCAGAAACAGTTGTTCGTATCAACCATCCTACACAAACTCCTTATGGCTATGACGATCTTGATGTTATCGTTCCAGCTAAACCTGATATGATTCGTTTACCTAAAACTGAAGATGTTTCTGAAGTTGAAATCGTAGCGAAGAAAATTGAAGAAGTAGAAAAGCTAATGGCTGGCCAGAAGGTACAATCAACATTATCGTAGCTATCGAATGTTCGTGGCTTGTACAATGTTCGTGAAATCTGCCATGGTCCTCGCGTAGTTGCTATCGCTCTTGGCGCTGAAGACTATCGTGCTGACCTTCGCACAGGTAAACATAAACCAGCTGTTGAATTATTGTTCGCTCGTCAAACAATCCTTCATGCAGCACGTGAAGCAGGTATCCGCGTAATCGATACTGTATTCTCCGACGTGAAAGACCCTCAAGGTTTCCGCGAAGAAGTTGAATTCATTAAAGCTTTGGGTTACGATGGCAAATCTTGTATCCACCCAAGCCAAATCAAAATTATCCACGAAGTATTCACTCCTGACGAAAAAGAAATCGCTCATTCCGTTAAGGTATTGAACAGCTATGCAGATGCATTGCGCAACAATAAAGGCGTAATCTCCGTAGATGGTAAAATGATCGATGGTCCTATCGTAGTTCGTGCACAACGCGTAGTTGATAAAGCACGTGCAGCAGGCATTAAAGTTGAATTAGAGGAAGGAGCAGAATACGATGTTAAATAAAGTAGGTCGCGATATCCCAACAAATATCCCAGCACTAGAAGGTCGCGAAGTATATCAAGGTGAATTCGCTATTGAACCTAAAGCTCATCGCGCAGGTAAACCTGTACATATGAGCCGTGTTGGTACTAATAAAGTTCTTGCTTCCATCGATGAAGCAATCGAAAAGCTGGCGTAAAAGATGGCATGACATTGTCCTTCCATCATCATTTGCGCAATGGCGACTATGTAATGAAAATGGTTATGGAACGCGTTCAAGCAAAAGGCATTAAAGACATTACAATCGCGTCTTCTTCCTTGTCTCCATGCCATGAATTCTTGGTAGAAATGATTCAAGACGGTACTGTAACAGCTATTGAAACATCTGGCTTGCGCGATCGTCTTGGCAAATTCTTAACTCAAAACCCTGGCGTATTGAAACGTCCTGTAGTCATTCGTTCCCACGGTGGCCGTGCTCGTGCTATCGAATCTGGCGAAGTTCATATCGACGTAGCTTTCATGGCTGCTCCTACAGCTGACCCACGTGGTAATGCTACTGGTCGTATGGGTAAATCCGCATGTGGTGCACTTGGTTATGCTAAAGTTGACTCTCACTATGCAGACACAACTGTTATTATCACAGATAACTTGGTTGACTATGTACACAACTATGCAATCCCTCAAACTGACGTAGATTATGTTGTTGAGGTTGAAAGCATTGGTGATCCAGAAGGTATCGCTTCTGGTGCGGTAGGTTTCACTAAAAACCCTATCCAAATTAAAATTGCTGAATTAGCTGGTGAATTCCTAGACCAAGCTGGCATCATTAAAGATGGTTTCGTATTCCAATTGGGCGCTGGTGGTGCTCCATTGACTGTGGCGAAATTCATCGCTGAAAAACTTCGCAAACGCGGTGAAGTAGGTGGCTTTCGCTATCGGTGGTGCTACTGGCATCTTGACTGGTATGCTTGAAGAAGGTTTGATTAAAGCAATTTACGATACTCAAACTTTCGATACAACTGCAGCAGCATCTTTAGATAAAAACCCTGCACACATCGAAATGTCCGCTTCCATGTACGCTAACCCATGGACAGACTGCACTACAAACTACCTAGACGTAGTATTCCTTGGTGCTACTGAAATCGACCTTGATTTCAACGTAAACGTAATGACTGACTCAACGGTGTATTGATGGGCGCTTCTGGCGGTCACTCCGATACAGCAGCAGGTGCTAAATGCACAGTTATTACTTGCCCATTGATCCGTGGCCGCTTGCCAATGATCCGTGACAAAGTAGCAACTGTAATTACACCAGGCTCTTCTGTTGACGTACTCGTTACTGAATATGGTATCGCAATCAACCCAGCTCGTACTGATTTGATTGAACGCTTCAAAGATAGCAACTTGCCTATCTTCACAATTGAAGAATTACAACAATTAGCATTCGACTTAGTAGGTAAACCACAAGATATCCCTGTATCTGATAAAGACGAAGACATCATCGCAATCGTAGAATACCGCGATGGTTCTATCATCGACGTGGTTCGTAAACCTCTATAATTGAGTAGGGGTTGAGTCCAGGTAGAGTCCGTTTGGGTTTCGGAGCTGTCTTTTCACCATCCCATGTTACGTTAGATTTATTGTATAAAGATAACCCGCTCCATGAGTTTTTGGATAATGAAGAAGGTCTTTTACAAATGTTTATGCGATTTGTTTTATTATTAATTCAAAGATAGAAATAAAGTCTAATGTAAAAATATGGTACATGATTATAGTTATACTTTTACTATAAGAAGATTGAGAGTTTTTAGGTTTGAGGTAGTTTTTAAATATCGTTTTAATTGCCAATTTAGAGATTAAATCTGAAGCGGATATAATTCATTTACTTTATCGGTGAAATGGAGGCGAATATGAAATAAAATAAATTATTTACCAAATAATATCAGCGTGGTTATATAGGATGATTTAGATTTGCTTCAATTTCCTGAAAAAAATGTATTCGTATCAAGATTATATGCCTTAAACTGATGAAAATTCAAAGTTATCCTTAAATGGAATTTGAATCGTGAAATATCAAAACTTATTTGATAAAAATTGGGGAGCTATTAAAGAAATCTTTTAAATGATTTAAAGATGAGATTATCATATAAATATATATAGCGAAAAATTTCTAAAACATTATTTTAGAGAATAGTAAACAGTTGAAAACCTAAATTAAAATAATATGCGTGACTATGCTAATTTAAATTATTAAGTTTGATGTAACATATAAAGTTATAAATTATTTTTAAGGCATTTCTCAAAAAAATATAGACTTTATATTATTTAAAAAAACAATTATTGGTTAAAATTTAGAACTTAAAAAAATATCCGATAATACTATAGGATAAAGGATGTATTTTATATTACGCTTTAATTAATAGGAGAGAGACTATGAGCCAAGTTTTTAAACAAGATTTAACAGATACTTCAGTCCGACCTGGTGGTATTTTTTCGTTGAGTTATTGATGCCAGAGCAGTGTGATATGCCTGGCCGCGAGCACAATGGTAGAGGTATTTCACAAAGTATTTAGGGACCTGTGGATTGTTTTAGTTATCGTCGTGATTCCGCTGGTTTTGCACCTCAGAATTATAAGGTGCATTACGAGGATACTGATGCAGATATTCCACCGACCTTGATGGTGACAAATTGTGAGAAAATCGATAAGCCTGTATTAGATGATTTTGATCGTAGTCAGGTATGGGATTGTCCAAATGTGGATGAGTTATTAGCAGAGTGCCAATACAGGGTGTTTGCTACGGATATGTTAGCCTCTGGTTTAGCGGCCAAAGAACGTGCAGATATGCTTGTAAAGTATGTAGATGCATTACTAGAATTATATCCCTCTTGTAAAGCCGTTGTATTTGGACCATCTCGTAAGTTCTTAAGTCGAGAATCGATTGAAAATCATCCTGATAAAGAGGTGACTCGTTTCATGTATTATGCTGTAAATGTGCGTTATTTTAGTATTCAAGGTACCAATGATATGATGGTAGATTCTGTGGGTATGAGTACATTATTTTTACCTGATTTACAGTATCACTTTCACGGTGTGAATCCTAATCATGTAGTATTTCATGCTTATAATGTGTTGAATTATATTTTTCGAACATGGTATAATCCAATAGGTGATGGGGAAACCATTGCGGGGTTACAAAATGGAGAGATGAATCAGGATATTCAGTGGAAGGTTCAATACGAGGATTCTTTAATCCAGCCCGTTCGAGAGGTTCTAGATATTAATATGGGTGAATACGCATCTGGAACTCGGTAGTTGTTAATCAATGAAAGGTGTGAGCATTATGAGTGATCAACGTGTTTTTGATATGGAACTTGTGAAAGTTGAAAGTTTGGAGAAAGCTGTTAGGACGCCATTTTATCAAACTGATTCCACAGGTGGTTCAGTATGGGTTATTAAACCTGGTCAAATCTTACCAAAACATTATCATCATCACTCTGATGATATATGGGTTATATTGCAAGGCAAGGGTGTATTTTATCCAACGCCTAATACAGAGGTGCCTTTTACAAAGGGGCAAGTTATAGTATCTAAAAGGGTGAATGTCATGGTGCAAAAAATACTGGAACGGAAGATATTGTCTTTGTGAGTATCGTTGCTCCAGTGCCTGCTGATTATGATCCTGTTAAGACTAATTAATATGAAAGCACTTTATAGTATTTTCTTCTCTTGTGATAGAGATATATTCATACTATAAAGTGCTTTTTGTTTTATACAGTCATTCCTAGCAAATATACCTTTTTCTATTTTAAAGGCTATTATTTTGGTGTTACTATTCCTATTTGTTATTTCTATACTCTATAAAATTCCATTGACAGAGGACGTTTGTTCTTTTAAGATGGTAAAGTATGTAATATTTTAATAAGTAGAAAGGAATTATATGAACTCATCTACACCAGAGCCTCAAAGTGGGGCCATCGATTTTAAGGACTTTACGACGCGGCGTATGCTCCATGTAGTCCTGCCATTATTTATTGTTTCTATTATTGCCTTTTTGGACCGTGTTAACATTGCTTATGCAGGCTTGACTATGAAGGAGAATTTACCATGGTTGACGCCAGAAGTATTTGGTATGGGGGCAGGCATTTTCTTTATTGGTTATGTTTTGTTTGAAGTGCCTGCATCTTTAATTGCAGCTCGTTGTAATGCTATGCATTGGGTGGCGCGTATCATGTTTAGTTGGGGGCTCGTATGTATTCTTATGACGACGATGACCACTGAGTTGGAATTTTATGTTTATCGATTTTTTCCTTGGTCTATGTGAGGCTTCTTTATATCCTGTAATTTATTCATTACTCATTCCAAATTGGTTCTTGCCAAAGGAACGAGCGAAGGCAATCTCCTTGATGTTGACATCTTTATTGTTCTCTAACATCATTGGTGGGCCATTGGCAGGTATTTTATTGGATACAACGTTCTTTGGTCTACATGGTTGGCGTACACTCTTTATCGTTGAAGCTATTCCTGCTGTAATCTTTGCGTTCATTTTCGCATTCTGGATGAAAGAACGTCCTGAACATGCATCTTGGGTAACTGATGTAGAAAAAGGTATATTAAAGCCGAACTTGAAAAAGAAGAGCAACAAAAAGCAAGCCGTAAAGAAATATACTATTTGGCAAGCGTTAAAAGACCCAAAAGTATTGCGTTTAGCGTTAATCTATTTCTTATGGGTTATTGGTTTCTGGGGCTTTAGTTTTTGGATGCCTCAAGTTCTTAAAAGCTTATCTGGATGGCCACCAAGCGTGGTAGCGTGGTCTATTGCTATTCCAATGTCTGCTGCATTACTTGTACAAATATATTGTGGTTATTCTTCTGAAAAGCGCAATGAAAAACGTTGGCACGTTGCTACTACATTGTTCATTGGTACTATTGGTTTCTTAGCAACACCACACAGTCCATCCCCAGAAATTAGCTTATTCTTTTATCTGCTTAACTGCTGTAGGTGTTTACGGTGGTATGGGTGTATGGTGGACCATGCCAACAACCTTCTTATCTGGCGCTGCTGCAGCGGGGGCGATGGGACTCATTAACTCTTCTGGTAATATGGGGGGCTGGGTAGGTCCTTATATGCTTGGTTTCATCAATGGTCACACTGGTAGCTTTACTTATGGTTACTATGTAATGGGGGCCTGTATGTTCCTTGCTGGTCTATTAATTTTGACACTTACCAAAATCTATGGAACATAAAGAGGATTAAGTAAAATATTAAATTTAAAAGCTATATTATAGATAACTAGAATTATAGACAACTTAATAGGAAAATATTTAACGAATGCTTCAATGGATGTGATTTTGGATACTATTCAATTTTAGCAATATTACAATTTACAAAAATAGTATTATTTAAACTTGAGGAGACAAATATTGAAAGAGTGTAGACCTAAGTTTGATGAAATTACATCATTTGATGAATTTAATAAAATATTATTAGTATCGTGATGAACTTTCACAAATATGTAAATCATTAGGATTAGAATATGGGGGAACAAAACAGGAACTCAATGATATTATTGAGCAGTATTTTAAGGGAAATTTGATTAAAAAATCATCAATAAAAAAATAGAAGAAGGCAAGTGGAAAATATTACTTTAGATACACCATTACTTGAATGTAATTTTTCCTTTAATACGAAGTTTAGAGAATATTTCTCAACTTTAACAGGTGTTTCTCCCTTTAAATTTACTGCGGATATGGCAACCGCTTGGAGAAAAGTCAAAAGTGAAAAAAAAATACAAGCTTTACAATTGGAGATTTGCTGAAAGTATATTATGGTGAATCAGATTATGCAAAAGTATGACAATTCGGTTTGTCAATGGAATCAATTTTTAAGGATTTTTGTGCAGATGAATGTAGTTGCAACTATTCAAATAAATTAAAAGTAGCATCTATTATTTGGAAAGAAGTTAGAGATTCAAAAAATGAAAAAATTTATTCAAATAATCTTTTAACTGAATATGCATATAAATTAGAAGTGTATCGCAAGTAGAAAAAATTCGTCATTGCAGAGAGACGTATGGGAAAACGAGTAATTAAATCTATAAAGAATAATGATAAAAGCACCTTATATCCTATGAGAAGAGTCATTTGTGATGACTTTTGTAGGTATAAGGTGCTTTTATTTATTTCTGATTTCTTTATTGATTTTGTTTTTGTTACATCAGGCACTTTCCCAGGATTCATATCGAGGTTTAGATCTGTGGATTTGAATGGGTGTGGGTTTGCCTCTGGTGGTTGTACTTTGAGTTCTGGATGCAACCATTGCAGTTGTTTCAGTTCCCAGTCGTACTTGGCACCGTCGTTTTGTAATTGGCGAATATCTTTTAAAGATTTCATCCAGTTGGTCGCTATGTTTATTAGCCATCCCTTCTAGGATGTAAAGGCGACCAGCTACACTATCAACGGAAGAACCATCGTGGTCTTCATCGACACGCCATTGTAATTCAGAGATTTGTATTTGCTGGAATATGATAACGATAACCAGCACAATGATAACGCCCCACATGGGTGTTTCTTTAGCTTTCAAAAAGGGCCCTGCAATTTAGATGCGAGCCCAGATGGTTTGTTCATTATTGTCGATCCTCGAGTTGTAATCCAGGTAATGGTAATTTGGAATTTACAAAGTCTAACCACAAGCGAGAAGCGTGGGAGAGGTAATGACCTTTTTTCCAAATAACATAAAGTGTATGAATGATTTCTGGTACAAGTGGACGTACAACGACCTTGGAACCAACCTCTGTATTTTCACCTGCCTCAGGGCAGAGACGAGATGGTAACAATGCGATGGCAAGGTCTGCACTAACTGTTTGCAACATGAGATCACGTTGGCTTGTTTCAAATACGATATGAGGTTGAAAAACCCTGTATGTTTACAAGCTTTGATGATTTTCGTCATGCAAATTAAAGTCATCTTTGTGCAATACGAAAGACTCATCAGCTAGCATTTCTAAACGAATTTCTTTTTCTTTCGCAAAGAGGGCTAGATTTTGGAACGATAACAGAAAGAGGATCACTAGTGAGGTAGAAGGACTCAAATTCTTTTTGGATTTGGTTTCGTACAAATGATACCAATATCAATCAAGCCTTCTTGAACACTAATCTCAACTTTTTAGAACCTTGTTCATAAAGTTCTAATTCAATTTGTGGATATACTTTTTTAAACTCCCTAAAAAGCTGAGCGAAGATAGGTGCATCGGTAATTGGTGGAATACCAATTCTAATGGAACCTTGCTCTAAACGAAACTCGTTTTCAAAATCAGTTTTTAGATGTTCAAACATGAATACTACGCGTTTTGCGTGGGTTAAGAAAGATGGTACCCCCATCAGTAAGTTCTACAGATTTAGCATTACGCATGAAGAGAACAACACCAAGTTCGTCTTCTAAAGCTTTAATAGTACGGCTGATAGCGGATTGGGAGATGTGCAAATTCCGCGCAGCTTTACTAAAAAGCTTTTTGATCAGCTACTTCAACGAAGTATTTCAAATGATGAAAATCCATAATTAACCCCTAAAAATAAA
>VOFH01000835.1_pt1 | contig 20000 bp, 26 predicted proteins | sample 5384091 | NCBI WGS metagenome assembly VOFH01 (sample SAMN12384727, study PRJNA508395) | human gut metagenome | isolation source: healthy gut G | host: Homo sapiens
CATTTCATTGGTTTGCGCATGAAGCGCCATTTTCGGTAGATAAGGCCAATACGGCCAATAAATTCGTGTATTTTCTCATGGTTTTCAATAAAATTATATATGATTATTTAATTCTTTTCCCCAGACAGAACATCCCCGGCTATCGAGTCCGGTAAAGAGAATGGTTTCCGTTTCATTCTCCCAATCGTGTCCTGCAAAGATAATCAGATTCTCAATCTTCTCCGAGTTCAATATCTACCATTAATAGATGTTTTTCGGTCAAAAAGGACCATTTTCCATTCATTTGAACTATATTCCATTCGTTATCGGTCATCTGCCCTTTGCAAGTTCCGTCTTTTACCAACTTCACTCGGGTGGACAATTCCATTCCCGTCTTTCAGTTCTCCCTTCTCCCCAAGAATTTGACCGGCCTCCAGCTGACGTTCGTATGCCGGTTCCTGCACTCCGAATCATTTCCCATTCACCGACCAAATCTTCTTCGGTGAATTTACGCGAAGGAGTCCCTGTATATCTTTCGGGAGAAGCGACCGGCCAGCCTTCGGGAGTGAAGAACAACTGGCGGACGTGTAATACCATCAGTTGATTTTGCGGAGAAAGACGTCCCTGATGTGCCATGAAATAGTTTCCCTGTCCGTCGGTGAATACTCCGCAATGAGCAGTGCCCGCCCAACCGGTATGGTTCTCAAAACGATATGGTGCAGTCAGTATCGGGAAGTTGTTGGTCGTATCTTTACAGCCTTGCCAAATAGTCCGTAAACGGACCTTCGGCAGCATCCGAACGGCTGACACGTACATTATAAGTCGTCATCAACGGATCATAGGAAGTGAAAAGATAATATTGTTTCAGCTCCGGATGATAGATTATTTCCGGTGCTTCGAGATTGTCCTTCCGATAGTTGGCACGGCGTGCTACCAGGTGCCCCAAATCGCCTTCGTTGAGAGCTAATCCGGTTTCAGGATTCAGTTCGACGCAATACAGACCACCGAAGAAGGAGCCGTAATGCATCCACCATTTACCGGTATTTTCATCTGCTATGACGCTCGGATCGATAGCATTCATCGCGGTAGAATCATCTGTTTTAACGATACAGCCTTTCTGCGTCCATGGCCCTTCGGGAGAAGTTGATTCGGCAAGTCCTATATAGGATGTTTACGTCCGAATGCGGATACGCAATAGTAGAGGCGGTATTTATCTTTATAAGGGATGATATACGGTGCCCAGATATTGGTCGCCCCCTGCCCTCCTGCATGAGACTGTACCCATTGAACCGCTTCTTCCGGTATTTCAGGAAATGCCCATCCCAGAAATTCCCAATGTACCAAATCTTAGAACGGCGCATCTGGATAAATCCCAACGGCACGCCTTTTCTCTCGCTTCTTTCCGGTTCTCACCGAAAATCGCATCTGTAGAATACATATAATAATAGTCGCCCAGCTTTCGGCAGGACGGGTCGTGCACGTTGTATGTTCCCCATTGGCGGTAATCTTCCATCTTGGCTACTGACAAATAATTATCATCCCAAGGATTAGCAGAAGGAGTCGGGTAAACACGGAAGAAGTGCAACTTACAAAGAAGCTGCCTGCTACTAAAAAGAACTGGCAAAACAAGTTTTTCATAATATCTGTGTATTCGTTCATCAATTATGCTACAAAAATACGCCCCGTTTCCCCATGAAAGGTGGACATACGAACACGATTGGTGGATAATCCGCTAACCTGCTGAAAAAAGCCCTCTTCCCATTTTTGTGATTGAAGAGATTCTTCTAACTTTGCCCTTATTAATACGTACATATATGAAAAAACACCTACTTATATACCTTATAATATATAGTATCTGTTCACTGGCCGGACAGGTTCGGGCACAGGAACGGTTTGCCGACCGCTATAATATTACGTATGTGACCATGAACGAGGGGCTTCCACATAATTTTATCGACGATTTGTACAAAGACAGCCGGGGTTATGTGGATTTCGACTGCCGGAGGCGGGCTTTCCCGTTATGATGGCTATGAGTTTGTAAACTACACTCCCAATAATCACCAATGCAAACTAAAAAGCAACTTTATACGCAATGTCTGTGAAGACGCCTTCCAACGCCTTTGGATCGTCTCCGAAGGGGGAACGGATATTATTGACTTATCTACTTTAAAACCGATTATCCCCCATGACCCGAAAGGGATACTTGCCAAAGATACTGGAACTACCCGCTACCCGTATCATGAAAGATACGCAAAGGCTGTATCTGGCTTCATTGCGACAACGCCCTTCACCGTATCGAATTCAATGACAAAGGGGAAGTGCAAATCCTGTCTACACTCAGCCCTGTCTATCTGAATGGCCGGACATTGCTCTGAAAGACATTGACGAGGATGGGAAAATATGGATGGGAAACAATGGAGAAATACGAAAAGTGGCATTAAGTCCGCAAAAAGACTGACAACCACTCCCATAGCCGACTGCCTAAAGTTCGAAGCCGGGAACTTATATTTCCGATTTCCTCAGCAAAGAGAGAATGAAGTCTGGATCTCCAGTGACCGCGGACTATTCCGCTATAATAAAAACTGGAAAATGTGATAAAACGATATGAGCATGATTCCGGCAACCCTATTCCCTGTCGCAAAATTATCTGACAAATTTGTCTATCACCGATGACAAACAATTAATCGTCGCGACACTACGTGGTATTAATATCTATAACCCGATGACGGATAATTTTGAACGTATAGCCTGTGACCTTCAAATGGCGGCTCCAATCTGCTGAACAGTAACTTTATCAATTGCATACTGACTGAGGAAGATCATATCTGGTTCGGTACCGGAAACCGGAGGTATTAATATGCTAATCCACGACAACTGTCGATACGGAGCTATCTACACAACAAGGAAAATCCGTCGAGTTTATCCTACAATCCGGTTAATGCAATTTATGAAGATGTATACGGCACTTTATGGGTAGGGACTGTGGAAGGCGGCTGAACCAGAAAAGCATGGAAGTGAAATTTCACACATTTCACCCGTGACCATGGTGGACTAAGCCATAATTCCGTCAGCGCGTTAACAGCCGATCCGGACGATCATCTCTGGATAGGAACCTGGGGAGGAGGCATCAACCTTCTCGACCTGAAAGCTCCCCAAGAAGTGCTGAAGGTCATTTCTTCTCAGACAAGTAGCGGATTTCCAATTGACTTTGTCGGTTCGTTGACATACGACCCTATTAATGAAGGTATATGGATTGGTGCCAATCAAGGACGCTTTACTTTTACGAACCGGAAAAACAATCAGTGCTCCTTTGGCAGACAAAGTGGCGGAAAATATTCATGGCTGTATCGGTTCCATTATTGATAAGGAAGGGTAAACTTTGGGTCGGTTGTCTGGAAGGGGTTTATATCATCGATCTGCATTCCCGTTCCTCTAAAGGAGAATTCCAGTACAGGCACCTGAACTACAAACTGGACGATCCGTCCTCCCGCCTGATTGAGAAAATAACCTGTTTTTATCAAGGTAAGGACGGTACTTTATGGCTGGGCAGTAACGGATATGGCATTTATCAACGAAAAATCGATGCTCAAGGAAAAGAACAGTTTATCTCTTATAGCACAGCGCAAGGACTACCGAACAATAGTATTCGGGAATACTGGAAGATAACAACGGTAACTTATGGATCAGTACCAATAATGGACTCTCCTGTTATCACCAGGCAGAGAATCGTTTCATTAACTATACCATACAGGATGGTCTGATTAACACCCAGTTTTACTGGAACGCTTCTTGTCGTTCGACACATGACTTACTTTATTTTGGCAGTGTAGGCGGACTGGTAGCTATCGAAAGTAATCGTCCGACCATTTCTCTTCCTGCCGCCAAAGTACGTTTCACCCGCCTGCGGATAGGTAATGAAGAAATATCGCCGGGCAGCGAATACCTGTCGGAAGATATTGCCATAACGACGGAACTGAAACTGCATGAAAAGAGAAATCTTTTCACTCGAATTTGCAGCGCTCAACTTTGAATCAAACAATACAGCCATATACAGTTATCGTCTGGTCGGTTTTGACGATAAATGGGTACAAGTTCCGGCAACCGCCGTTTTGCCAGTTATACGAATTTACCTCCCGGCGTTCATATACTCTACAGGTCAGATACACTCCTGATGGTGAGAACGAGGGAGAAAACATAACGGAACTGAAGATTACGATTGTACCTTATTTCTATAAGACTGTATGGTTTATTCTATTCATCATCGTATTGTTATCTGTCAGTGTATGGCAATTCTATCAATGGCGCATCCGTAATCTGAAACGGCAGAAAGGAATATCTGCACCGCACGGTAGAAGAACGTACTCATGAACTGGAACAGCAAAAGCATCTGTTAGAAAATCAGACGGAAGAACTTTCACGCCAGAACCAGATGCTGACCCAGCAGAATGAGAAAATCACGAGGCAGAAGGCACAGCTGATTCGTATGTCGCGTAAAGTGCAGGAATTTACGCTTGACAAGATTTCATTCTTTACGAATATTACCCACGAATTCCGCACACCGATTAATTTGATTATCGGGCCTATCGAGCGCGCATTGAAATTGAGCTATAATCCGCAAGTCATTGAGCAATTGAACTTCGTTGGAGCGCAATTCGAAGTATCTGTTGTCTCTCGTCAATCAGTTGATGGATTTCCGGAAAGTAGAGTCCGGCAAACTGGAGATTGTGAAGACTCGGGGAAATTTTCTGAAATTTATCGATTCACTGATCACTCCGTTTGAAGTATTCGCCCAAGAGCGGAACATTGTGCTCAAACGCTATTACCGGATGGAAATGCCGGAGATCTTGTACGATGAGGAAGCAATGCGTAAGGTGGTCACCAATCTGTTGAGTAACGCTATTAAATTTACGCCGAATGGAGGTACTGTTTCCCTGTATATATCTTCCTTTTCATCTGGTGAGGGTGAAAAAAGAATCTTTGTATATATGTGTCTGCGATACCGGACCGGGCATTCCGGAAGAGGATCTGAACCGGATTTTCAACCGTTTCTACCAGTCGCAGAATCAAGTGAAATATCCGGTATACGGACAGGCGGGAACCGGTATAGGTTTTACCTCTGCAAACGAATCGTTCAAATGCACGGTGGGGAAATCAAGGTACGCAACAACCGCCTTTCAGGCTGTTCGTTCCGTCTTCTCCTCCCCTTGCAACGGGAAAAGAAAAGGATGACAAGCTGATAATCATTAATTCTAACGATTCGTTCGATTAATGCTACGCCAACTTCCCAAACTCCTAAAGAGAAAGAGGCTTTGACGATTCTAGTGGTGGAAGACAATGTGGATATGCGGGGATATATCCGTTCCATCCTCCGTGAACAATATAATGTACTGGAAGCGGCGGATGGAGAAGAGGCGTTGCATATTCTAAACAGCAATCCGGTGGATTTTATCATCAGCGACTTAATGATGCCGGTGATGGACGGTGTCGAACTTTCCCGTCGGGTGAAAGATACTTTCGCCATTTCACACATTCCTTTCCTGATGCTAACTGCCAAGACTTCACAAGAAGCCCGACTGGAAAGCTATCGTATGGGAGTAGATGAATATCTATTGAAACCTTTTGATGAAACATTGCTATTGACACGTATTCAGAATATTCTGGAGAACCGGAAACGATATCAACGTAAATTTACGCTTGATATGGACGTGGACGTACTTAATATGGAAGAAGAATCCGGTGATAAGAAGTTCCTCAATCAAGTAATGGAAGTTATCAAAAGAACTACAAGAACTCCTATTTTGAAGTCAGCGATTTTTGTGAAGCCGTCGGAGTAAGCAAAAGCCTGCTGAACAAGAAACTGCAAAGCCTCATCGGACAATCTGCCGGACAGTTTATCCGAAATTACCGATTGAATATAGCACGCGAATTGATTCTGAAGAATCGGGAAACGAAAAATATGAATATAGCGGAAGTTGCCTATGAAGTAGGATTCAATGATCCCAAATATTTTACAAGATGCTTCACGAAACATTTCAATGTGACACCCAGCGCACTGCTGAATAACGAAGAATAACTGATATAAGGGTTGCTATTATGAAACAATGACAGCAGCCCTTCGTCTTAAAATGAGCTCATTTTAAGAGACATCCGTCCAAGATTATACCCAAAGTGTAAAAAACACTTATATAGTCGTTTATCCACCTCGAAAATTCATTTGTCCACCTTTAATATACTCATCGGTTTGTATCTTTTGCGACACTACAACGAGTAGAATTATTGTTGAACCATTAATATCAATATCTATGAAGACAAGGAAATGGCCGTTACTACTTATGGCAATTCTTACCGTTCTCAGCATGAGTTCTTGTCAGGATTGGGAGAAGCCGATCCACCGGCAGGAAATCAAAAACTTCCGGCAAAGCCGGATACCTCCTAAATTAATAGCTGAATTTACATTTGACGAAGATTTCAACTCTACTGCCACCGAAGGCGAAACACCTGTATCGGGGAAGGTTTTGCATACAGTGCAGATCAAGAGATTCGGAAATCGTACAAGATGATGAAAGAGAAAGTGGAGTTATGCACGCCAACGGCGGATACCTCCGCATTCCCAACCCTCTTATCGGTGCAGATATCCAGACAGGAGTCTCATTTAGTTTCTTCGTAAAATCTACTAAAACAGACCATACAGGCGCACTGATCTCATTCAGTGACGGAACGAACAAACTGTATTTCACTACAAATGCTTTTTTTTGAGCTATACCGGCACAGGAGGCTATCTGGACGTAAATGATCCGGAAGTCAGTGTAACGAACGCAATGCCTTACGGGACATGGCATTATGTTGCCTTGACTTTCACAGAGAAAGGATACGCCATTTATATCGATGGCACCAAGAAATACGATACCAACAACCATGCCAGCATCAGTTCCGGAAAGACAAGGGCTGTGAGCGTAGGTGACTTCGATTATTCAATATGATCGATTTATTGTCATCTGCGACCTATATATATTTAGGCTATGGTTCGGATACGGAAACAACCGAAGCCTATTATGATGATCTGAAGATCTGGACAAATACTTTCTCGGACAGCGATGCTCAGGGACCGAATATCGGTAGCGGAATACATGTGCCCGATCCCTGTTTATAAAGCTACTTTCGAAACGACTACCGGACTACAGATCATTGGCGGTGGCAGCTTTGTTACAGATGATAATAGCGCCTTCGGAACCGTATTCAAGAATATCCCCGGAGGAATGCGTCAAATTACTTGTTGCTTCCGGAAGATGTAATGTCACATTCTGCCGAAACGAAAGAAATGTCTATCGGTATGTGGGTGAATGCGAAGGATGCCGGAATCTCATCCACTTATATGTGGTCACCATTATTCAGTGCTCACGGGCAGGCACCGGGCATAGCAGGTACTGCCAATACAGACAACTGGCCTATGTTTGCATTGTATGTAAGAGGAACATTACAACTGAATAATGCCGGATGGTGCAACTTTGATGATGCACAGAATGTAAATGGTACCAATGCTCTATATCATGACGCCACTGACTGGTTAGCCGATCACGGGTGGCATTACTATACAGTAACTCTCACCGCTACTTCCGCCAAAGTATATATGGATGGCGAACTGAAGAACGAATGGCAGGTGGCAGGTACCGGAGATAATAATACAATTGAAGGTGCATTCATTTATGGTGCCAACTACAAATACATCACTTTAGGCGGAAATCAGGCGTTCGACTGGGGCGATCCCGATCCGGGATTCATGTTTGACGACTTCGCAGTCTATAACAAAGAATTGTCTCCGGAACAGATCAAACAGATTATGGAAGACAAGACATTGGCTCTGCCTACTCCTGTCTACATCAATACCTTTGAAGAAGGAGCCGGAGATGCAAAAAAAATCGTAGGTTCGGGCAAAATAGTTTCAGTGGAAGACAAAGGGTTCGGACAAATATTCCAGAATGTAGCCGGTTCTAAAGGCACTAATTATCTGATGTTGCCTCAAGATGCTCTTTTCCCACTCCGTAGAATCTCAGGAAGTGAGTATCAGTGTATGGGTGAATGCCAAGAATGCAGGAGCATCAGACGATTATCGCTATTCTCCCCTATTCACGGCATACGAAACGAGCCGTCGGCAGGATCAGAGAATATATGGCCATTGTTTGTCCTGCAATCCCGCGGACTTGCCCAAATAAACTGTAACGGATGGACAGACTTCACCGCCGCACAAAATGAGAAAGGTGTCAACACCGTTTATTGCTCGGAATATGCAGCAGATGGAATCGTTTGTGAGGAAGACTGGCTGAAGGATCATGAATGGCATCTTTACACAGCCGTTCTCACGTCTACCACCTGTAAAATCTACATTGACGGAGAAGTCGCCAACTCATGGACAGTATCGGGCAGCGGTGACGGCAATACCATCTCCGGAATATTCACCAACGGTGCAGACTTGAAATACATCTCATTGGGCGGAAACCAGGCATGGACATGGGCTGACCCTGATCCCGGATTTATGTTCGACGACATCGCTATCTACAACAAAGCACTGACAATCGATGAGATACAGGCTATTATGAAAAGAAAAAGAATTAAACCTTAAAGTTTAGTATACATGAAGAATTTTATACTGATACTCTGCCTCGCCACATTCAGCCAATGGGTGTATGCGCAGAACAAGCAGATCACCGGACGGGTAGTTGATACCAAAGGTGAAGCCGCCATTGGTGCAAGCATACTTGAAAAAGGAACTACAAACGGAACCATTACCGACTTTGACGGTAACTTCAAACTGACGGTCGGACCGAAAGCCGTGTTACAAATCAGTTATATCGGTTATAAGACACAGGAAATTCCTGTAGCCAACAAGACGAAACTGAATATCACTATGGAGGAAGACACGGAAGTGCTGGATGAAGTCGTAGTGGTCGGATACGGTGCGCAGAAGAAAGAAAGTGTGGTAGGTGCCATCTCGCAGGTTTCTTCCAAAGAACTGTTGAAATCTCCAGCAGCCAATATTTCACAAGCGATTGCCGGTAAGATTTCGGGTGTAATCACTTCTCAGACTTCCGGTGCGCCGGGGTCTGATGATATGAAGATTTATATCCGTGGCCGTGCTTCTTTCGCAGGAGACAACCAACCATTGATTCTGGTAGACGGCGTAGAACGTGAGTTCTCACAGATTGCTCGGATGATATCGAATCGATCTCTACGTTGAAAGATGCTTCCGCTACTGCCGTATATGGTGTACGTGGTGCAAACGGTGTGATGCTGATTACAACGAAGCGTGGTAAAGAACAGAAACCGACCGTCAGCCTGACCGCCAACTGGCAAATACAGTCCCCTACCCGCCAGGATACTTATCTGGATTCTTACAATTCGGTTGTATTGCTGGAAGAAGCGCTGGCTAACGACGGACTGCCTTCTCAATATTCGGCATCCGACATCGAAATGTATAAAGAGCCTCAGCAGGACAACTCAGCGGAATCGATGCCCTCCTCTACCCGAATGTAGACTGGTATGACACCGTTTTGCGAAACAGTGCACCGGCACAACGCTACAATGTCAATATACAGGGCGGTACCAAACGTATGCGTTACTTTACTTCTGCCGAATATTATAACCAACAGGGATTGTTCAAGGAATTCAGCCAGGACGAATACGGAAACAAGTCGAACTCCAGCTTCAAGCGTTTCGCTTTCCGTGCCAATCTCGACTTCCTGATGACCAAAGACCTGACTCTTTCCGTCAACTTCGGGACACGTTTCGAAGAACGCAGAGGACCGAACTCGAATGAATCGAGAGACGGAACTTACAGTCAGGCATTTTTATGAAATGAATCATACACCGGGATGGTTGTTTCCGGTATCCTATACCGTAGGTGAAGGTGAAGACCAGAAGACATTGTACAGCGGCAGCTCACAATACCAGAATAATATCGTGGCACGTTTTGCCAAAGCCGGTTTCTACCGCTCCACCAATACGATCAATGAAACAAATTTCATTGTGGATTATAAGATGGACTGGCTCACCAAAGGGCTGGCAGCAAAAGGAATGGTATCTTTCGACTACGACGCTTACTATATGCGTGCTTTCAATGCCGACTTTGCCACTTATGAGCTGAATGACCGTACTAATTATAATTCAATAGACGCTTATACCCAGTTCAATACGGATACGGAACTTGCTTATCTGGGCAATAACCAGACTACTACTTATAAACTTTATATGGAATTCCAGCTGAACTGGGCACGACAAATTCGGGAAACATGATATCACCGCTATGGCACTGTACAACCAGAATGATTACCGTTATCAGGCAGACCTTGCCGAACGTTACCAAGGACTGGTAGGACGTGCCACATACGGCTACGATGACCGTTACCTGGCAGAAGTCAACTTCGGCTATAACGGTTCGGAAAACTTCATGCGAAGCAGACGCTTCGGTTTCTTCCTTCTTTCTCCGTAGGATGGAGAATCAGCAACAAGCTTTCATGAAAGGAACGGAAGACTGGCTGAACAATCTGAAAATCCGTGCATCCTATGGTGAAGTAGGAAACGATGTATACAAAGTGAATGGCGTAAAACAACGTTTCCTGTATCAGGCAGTGTGGACACAGATAGCCAACGACTATCACTTCGGAACAACCGGATATACCGGTATCTATGAAAGCCAGTACCCTAACTATGCAGTGACTTGGGAGCGTGCTCACAAATACAACCTGGGACTGGAATTTGGTTTATGGAACGGACTGTTGAACGGTAATATCGACGTATTCTACGAAAAGAGAAACGATATCCTGACTCCTTACCTCACCCGTCCGCAATGGGTTGGCGTCAATATGGCTGCCGGCAATCTGGGAGAGACCAACAACAAGGGCTTCGAAATCGAACTGAAACATGCGAACCATATCGGAAAGGACTTTACCTATAATGCAAGTCTGACTTTCTCACACGCCCGCAATGAAATCCGGAACATGTACGAACCCGCCACAAAGACAGCTTATCGCAAACAGGAAGGCCATCCGATCAACCAATACTTCGGTCTGGTGTGCGATGGTTTTGTAACCCAAGCCGACTTGAACAATCCCGATTTTCCGGTTTCTACTTTCGGCAATGTACAGGTAGGCGACCTGAAATACCGTGATATGAACGGAGACGGATTTATCGATAGCCGTGATGAAACATTTATCGGCTATAGCGATGTTCCGAGAACACTTACGCCTTGTCTCTGGGATGCGAATACAAAGGCATCGGATTCAGCATCATGTTTCAGGGAGTAGATCATGTTTCCAGATATTATGATGCGGAAGAAATGTACGCTTTCGTGAATGGCGGTAAGGTAAAAAGAACATCATCTGAACCGCTGGAATCCCAACCAGTCGGAAGCATACAACCTTACCCATGCCAGTTATCCGCTGCTCCATTATGACAGCTACGGCGACCATAACCAGCGTAAAAACTCGTTCTTCCTGAAAAACGGTAACTTCCTTCGTCTGAAGAATATCGAACTAAGCTACTCGCTTCCGGCCCGATGGATCAGAAAAGTAGCCATGAACGAATGCCGCGTCTATGTAAATGCAAACAATCTCATCACGTGGGATAAACTGGATGGTCTTTGCGATCCGGAAAGTGAAGGTTCCAACCGTTACCCGATTATGAAGACAGTGAACTTTGGTGTAAACATTAAATTCTAACAGATATAAGACATGAAAAAAAAGACAATCATATATACCGCCTTTTGGTTGGCAACCGCCGGAATCGCCCTGACTTCCTGTGAAGATATATTCGGTGGTTTTCTGGACAAACAGCCCAGCAACGAACTGACAGAAGAAGAAGTATTCAGCCAATGGACTACCACCCGCGAGTTCCATTTCGATACTACAACTTCCTGCGCCACGGTGCCTGCCGCATCAACAACTCATGGATGGATGCAGCTACCGACTTAGCCGAAACCAGCTACGCCAGCGGCGGCACGCGTACAAGTTTCAACATCGGTAACTATTATGCCAGCGGTGCCGCCACTGAACTCACCGGCACATGGGAACACTATTACCGGGGTATCCGCAAATGCAATATGCTATTAAAGAACATCGACGACGTGCCCAAAGCTACGGATGACTCGGAAGAAGCACACGCTACCTATGTGAAACAATACAAGGCGGAAGCTCATTTCCTCCGTGCTTATTTCTACTGAAATGTTTCTCCGCTACGGTCCCGTCCCCCTGGTTACAGATGTACTCGATCCGGACGGAGACTTGCTCAGCAACTATACCACCCGCCCTTCCTTGAAAGAATATGTAGTTGACTTCATTCTGAAAGAACTGAAAGATTGCGAAGAAGGATTGATGGATAAAGCTACTTCTGCCGAATCGGGCAACCCCGGACGTATCAGCCAGCCAATGGCGTGCACTGTATTCACGTGTCATGCTCTACATGGCAACGACCGTTTCAGAAGTGAATCGGGTATCAGCTGGCAGCAAGCCGCCGATGCGGCGCAAAGCTTCATGACGGATTACGGAACACTCTACGGACTCTACACGACTGATACCGATCCGAAGACATGCTATACCAACGCCATCCTAAAGAACGCACATGACGAAAAATAATGAAACGATCTTCTGGCGTAATGATGTAGCTGTAGGATGGGGAGCGATCTATAACGATACGCCGGTAGGCGAAGGCGGCAACGGAGGTTTGTGCCCGTCACAGAATTTAGTGGATATGTACGATATGGCAAACGGACAGTCTCCTTTCAGCAGTTATGATGAAACCGGCGCCCCTGTTTATAATGGAACAGCCACTCCAGCCATCAACAATGCCAGCGGATACAAGAGCAATGATCCTTACAGCAACCGTGACCCGCGTCTGGCGGCTACCGTACTCTACAACGGTGTGAATTGGGGTAATGGTATAATTAATGTACTTCAAAGGACAACGGGATAACCCGCAAGGAAATGCAAATGCAACGCCGACCGGATACTATACCCGCAAGTATATTCCGGAAGTGATCCTGAACAATAACCATACCGGCAGCAACTACCGTAACTGGATTATCATCCGCTATGCGGAAATCTTATTGAACTATGCAGAAGCCTTGAATGAAGCCGGCGGGTCACGTGCCGACGTACTGAATGCCATCCAGCCTCTCCGCGACCGTGTAGGGATGACTGCCAAACTCACAAACCGCAGCGATCTTCAGACCATTGCCGACCGCCGTAACTTCATCCGCAAAGGAACGTACCGTCGAACTCGCTTTTGAAGATCATCGCGCATGGGACGTACGTCGCTGGAATGTAGCGGAAAAAGCATTGGCACGTCCTATCTACGGAATGGAGGTTACCAAGGAAAACGGAAAGTTTGTCTATACACGTAAAGTTGCCCAGAACCGGGTATTTACGGAGAAAATGTATCTCTACCCGATACCGGAAGGAGAAGTATGGAAAACGAATATCGAAAACAACCCGGGTTGGAACAATTAACTGAATGAATATGCAACCGATGAAATTAAATAACATACAGACAGGATTCAAAAGAATCCTGCTCACCGTAGCCACAGCTTTCATGCTGGGCAACGGATGGGCACAAGATGCTAAAGTCCTGAAAGGACGAATCGTAAATGCAGAGGGTGAACCTATCGCAGGTGCGGTGGTCAACGTAGCGGAAGCAAGCCGCATCGCACTCTCGGACAAGGACGGTTTCTTCACTTTGAAGAATGTAAAACCTGCCGACGAGCTTTATGTAAGCAGCGTAGGTTATCTGCCGGCAACAGCCATTGCCGACTTTGATGAGAACTTCAAAATTGTCATGGATGCCGACCTGGATGAATATGCTCATACAACTCCGCTTCCTTTCAACCGCAAACCCAAGAAGTTTGTGACAGAGTCCACCTCCATCGTCACCGGAGAAGAACTGGAAAAACATCCGGTAACCGTTTTGCAGAATGCGTTTACCTCCACTGTCACCGGTGTAGAGACGTATGAGGCGCAATCCGAACCGGGATGGAGTGAAACGGCTATGTATATCCGTGGCATCCGTACCATGAATGCCAGCGCACGCAGTCCGCTGATCATCGTTGACAATGTGGAACGTGACCTCTCATTCCTCGATGCCTACCCTATTGAATCGATTACGATATTGAAGGATGCCGCCGCCACCGCTATCTATGGAATGCGTGGAGCCAACGGTGCAGTACTCGTAACGACCAAACGCGGAGAAACCGGTAAGACTAAAATCAACTTCACACAAGAAGTCGGCTTCCAGACTATTGCCGGAATTCCCGAAAGCCAGAATTCTTATAACTATGCGCTGAGCCGTAATCAGGCACGATACCTGGACGGATTAAGTCCCGAATATTCCGATGAAGACCTGGAATACTACCGTCGTGTCTGCAACGGTGAGCAGTTGGAAGGAATGGCCAAATACAAATACTTCAATACGAACTGGCACGACACCATGCTGCGGGATGCAGCTCCGCAATACCGTACCAACCTGTCTGTCAGCGGTGGTAATGCACGTGCACGCTACTATGTCTCCTTCTCTTATCTCCGCCAGGAAGGTTTGTTCGACACCAAATGGACGGAATGGAACGAAGGCTACAGCACACAGGAAGTATTGAACCGCTACAACCTGCGTTCGAACATCGACATCGATGTAAACAAGTTTCTGAATGTATCGATGGACTTGGGCGGACGTATCGACAATATCTCCCAACCGGGCATTGACGTATGGAACCTCTTTACCTGGGGAGCCGGCGAAAATCTTCCGGTGTATCCCGTATTCTGCCCAAACGGTGAATTCTTTATGCCAACCAGCAGCGACAGTAAAAACGGTGCCGCACAAATCGCCGGACGTGGTGTGGAACAGAACCGCCGCCGTAACCTCCATACAACCGTAACGGCTACCGGAAACCTGGATGCCCTCGTTCCCGGACTGAAAGCCAAGATGACGTTCAGTTTCGACTCTTACGAAACATTCCAGAAGGTGCAGCAAGCCGATGTCAATGTCTACTACTATAACTATATGGCTGATGTCAACGACCCGTCGGAATATACATACCAACGCATGAGAACGTACAAAGCATTGCCCAATGCCACCACTTCTCCACGTGACTATTACTATAATCTCAATATGAACGGCGGACTGGCATACGAACATACATTCGGCAAACATGCCGTCAATGCCCAGGCTTTTATCCGTACTTATCAGAATGTAGTACGCGGACAGGAATCATCCAACCGCTACCTCTCTTATAATGCACAGGCTACCTATGTATATAACAACCGGTATATCCTTTCCGGTAATATCTCCCGCATGGGCAGTGATAATTATGCCGACGGCGAACGCTTCGGAACATTCCCCGGCGGTTCCGTGGGATGGGTACTTTCCGAAGAATCATGGCTGAAGAACTCGTTCGTGAATCTCCTGAAACTCCGTGCTTCTTACGGACGGGCGGGACAAGCTGTGACAGGCGTCAGCCGCTACCCGTACCAAGGTACATTCACCGGGAAGGAGGCGGATATAATTTCGGTACTTCCCAATCTTACACGGAAGGTGTATATGAATCGACAGCCGGCAACAAGAATATCAAATGGGAAATCTCGGATATGGCAAACTTCGGCGTTGACTTCGACTTGTGGAACAAGAAAATCTACGGTTCTGTGGACTTCTTCAAGGAATGGCGTTCCAATATTCTGGTATCCCGTTCCACCGTGCCCGGCTTATTCGGTGTAAACGCTCCGCAAGACTCTTACGGCAAGGCCGAAACGAAAGGTTTTGAGATCACTTTAGGACATAGCAACCGGATCGGTGATTTCGAATACTATATCGACGGTATGCTGACCTTCAACACCAACAAGATCACCGAAATGGATGAACTGACTCCCGATTACGCTTATCAGGCAAGAACCGGCAACCGGATCGACCAAAGCCAGCTCCTGATCTGGAAACAATGGGCCAGTAATCCCGACCTGATTCCGGAGTCGTATGAAGATGCCGTTGCCAATCCTCAGAAATATCCGTGGAACGCTGCCGGTAAATACAAGCTCGGCAATGCCGTATTCCAAGATACGAACGGCGACCGTAAAATAGACAGCTACGACAAAGTACCAACCGGATACACGAATATTCCGGAATTAATCCCGACCATCCGTTTAGGTTTCAGTTGGAAAGGTTTCGACGCACGTGCCGTGCTGACGGCTTATCTGAACCGCACCGTTCCCTGTCGCGAGAATATGGACTATGGTTTCGGCTGGGGAGGTACTTCCACTCATGAAATCACCAACACATGGGGATATTATACCGATGATCCGACAGACCCGCGCAATATCAACGCCAAATATCCGCGTTTGTCTACTTCCTTCAGTGACCTCGACCGGAACTATCCTTACGATGAGTCTACCATTTGGGTAGTCAATGGAGATTTCCTTTCATTGCGCAATGTGGAAGTCGGCTACTCGCTTCCTGCACGATTGATTTCTAAAGTCAATATGACGAAATGCCGTCTTTACTTCAGCGGCTACAACCTGTGCAACTGGAGCCATCTGCCTAAAGGCTTTGATCCGGAAAACCCGACCAACTATATCTGGGCATATCCCAAGACACGTTCATTTACGTTCGGTGTGAATATCGGATTCTAATCATTCAATAAAACAGCAAAGAATTATGAAAAGAATATCAACTTATATAGTTACTCTGGTCCTCGCACTCGCAGGCAGTTCGTGCAGCGACTACCTCGACAAAGAGTACGATGCCTCCTTATCTGAAAAGAAAGTGTTCAATAACCAGAACCTGACACGCGAGTTCCTCGCCAACATCTACACGAATCTGCCGGACGGACTGGCGCCACTGTCGGACGACCAGTTCACAGGTGCTTCACGTGACTGTATGACGGATAATGCAGTGACCTGCTGGGGACTTCATTATTATACAAAGATCGGCAGCGACGGATACACCGCCGGCGACCATCCCCTGCTGGGCTTCTGGAACACCGACTTATACGGGATTCGGAAATGTAATATGTTTCTGAAGAACGCCAAGGCATCCGTAGTAGGAAATACGGAGAAAGACGGCGATGACAACCGCCTTTACGACCGTTACTGTGCAGAAGCCAGACTGCTTCGCGCTATCTTCCATTTCGACTTAATCTGCTGGTTCGGCGCTGCCCCTGTCATTGCGGAAGATGAATCCGGCGAACCGATCATCTTCGACTTGTCCGATCCTTCGGCAATGAACATGTTCCGTACTCCCGCTGCCGAAGCACTTGAATGGGTAGCCGACCAATGCGACCAGATCAAAAACCAGCTCCCTTTCCGCTACAGCGATGAAGCATCCAACTGGGGACGTGTCAACGGAGCCGCCGCTTATGCTTTAAAGGCAAGAGCCCTGCTCTACCGTGCTTCCAAACTGAACAATCGGACGGCAACACCGCATACTGGGCGAATGCAGCGCAGGCAGCAGCCGACTTCATCACTCAGAATAACAAGCAAAGTTCCCTTACCGACTGTACAATACGGGAAATCCGGAGAATGACTATTACGAATGTTTCACGACCAATCCGGTATACAACAATGAAATTATCCTTGCACGCTCCGTATGGAATACCAATCAGGTAGAAAAAGTATTCCTGCCGGTAGGCTTTACCGGTTCCTTCTCCGAAACGGACGTACCAACCCGACACAGAATCTGGTGGACGCTTACGAAATGAGCAACGGCAAACGGATCGATGAGAACGGCAGTACCTACGATGCCGCCAATCCGTATAAAGACCGTGACCCGCGTCTGGCACAAACCATCTTCTATCAAGGCATGATGTGGGGACGTGCCGACAAAGAAAGAAAGACGCGCCATCGACGTACGCTACAACTCGGATGCGGACAAAGGAGTGGATTACACCTCAGCCATGGGGCACCTACACCGGATACTATCTGAAAAAGTTCGTGAATAACATATCCTGCAAAGAACCGGCCACCTATCCTCACGCATGGATGATTTTCCGTTATGGCGAAATTCTGCTGAATGCCGCCGAAGCCTATAATGAAAGCGGAAGGTCCTGCCAAGGCATACAGTTACATCAATGAGGTACGCGCCCGTGCCGGTATGCCGGCCTACGCAGATATGTCGCAAAGTGAACTCCGCGAACGTATCCGCAACGAGAGACGCATCGAACTGGCTTTTCGAAGATCATCGTTTCTTCGATGTACGCCGCTGAAACTATATGACAATGTAACCTCTACGGGAGAAACCGGAAAGCCCCGTTACAACCAGTTGCTGAATCTTTATGGAGTGAAAGTGACCGGCAGCGCAGATACTCCCTCCTATACCTTCGGACTGGCAGAAACGGTCAATTCACGCACGTTTGTCAATCCCAAGAGTTACTACTTCCCGATACCTGCCAACGAAGTGAAACGGGCACCCAATCTGGGACAGAATCCGGGATGGGACACCGGAAGCGCTTCTAACGAATAAACATCAAAATGATCTAAAAAAAAAAGACTGAGATATGAAATACTTAAAGACCATCTATCTTCTACTCTGTTGCACGCTCGCTCTGGCAGCGTGCAGCGACGACGATGAAAACTCCGCATCAGGAGCTTTAAGCATCACAACGCCGGCATATACGAATGTGGGGTATAACAAAGCAACCTTATCCGCCAATATCAGCGGAACGGAAGGAGTGAATATCGTCAAACGGGGATTCTGCTACGCCACGGCATCCCATCGGACATTTATGACACGACCTCCGAAGTCAGAGGATCGGAAATCAGTACGACCCTGACCGGCCTGACTCCACAAACAAGGTACTACGTAAGAGCTTTTGTCACCCCTTTACAACGAAGAGCCCAGATACTCGGAGGAAACTTCTTTCACGACTCCTGCCGAGACACTAAGCGATGAACTGGCAGCGTACGAAGCGCCTACATATGTGAGACGACTACACAAGTTTCTCTGCCTGGAGCAATCGTTATGACTGGAATCTTGCCAACGTACACGACCCTACGGTAATGAAAGCCGATGACGGATATTATTATATGTATCAGACAGACGCTTCTTACGGAAACGCGCACAGCGGAAACGGACACTTCCACGCACGGCGTTCAAAGACCTCGTCAACTGGGAGTACCTGGGAGCAACCATGAGTGAAACGCCCCCGACATGGATCAAAGAAAAGCTGAATGCCTACCGTCAGGAGATGGGACTGGAACCGATCGACAATCCGTCTTACGGATACTGGGCACCCGTTGCACGCAAGGTATCGAGCGGAAAATACCGTATGTATTATTCCATCGTAATCACGAACTACATCCAAACCGGAAAACCGGAGATTGAAAACAACGGCAACTTTGACGGTTCATGGACCGAACGCGCGTTTATCGGACTGATGGAAACTTCCGATCCGGCAAGTAATATATGGGAAGACAAAGGATTCGTTGTCTGCTCTGCCAGCGATAAAGGAAAGACGGATTATGGGCGCAGCAGCATCAATGACTGGGAAGGGTATTTTAAAATCAATGCGATAGACCCTACTTATATAATAACGGAAAATGGCGAACACTGGCTGATCTATGGTTCATGGCACAGCGGTATCGCTGCCCTACAGGTAAATCCGGAAGACGGCAAACCGCTGAATGCTTTAGGAAATCCCTGGGACATCACAGGGGAAAACAATTCGGGTTATGGAAAGATAATCGCCACACGTGGCACCAGCCGCTGGCAGGCATCCGAAGGTCCGGAAGTGATCTATCGTGATGGTTATTACTACCTGTTCCTGGCTTACGGTTCACTGTCGGTAGAATACAACACACGTGTCTGCCGTTCAGAAATATCGACGGTCCTTATGTAGACATACACGGCAATTCCGCTATGGGAAGCGCGCAACTATATCCGATACTGACTGCTCCTTACCGGTTCGACAACAGCTACGGCTGGGTCAGGAATTTCCCATTGCGGCATCTTCGATGACGGAGCCGGCAACTGGTTCTATACTTCACAAGGACGTTTCCCCGTGA
>VOFH01000869.1_pt1 | contig 20000 bp, 33 predicted proteins | sample 5384091 | NCBI WGS metagenome assembly VOFH01 (sample SAMN12384727, study PRJNA508395) | human gut metagenome | isolation source: healthy gut G | host: Homo sapiens
TTATCCATCGCATTCAGATAAGCTCTGCCGTCATAGGTCGTAACCGGCACATCCTCGGAGAGTGAGAAATACTTGCGCGAAAGCTGCGTGATCTTCTCATCGATCTCCACACCTTCCACGTTCATATCCCCGAGATACTTCCGGCACTGTGTCGCATACGTTCCCGTTCCCATTCCAAGGATCAGCACATCCATATCCGATGGATTCTTATCCGCCAGCATGAGCGGTGCCGCCATCGCGTAATCATAATACATGCCTATCAGCCTGTCCTGCTTCATATAGACCGACTGTACACCAAAAAGCACGTTGGTCGACAGTCTTACCGACGTGTCATCTTCCGATACCTGCAGATAATTGTAGACCGATTCACCCTCATAGGTGAGATTCTTCTCCCAGAATGCAAACGAATCCGAGTAACCAAGACCGCAGCACAGTGCAAAGATTACCACCGATACGATCACTTTCTTTTTTGCCTGCGCGGACATTGACAAAATACACGATTGCCAGAACCAGTAGAATTCCCGAGAAGATCAGAAACGTGATAGACGTTCCGACTGCCGGAATCGTCACGAAGGTCGGCACAAACGTACCGACGATACTTCCGATCGTGTTGAATGCCCCGAGTGTACCGACTGTCTTACCGTTATCATCCAGACTGTCCACCGCATATTTTACAAGCGACGGTGTCACGGTTCCCAGTAAGAAAAGAGGAAATACAAAGATGACCATACATGCTGCAAACGCTGCAATGATCAAAAAATGATTGCTCACCGTAAAAATCAAAAGTGCCGAGATTCCGAGCACGATATATTTGCCCACCACCGGAATCAGAGCGATCCAGATCGCAGCGATCAGGATTCTCGTGTACAGGCGGTCCGGATTCGGCGACTTGTCCGCACTTCTTCCTCCGTAAATATTGCCGAGCGCCATCGCGATCATGATGGTTCCGATAATGATCGTCCAGACGATCTGCGACGAACTGAAATACGGTGCCTCCGACACCGAGACAAAGTAATGCCATAATGCCCAACAGTGCTCCGTTTAAGGAACCGGTCTTTACTTCTTGACCACCAGCTGGAACTTCTGTTTTCCTGTCAGGTTCTCGTCCATCAGCACACGGATTGTCACTGCCAGGGACTGGGTTCCCACATTTCCCGCCATATCCAGCACCAATGACTGGAAGCATATCACGATGGGAAGCACTGCTACCACGTTTTCAAAAAGTCCCACCACAGAGGATACCGCCATGCCTAAGAACAGCAGGATGATCAGCCAGGGCAGTCGCTTTTTCATGCTCTGCAGTGTGGTCTCCTTCAGATCCTCCTCTGCGGTCAGTCCGGCGAGCTTTGCATAGTCCTCACCCATCTCATTGTCTACCATTTCGATCAGGTCTTCGGATGTGATGACACCGAGGATTTTCTTATCTTCTGACAATACGGGAATCGAGTCCTCCGCATAATCCAGGATCCTGTCCATACAATCATCGATCTTCTCATGATCGGTCACATAAGGATAAGATTTCAACACCAGATCTTCCAGATGCTGCATTTTCCCTTGCCCGGATCAGATCCTTCAGATCGATGGCTCCGGCGAAAACACCCTTTTCATCTACCACATAGATGGTCATGATATTGTCGTTCTCTCCGGCCTGCTTTACCAACTCGCTCATAGCCTGCCTGATAGTCAGGTTCTCCGGGATACAGATGTAGTTCGTCGTCATGCAGCTGCCGATCTCTTCTTCATCATAGGACAGCAGCATCTTCACATCTTTTTTGCATCCTCGTCCAGCAGATCCGGACGATCTGTTCTTTCTCTTCCGGATCCAGATCTTCCAACAAATCGACGGCGTCATCGGAATCCATCTCGAGATCACTCTCGCAGCACTCTCCACAGACAGTTCCCGGATATACTTACGGGGTTCCTCAATGTATTTGAAGATCTCTGCGACCTTCTGCGCTCCCAGCAGATGATACAATCGCTTCCGTTCTTCCTCTGTCATCCCCGCCATCATATCGGCAATATCGTTTTTATGATAATTCAATAAAAAATCCAGAATCTCCTCATCCGTTTTCTCGCTGCGAAATAATTCTGCCAGTTCGGAATATTTCTTGTTCATAGTCTAAGTCTCCTTTCTCGTTCTCATCTTTTAAATGCAACGTAAAGGGCAAAACAAAAGAAGCATCACACGATGCTTCCTCTGCATAAATCTCTATGCACAACAAATCAAAATACGGCCGTCACTTTCCACAGACAGCTGTACCCTGCTCGCAGGAAAAAGCACCGTGTTTTCTACTTCGCCCATAACCATCGCAACTGTCCATGAAATTCACCTCCAACTTGTTTTTTTCGTGGTTATAGTAGCACTGTACCATTTGTTTTGCAAGCTGTTTTTTCTTATTTTTCAATTGCATTTTTATTGTATCATCATCTCTTTTTTGTAAATAAGCACTTCCGGATCATCGCCTTTCTATCCATTCCTGTGCCATGCTACTGATCACGGATGCGAAATCATCCTCCGTCCAGTATGCAAACATAGACTTACTATATTCGACAAATTCCTCCAGAGACACTGTCTTGTACTGATCCGGCATACTCTCTTTATCATCTTCCGACATGTCATACTCTGCAGCCTGCTCGCTGTCTCCCTACTCCATCCGCTCTACAATGCAGTCAAAAAATGTCTCTTTTACTCTTGTAATGGCGGTATAATGCTCCTTTCGTCATGTCAAGTTCTCCGGCGATCTTTTTCATTCGCAAAAAGTCATGCTATATCATACATCTCTCTGCAGATCTTTTTTCCCAGTTTCCGTCCGGAAAATATTCCGATAAGCGTTCTGCAAGGCTTCTTCAGACAGTTCGTCCTCACACATGTTTACAAGGAAATCCGCTTCCACCAGGATCTGATAGTCCATGCCGTCTATATTGTTGTAGGTATGATGATGGGCAATCAGATACTATACCCGCTCAGAAACTTCTCCGGAAAACCAAGATCTGACAGAGCTTTTCAGCAATGACCGGGCCTTCTTTTTCCTGTAATTTTCCGTTTCCGTCTCCGTATTTTTCTTCACACAGATGGATGCCGATATCATGAGTCAGTGCTGACGTCTCCAAAATAAATAAGGTCTTAGCATCCACATTCTCCATTTCCGCAATCAGCTTCGCATAACTGTGTACCTTGCAAAAATGCTGAATGCGCTTTGCATCTCCATGGTAAAGTCCGATCATTGCCATATGTAATTTGTTGATCATTTTATTTTCCTCCTACCGGGTTTCCTTTGTGATGCTTTCCGTTTTCACGGGCCTCCTGCCTCCGAAATATCCTACTGGATCTTTGATACAATGCCTTCTTCCGTCAATGTCTGCAAACATTCCTGTGCATTCTCATCATGCATCATCTGCCACACCTGCTCCATACCGGGCGCCAGCGGCTTCTTCAAAAACTGTTCTCCGGAAATCCAGTAGACCTTTCCTCCTCGGATGAGATCAATTTTCCTTCATATTATCATAGACCATACACATATTCATGAAAATCACTTTTTCAATTCCAGCCATTACTTTCTCTCATTTCTCTAAGATAAACTTAATATAACATAATCTTGCTATGCCGGCAAATCGAGTTAGTGTAACTTGAGAGTTAGTGAAATAATCCCGTAGCCCTTGGCAGGGTATAAGAAACGCGGCACGCTCGTACTTTAGTACGATGCGCTCCTGTCGCAGAGCGTAGCGGTACATAAGCGGTCATAATACGACCGCAATGCGTCCCTTGGGACGCTATGGTACCGACGTCTGCTTACGGCACTGCTTATTCTTATACCCAGCCGGGGCTACTGGTTTTTGAAAGCTTTCCAAAACGCAGAACTCCCGGAGTATGCGGTGCCATGTCGAAGATGTTTGTCGGAGGATGTTGATATTTTCTAGAAAAGTGCTGAAAGACAGGGGGAAAGCGGACACGATGTCCGCGTCAGCCGATTGTCGACATGGATGTCGACTGTAGGCGGCCCCGTCATGACGAGAACCACTCATCACTTTTCGTAGAAAATTCACATCTGGAGACCTTACATCGAGACATGTGTATCGCATGCTCCGGGAGTTCGTGAATTTTGTCAATGTATTTAACTAACTCTCCGCGATGATCTTCACATCTGCTGCGTAAAGTTGCGCCATATCGTAATCTGAAGTATTGCCACAGGGGTTGAGACAGTTAGCGCAGTCCGGTGCAATGGCGAATTTCTCCGCATGAATCTTCTGGACTGTCTCTTCTTCGCTATCGCCGTCTGTCAACCGCAGAAATGCTTCCCCGGACCACACTGTCCGTCCGCTCTGTTTTGCCATTATTAGACACGGCTCCCACCAAGCCGATCAGGGCGCTGATGATTCTGTCTCCCTGCATTTTCCTACAAACCTCCATTTTTCAGATGCCTGCTTTCCGTACAGACAATCCTGTTTATTCCAAAATCTCTCCGTCAATGGAGATGGTCACTACCTGCCAGGGCAGGAACTTTCCGCTGTCCTGTATAGCCTTCTTTGCCGCCATTTCCAGTCCTCCGCAACAGGGCACTTCCATGCGCACGATGGTCACGGACTGAATGTCGTTGTTCCGCAGAATCTCCGTCAGCTTCTCGCTGTAATTCACCGCATCCAGTTTCGGGCAGCCGATCAGCGTCACTTTGCCGCGAATGAACTCCTTATGAAAATTCGCGTAGGCATAGGCGGTACAGTCTGCCGCGATGAGCAGTTTTGCCCCGTCAAAATACGGTGCCTGCAAAGGTGCCAGTTTGATCTGGACCGGCCAGTTACACAACTGGGATTTCATTGTCGCACTACTCTCTGCCACAATTTCTGCGTTCTCCGTCCGGTTCATCTGACGCATTCTGCTTCCTGGGCATCCTCCATGGGGAATCTGCATACCTTCCCGTTGCATCTTTTCCTGTTGTTTCAGCTGCTGTGCCTGCTTTACTGCCGCCTCATCATAGGCCGGCGCCTCCCGCTCTTCGAAGGTGATAGCTCCCGTGGGACACCCCGGCAGGCAGTCACCGAAGCCATCGCAGAAATGCTCTCTGACCAATTTTGCCTTGCCATCAATAATATCTATCGCACCCTCGTGACATGCGGTCGCACAAATACCACAACCATTGCATTTTTCTTCATCAATATGAATGATTTTTCGAATCATGTTGCCTCCTTAATTTTGCTGTTCTCTTTGTCTCTTCGAATACCATAACAGACTTAAGCCGGATGTTATGTTGTTTTTCCAACAAAATCATTATTTCCTTCGCATACAAAATCATCTTCTCCAGCGTCCTGCGATTAATCGTAAGCAGCGCTTTCTCCTTCCAGCTTATGACCAATGGCCTCATAAAAGAACCGATAGTGAACCAGTCCAACCTATGTGCACCATCATGTTCTCGCCCAGCTCCAGCGGTAAAATTCTGAACACAAAGGGCAAAAAATACCGCCTGCATGAATATTAGTTCCACACAAGCGGTATATACAGCACGACTTATAATTTAGAAAGACACGGTCAGCTGCATCTTGAATCTCTCTTCACCGTATACTGCGTGAGGAATATCCTTGGGCATGATCAGTGTCTCGCCCTCTTCCACATAGAATACCTCGTCGCCTACGGTAAATCTGCCCTTGCCTTCCAGAACGGTCACCATGGCATCTCCGCCTGCTGCATGGGTAGATATCTCCTCGCCCTTGTCAAAGGAAAAGATTGTCATGCTCACATAGTCATTCTGTACAAGTGTCTTGCTGACTACCTGCCCCTCCTGGTATCTTACCAGCTCCTTCAGAGTTAATTTGGTCTGCTTGTCGATATTTTTATACATCGTTGTCCATCCTTTCTTAAACACATCGTTATTGTGCCTGCCCGGCATACCTCTGCCCACGCTCCCAGAACTTCCTTGACTTTCTGAAGTGATTATACTAGAATCATCCCATCAAGTATGTTGATTTTCCAACAAAAGGAGAATTCATTATGACTAGCCCTCTTTTTCAAAATATTTTACCCGAAGATATCCCTGTTATGCTGAAGCGTCTGAATGCCTATACAAAATCCTATCGTAAGGATGAATATATCAAACATGCCGGAGATCCCGCGGATTTTATCGGCATTATCGAACCGGCTCCGTTCACATCCTACAGGACGATTATTACGGCAACCGCAATATCACCGCTTCTATCCCCCCGGATTCCCTGTTTGGGGAGGCTTTTGCCTGTGCAGGAATTCCATATCTTCCCGTGGATATTGTGGCAGCAGAGGACTGTACAGTGATGTTCCTAAATGGAAAACACTGTTAAACACCTGCGACAACAGCTGCACTTTCCATCATACCCTGATACGCAATCTCCTAGGAATCGTAGCGCAGAAAAATATGTATCTGAATCAGAAGATCAAATATACCTCCCGTAAGACCACCCGGGAAAAACTGATGGCCTATCTTACCGATCAGGCAAAAATTGAAAAGGAGCAACGATTTTACCATCCCTTTCAACCGGCAGGAGCTGGCGGATTATCTCGGGGTAGAAAGGAGCGCCATGTCCGCAGAGCTGGGCAAGCTCACAAAGCTTGGCATCCTCCGGACACAGCGCAGTCATTTCACCTTATTAAAACCACTGGATTAATTTTTGATCACCTTTTCAAAATCGGAAGCTGGGTGTTTGCACAGCGGACAGATAAAATCTTCCGGCAGTTCCTCGCCCACGTATTCGTAACCGCAGATGGTGCAGCGCCATACCGTCTGGCCGTCTGCGGTTTTTCCCACTTCCTCCGGCTTTGGCTTTACCTCTTCTTGATAGTACTCATAGTTTGCCGATGGCTCCTCACTTAACACTTCCATCTCTGTCACTTCACCAATGAACATGGTGTGGGATCCCAGATCCACGGTCTGACTGACCTTTACCGCCAGATAAGCATTTGTGCCTTCTATGATGTAGGGCACGCCATTCTCCGCATTTTTATACGCTGTGTAGTCTGCGAATTTGTCCACTTCCCGGCCGGATTGGAAACCAAAGCGCTGATATAGAGGGAATAGTGCTGTCTTACTAAGCACCGATACGTTGAACACGCCGGTCTTTAACACCATATCATGGGTATAATTTGCCTTATTGATGCATATGCAGAGCTGATTCGGAGTGGATGCCGCCTGAATCGCAGTATTGACGATACAACCGTTTGCTTTCTCTCCATCTTTCGTCGTTACGATATATAATCCATAACTTAACTTGTGCATTGCCTTGTTATTCATTATATTCTCTCCTTTTCTCCTTCAGCCTGTTTCGCTTCCTTTTTAGTATCTCTTATCTACCATATTTTATTTTCTTAACATTACTTATTTTCTTTATCCTGATAATAACACAGTTGGAATTATCTGTCAATAATATTAGTAATGATTCTTATTTTTATTTCTATGATTTAAAAACACCGATACCTTTCGATACCAGTGTTTCTTATCTGTTTCCTAATAGGTCACAACGTTATGATACACTCTGTAATATCCGTCTCCGATATCCACTGCAGCTGCAGCTGTATTGCAAAATACTCCATACCGAGATTTTTCAACACATCCACCACATATCCCTGCTCGTAGGCTCCGGTATGATAGGATTGCTCAATGGTACTCCACAGGCTCTTAGGCACAACATTGTCAAAATGCTGGTCACCACTTCCCAGGCCGGTCAGCTGCTTCCTGCAGTCTTCATAATAGGAACTTAAATCCGTCAGCGCATCGGCTCTGGGCCCGGCGTAGCGGCAGCTGTGGTATTGCCTGCAGAGCCTGCGGTATTGCCGGAGGATAACGCAACGGCTCCTGAGGATCCGGATTGATATAATCACTGAGAGAGCTGCCAGGCTGCTCCGGTTCCTGCGTACCGTCTCCCTGCTGTCCGGGATCTGTAACGCTCCCGTCTGTCTGGCCGCCGGAGGGGTGGTGCCTGCGTCCGGATCCGGTGTGGCTCCGCCTGCTTCAGACGGCTGACCGGTACCCGCTGCCCCTGTGGTATTTTCCTGTCTGTAAGCGGTACCGTTGCAGGCCGGCAGATACACCGACAGATTCTGTCTTACATGGGTGGAGGCAAAATCTGCATCCGTCTTGTTAAAATAGTCATATCGGATGGCCGCTGCCATCCCAGGTCACATCCACATTGTAATAACCATCCTCCAGCTTTACGATATTCCAGGCATGATCCCCACCGGAATAACCGGTGCAGTAATAACAGGGAATTCCCAGCTGCTGTAACAGATACTGATAAGCTCTGGCATAACCGGCACACACGTCTCTTCCCATTCACCAGTGCACTGTAAGCACTCTGGTTCATATCCGCTGTCAGATCATAGGTCACTGCCGATGCCAGTGCATCATGCACATATTTCTCTTTTTCATAATTGCTGTCAAGGGACGCTGCCCCGGTAATCAGATTCTGTGCCGCCGCATCAAATCTTTGCTTTGCACTCTCCAGATCATCTGCCGTACTGTTATATTTTAAATCGATCTCCACGCATTGCCCGTTGACCAGATATTTGCTGGAATAACCCGTCTCCAGCCAGAACATTTCCGGATGATCACCGATCACCGCCTCAAACGCTGTCTTTACATCACTGGCAGACACGGTCTTCTCCGGTGCAAACTTTTCCGTCAGGTTCTGTGCGTTGGCATAAATCTGTCGGTATACGGACTGCTGATTCTCCGACAACATCTGATAATACGGATACTCCTCTGCGGAAAAAGACAGCCCGTCTCCCGTTTCTCCGGAACCTAATGTTTCCTTCAGATTCTGTGCTTCCTGATCCGGAATCTGCTGTTCTTCCGGCTGCACGGGAGTAAATCCTGTCTTGCCGCTGACATCCTCCGGAATCTGCATCTGATCCATGGACGGCGCCACGTAGCCGTTCATTTCCCCGGCATACCATTAGGAAGCGTCACACTGATATTTCCATTCCCGGAAGTCTGTCCTTCCCCGGTCTCTTCGGTCCCAGGGGGCATATCCACTGTATTGCCATACAGTTTCTGCGCCAGAGAACTGGTCATATCGGGGTTCAATGCGAATACCAGGATTCCGCCACACAACAGCAGACACAACACTGCAATTCCTATCATGATCTTATTGACTACTTTCATCTTATACCCTATCAGACCGGGCTCCTGGCCTGTGCTCCTGCCCGGATTTGTTATAAAGCCAGCTTCTGCCGCTATTGCTTCTCTTCTCCTGCGGCAAGTAATCCATCCGGAGAATAGCGGTTCGTTGCATTCCACAGGATCCATTCCTCATATCCCGCATCATAGACCGCCTGAATCTGTTCCCGGATCTGGGTTCCGTTATAGGAGATATGCCCAGGAACCCAGGTGGCCGTAAATGCCTGCAGCCAGGGTCTTACCACGGCCCGTTCCGCTTCCGGAATCTCCTGCAATTCTTCTGCAGACCCCTGCATGGCGGCCGATACCGTTTCGTAAGGATGGGCATCCGGCACCTTCAGACCAAAACACACCGTTAGCATAATGGGAGGGATATACCATGGGGCTGATGGCATCCACTGTCTGTCCCAGTGCCGTGTAATCCTGCCCTACGGTCTGCACATCCGTCTCGCTGCCGATAATAGTGCCGAAGACATCTGCCGTGACCACACAGCCCTTTTCGTGAAGTCTGTCTCCCGCATAGGAAAGGAAATCCTGTATAGCCTGCCGCTTCGGATAGGCTTCCATATCCACACCGTAATCTGCCGCATCGGCATCCGAACCTACCGGGAATCGCACATAATCATACTGGATCTCATCAAAACCCAGATCTGCCGCCATCTCCGCAAGCTCTGTCAGATATTCCCAGACCTCCTGCCTGTAGGGATTTACCCAGGCCAGTCCATTGGCATCTGTCACCGGCTTACCGTCCGGCTTCGTCAGTGCCAATTCCGGCTGTGCCGCCGCCAGAATGGGATCCTTAAAGCATACGATCCGCGCAATGGTATATATATTATGATCTTTCAATTCCTGCATCATTGTCTGAATGTCCCGGATGTAACGTATTCCGGCCTGCATTTCGGATATCCGGTCCAGCACGGGAATGTCCTGTGGAATCTCCTCATTAGTCAGCCGGAACGTCAAATTTCCCTCGTCGTTTTTCACGTCGATGACCATGGCATTCAGTTCCGTCTCATCCACCAGGCGGATCAGATCTTCCATTCCGCCACTGCCAGCCTTCGGGCCGGTGACGTAGATTCCCTTTACCTTCGTCCGTCCCGCCATGCGGTCCGCCGTAGTCTGCTCTGCATCCCCGGTGGCGGCATCCCCATCCGTGACATCCGGTGCATTCTCCCCGGTGGCAGCCTCTTCTGTGAAATCCACCGTGGCCATTACTTCAATTCCTGTCTCTTCCGTCCCTGTCAGAGATAATTCATTGTCTGTTCCACAGCCGGTCATGCCTAGTATAAGTACAATCCCTGCTGCCCGAAGTCTCTTCCCGGACCAGTATTTCGTATCATCGGTACTCTCCCTGCATACCGCCGGTCGCTCCTGTTTTCTTTATCCAGCGGTACAAAAGCTTCATAATTTCATGGTTCTGAATAGTTCCGTCGGAGTCAAAAGGTCTTTCACCCACTTATGAGCAAGCTCGTGTGGGCTTAGACCTTTTGCCCCTGGTATCATTATATTTTTAATTGTTAAAAATGCAAGAAATGCTACACTATATCTATCGGCTCTGTCTCCGCTTGCGAAAAAGAGCCGTCCTGATTTTCCCTGGAATAAGGTTTTTCACCACAAGAAATGAGGTCTTCCATGTATCATAATTTTATCTTTGATCTCTACGGCACTTTAGTAGACATCCACACCAATGAAAATAAAACTTCCCTCTGGAAAAGGCTTGCGCTGTTCTATTCCTTCCAGGGTGCTTCCTATACGGGGAGGGAACTGAGGAACAGATATCGCCAGCTGGAAACGGCTGCCAGCAAGGTTCCCTCATCTTACACCTGTCCGGAGATCTGCGCCGCAGATATTTTTCGAACTCTTTATGTCGAAAAAGGGATCCAACCCACAGAGGCTCTTCTGACCGCTACCGGTCAGTTCTTGGATCGAATCCCTCAATATTTTACAATGCTATCCCGCCACGATCGGCACACTGCAGCAGCTCCATGCAAAAGGCTGTGGGATCTACCTCCTGTCCAATGCCCAGCGGATCTTCACCGAATACGAGCTGCGCTCGCTGGGACTCTGGGATCTGTTCGACGGTATCCTTATCTCCTCTGACGAGGGCTGCTGCAAGCCGGATCCCGCCTTTTTCCGGATCCTGTTTGACCGCTACGGATTAGATTTCACCACCTGTCTGATGACCGGCAACGAACGCACCAGTGATCTGGCAGGTGCTATAGCTGCGGGGATCGACTGCTGTTACCTGCACACCGCCACCTCTTCCGGTTCCGCAGATGAGCCACCAAAAAAGCCCGCTTTACAGTTATGGATGGTGACTCTTATGCGCTGCAAAAATTCTTCTAAGTTTAGCGAGATAAGATAAAGCCCCGAAAGTCAGCATTTCCCGGGTGTTTTTTCATCCATACAAATGCTGCCATACAGATCACCACAGAGATCATGGAGCCTGTCAGGATCTGCATCAGGGATGCTCCTCAGATTTTTTCCGTGGCACGCTCTTCCTCTGGATAAGTCAGTCCCCAGTCTTTTCGGATCCGGGTCATCATTTTCATAACATCCTCGGTAAGCTCAAGCTTCATTAATTCCGGATGTCCGGCGATGGCCTGTTCCATATCCTCCACCTCGTATCCCAGTGCGTCTGCCGTAGCTCCCGCCACAATTTCCTCGGTGTGTCCGTCTTCCGTGTACGTGATCACTGCTTTCTGCCCTCTGGGATATTCATACATCTCCACATAAGCCTTGTCAAAAGAGATCATGCCCCGTTTGGGCTGCTTGGCATGCAGGGACAATGTGACCGTTGCCATCTCCTGCTCCCGGTTCATCAGAAGTATTCCCGCCTGCTCGTCCACACCGGTAGGTGCAAGCTTCACCTGCGAAGTAATCTGATCCGGGCAGGAATTTAAGAACATTCTGACAAAGGAAAGGGCATACACACCGATGTCCAGCAATGCTCCTCCGGCCAGATTCCGGTTGAAGAACCGGTTCTTCATATCGTATTCCTTATAACTTCCGAAATTCATCTGTATCACACGCAATTCTCCGAATTTTCCGGCATCCATGCGTTTTTTCAGTTCTTTATAAATCGGCATATGATAGATTGTCATAGCTTCCGCCAGCACCACACCGTGCTCCTTCTGCCAGCTGCATTGCTTCTTCCAGTTCTTCGGAATTTAGCGTAATGGATTTTTCGCACAGCACATGCTTGCCGGCTGCCAGCGCTTTCCGCAGAAAGTGAATGTGAGTGTTATGGGGTGTGGAAATATAAATGATATCCACCGCAGGATCCGCACATACATCCTGAAAGCTCGTAAACACCTTCTGCACACCGTATTTTTCCGCAAAGGCCACTGCCTTCTCCGGTGTCCGGTTCACGACACCATACAGCTTCTGTCCTCTTTTTTCCATAGCCTGCGCCAGCTCATTTGCAATGGCACCGCAGCCTGCACTTACCCAGTTTGCCATCCTATTTTCTGCTTTCCTTTCCACGCGTCTTATTCTCATACATCTTTGCATCCGCTTCATTGATGATCTTACGGACATCAACACCATAGCCTTCTGCCCAGCCCACAGCACTGGAGACCGGCATCTCGCCCTGACTGTTTTTCTCCTGCAATGCAGCACTGACAGACTCTACCATTGACTCAATCTCTGTTTCTACCGGATTCTCTATCAGCATGACGAATTCATCTCCGCCCACACGATAAACCTTCCTCCTGTCAGTGGATAATTCATATAATACGGAAGACAACGTCTGGATCAGCACATCCCCTGCAGCATGTCCATATTGGTCATTAACATATTTCAGATTATTCACATCCCAGAAAATGGCAGCCAGTCTGTCAACTCCCAGATAGTAGTCAGCAATCATTTCCTCATATTTGTTCTTATTATACACATGGGTTCCCAGATCAGTCTCCTTACGATATGTCAGGTCGGCAATCCTCTGTGCATCCTCGTGGCTGGTAATGCTGATATACCGCAAAATAATGGTGAATATCAGAAGTATCACCGCCCGGGGCAGCGCTCCGTAGAACAATATCACGAACACCGGATCCGGCTCAATGCCAAACTGCAGCGTCCCCGCCATCCACTGCTCCATATACCAGTCTCTGGAATGATTGCTTCCTAAGAGCATATTCAAATCACAGATTCCGTGATAGAATCCCGTCACCATACTGACAGCCATTGTCACGTCATTGACAACATAGGTGATCCACAGTGTCATCCGCTCCCTGTACTGTACCGCCAAAAGCAACGGCAACACATAGATAAGCACCGCATGAAAAGACAAAAAGGCGGCAAAGATCGCAGAAATCACGCAGATCAGTGTTAAAAACACATATTTTACCCAATGCTTCGACAGATCCACCTTTTTGTATATGTACAAAACAGGAATTCCCATCACCGCCGACACCCCTGCTGCCATGGTAAAGATTCTGGAATCCACAATAAAGATTCTCACTAATGTCAACAGCCAGAGGAGCAGAATAGTCACAAAAATCCAGAAAAAACCTTTTAGTGTGTGTATATTTGAGTTGATCTCCTGCTGGTATAATTCTTTTTATACTTTTCCTGATAATTTTCCATCATAACATCCCTATGTTCTTCTATCATTTGTTCTCTTCATTCAGTGCTCAGCGCATAACAGATACAGTATAACATATTATGATTTTTTTTTTGCATTAAATGAGCTTACTTAGCATAATTAAAATCCTATTTTTCCACATTCTGTTTCATGCTGTCGGTGCCCCGGCAATCGACCTCTTTACTGGGAAATAATCAAGCTGCGGTTATTTTCCCGGTACTCTTTGGGGAAATGCCATAGATTTTCCGGAAATTCCGCAGGAAAGAGGAGTAATCCGCAAAGCCGGTCTGCTGCCAGCTCTCAGTAATGTTCTTCCCCTCCGCCATGGCCTGGCAGGCGGAAATGATCCGCTTGTTCACAATAAAGTTATGCACCGTCATGCCGGTGATCTCCTTGAATTTCCGCAGAAAATGATACTTACTCATGTGCACGGCCTCCGCCACTTCCTCCACTGTGATCTCCTGGCTGAGATGGGTCTCGATGTAGCCGGTCACCTGCTCCACCAGAGGATGATCCACGATCTCCTGTGTGGAAGACAAATATTCCTCCTGTTTACACAACACATTCAGATACCCAAAAACAGGCTCAAATTGCCTCTGTCCATGACCTTACGGATTCCGCAGTTCTGGACATCATCCCCTCTAAGATCTCCGACATAGCAAGCTTTAGCAGAAATCCACGCAAAATTTCCTCATAATAAATGGGGAAATGATACAGTTTCGGCCCCGCTCCCCAGAAGCATTCTGCAAGAAACGGCTCTCCCGCCGCCAGCTCCCGCAGCATCTGATCACTGATCCACAAAATGATCCGGCAGGACGAATCCATTTTCTTCTCCGTGGGATGATATTTGTGCATGACATTTTTATCGATCAGCAGGAAATCTCCTTCCGCATCCGCACCGCCCGGTCCTCGATCAGGGAAGAAAATTCCCCCTCTATAATATAGATCAGCTCATAAAAATCATGATAATGGAACGACACCGCTCCGACAGGCTCCCCTACCTTCTCATAGACCTCATAGTCACCGCTCAACATATATTGCCGTTCATCCGCCGCATCCCTGCAGCGCAGGCTGCTTTTTCTGTTCACGACCATCCATTTTCTCTCCTGTATCATTCTGTTCAGTTTTTATTTTCCATGGTTTATATCCCCTGTCTTACTATATAGCAATTTTTGCACTATTTCAAGCAATTCATGCAGTTTTAATGCATTTGCCATTCTGCTATGCTTAAGACAGCAAAAAACGAAACCAAAGCATTCCCTACAAGGAGGATTTCTATTATGCAAATGACATTACGCTGGTATGGCAGCAAGTACGACACGGTTACCTTAAAACAGATCCGTCAGATTCCCTGGTGTCACCGGAGTCATCTCCACTCTCTACGGCACCGCTCCCGGAGAAGTCTGGGAAATGGATGACATCCTGGCCCTAAAGACTGAGATTGAAGCTGCCGGCTTACAACTGGCCGGTATCGAGAGTGTCAACATTCACGATGCCATCAAGATCGGTTCTCCCCGACCGTGAACAATATATAGAGCATTCTATCACTACCCTGGAACGGCTCGGCCAGGCAGGCATCCATATGGTATGCTACAATTTCATGCCGGTCTTTGACTGGACACGCACCGAGCTTGCCAGAATGCGTCCCGACGGTTCTACAGTCCTTGCTTACAATCAGGCTGCTGTAGACGCTATTGATCCGGCCAAAATGTTCGAATCCATTGCCGGCGATATGAACGGCACTGTAATGCCCGGCTGGGAGCCTGAGCGTATGGCTCATGTCAAAGAACTGTTCGAAATGTACAAAGATGTGGATGATGAAAAGCTTTTTTGCCAACCTGAAATATTTTCTGGAGCGTATCATGCCCACCTGTGATAAATATGACATTAACATGGCGATCCACCCTGACGATCCTGCGTGGAGTGTCTTCGGACTGCCCCGTATCATCATCAACAAGCAGAATATCCTGCGCATGATGGAGATGGTGGACAATCCGCACAACGGCGTGACCTTCTGCTCCGGCTCCTACGGTACAAATCTGGAAAATGATCTGCCGGATATGATTCGCTCCCCTGAAAGGCCGCATTCATTTCGCCCATGTCAGAAACCTGAAGTTCAACTCTCCTACTGATTTCGAGGAGGCTGCACATCTGTCCAGCGATGGAACCTTCGATATGTACGAGATCATGCTGGCTCTTTATGATATTGGTTTTGACGGTCCCATCCGTCCCGATCACGGACGTATGATCTGGGATGAAGTGGCCATGCCCGGATACGGACTGTACGACAGAGCTTTAGGCGCCACCTATTTAAACGGTCTGTGGGAAGCTATCGAGAAGTCCCATAAGCAGAAATAATCATCGCACCTGAAAACTCATAAATCAGTTTGGAGGAAATCATTATGGAACTTACCTTAAAAAGTCTTCATGACGACCGGGACGCATTTCTCGCTGCCGGTTATCATCTGCCGGAATTCGATTACGATACCGTTCATAAAAACACCGTGGAACATCCCCACTGGATCCACTTCGGTGCCGGCAATATCTTCCGTGCCTTTCAGGCCAACGTAGCACAGAATCTGTTAAACAGCGGCGTTCTGGATACCGGTCTCATCGCAGCGGAAGGCTATGACTACGAGATCATTGAAAAAAGCTACCGTCCCCACGACAATTTAAGCATTCTCGCCACCTTAAAGGCCGACAACACCGTGGAAAAAAGACCATCGTAGGCAGCATCATGGAGTCTCTGATCCTGGACAGTAAAAACGAAGCAGAATACGCACGTCTCCGGGAGATTTTTAAAATCCTTCTCTCCAGATGGCCAGCTTCACCATCACTGAAAAAAGGCTATGCTACCGCCAATGCCAAAGGAGAATTCTTCCCCGCAGTAGCCGCTGACTTCGAAAAAAGGTCCCGCCCCCGAAAAGCTACCTGGGCAAGGTAGTCTCCCTGCTTTATACCAGATACACTCACGGAGCGCTCCCCATTGCCATGGTGAGCATGGACAACTGCTCCCATAACGGTGACAAATTATATGCCGCTGTCAATGCGTTCGCCAAGGCATGGACCGACAACGGACTGGTGGAAGCCGGCTTCTTAGGCTACGTCAATGACCAGACGAAAGTCACCTTCCCCTGGAGCATGATCGACAAGATCACCCCCAGACCTGATGCCAAAGTAGAAGCTATGCTGGCCGAGGATCATATCGGCGGTCTGGATGCCGTAGTTACTTCAAAAACACCTACATCGCGCCCTTTGTCAATGCGGAAGAATGCGAATACCTGGTCATTGAAGATGCTTTTTCCGAACGGTAAGCCCGCACTGGACAAAGGCGGCATCATCTTCACCGACAGAGCGACCGTAGACAAAGTGGGAAAATGAAGGTATGTACCTGCCTGAATCCTCTGCACACCGCACTGGCCATCTATGGCTGCCTCCTGGGCTATACCCTGATCTCCGAAGAGATGAAGAACCCGTTATTGAAAAATATGGTGAAGTCATCGGTTACAAAGGACTTCCGTAGTGGTAAATCCCGGCATTCTGGATCCGAAGAAATTCATTGACGAAGTGGTGAATGTGAGGATCCCCAATCCCTTCCTGCCGGATTCTCCCAGAGAATCGCTACCGATTACCTCCCAGAAGCTTTCCATCCGCTTCGGCGAGACCATCAAAGCTACGAAGCTTCTCCAGACCTGCATACGGAAGACCTGAAGCTGATTCCTCTGGTCTATGCCGGATGGCTCCGGTATCTCATGGGAATCGATGATGAGGGCAGAGAATTTACGCCCAGCTCCGACCCCCTGTTAGAGGAAGCCCGTCAGTACGTTGCAGACTACGAACTTAGTTTCTCTCCCAAGGATCTGTCAAAGCTGGACGCATTACTTGCCAATGAGAAAATATTCGGTGTGAACCTCCACGCCATCGGCATGGATACTCTGGTAAAACAGTATTTTGCAGAATTAAGCTCCGGTGTGGGGGCCGTGGCTGCAGCCCTGAAAAAATATGTTCTGGAGAAGGTAACCTTTTGATCTTAGAAGTTACCACTTCTCATAAGGACACCTGATTGACGGCGATTACAGCCCGCAGTTCCACAGCAGCCGCAGGCACCGCACAGCCCCTCATTCAGATATTTACATTCCTTAGATACAGCAAGGCGGTCTTCATAGACCGCCTTATCTGCTTTACTATCCTCTTCGATCCTGTCTATGTAGGCATACAGATTCTCCATATAGGCATTCTTGTCCATTTCCCGTAATAGACATTTCCGACAGGGATATTTTATTGTTTCTCTTATTTGTTCTTCTTCCATAACTGTTCTTATCGCTTATTTTATCCGAACATAACGACACTGCATGCCGGCATGGGTAAAGGTGATCCCGCCAGATCCTACATTCAGATCTAGGTGCCTGCAATACATTGATTAACTGTGCGATATTTGCCATCTTCACACGGTCACAATGCTTGTTAAAAATATTTAAAGATAGTCCGGCCACCAGTGCATCACGCATGGTGCTCTGCTGGTATAAAATCCGGGATTCGTGCCGGGCTCCACATCATACCAGGTTCCCCACTCGTCACAGATCAGACCGATCTTCTTCTCGGGATCGTATTTGTCCATGATAGTGGAATGTTTTCCGAATGAGTTCATCTAGCTTAAAAGGCTTTGGCTAAGGTCTTGTACCATGCCGCATCATCGAAATCCAGCGCACTTCCCTTATTCGACCAGTCATCCTCCGGCAGTGTATAGTAATGCAGGGAAAGTCCGTCCATAAAACCATGCATCCATTCCGGTGCATTTTCAAAACAGGTTTTCAACACATTTTCCGTCCAATAAGTATCTCCGGCATTGGGACCGCAGCATACCTTTGAAAATAGGCTGCTTTGGATCATAATTTCTCACATAAGTCTGGTATCTGCGGTACAGATTGCCGTAATAGGACGGAGTCATATTGCCGCCGCATCCCCAGTTCTCGTTACCGACACCGAAATAATCCACCTTCCAGGCTTTCTCTCTGCCGTTTTTTTCCGGCGCAGGTCTGCCATGGGTGATACCCCGTCAAAGGTCATATACTCTACCCACTCGGACATCTCCTGTACGGTACCGCTTCCCACATTGCCGTTGATGTAGGTCTTACAGCCGATCTGCTCACACAGTTCGAAGAACTCATGGGTACCGAAGCTGTTGTCCTCGGTCACACCACCCCAGTGGGTGTTGATCATTTTCTTGCGGTTCTCCTTGGGGCCGATGCCGTCCTTCCAATGGTATTCATCTGCGAAGCACCCACCGGGCCAGCGCAGTACCGGAAGCTTCATCTCCTTCAGGGCTGCCACCACATCATTACGCATGCCTTTGGTATTGGGGATCTCGGAATCCTCTCCTACATACAATCCCTCATAAATACATCTTCCCAGATGCTCAGAGAAATTGCCGTAAAGTTCCGGATTGATATGTCCCTTTTTGTTCTTTTCGTTAATATAAACCTTTGCCATATTGATCCTTTCTGTGGCAGGCATCCGTTTCCTACCACTGTTGCGGCATCACGCCATTCCGTCGCAGTGCGATTCCTGCAGAGCGTTCATTATAAAATATAAAGATGCCAGGGTCAAAGGTCTAAGCCCACATGAGCTTGCTCATAGGTGGGTGAAAGACCTTAGGCCCCGCCCCGATATGAGCATAAAAGTGGGATGATAATCCCACGATATGCGAATATTGGGTAGGAATTGTGGGAGTGCGTAGCACGGAACAATCCGTAGGCATCAAAGTCGGGCTTTTGACCCCGACATCATATAAAAGAGAATTGCATAAAGCAATCCACAACTGAGATTATTTTAGCAAAGAAGGTGATGCCTGCCAAGAGGAAATGAAATTTATAAACATTTTTTTGAAAAACGCCCCCTGCAATCATACGATGTGGATAACTTTCTGAATTTTCAAAAAGTGTTCAAAAAATATTTTTCCAAATGGCAGGCACTAAAGTAAATTTACCTTTCGATGCTGGTTCATTATTGAAAGCCCTTCACTTCATGCCAGCTCTCCGCAGGCTCCGTACTTTCTTCCACCTGTACATTCTCATATACTACACTTCTTAACTTGTCTTCCGAAAAGTTATCCACTCTTGCCCTGATCCGCAGATCCTGCAGGGTAAAATCGGAAAGCAGATACTGGCTCTCATCCGGCATCACATCAAAAAGGTATCACAGATGCAGTCACAGTCCTTCATCGTGATATGCTCCGCATAAGACAGCGGTTGGTCCTTCCGATCCTTCAGATCATAATACTG
>VOFH01000991.1_pt1 | contig 20000 bp, 20 predicted proteins | sample 5384091 | NCBI WGS metagenome assembly VOFH01 (sample SAMN12384727, study PRJNA508395) | human gut metagenome | isolation source: healthy gut G | host: Homo sapiens
CTCGGTATGCTTCGTTCCAGTTACGTATTGCTTCATGTCAAACAGAATAACACAAGGCAGCAGCGCTTTCGGCAGTCCCTATTGCAGTACGCTTAAAGAGCTGGTGTCGGAAATACAACAAAATCGTTCGTATCTACTTTGGAAAAAGCGCTGGGACGGAAGTGGTGGCGTCCCTGGCCTGCGCGTCAGACGTCCGCACAGCCATCAAATCAGCACACGGAAGGACGAGGCTGAAGCTCATCGAGATATGCGCCCGCCGCAATCCGACGCTCGGAATGCTCGAGCTGTGGCATCGGCTGAGGCAGCGCGGCTATAGCCCGTTGTCGGAAAGTCTGTTCGCGTCATGCGCAAACTGGGACTGTTTCCGGCGGAAAAGCAAAAAAAGTATAAACCAAAGCCTTATAGACAGATGACGCCCCCAGCAGCGCGTTCAGGTGGATGTCAAGGTCGTTCCCGCCACCATCGCAGACCCGGAGCTTCGCCTGTTCAGTACACCATATCGACAGTTCTACGGCTGCGCTTTCTGGCGGCGTATCCGGAACAATCACCTATTCCTCCGGCGGACTTCGCAGAGGCTGCAGGCGTCGGCACCGCAGGGGCAGCCACAAAGAGTGAATTGTCAGACGGACGAAAAACGGGTTCGAGTTTACCAACCGTTTTCTAACAGCAAGCGCGATCTGCCCACGCTGTTTGAAAACCGCCGCCGACTGGGCATTCGCCACAAGTTGATTCGTCCCCTATACCTGCCGCGACGACACAACGGCGGTCGGGCGCGTGAGATCGAAACAGTTCTATTCTGTTCGTTCTATTCACCGGCTTGACTTTGAAACAGCTTGCCTCGCAACCGCCGTCGCCTTAGCTTGCCCATAGGACCTCTACTGGCTTTCTCCTATCAGTTCGCTGTAATATGTTTCGAATGACCTACGGGCGATAACACCGGATGCGAATAATCAGCGGCGGGCCGCTGATCATTGAACGCAGACAGAATAGACGATGCCTTGCTTCGTGACCTCGCAAGATCCATCATGACAAATACCGCCGCGATTGTTAGAACGAGACCAGATGACTTTTCGATCGCTAGCTCCGGCGCTCGTAGTGGTAGGCATGGCGCACGAACCAGGGCGACAGATGGGCCGATACGCCGTTCTGCGCCCGATGGTCTGCAGCATTGATCGACCTGTGGACCGAAATCGCCTTTACCGTTCTCCGCTTTCGGAACGGTGCGAAGTCATATCGCCGCGTTTGACGCTTCGCTGAAAGGATCTTGCCGACGGGGTGGCTCCTCCATAAATCGTCCGGCCCGATGATGCGGAGAATGTCTGGCGTTCATGCCGCCATCATGCGACCATCGATGGCAGCAGCGCTCTCGGCATGCCGTCCCCAATGGCGAAATTCCGTTCTGTAGACGACCTTTTCGGTGCGCCGACATGAATAAACACCCTTTATTGCCGGGCCTTGTTGACACAATTATGGATGGAGTTGATACCGGCACAGTGAATCTGGGCATGATATGGTCGATCAGAATCAGGAGGCCTGCCGGGTGCTGATTCTGGGCAACACAAGCTCGACCGTCCTGATGCGGATGATTGCCTTGGCCAAGGAGGACAGCATTGCTTACTGGCGGAAAGAACTGCCCAATGCCAGCGAAACAGAGCTTGAAATGATGTATACCCATCTGTCAAACGGTTTGATGCATGTCGTTGTGGAGGGCTATGACAAGTACAGCAAAGAGGAAATGATCCATTTTGTCAGCCGGGTCGTAAAAGCCAGTCTTTCGGTGTTCCAATCGTCCCAAAAACCTCTTGCTTAACATAGGTATTATATCTGCGTGGTATAATAAGCGAAGGATTGACGGTCAAAAAAGCAGACCTTGGTCATATGGTGGAACTTTATCGGCGTAGTCGATATCTCACAACAAGAGCAAAAAGAAACGGCATAGCCTACATGATCGTAAGCTATGCCGTATTCTTTTTGAGCACCTTTCGTCCTTACGTGAATGCGGACTTGGCCTGCCCTTGTGCTTTGTCCTGTTACAGCTTCGCGTAGCGCATGAGGATGGTCGCAAACTCTGCGCGGGTGGCGTTGCCGGTCGGCTGGAGGCCGCCGTCCTTGCCGTTGATGATGCCCGCGCCGACGCACCAGCGCAGCGCGTCAACAGCCCACGAGCCGACCAGACCTGCATCCGGCCAGCGGCTGAGGTCGCCCGTCGGGGTTGTGTCCGTTCCCTTGACGGTCTTCGCATAGCGCTGCAGCATGAGCGCCATGTCCTGACGGCTGATCTCCTCCATCGGGCGGAACGTGCCGTCCTCGAAGCCGGTGACGATGCCCTTCTGCTGGGCCCAGGCCACGGCCTCGCCGTACCACTCGTTCGCCGGGACGTCCGGGAACGCATTCGTCGCGCTGATCTTGTCGCCGGAGAGGCGATAGAGGACCGTGGCGACCATGGCGCGGTTGAGGGTGGTGTCCGGCTCGAACTTGCCCTTGCCCATGCCGTTCATGAGGCCGGTCTCGAGGACATAGTCCACGCTCTCGTGGTACCAGCCCCGGTCCGGACGGTCGGTGAAGGCCTTGGACGGGCAGTTGTCGGAGTTGGCCGGGATCGTGCGGGTCTCCGTCGCGCCGCAGCCGGAGCAGCTGCGCGTCTGCGTGCCCTCGTGGAAGCAGCCCGGCTCGGGAAACGGTCGTCCATTCGCCGAACGTGTGGCCCGTCGCCGGGATCACGCGGCTTTCCACAGCGTCACAGCCCGTGCAGCTTCTTGCTTCAAGCCCGTCATGAAAGCAGGTCGCCGCTTCGACCACCTTCCAGGCGCCCCAGGTGTGCTCATGCGGCGTCGGCTCCGAGCCGCCGAGGGTCGTGTACCACGTCTTCGAGCCCGCAGCGGGCGCGTAGAGATGGGCCGCGGCCTGACTGCTCGTGTAGGTCGTGAAGCGCGGCGAACTGGCGTTGTACTGCAGCATGCCGTTGTCCGACTGCAGGCCGTTCAGCGTCGGCGTCCAGCGGCAGGTGTTGTCCGGCGTTTCCGTCAGAGAGACGTTCTTCTTGCCGGTGCAGCTGAGGTAGAGGCCTGCCGCGTCGCGCACATAGTACGTCCCGTCTCCGGCGGCCGTGAGCGTGTAGACCCACTTCGGGTCGCGGACGCTGCCGGTGTCGATCTCGATGTCGGCGGCCTCCAGATACGTCGGCTTCGAGCCGGGGGTGTTCGTCATGATCTTGCCCTTGTCCGACGAGACGATGCAGTAGCTGCCCGTCCAGTCGTCCGGAGCGACCATCACGCGGCGGTATTCGTCGCCGACGGCGTCGGGATCATCGACTTTATAATAGTAGAGCGCGTAATACGTCTGCTCCGCCTGCGTGAACACCTGCTCTGCGCCTGCGGCGGAGAAGTCCGGGCGGCTGTCCGTGTCCGTCTGCGGGGCGGCGGCCCAGCCGAAGAACGTGTAGTCGTGCGCCGTGTCAGACGGCGTGCCGGACGGCTGCGGGAAGGTGAACGTGTCTCCGGTGTAGCCCGCCGCATCGGCGGGGGCCGTCACGCCCTCCGGCACGGAGAAATGCACGGTGGACGGGGTGCGCGGGTCAAACTGCACGGTCAGCGTGCAGTCCTTCGTCATGCGGCTGACGGTGAAGACGTTGCCGTTCTGCTTTACAACGGCGGCATCCGCCGGGGTAAGGGTGCAGCCGCCCACGCAGTAGCCCTCAGCCGGGAAGGCCGTGACGGTGTGGCTGCGGACGGTGACCGTGCCGCGGGTCTCGTCGGACGAGACGGCCGTGAGCGCGAACGTTCCGGCATCGCTGCCGTGCTCGCGGGCATAGCCCGAGGGCGTGTCATAATCCGCGGGGAGCTCGCGGCCGAACAGCAGCCAGGCAAACTCCGGATAGTCGATGAAGACGTTGCGGTTGCCCTGCACCTGCTGGACGCAGTCGTTGCGGCTCATCTCCCAGGTGTCCACGGGGTCCTCCTGCATCCATTCGAGCAGGGTGTCGAGGCTCTCGATGACGGGCATGCCGGTGTTCTCGCGGTCGTCGCCGTCAAAGGGGGGCAGGCTGCCGGAGGCGACCGTTTCAAACAGGTTCGGCTGGCCCCAGCGGCAGTAGACATACAGCAGCACGCGCGCCAGGTCGCCCTTGACGTTGTCGGCGACCTCGACGCGGTCGTTCTTCGTGCTGTACCACAGGACGGTCTTGCCGTCGAAGGCCTTCGTGCTGCAGTCGGGATAGACGCCCAGCACGTTGCCCATGGTGTAGTTGCTGCGGGTGGAGTTCACGCCGGAATCCTCCGGGCGCAGGTGGTGCAGGTCGCTGCCGCCGTTCTGCTGCATGAAGCTCGCGCGGCTCTTCGGCCAGACGTGCTCACGGCTCATGCTGCCGCCGGTCGTGTCGCTGTAGAACAGGAGCAGGCCGTCCTTGCCCTGTGAGGCATCCGTGCGCGCCCAGTAGGTCGGCAGGGACTTATAGGTGACGGAATCGGTCATGGTGTCCGTCATCAGGGACTGCAGTGCGCGGTAAAGGGCGCTGTCCATGCTCTCGAGCGAGCTGTCTGAGGTGCTGCCGGACAGTTTCAGCAGCGTTTCTGCGCCGTCGGTGTAATACTGCTCCGCCTGTGCGCTCAGCGCCGTGCAGAGCTCGTGACGCGTGCCGGTGTTATACGGCACGGTGTCGGCGGACACGGCCGCCAGCGCCGGGAGCGCCAGCGCCAGCACGACGGCCAGCGCCAGAAGCACGGCAAGGATCCTTCTTTTCATGATGTACCTCCGTTTGTTTTTTTCGGGTTCTTTCATCATATCACGCGGGGGACGAATATGCAACCCCAATATGCATTCGGCCCGCCCGGAGAATCGCAGTTGCATTGCACGGCCGGACTTGCTATAATCATGGTATCGAAACATAGGAGGAGATCCCATATGCTCACACGCCTGCTTGAAACCGCCGCCAATGCCGCGGACGCTGCGCAGAGCGGCTCGAACGGCACCGACCTGACCCAGCTGACCAACATCCTCGACTGGTTCATGATCGTGCTGCTGCCCGCCGTGGCGCTCTACCTGTTCTACACCGTCTTCCGCCTCAGACGGGACCGCGTCCTGTTTGATAACAAGCTGCTCTATCCCGGCGGGTGCACGAAGGACGACTGCCTCGACCCGGACGGCTTCATCGACTACATCCTGCCGCGCCTGATCATCATCGGCGCCGCGTTCCTGCTGTGCGGCGCGTTCACGGCGCTCGTCGTATTCATCCCGGCGATGGATACGCTGGTGTGCAATATTCTGGAGATCGTTTTCCCGATCGCGGCCATTGCATGGTATTCGTTTGTCAGCCGTCATGCCGCGCGCGAATATTGGGGGGCGTGAGTCATGAAAATTGTCATTCTCGATGCCTATGCCGCCAATCCCGGCGACCTGAGCTGGGATGAATTTGCCGCCCTCGGTGAGCTGACGGTTTATGACCGTACCGCGCAGGAGGATGCTGCCGCCCGCATTGGCGATGCGGAGGTCGTTTTTATCAACAAGGTCCGCCTGACGGACGAAATTTTTGCCGCCTGCCCGAACCTGAAGCTCGTGAGTATCCTCGCAACGGGCTACAACATCGTCGACCTCGCCGCCGCAAAGCGCCGCGGCATCACGGTGTGCAACGTGCCTGGCTATTCCACGCGCGCCGTTGTGCAGATGACGTTTGCCCTGCTGCTGGAGATCTGCCAGCAGGTCGGTCTGCACTCCGGGGCCGTGCACACGGGCCGGTGGCAGACCTGCCCGGATTTCTGCTTCTGGGACCGGCCGCTCATCGAGCTGGACGGCAAGACCATGGGCATCGTCGGCTACGGCGCCATCGGCTCGGCCGTCGGCGCGGTCGCACAGGCCTTCGGCATGAAGCTGCTCGTCACGGCGCGGCATGAAAGGCCCGTGCCGGAGGGCGCGCGCTTCGTCTCCCTGCCGGAGCTGCTGGCGCAGTCCGACGTCGTGTCGCTCCACTGCCCGCAGACGGCAGAAAACGCCCGCATGATCGATGCGGGCGCGCTGGCGCAGATGAAGGATGGGGCGATCCTGCTCAATACTGCCCGCGGCGGGCTGCTGGACGAGCAGGCCGTGGCCGGCGCGCTGCGCAGCGGCAAGCTGCTGGCCGCCGGTATGGACGTCGTCTCTGCGGAGCCGATCCGCGCGGACAACCCCCTGCTGACCGCGCCGAACTGCTTCCTCACGCCGCATATCGCGTGGGCTCCGCTCGAAACGCGCCGCCGCCTGCAGGCCATCAGCGCGGAAAACCTGCGCGCCTTCCTGGCAGGCAAGCCGCAGAATGTCGTGAATCCGTAAATCAGCAAAGAAAATGCGGGGCATGCCGCAAATGGAAAACGGAAAGTGGAAAGTTTCGGAGGGAAGAATAGTGTGAAAGGAAACCGTCAGGGTTTCCTTTCACGTCAAATAACCCGCCGCAGCGGCAGAATTGCAAAATCATGCTGCAAAATTTGATTTTGCAATTCTGAAAGCAGCTTGTCCAAAAAGTCCAAAGGAACTTTTTTGACAAGCTGGGGAGCGGACAGCCGGGCCCGGCGTAAAACTCACGATTCGTGCCGGTTTCCGATAAAAACGTAAAAACCAATTGCGTCTGTAGCGGCGCTCAGCGAGCGCCTTTGGCAGCTGCAAGTTGGTATGCACCATCGCCGACCGAAAATGCTCCCCCGATTGTCATTCCGAGGAGCGAAGCGACGTGGGAATCTCGCAGTACCCTGCTGCATCGTGGGAAAGCTATCGGCGAAAACGTAACTGCCTTCCCGAGATTGCCACGGCCCCGTTGGGGCCTCGCAATGACAAATCGGGGGCGTTTTCCATTTTAACGGCAGCTTGTACGAACTGCAAGTGCGTCGCCGGGCCGGGCTGTCCCCTCCCCTACAACGCAGCGGGCAGCGGGGCAGTCTCTGCCGGTCATCCCACCGCGGACAGGCAGAACTCATACAGCGGCAGGAGGGCGTGCAGCGTATCGCGCACGGTCTCGGCCAGCCGGGGCGTATACAGCTCATCCCCCAGCGGGCACTCGCGCATCATTGATACATTGCGCAGGCTGTAATACGGCGCAAGGCGCGCGTCCGGCGTCTGCTTCGGGCGGACATAGGCCCGGCCGCCGAGCTGCAGGCCCGTTTCCCGCTCCGCGCGGGCAGCCATCTGCAGGAATTCCTCCGTCCGGTCGCCGAGCTGGGTGCGCCAGCGCTCCATGGCGGCCGCGCGCGGGTTCCACAGCAGCAGGCCGTAGCTGTAGCCCTCGCTCGTCAGCTCGAAAAACAGGCACGGGTGCTCCAGCCAGCTTGCGCCGTCGTGGCGCAGGCACATCCACGACGTTTCCTTATACGGCACGGGCGGGTGCATGCGCATATCGCGGTAAATGCGTGAAACGCGCATCCGCAGGCCCTCGATGCCCGTGAATGCGGCCTCGACGTCCGCCGCCAGCGCCTTCATCGGCTCCCAGAGGAAGCGCTGATAGTCGGCCTTGTGCGCCTCGAACCATTCGCGGTTGTTGTTCAGGCGAATTCCCCACAGAAAATCGATCGTCTCGGGATAAAATCCGGTAAAGCTCATTGTCATACTCTTTTCTGATTCAAAATTAGACGGCGGCAGGAAGCGCTTCCTGCCGCCGTTTTCCTGCCGCCGTTTATTATACCCGCTGCAGCGCCCGGCTGCAAGCCTCAAATGGAAAACCACACGCGCTCCTCCGCGCCGTGGGAAAAGCCGAGCCGGTCATACAGCCGCATGGCGCGCCCGTTCTCCTCTGCGCACGTCAGGCGCACTTCAGGCCCTGTGCACTGCGCCGCCAGCGCCCGCACGCAGCGTTCGCCCGCGCCTGGCTGCAGAGCTGCCACTGCCAGCAGCTCACCGCCGCGCACGCGGCCAGGCCGATGCGCTCCGCACCGTCCCAGATCCACAGGGCCTCGCCGCCCGCGGCCAGCGCGCGCTCCTCCGCCGGGCTGCAGCTCTCCGCTGCAGGCACGGCCCGGAAGCGGGCGTTGTATTCCCGCGCCCAGTCCGCTGCCGTTTCCTCCGTGACGGGGAACAAGGCGCACCGCCTCCGGTGCGGGCAGCAGCGACTCCCGCGGCGCGCTGCGCCCGAGAATGCGGATGGCAGCCGGATAGCCGGAAAAATCCGCTTCGCCTGCGGCGAACAGCCGCTCCGCACCTGCGGCGCGGCAAAAGCCTGCGCATTCGGCAAGCAGACCCTCCAGGGTGCCGAACACGCCGCGTACCAGTATATAGCCCTCGCCGCGGAACGGGACCTCACGCAGGATCAGCGTGGCGATGCCGTCCGGGCAGGAAAAGACCGGGATATCCTTCATTGCTTTTTCTCCGTTTCGGCGCGGCGAGAGGGGAGACGGAGCGGTTCAGTCCTCCGTGCGCCGCCGCGCGACCTTGTTCCGCCGCCCATGGCGCTCAGCTCGCGCATGCACGACGCACATACGCGCCGGTTGTGATATTCGACCAGCGCTTCACTGCGGCTGCAGAACACGCAGCGGGGCGTGTGCTTCTGCAGCACGATCCGGTCGCCGTCCACGGCGATCTCCACCGTGTCGCGGTCCGCCAGGTCCAGCATGCGCCGCATTTCCACCGGGATCACAACGCGGCCCAGTTCGTCCAGTCTTCGGATGATACCCATTGCTCTCATTGCGCAGTCCCCCCATTTCTGTTTTTGAGCAGAATCCGGTCAGATTACATCTTCATTATAGCATTTTGTCTAACTCTGTCAAGCTCTTTATGCAAAATTCGGAAAAGCTTTCCATATAGTGCTACAGAAGATGTCCGGGAGGGGTACACGATGGTCATGGGATGGATCTGGACGGGAATGGTGCTGCTTGCGCTCGGCGCGGCGGTGCTCACGGGGCAGACCGGCGCGCTGACGGCCGCCGCACTGGAGGGAGCGGCCTCCGCGATCCGGCTGGCGCTCGGCCTTGCCGGGGCGCTGTGCCTTTGGAGCGGGGCGGCAAAGGCGCTTGAGCGCGCGGGGGGCATGCGGGCGCTGGCCCGGCTTGCCCGGCCGGTCTTCCGCCGCCTGTTCCCGCAGACGGCGCAGGACGAGACGGCCATGGGCTACCTGACGGCCAATGTCGCGGCCAACCTGCTGGGGCTTGGCAATGCGGCCACGCCCATGGGCATCGCCGCCGTGCGCCGGATGCAGCAGCGCTCCGGCAGCGCCCGCGCCACAGACGAGATGTGCCGCCTCATCGTGCTGAACACGGCGTCCATCCAGCTGCTGCCAACGACCGTTGCGGCCGTGCGGGCGGCAAACGGGGCCGCCGCGCCGTTCGACATCCTGCCCGCCGTCTGGCTCACGTCTGTGTGCTCCGTGACGGCCGGGCTGCTCGCGGCGTTCCTCTTCGGGAGGGCGAGCCGTGCTTGACCTGCTCATTCCGATGCTGCTGGCCGCCGTGGCCGTTGCGGCGCTCGCACGGCGGCAGGACCTCTATGCCGCCCTGCTCGAGGGCGGGCTGGACGGTCTGCGCCTGCTCGTTTCCATCGTTCCGGCCCTTGTCATGCTGCTGACGGCCGTGCATCTGCTGCGCGCCTCCGGGGCCGTGGACCTGCTTACCCGCTGGCTTACGCCCGCCGCGCGCGTGCTCGGCCTGCCGCCGCAGGTGCTGCCGCTGGTGCTGCTTCGGCCGGTCTCCGGCTCTGCGGCGCTGGCCGTCGGCGCGGACCTCATGGCGCAGTATGGCGCGGATTCGCTCATCGGCCGGACGGCCGCCGTTGTGCTCGGCAGCACGGAGACGACGTTTTACACCATTTCCGTCTATTTCGGCGCGGCCGGGATCCGCCGCACGCGCTATGCCGTGCCCGCAGCGCTTATTGCCGACCTGACGGGGTTTCTGGTCGCTGCGCTGACGGCGCGCTTTTTATAGACCGCAGAGCCAGCGGATGGCGCGGCGGTAGCCCTCGAAGCCGAGACCCTTGAAGTGCGCGCCGCAGGCCATGCCGACGTAGGAAATGCGGCGGAACGGCTCCCGCGCGTCGATGTCCGTCAGATGGACCTCGGCCGCAGGCAGGCGGACGGCCTTGAGCGCGTCGAGCAGGGCGACGGACGTGTGCGTATAGGCGGCGGCATTGATGACGAGGCCGTCAAACACGCCGTGGGCCTGCTGCACCCACGTCACAAGCTCGCCCTCAAAATTGCTCTGCCGGATCGTGACCGCGGCCCCGGCCTCCTGCGCCGCCGCGCGGATGAAGCGCTCGAGGGCGGCATAGTCCTCGCGGCCGTAAAGCTCCGGCTCGCGCAGGCCCAGCAGGTTGAGGTTCGGGCCGTTCAGCACCAGAATGTTCATGTCCATGCCTCCAGAATTTGCCGGACGGTCTCGTCCGGCGTGCCGTTGTTGTCGGCCGTGCCGTCGGAAAAGCGGGCATAGGCCGCGGCGCGCTGCGCATAGAGGATCTCCGGCGGCGTGCAACGGCTCACGGGCCGCCCGGCGACGGGCAGCCGGTCGAGCGCGCGCTGCAGCCAGATGACGGCGGCGTTCTGCCGCAGCAGCGGCTCGTTTTCCGGCCGGGTGACACAGCCGCCGCCCGTGGCGGTGACGCAGCCGGAGCGTTTGCCCAGCTCGGCCAGCAGGGCCGTCTCCTCTGCGCGGAAGGCAGCCTCGCCCTCGCGCGCGAAAAATGTCGGGATATCGCAGCCGAAGCGCCGCACCAGCTCGTCATCCGCATCGAAAAAGTCGCGGCCCAGCCGCTGTGCCAGCAGGCGGCCGACGGTCGTCTTGCCCGCGCCGGGCATGCCGATGAGGATGAGACTGCGCATGCGCTTCTGCAGCGTATCCGTGATGACCGCCGTGCGCGCCGGGTCGATGGGCCGCTGCAAAAACAGCTCCGCCGCGCAGCGGGCCTGCTCCGCCAGCATGGAAAGGCCGTTTTCGGCCCGCAGGCCGAGCCGCTCCGCCTGCTGCAGCAGGGCCGTGCGCGCGGGGTTATACACAAGGTCCAGCACGCACCGGCACTGCGGCACCCGCCGCAGGTCGAGCGGCGAGACGCCGTTTTCGGGATACATGCCGACGGGCGTCGCGTTGACGACGAGCCGCGCGTCCGCATGCTGTTCCGCCATGTCGTAGGTCACCGGCCCGCGCCGGGAGATCACGACGACCTCGGCCCCCTGCGCCCGCAGCACGGCCTGCACCGTCTGCGAGGCTCCGCCGGAGCCGAGCACAAGGGCCTTTTCGCCGGGCGCGATGCCGCCGCCCCGCTTCAGGAGCAGACGGAAGCCGCCCGCGTCCGTGTTTGCGCCGTACAGCGTGCCGTCCGCCCGGCGGACGAGCGTGTTCACGCTGCCGGTCTGCTCTGCCATGGGCGAGAGCGCCGTGCAGAACGGTACGACGGCGCGTTTATAGGGGATGGTCACGTTCAGCCCGTCCCACGCCGCGCCGTGCAGGAAGTCCGCCAGCCCCTCCGGCGGGACCTCGAACAGGTCATAGGAATACGCGCCGAGCATGGCGTGAATTTCCGGGGAATAGCTGTGGCGCAGGTGCTCGCCCAGCAGGCCGCAGCGCAGGCTCGCGCCGGGGGCGGGGCTGCTTTCCTGCCAGTCGCGGCTCGCGGCGCGCAGGGCCCCGAACCAGGCCTGCATACCGGGCTGCAGGGCCGGGGCGGCCAGCTCCGTCAGCCGGGCGCAAAGCTCCCGCTCCCGCTCGGGCTGCAGGACCGGCAGGCCCTGCTCCCGCTTCACGGCTGCAATGCGCGCGGCCACGTCCATCCGGCGGCGGTACAGGGCCGCGAGCTGCGCATCCAGCGCGTCGATATCCTGCCGCAGGTTGTTCAAAGCTTCCATATCCGTGCCTCCAGTGCGGCGTCCAGCACCGCGACCGCAGCCGCAGCCTCCACACAGGGCACGGCGCGCGGGACGATGCAGGGGTCGTGCCGCCCGCGCAGCTCCAGCGTGACGGGCGCGCCGTCCGACAGGCGCACCGTCTGCTGCGGCAGGGCGATGGACGGCGTGGGCTTGAAGGCTGCGCGGAATAAAACCGGCATGCCGGTGGAAAGCCCGCCGAGGATGCCGCCCGCGTGGTTCGTGCGCGTGCGTACCGCGCCGTTTTTCATGTAATAGGGGTCGTTGTTTTCACTGCCGCGCAGGGACGCGCCCGCAAAGCCGCTGCCGAACTCCACGCCCTTCACGGCGGGGATGGCGAACAGCGCCTGCGCCAGCCGGTTCTCCATGCCGCCGAACATCGGCGCGCCGACTCCGGCGGGAAGGCCCGTCACGGCGCATTCCACCACGCCGCCGACGGAATCCCCCACAGCAGCGGCCGCTGCGATCTCCGCGCGCATGGCCTCGCCTGCCGCGGTATCCAGCACTGGAAAGCCGCTGCCCGGCCGCTCCGGCGCAAGGGGATCGAACGCGCGGTCCGGGATGCTCCCGATCTGCGCGATATGGGCGAAAATCTCCACGCCCTGTGCTGCCAGCAGCTGCAGGCACAGGCCGCCCGCCACGCACAGGGGCGCGGTAAGCCGCCCGGAGAAATGCCCGCCGCCCGAGGCGGCCTGTGCGCCGTGAAATTTTACGGTGGCGGGGTAGTCCGCGTGCGACGGCCGGGGCGTATCCTCCAGCCCGGCATAGTCCGCCGGGTGGGCGTCGCCGTTGGGCAGCACGGCTGTCAGCGGCGCGCCGCAGGTCCGGCCGTCCGCAAGGCCGCTCAGGAATTCCGGGCGGTCCGCCTCACGGCGGGCGCTCGTCAGGGCGCTGCGCCCCGGCGCGCGCCGGTCCAGAAAAGCCTGCAGGGCCGTAAGATCGGGCCGGAAGCCCGCGGGGAAGCCGTCGAGGCACATGCCCACGGCCGGGCCGTGCGATTCACCAAAAAGCTGTAATTTCAGCACCGTTCCGAAGCTGCTGCTCATCTGCTCTCCTCCGTTCCGCTCCGCAGTCCGGCAAGCGTCTGCCAGAAATGCGGGTCCGATTTTTCCACACATTCCGCCCCGCGCAGCCGCACATCGCAGCGTGCCGAGGCGATCGCGGCCAGCATGGCAATGCGATGGTCGCCGCAGGCGTCCACCGTGCCGCCTGTCAGCCTGCCGCCTGCGATCTCCAGCCCGTCCGGCAGATCCCGCACGTCTGCACCGAGAGCGCGCAGTGCGGCGGCGATGCTCGCGAGCCGGTCGCTTTCCTTATAGCGCAGCCTTGCCGCGCCCGTGATCCGCGTCGTCCCGGCGGCGCAGGCCGCCAGCAGGGCCAGCGGCGGAGCCAGATCGGGCGTGCTGCGCACGTCGAGGCTGCAGCCGCGCAGCGGCGCGGGACGGACCGTCACGGCGTCTGCGTTCTGCTCAACTTCTGCACCAAAGCGGCGCAGATCCTCCAGAATCACGCGGTCGCCCTGCCCGGACTCCGCCTGCAGGCCCGTGACCGTCACCGGCCGCGAGAGCGCGCCCGCCGCAAGCCAGAAGGCCGCGTTCGACCAGTCGCCCTCCGCCCGGACCGCGGCGGGGGGAGCGGTACCGCTGCCCGCCGGGGACGGCCCAGCCGTCCGGGAGCGGCTCCGCGGCGATGCCGAAGCGCCGGAGTGCCGCAAGCGTCATGGCGATATAGCCCGCCGATTCCGGCGGCGTGGCCGCATGCAGCTCCGAGGGACCGGAAAGCAGCGGCAGGGCGAACAGCAGGCCGGAGAAAAACTGGGACGAAACATCCCCCGGCAGCAAAAAACGGCCGCTTTCCAGCCTGCCCGCGCAGAGAAGCTCGCCCGGCGCGGGGCGACTCAGCCGGACGCCGTGTGCCTCCAGCGCCTCCCACAGCGGGCCGAGCGGCCGCTGCGGCAGGCGACCGTGCAGACGGAACGTCGTTTCTCTCCCGAGCGCCGCCGCCACGGGCAGCAAAAAGCGCAGCGTCGCGCCGCTTTCGCCGCAATCCGCCGCGCCGTGCGCCTGCTCCGTGACCGGCTGCACCCGCAATGCCTTTCCGTCCGCCGTCACGCGCGCGCCGAGCGCCCGCAGGCAGCGGCACATCGCCTGCACGTCCGCGGCGTCCGAAGCGCCGTGCACGACCGTCTCGCGGTCGGCCAGCGCGGCGCACAGCAGCAGCCGCTGCAGCTGCGATTTTGACGCAATGGAGGCAACTCGCCCGCCGAGCGGGCCGTGCGGCAGGAACAGCTCCATGTCACATTCCTCTTTCAAAAATATCCGCCAGCGTGTCCACCGGGACCTCCCGGAGCACGCAGTCGCCGATGGCGCGGGGAATGACGAGCGTGATGCGCTCTCCCGCGCGCTTTTTATCCGCCAGTGCGGCCTGTGCCAGCTGCTCCGGCGAAAACTCCGTTCGGGTGGGCAGGCCGAGCTTTATGAGCGCAGCCTCGATCTCTGTGGCATCGCGGCAGAAGGCCCGCGCCATTATGGCAAGGCCGATGGCCACGGCATGGCCGTGCGAAATGCGGTAGCCGCTGAGTGCCTCGATGGCGTGCCCGGCCGTGTGGCCGAGGTTCAGCAGCTGCCGCGCACCGCGGTCGAATTCGTCGGCGCACACGGCGTCCCGCTTGCAGGCGATGCAGCGGGGCAGGACCGTCATGCGGTCGAAGTCCGTGCCGCGCGCGGCCAGATGGGAAAACAGGTCCGGGTCGAACAGCACGGCCGTCTTCAGCGCCTCGGCGCAGCCGTCGCGCAGGATGGCGGACGGCAGCGTGTCCAGCAGCTGCGGGTCGCACACGACGGCGGCGGGCTGATGGAACGCGCCGACGAGGTTTTTGCCCTCCGGCAGGTCGATGGCCGTCTTGCCGCCGACGGACGAATCCACCATGGCAAGCAGCGTCGTCGGCACCTGCACCAGACGGATGCCGCGCAGCCATGTCGCGGCCGCAAAGCCCGCCAGATCGCCGATGACGCCGCCGCCGAGCGCAACGACCGTGTCGGCGCGGGTCAGGCCCGCCTCGGCCAGCTTATGGAGCAGGGCGGCATACTGCGCCAGCGACTTTGTCTCCTCCCCGGCGGGAAGGACGGCCGGAACGGCGCGCACGCCGGCAGCACGCAGTGCGCGGCAGGCGCGCTCCAGCAGGAGGGGGGCCACATGGTCCTCGGTTACGACAAGGGCCGCCGTTCCCGAGGAAACATAGCGGCCGAGGTCGTCCAGCAGCCCCGGCGCGATGTCCACGCTGTAGGGCTGCGAAACGGGAATGTCGATCTTCATCTGCAGGCCTCCCGCACGGCGTGCAGCCGCTGTGACAGCGCTGCCAGCTCCTCCGGCAGCAGAGCCTGCGCCCCGTCGCACCGGGCGTGCAGCGGGTCAGGGTGCATCTCCACCATCACGCCGTCGGCTCCGCAGGCCGTGGCAGCCAGCGCCAGCGGCGTCACAAGGGCCGCGCGACCGGCCGCATGGCTCGGGTCGACGAGGACGGGGAGATGGGTCATTTCATGCAGGGCGGGCACGGCCGCAAGGTCGAGCGTGCCGCGCGTAAATGTGTCGAACGTGCGGATACCGCGCTCGCAGAGCATCACGCGCGGGTTGCCTGCCGCCAGAAGATACTCCGCGCTCAGCAGAAGCTCCTGCAGCGTCGCGCCGACGCCGCGCTTGAGCAGCACCGGCTTTTCGCTGCGGCCGAGCGTCCGCAGCAGGTCATAGTTCTGCATATTGCGCGCGCCGATCTGGATGACGTCCACATCGGCGAACGCGTCGAGCTGGGCGGCGCTCATCAGCTCGGACACGACGGGAAGCCCCGTCTCGTGCCCGGCGGCGATGAGCAGGCGCAGCCCCTCGGCGCCCAGCCCGGAAAAATCATAGGGAGAGGTGCGCGGCTTGAACGCCCCGCCGCGCAGCAGGCAGACGCCCGCGGCCTTGGCCTGCCGGGCCGCCGTAAAGATCTGCTCCTCCGATTCCACGGCGCACGGCCCTGCGATCAGGCCGAAGTTTCCGCCGCCGAAGCGCGCGCCGCCCACGGAGACGACCGTCGGCTCGGGGTGCAGGCGGCGGCTGCACAGGGGATAGGGCTCCGTCAGCCGGAGGACGTCCTCCACAGCCGGGAAGCGCGCCGCAAGGCTCGGGTCGATGCGGGAAATGTCGCCCGTCAGGCAGAAAAAACGGCCGCTCCGGCGTGCCGGTGACGCAGACCTCCGCGCCAAGCTCCCGCAGCCAGGAAAGCAGGCGCTCCTGCTCCGCCTGCGGGGCATGCTGTTTCAGCAGAATGACCATCGGGCCGTTCCTCCTTCTCGCTTATTCTGCCGCCGGCATCCGGCTGAGCGGGCGGATCTTCTTCCGATACAGGCGGAGGAACAGGATGACCGTCATCGCCAGCGAGGCGACCTCCGCGATCGGGAAGGCGAACCAGACGGCGTCGATGTTCCCGGAAAGCGACAGCAGGTAGGCCACCGGAAGCAGCACGACCAGCTGGCGCGCGATGGAGACGATCATGCTGTAGACGCTGTTGCCGAGAGCCTGAAACACGCCGCCGACGATGATGCACGCGCCTGCGAACACGAAGGCGAGGCTCATGGTGCGCAGCGCCGGGTCGCCGACGGCCAGCATGTCCGCATTGGCGTTGAACAGGCCGAGCAGGACCTGCGGGATGAGCTGGAAGGCCGCCACGCCGATCACCATCAGCGCCGTTGCGCCGAGGATGCCGCACTTCAGCACGCCGAGGATGCGCTTCGGCTTCCGCGCGCCGTAGTTATAGGCCGCAATGGCCAGCGCGGCGTTGTTGATGCCGAACACCGGCATGAAGATGAAGCTCTGCAGCTTGTAGTATGCGCCGAAGACGGCCGTGCCGACCTCGCCGAGTCCCACGCGGACGTGCTCAAAGCGCATGAGCACGAGATTCATGCCGTAGTACATCACGGAGCCGATGGCGACCATGATCATGGACGGCACGCCGATGGCCAGAATGCGGCCGATGAGCTTCCAGTCCGGGCGGAAGCCGCGCAGATGCAGGCGGACGTCCGGATTTTTGCGGTGGTTGAGGATCATGGCCAGAATAAACGCCACGATCTGGCCGAGCACCGTGGCCACGGCCGCGCCTGCGACCTCCATGCGCGGCAGGCCGAACAGGCCGAAGATGAGGATGGGGTCAAAAATGATGTTCAGGACCGCGCCGGTGCCCTGCGTGACGAGGGTGTAGATCGTGCGGCCCGTGGACTGCAGCAGGCGCTCAAAGATGATCTCGCCGAAAATGCCGAACGAGGCGATCGTGATGATGCGGATATAGGCCGTGCCGTAGGCAATGACGGCTTCGTTCGACGTCTGGGAGCGCATGAAGAGCTCTGCGCAGAAAATGCCGAACAGGGCGCTGAGCAGCATGCCCAGCCCGGCAAGAAAGACGCCGTTCAGGGCGGAGCGGTTCACCATGTCCGCATCGCGTTCGCCGAGCGCGCGCGACAGCAGGGCATTGACGCCGACGGCCGTGCCCGTTGCAATGCCGATCATGATGTTCTGCACCGGGAAGGCCAGCGAAACGGCGTTGAGCGCATCCTGATTGACGTCCGAAATTTTCGCGACGAAGGCGCTGTCGACCACGTTGTAAAGCGCCTGCACCAGCATGGACAGGGCCATCGGCAGCGCCATGGTCAGCAGCAGCCGCCCAATGGGCATCGTGCCCATTTTGTTTTCCTTCAAACTACTCATTGCTTTCTTTCTCCTAACCATAATCATACAGTTTATATTATAGAGGAGACAGGTAAGGAATGCAAGCAGACTGTCAAAAAATCTGCCCAGCCGAAAGTTTCGGAGGGACTTTTTTGACAAGCTGTGCAAGGCCCTGCCGCGGCATGCGGCGGGCTGTCGAAAGAACCGGCAATTTGCACAAAAATCAGAAATCCGTCAACATTTTCCCGCGCGTTGTGCTATACTGGAAGGAAACACGTCCCGGCTTTTCCGGGACCCAGAGGAGGAACGCCCTATGACGACCGATCAGCTCAGCGCCCTGCTTGCGCAGGACCCCGCCGCGGTGCTGGAGCATGACCGCAGACTTTATGAACAGCAGATCGTCCGCGCGGCCGATCTCATCGCCGCCCATGCGCAGGAGCGCCCGGCCGTGCTGCTGGCGGGGCCGTCCGGCTCCGGCAAGACGACGACCGCCCTGCTCATCGAGCGGGAGCTGGACCGCCGCGGCATGGAGACGCACACGCTCTCCATGGACGACTATTTCTGCCCGCTCACGGAGCGGGAGCTGGAGCTTTTCAGCCGCAACGAGCTGGACCTCGAGCGCCCGTCGCGCGTCGACGTGCCGTTTTTCCAGGAGCAGCTCGGCAAGCTGCTGGCGGGCGAGGAGGTGGAGCTGCCGCACTATGACTTCAAAAACAGCGTCCGTGTCTTCGATGGCCGCACACTGCGCAGGCGGCCCGGCGAGCTGGTCATTCTGGAGGGCATCCACGCCCTGAACCCGGAGGTCACGGGCTATGACGGCCGCACGACGCGCATCTATGTCAGCGTCCGCACGCGCATCACCCCGCGCAGCGGCCATCCGCTCCATCCGTCGAAGATCCGTCTCGTCCGCCGTATGCTGCGCGACAGCACGGGCCGTGGCCGCGCCCTGTCCGAGACCATCGCCATGCGCGAGCGCGTCGACCGCGGCGAGCAGCGCTATATCATGCCCTTCAAGCCGCGCGCCCACGGCAGCATCGACTCGTTCTATAATCAAGTGGATTCTGGACCATGTGCCGGGCGCACGGGAGCGCGCACAGGCGGGAGAAATTCTGTTTGGCACGGTGGACAGCTGGCTGGTGTGGAAGCTGACCGGCGGCAAGGTGCATGTAACGGACCGAACCAACGCCAGCCGCACCATGCTGTATAATATCCACAAGCTGGACTGGGATGATACACTGCTGAACGCGCTGGATATCCCCCGCGCCATGCTGCCGCGTGTGACGGATTCCAGCGAGATTTACGGTTACACCGACCTGTGCGGCGTACAGGTGCCGGTGGCCGGTATTGCGGGCGACCAGCAGGCTGCACTGTTTGGCCAGGGCTGTTTTTCCAAAGGCGAAGCCAAAAACACCTATGGTACCGGCTGCTTTTTGCTGATGAACACCGGTGATACCATCTGCCGCAGCAAAAATGGCCTGCTGACCACCATTGCCATCAGCCTGAACGGCAAGGTGGAGTATGCGCTGGAGGGCAGTGTGTTTGTGGGCGGAGCGGTCATCCAGTGGGTGCGCGATGGCCTGCGCATGATCCAAGAAAGCCGGGATTCGGAGTATTACGCCCAGAAGGTGCCGGATAACGGCGGGGTGTATATTGTTCCGGCCTTTACCGGGTTGGGCGCACCCTACTGGGATATGTACGCCCTGGGCCAGCCCATCACCGCCCTGAAAGTGGATGGCGGTGCTTCCCGCGACCAGTTTTTGATGCAGTTCCAGGCGGACATGGTACTGCGAGATTCCCACGTCGCTTCGCTCCTCGGAATGACAAACTTGGGGCATTGCGCCAATGAACTTATGCCTCAAATAATGCCAGCCTGCAAGGCGGTCACTGACCGCCGCTACAGACGCAATTGCTTTAATGCTGCTCAGTACGGGTCGGCCGTGCGGTGCCGGGCAGGGCACGCCCCTGCCCCTACAACGACCTTCTCCAAAATACAAAAAATCCCCCTGCGCACGCAGGGGGACTTGCTGTTATCTTACAGAGAGCCGAGCAGAGCGACGAACAGCGTCAGCAGGACGAATACAGCGGCGACCCACTTCGTCAGGCGGGAGAGCTTCGCGTCCAGCGTGCCGGCCTTGCCCTTGCCGAGATAGGTGTCGGAACCACCGGCGATCGCGCCGAGGCCATCCTCTGCGCCATTCTGGAGAATGATCACGACCGTCAGTACAACGCAGGAGATCATCTGGAAGATCAGGAGAATCAGCTTCAGGGTATCCATAGTAAAAAAAACCTCCAAAAACGGCCGCGGTTACGGCAGCGGCCTGCCGGAATCAGCCCAAAGGGCGAATATACATACAGTACCTACAATAATATCATAATGTGCCGGAATTATCAAGCACTTTTTTTGTTATTTCGTGGCCCACGTTCCCGTTGCGGCGCAGGTGAGGTAGGCGTTGATGAAGCCGTCGAGGTCGCCGTCCATCACGGCGTTGACGTTCGTGCTCTCAAA
>VOFH01001031.1_pt1 | contig 20000 bp, 31 predicted proteins | sample 5384091 | NCBI WGS metagenome assembly VOFH01 (sample SAMN12384727, study PRJNA508395) | human gut metagenome | isolation source: healthy gut G | host: Homo sapiens
GTGGACTCCATGGCCGGAAACATCACCAACGAGCTGGTTGGAAAGCTGGGAATGAAGAACCTTTCCAAGGGTGTAAAGGTGGATGTAACGGAGGAGCACGTTCCGTGACTGTCTCTGAATCTGAAGTATGGGTACAGTATCTCCGGACGTCTGCGAGAAGGTGCAGGAGAAGGTAAAGAACGCGATCGAGAATATGACGGGGCTCATCGTTCTGGATGTGAACATCAAGATCGCCGGCGTAAGCCCGGAGGAAAAAGTAAGGAATAAACGTAAGGGCCGCTGTCCGCGGGAGACACGGGGAGTCCTGTCTTTTTTGGCGAACTTATTTCTCGATTGTGTAGTTATAGCTGTAGGTATGGACGTCCAAAGTGTATTATCCATTGGTATGCACGAGGAGATCAGGCTGTTTTTTTAGTTTTAGGCGGGAGAGGACTTCTCCGGTGTGACGGGTTTACGCCTGGTAGAGGGCGTCGTCCTGACGGAGGTGACCAACAGGCCGAATGATCAACATTGTTTTTACGATAAAGTTCATGGAATTAAAGGTCAAGTCTTTTCCAGAGGAGTTTGTCGTTTTCAGATCATGCCTGAAACAGGTATCCGGCTGGGCGTGCGTTTGTCCTATGGGGAAAATACTGTTTTTCGACAGGCATTGTTTCCGTTGATGAAACCATTTGATTCATGTGGGATCGAAGGTTAAGACCAGAAAAGGAGTTTCCGGAACCGTTTCAAAAATATAAAGTTCTAATCCGGACCAGAGGTACTGGAACATTGCTTTAAGATGCTGTTCTGCCAGGATTTTTATCCGGCAGAGGAAAAGGAGGAACAGCTGGAGCGGTATTTTGACGCTCCGGTGGAGGACGTTACAGGAAAGGACGGAGCAGACGAGGTGCTCCACCAGGTGGATCTGGAGGGAGCGGATAAAACGGCCCTGGAGGCCCGGGTGGAGGCCATTATGAAAAAGATCCCGGAGCTGGATGAGAAAATCAACGGGGTGGCCGAGGGCTGGAAGACCAGACGCATGGGCCGGGTTGAGCTTACGATCCTCCGGCTGGCTCTTTTTGAGATGAAGGAGGATCAGGAGATCCCGGAGAAGGTGGCCATCAACGAGGCTGTGGAGCTGGCCAAGAAATTCGGCGGAGACGGGGCCCCGGCCTTTGTCAACGGGATCCTGGCGAAGCTGGTGGAAGAAAGATCCGAATAAAATCAAGGCCGGAGAGCAGCTATGGCGGGAGTATATTCAGTCACGCAGGTGAATTCGTATATCAAAAATATGTTTGTCCAGGACTTCCTTCTTCGCCGGATCTCGGTGAAGGGGGAAGTTTCCAACTGTAAATATCACAGTTCCGGCCACATTTACTTTACCTTAAAGGATTCGGGAGGGACCCTTTCAGCCGTCATGTTCGCAGGCCAGAGAAAGGGGCTGGGCTTCCGTCTGGCAGAGGGCCAGCAGGTGGTGGTCAAGGGGACCGTTGACGTTTACGAGCGGGACGGAAGATACCAGCTTTACGCGTCGGAGATCGAGCTGGCAGGCCGGGGCGACCTGTACGTCCGGTTTGAAAAGCTTCTGCGGGAGCTGGAAGAGATGGGGATGTTTGCGGCCCAGTATAAGCGGCCGATCCCCAGATATGCCATGTCCGTAGGGATCGTGACAGCCCCCACCGGGGCGGCCATCCGGGACATCATCAATATCAGCAGGCGGAGGAATCCCTATGTGCAGCTGATCCTTTATCCGGCCCTGGTACAGGGACAGGGAGCCAGGGAGAGCATCGTAAATGGGATCCGTACCCTGGACGCCATGGGACTGGACGTTCTCATCGTAGGCCGGGGCGGCGGTTCCATCGAGGATCTGTGGGCCTTCAATGAGGAGGAGGTGGCCCGGGCCATTTTTGCCTGTGAAACGCCGGTGATCTCTGCAGTGGGCCACGAAACGGATGTGACCGTTGCCGACTATGTGGCGGACTTAAGAGCCCCTACGCCTTCTGCAGCGGCAGAGCTGGCGGTCTTTGATTACGCCAGGTTTGCGGCGGATCTGGAAGCCAGAAAGCGGAAGCTTTCCCGGGAGATGGGCTTTTTCCTGGATCAGGTAAAGGGAAGGCTGCGCCAGGATGAACTGAAGATCCGGCTCTACCATCCCCAGCATGTGATCCGGGAAAAAAGGCAGAGGCTGGCGGATCAGGAGGAACGGCTGGAGCGGATCATGGACGCCCGCACCGGGGAGAACCGGTCACGGCTCCAGAGCCGGGAAGAACGCCTCTCCCGCGCCATGGACCGGAGGATGGAAAACGACAAAAAAAGGCTGGCAGAGGCCAGCGGCAGGCTCTGGGGGCTTTCTCCTTTGAGAAAGCTGAGCCAGGGCTTTGGATATATCGAGGATCAGGAGGGAAAACGGCTGGGCTCTGTAAAGCAGGCGCCGCCGGGGAGCGGGATCACCGTACAGGTGGCAGACGGAACGCTTTCGGCCCTGGTAACGGAAAGGAATGAGGAGTCGGGATGGCAGAACTGGATAAAAACGGAGCAGACATGACCATAGAGGAAACGTTTGCGGCCCTGGACGATCTGATCGGCCGCCTGGAGGGCGGAAAGGGCTCCCTGGAGGATGCCTTTAAGAATTATGAGGAAGGCATGCGGCTGGTGAAGAACTGCAATGAGAAAATAGAAAAGATCGAAAAGCAGATCATGGTCCTGGGCGGAGGACCGGCGGAGGAAGAGGACGATGGAACGCAGTTTTAAAGAATTACTGGAACAGAAAACGGCGGAAACAGAGGCGGCGGTGTATGCGTACCTGCCGGAGGAAAAGGGCTTCCAGAAGACGATCTTCGAGGCCATGAATTACAGTGTAAAGGCCGGAGGCAAGCGGCTCCGTCCCCTTCTCATGATGGAGACGTACCGGATGCTCGGCGGAAAGGGAAAGGAGATCCTGCCCTTTATGGCGGCCATCGAGATGATCCATACCTCATCTCTGATCCACGACGACCTGCCCTGCATGGATAACGATGAGCTGCGCCGGGGAAAGCCCACCACCTGGAAGGTGTACGGCTATGATATGGCGGTGTTGGCCGGAGACGCACTGATGATCTTTGCCTTTGAGACGGCGGCTAAGGCGCTGGCCCTGGGCGGAGATCCGGAGCGGGTGGCCAGGGCCATGGGGATCCTGGCAGAAAAGACCGGGATCTATGGAATGATCGGCGGTCAGACGGTGGATGTGGAGCTGACAGGAAAGCCGGTTCCAGAGGAGCAGCTCTCCTTTATCTACCGGTTAAAGACCGGGGCGCTCTTGGAGGCGTCCATGAGGATCGGGGCAGTGCTTGCCGGAGCCGGAAAAGAGGAAGAGGAAACGGTGGAACGGATCGCTGCCGACGTGGGAATGGCGTTCCAGATCCAGGACGACATCCTGGACCTGGTGAGCACCGCAGAGGTGCTGGGAAAACCGGTCTTAAGCGATGAAAAGAATGAAAAGACCACTTATGTGACGTTAAAGGGACTGGAAAAGGCAAAGGCAGAAGTAAAAACACTCTCAGACCGGGCAGCAGACGCTTTAAACAGCCTTCCGGGGGATAAGGAATTCCTGGGAACGCTCATTAAGACCCTGGTGGACCGGGAGAAATAGGACTTAAAGGAGTAGGAACGGAATGCTTCTGGAAAAGATAGAACAGTCTTCGGATATCAAGAAGCTGAAAGCGGAAGATTATCCGGTGCTGGCGCAGGAGATCCGGCAGTTTCTGCTGGAAAAGATCAGCCGTACAGGCGGTCATCTGGCCTCCAACCTGGGAGTCGTGGAGCTGACCATGGCCCTGCACCTGGCCTTTGATCTTCCGAAGGATAAGATCATATGGGACGTGGGCCACCAGGCCTATACCCATAAGATCCTCAGCGGGAGAAAGGACGGCTTCGACGATCTGCGCCAGTTCGGCGGCATGAGCGGCTTCCCAAAACGGAAGGAGAGCCCCTATGACGCCTTTGACACGGGCCACAGCTCCACCTCCATTTCCGCAGGCCTGGGAATTGCCCAGGCCAGAGAGATCCTGGGCGAGGACTATTCGGTCATCTCCATCATCGGAGACGGCGCTTTAACGGGCGGCATGGCCTATGAGGCATTGAACAATGCGGCCCAGCTGAAGAAAAATTTTATTATCGTATTAAATGACAACGAGATGTCCATTTCAAAAAACGTGGGCGGCATGTCCCGGTACCTGAGCAATGTCCGCACCAGAGAGGGCTATGCGGATCTGAAGCTTAAGGTGGAACGCACCCTGCGGTCCGTGCCGGTGATTGGAAAGGCCATGGTCAACGGCCTTTTCCTGGCTAAAAACGGGATCAAGCAGTTTTTAGTGCCGGGGATGCTGTTCGAGGACATGGGGATCACCTACCTGGGGCCTGTGGACGGCCACAATGTGGAGGAAATGGTCCAGGTCTTAAAGGAGGCCAAGCGGGTCCGCCATGCGGTCCTGGTCCATGTGGTGACCACCAAGGGAAAGGGCTACGGCCCGGCGGAGCAGAACCCCTCCCGGTTCCATGGAGTGGACCCCTTTGATATTGAAACGGGGAAGCCGTTAAAAGAAAAGCAGTTCCCGGGTTATACGGATGTTTTTTTCGGAAAAGCTCTGCGAGCTGGCAGAGAAGGATCCACGGATCGTGGCAGTCACGGCGGCCATGCCCGACGGCACGGGGCTTTCCAGGTTTGCAAAGCAGTTCCCGGACCGTTTTTTTGACGTGGGGATCGCTGAGGCCCATGCGGTCACCTCGGCGGCGGGAATGGCATCGGCGGGCTTAAAGCCTGTGGTCGCGGTGTACTCGTCGTTTTTACAGAGAGGCTACGATCAGATCCTCCACGATGTCTGTATCCAGGAGCTTCCGGTGCTCTTTGCCATCGACCGGGCCGGTCTTGTGGGCAGCGACGGGGAGACCCACCAGGGGATCTTTGATATCTCGTTTTTAAGCCTGGTTCCCGGAATGAGCATCATGGCGCCAAAAAATCTGTGGGAGCTGGAACGGATGCTGGAATTCGGCGTGGGCTTTGACGGTCCCCTGGCTATCCGTTACCCGAGAGGACAGGCCTACCGGGGCCTTTCCGAATTTGATGCGCCGGTGGAATACGGAAAGGCGGAAATGCTTTTTGAGGAGAAGGACATCGCTCTTTTGCCCTGGGAAGCATGGTCAGCACCGGAGAGCATGTGAGGGAAAAGCTGAAGGCCAGAGGATATTCCTGTACCCTGGTGAACGCCCGGTTTGTAAAGCCTCTGGACACGGATATGATCGACCGGCTGTGCAGGAGCCATAAGCTGATCGTCACCCTGGAGGAAAATGTGCTGCGGGGCGGCATGGGCATGTGCGCCACCCGGTACATCCATGAACACCATCCGGAGATCCATGTGATCCAGGTGGCTCTTCCAGACGCCTATGTGGAGCATGGGAACGTGTCGCTCTTACGGGAAATGCTGGGGATCGACAGTGATTCGGTGATCAAACGGATCTTTGCAGAATATTTAGATCCATATGACAGTCATGGAAATATGAAAATACAGAACAGTTTCGATTGTCCAAATAGTACAGAGAAGGAGCGTCAGGATCCATGAAGGAACGGTTAGACGTGCTGTTAGTAAAAAAGAATCTGGCGGAGTCCAGGGAGAAGGCCAAGGCGGTGATCATGGCCGGGATCGTCTATGTGGATGACCAGAAGGAGGATAAGGCCGGCTCCATGTTTGAGGAGACGGCAAAGATCGAGGTCGGGGGAGCACCTTAAAATATGTGAGCCGGGGCGGTTTAAAGCTGGAGAAGGCCATGACCCATTTCGGCGTGACCCTGGATCAGAAGATCTGTATGGACGTGGGGGCCTCCACCGGCGGGTTTACTGACTGTATGCTGCAGAACGGGGCTGTGAAGGTCTATTCTGTGGATGTGGGCCATGGACAGCTGGCCTGGAAGCTCAGGAACGACCCGCGGGTGGTCTGCATGGAAAAGACCAACATCCGGTATGTGACCCCGGAGGAGATCCCGGACAAGATCCAGTTCGTCTCCATTGACGTATCGTTTATCTCCCTTACCAAGGTCCTGAGGCCGGTGAAGGCCCTTATGGAGCCGGACGGTCGGTGGTATGCCTCATTAAACCGCAGTTTGAGGCCGGCCGGGAAAAGGTCGGGAAAAAGGGCGTGGTCCGGGAGCGGTCCGTCCACCTGGAGGTGATCCGCATGGTGGCGGCTTTTGCAGGAAGCATCGGCTTCGAGGCCCTGCATCTGGAGTTCTCACCCATTAAGGGACCGGAGGGAAATATTGAGTACCTTCTGCATTTAAGAAACGATGCCAGCGGAAACGTTTACGAAAACAGCTCCATTGATGCGGAGGAGATCGTAAACCAGGCACACGAGACGCTGGATTAGGAGTTCCGGCGGGAGCAGCATATGAAACATTTTTATATCATTGTCAACGAAGATAAAGAAGATACAAAAGCCATGGGTGCGAGGATCACCCGGTATCTGGAGGACCATGGATGCACCTTCAGGACCTCCAAAGGCGTGTTCAGCAAGGGAAAACGGTTTACATCCGTTTCCGACGTTCCGGAGGATACGGAGTGCGTCATCACCCTGGGCGGAGACGGGACCTTTATCCAGGCGGCCAGGGATCTGGCGGGTACAGGCCTTCCTATTGTGGGCATCAACCTGGGGGATCTGGGATATCTGACCCAGATGGGAAAGGGGGCAACCTGGAGGAGCTTCTGGATGCCCTGCTTTCAGACCGTTATGAGATCCAGGAACGGATGATGCTCACAGGCAGGATATACCACAAGGGAAGACCGGAGGCCAGCCATATTGCCTTAAACGATATCGTACTGGCCCGGGAGGGGGGGACATGCGCGTCCTGAAATTTAAGATCTACGTCAACGGCCAGTTTCTGTATGAATACAGTGCCGACGGGGTAATCGTCTCCACACCTACGGGCTCCACGGCCTATAACCTGTCTGCAGGGGGCCCCATTGCCCAGCCGGACGGGGAGCTTCTGATCCTGACGCCGGTGTGCCCTCACACACTGACGTCCCGGACCATCGTTCTGGGACCGGAAAGCCGGATCCGGATCGAGATATCGGAAAAAAATGAAGGGTGCCAGGCAGCCGCCTTTGACGGGGGAACCAAGGTGGCGCTGACCCGTGGGGATTATATTGAGATCGAACGGTCCAAGATGGTGACCCGGGCAGTGAAGCTGGACGACCGGTCATTCCTGGATATCTTAAAGCACAAGATGTACGACGCATAGGGGAAGAGGGCGGAGCCGGCCGGGGCCGGAGCCGCGGATGGAAAAGGCAGAGCACGTTGTAACCGGAGGGATACGGAACAGTTACAGGAAAGGGGTAACAGACATGAAGGTAGACAGACACAGCAAGATCGTAGAGCTGATCGGCAAGTACCAGATCGAGACGCAGGAGGAGCTGGCTTCCTATTTAAAAGAGGCCGGATACCATGTGACCCAGGCCACGGTCTCCAGGGATATCCGGGAGCTGAAGCTTACGAAGGTGCAGAAGGAAAATGGCCGCCAGTGCTATTCGGTGATGCAGCATCAGAGGGACTTCGGGGAGAAATATATCCGCATCCTGCGGGACTGCTTCGTATCCATGGATATGGCCCAGAATATCCTGGTCATTAAAACTGTGTCCGGCATGGCCATGGCGGTGGCAGAGGCTTTGGATGTGATCGGCTTCCACGAGATCGTGGGCTGTGTGGCCGGAGACAATACCATCATGTGCGCCGTAAGGACTGTGGACGATACGATTCTTCTGATGGATAAGCTGTAATCCTATCGGCACAGCCGATTTGGAATGGATTTTTGCGCGTAACTGTTTACTGAACAGTTACGGAGGAAAATAGGCTTTGGACCTTTTGGTTTAAGGCAGAATATTGCAGAAATATTGAGCCCTGCAAAGCAGAACCGGGATAATTATCTGGTTTTGCTTTGCAGGGATTTTTTAGGAAACAGAACAGAAAAAAGAGAACAACTGTTCGAAAAGCACTGGACAATCGAACGTATGTGTGCTATACTCGTTTTACCAAATCGAACAAATGTTTTATTTTCATAGAGGGAAAGCGAGGGAACAGGATGCTTGTTGGTTTACATGTAAAAATCTTGCTCTGATTGAGCAGGCTGACGTGGAGTTTGGAAACGGTTTAAATATCCTGACCGGTGAGACCGGAGCCGGAAAGTCGATTATCATTGGCTCTGTTGCCCTGGCGATGGGCGCGAAAGCGTCAAGGGATATGATCAGATGTGGGGAAGAGTATGCGTATATTGAGCTTATTTTTTCGGTTGATGACGAGAAAAACGGGAAGAATTAAAGAGAATGGATGTGTATCCGGATGAAGATGGTCTTTTGATCATCTCAAAAAGATCACCCAGACGAGAAGCATCAGCCGGATCAATGACGAGACAGTGACGACGGCGCGCTTAAAAGCCGTGACCGGAAAGCTTCTCGATATCCATGGACAAGCATGAACATCAGTCTCTCCTTTATAAGCAGAAACATCTGGAGATCCTTGATGAATATTCCTGGAGAGAGACAGGAAGCTTAAAAAGAAATGTGGCAGAGAGTTACCGGAGATATCTGGAATTAAAGGGAAAGCTTGACGGATTCTCTGGATGAGGAAAGCCGGAAGCGGGAACTTGATTTCGTGAGATTCGAGATCGATGAGATTGAGGATTCTGCATTAAAACCGGGCGAAGAGGAAGAACTTGCGGCGAAATTCCGTAAATTTTCCCATAGTCAAAAAATTATGGAAAGCTTACAGGGAGCTTATCAGGCGGTAGATGGGGACGCGATCGGGCGTGCGTACCGTGAGATGGAAAGTGTGGCATCCTACGATGAAAGACTGTCCGGGATCGCTGCGGGGCTTTCTGACGCGGAAAGTATTTTATCGGATATCTGCAGGTCGATCTCAGACTATATGGATGAGATGGAGTTTTCAGGGAAGATTTAAAAAGACGGAAGAACGTCTGGATCTTGTCCGTGGAATTATGGCGAAATACGGAAACAGCGAGGAAGCTGTCTTAAAGAGTCTGGAAGAAAAAAAAACGACTTGAGGAACTGGAAAACTATGAGGAACTGGCGTTTACCGCAAAAGCCGAGTTTGAGGAGCAGAAGCGGGTTCTGGGACTTCTCTGCGGACGGCTCTCGAAGGAGAGAGAAAAGCAGCAAAGATTCTCGAGAACCGGATCACGGAGGAGCTTGAGGATCTGAACTTTCTTCATGTGGAATTTCGGGTAGATGTACACCGGACCGATCACTTTACGGCAGCCGGCTCCGACGAGGTGGAATTTTGATCTCCACAAATCCGGGAAGTATTCCGCCAAGGCCGCTGGGGAAGTTGCTTCCGGCGGTGAACTTTCAAGAATTATGCTGGCGATCAAGACGGTCCTTGCGGACACGGACGATATTCCAACTCTGATCTTCGATGAGATCGATACCGGTATCAGTGGACGGACTGCCCAGAAGGTATCGGAGCGCCTGTCCTATATCGGAAAAAGCATCAGGTACTCTGTATTACCCACCTTCCGCAGATCGCGGCAATGGCGGATACGCACTTTGAAATAAAAAATCTGTGGAGAATGGTGTGACTGCGACGAAAATCAGAAAACTAACAGAGAAGGATGAGGTGGATGAACTCGCAAGACTCTTAGGCGGAGCTGAGATTACGGAAAAAGTACGGGAAAATGCCGAGGAAATGAAACGTCTGGCAGAGGAGACGAAGAATCACAGAGCTGTACTTCAAACAGCGGGATGAATCGGCAGAATGAGAAAAACTGACAGGGTGAAAATAAGAAAGCATCACATAATAGGAGAGGAGCAAAAAAGCTGCCTCTCCTTTTTTATAATGGTTTCTGTGACGGCTGGGAATGACTGTCTGATAAAGTGGAAACGATAAAAAGGGAAGCGGCAGCTTCGGAAAACTGCAGTGCAGGCGCGACAGCGGTGTTGCAGATAAAGAATGAATAAAGGAGGAGCTGCCATGATGAAAAAAAAGAATCGTTTCGACGGATCCTGATCCGGATATTCTGGATTTTCTCTCGTCTTTACAATCGGATTTTCCTGGGTCTATATCCGGTATGCAGTGCCGGATCGGCTGAATCTGGTGGTCAATGAGGAAGAAGTCTTTCATTTCGCTCTTCCTCCCGGAGTGACCTTTGAGAGTGACAGCGAGGAGGTTGTCCTGAAGAATGCTTCAGAAATCCCGCAAGGAATGATCCGGATCGAACGCCCGGATGCAGTCTCTATGTATGGAAAAAATGAGGAAGCTACCGGGTCGGAATGAAGTTCCTGGGACTTATCCGGATGAAAGACATTCAGGTGGAGGTAGTGGATGGATCTTATGCGATCCCCTGTGGAATGCCGGTGGGGATCTATTTAAAATCAAAGGGCGTTATGGTGATTGGGACGGGGCAGGTCACAAATGATACGGGAAACGTTGTGGAACCTGCTTATGGGCTTTTAAAGTCCGGAGACTATATCCAGACGGTGGACGGAGAAGATCTGGAAGATAAAAATGATCTGGTGGACGCGGTGAGCGCGTCAGACGGAAAGACGCTGGCGCTCGGAATCCGGCGTGATGGTCGCAGGATTGAGGTCGATATGACACCGGTTCTTGCGGAAGACGGAAGCTATAAGCTTGGTGCCTGGGTCAGGGATGATACTCAGGGAATCGGAACCATGACTTATGTGGATATGAACGGAAATTTTGGTGCTCTTGGGCATGGAATCAGTGACAGTGATACCGGGGAACTGGTGGATATTGAAGGTGGGGAACTCTATGAGACCCAGATCCTCAGGATCGAAAAAGGCCAGACCGGAAAGCCCGGAGTCATGTCCGGGGTCATCTATTACGGAAAAGGCACAAAGCTGGGGAAGTGAAGGAGAATACGACAGAAGGAATATACGGAACCGTAAACCAGCATTTTCTGGATTCAATAAAAACCGATGCGATTCCCGTCGGCTTCCGACAGGATACTCACAAAGGGAACTGCGTACATCCGAAGCAATGTGTCCGGGGAAGTAAAAAGATTATGAGATCGAAATTCAGAAGGTGGATTACGGCAGCATTCAGAAAAATAAAGGCCTAGTTCTCCGTGTTGTAGATGAGGAACTTTTAAATTTGACAAGCGGCATTGTTCAAGGTATGAGCGGTTCACCAATTATCCAGGACGGAAAACTTATCGGGGCTGTGACCCATGTGTTTATCAACGATCCGACGAGGGGGTATGGGATCTTTGCGGAGAATATGATCTCGCATTGAGCGGGTACAATTTATGGTAAAGGTATTTAGAGCTTATAGGGGTTTAACAGAAAGTGAGCAGAGGGGAGCTGGACACAGGGGGTACGTTGTGAAGGAGCTCATATCCGTGTGAACAGTCATTTATGCCAGCGTTTGCAGGAACGTGCTTAACAGGTTCGCCGGGATCTGCCCCGGCGCAGATGCCTTTCCTGCGGTTCCGAAGGTCACGCAGGAGCCGACGAGCTGACCGCAGATACGGCTGATGACGCCGGTGGGGCTCATGGACATGGTGATCACCGGGGTATCACTGTGCTCCTCCTTCATGGTCAACGTTGCGTCAAGCAGTGTCAGGACATCCCGCTCACACTGCGGCATCACCGCGAATTTCACGATATCAGCCCCCAGGACTGCATCAGGCAGAGATTGCTTATGATGATGTTCTTATCCGGCGTTGCGGTAAAGTCATGGCGGGAAGCGACGACCTTCACACCGACCCGGTGGGCTGCCGCAACGATCGTTTTCATCGTCTCTTCCCCGCGGAGAGTTCCACGTCCACGAGGTCGATGAGACCGCTGTCGATCACGGCGAGATCGTCTTCGTGTAGGTCTCTGTGTCGATTTCCACCATTCCGCCTTCCACGCTGGTACGGATCGTGAAGAGCACCGGAATATTCCCAAAGCATTTCGGAATAAGGTCATTGCCTTGATCCGGACTTCGGGATCTTCCATACCGGTGTAGAAGTCCGCACGCCATTCGATCAGGTCAAACGGAGTATTTCGGATCAGATTTACAGATTTTTTCAGGTCATCAAGATTTGTATCCGTAACCGGAATGCAGATCTTCGGCATTCCGTCTCCCAATTTTACATTTCTTCCTTTTCCACTTGCTCCCCATAAGCGGTTACTCCCCTGTTTCTATATGATTGATGTAATATTCGGTCATGCGTTATATAACGCGCATCTCGCAGAAAGAATGCCGGTGCTTTGCATTCCAAATCGGCAAAGCCTGCGAAGCGTGATCAGCTATGTCCATAGTATAAAGACAGGAGAGAAAAAGTCAACACTTACACGCGTTAAAGTTTAATAATTTAAAGTAATATATTAACAGGAACGATCAATTCCCTCCGATCAAACAGACTCATCGATCAATCGCAAAGGATTGTTAAAATAATATCATATAGATTTACAGGAAAACAGTCTTATTCCTGCATTTCACACATCAATTTTTACCATTCATACACGATTTTGTGCAGTTTGCACGAACCCCATTGTATCAGAGTTGCGTTTACGTTAAAATTTAGACATGAAATGTGAAATATTTATAAAGAATATGAAGCATTTGAAAAGTGGGTATGTAATGATCCGGGTGGGACCGGATCGTTACGGGTAAACAAAAGAAGGAGAGGTAAACAGTATGAGATTAGTGAAAAGAATCACAGCAGCAGCTATGGCACTTACAATGACAGCAGCTCTTGCAGGATGCGGCAGCAGCTCCGGCAGTACATCTACAACAGCAGCAGCTGACACAACAGCGGCAGCCGTAACTGAGAAAGCGGCGGATGGTTCCAGCGCAGAGGCAGGCAGCACGTCCGTGAGCATTGACAGGGCGAAAGAGTTTGTCACAGTCGCAACCGGTCCTACGAGTGGTATCTACTACCCGATCGGCGGAGCATTCGCAACCGCATTAGGAAATGCAGGATATAAGACATCCGCACAGGCAACCGGCGCTTCCGTTGAGAACATCAACCTGATCTTAAACGGTGAGGCAGAGCTTGCGATCGCAATGCAGGACTCCGTCGTACAGGCTTATGAGGGCTTTGGTGCGTTTGAGAAGGCAGAGCCGGATCTGAGAGCTATGATGAGACTCTGGCCGAACTACGTACAGCTTGTAACCGTGGCAAGCACAGGCATCAAGAGTGTTGAGGACTTAAAGGGCAAGAGAGTCGGTATCGGTGCGCCGAACTCCGGTGTTGAGTTAAATGCGAGAATGATCTATGAAGCATACGGCATGACATATGAGGATAGTGATGTTGACTACTTATCCTACGGCGAAGCGATCGACCAGATGAAGAACGGCCAGTGCGACGCGGCATTCGTTACCTCAGGTCTTCCGAACGCGGCCGTCAGCGAGCTGGCATTAAGTTACGATATGGTGATCGTTCCGATCGACGGCGAAGGCAGAGATAACCTGATCGAGAAGTATCCGTTCTTCTCCGCAAGCACGATCCCGGCCAATACATACAACAACAAAGAGGACGTGGAGAGCGTATTCGTTTACAATATCATGCTTGTAAATAAGGACGTATCCGATGACATGGTCTACGATATGCTTGACTGTATCTTCTCCGACGATGGAATCGCTACCATCAAGGCATCCCACAACACAGCAGACAAGAACATCGATGTTTCCTTCGGTGTTGACGATGTAAAGATCCCGCTTCATGACGGTGCTGCGAAGTGGTGGCAGGATCACGGTTATGAGACTCCTGAGAACTAAATTAAAATCCTGATTCCGGTTCTTCTGGTAATCACAGCAATCTCTGCTGCCGTATTTATACGGCAGCAGAAAAAAATTCTGGTGATCGAAGAGCTTGAAACTGGAAATGTTTACCGGGAGATTCCGGTAAAGACCGGTGACGAGCTTTCCTTCCAGTGGGAACATTCCTTTGAGCATATTCCATGGTACGAGTATTACGAGATACAGAAAGACGGAAGCTTCCTTCTCCACACCATCGCGGTCGCGGGCTTCGGTGCCGGAATTCCGGCAGAGATGGACTGCAAATACCGCTACGAAGACGGACTCGTCTACATGGATGAGATCGAAAGCGTCTTTCCGCAGTTCAACTGGATCAATTCCCAGACAGCCCTGAAGAATATCAAGGTGAATGGCGAGCTCCTGATTCAGGGTTCTGACATGCCGCATCACGTAAAAATGGTGCTGAGGATCCGGAATGGTTTGAAAAATAAGAAAAAGGAAACTGCTGAAGAAACATCGACAACAACTCTGACAACGAAGGGAAGGGAAATCTGTATGAGCGAAAAAGAGAAAAACATCGTCCCCAGTACAGCGGAAGCAGAGATGAGCGAGGGAAGAAAAACAGAAACTCCTCGAGCAGTTTGATAAAGAGAGCAAGACGAGAAAGTTCGGGTCCCCGGTATTAAAGAAAGCTTACCGGGTATTCGCGATCATCGTTACCTTATATCATCTGGTTTTCGCATCCGGTCTTTACATGCCGGAAACATTAAAGCATCGTTCCATCCATGTCGGCATGATCCTGATTCTTGCCTTCATGCTTTATCCGGCTACGAAAAAAGCGAGCCGCAAAGTGATCGCATGGTATGATTATGTATTTATCGCATTGTCAGCCGCAGTTCCGATCTATATGTGCGTAGATTATGTAAACATCATCAACCGTGCCGGAAAGCCGGACATGATGGATGTCGTGATCGGTACCCTCTTAACCCTGGTCGTTCTGGAGGCAACGAGACGTGTCTGCGGCATGGCTCTCCCGATCATCTCCATTATCTTTATGATCTACAGCTTAATGGGCACGAAGCAGGGACTCATCCCGATCGATGTCCCGGGCATCTTCCTCCACAGAGGATATACATGGCAGAAGTTAATGAGCCATTTCTTCTCGAACACGGAAGGTATTTACGGATCGTCGGTCAACGTCGCGTCCACCTACATCTTCCTCTTCATTGCCTTCGGTGAAGTCATGAACAAGTGTGGCATGGGTCAGTTCTTCAACGACTTCGCGAACGCCATCGCGGGCGGCACAAAGGGCGGTCCGGCAAAGGTAGCGGTTGTTGCTTCCGGTCTTCTCGGAATGATCAACGGTGCAGCCGTAGCCGTCGTTGTTACGACCGGTTCCTTTACGATCCCGCTTATGAAAAAATCCGGCTATGACGACGAGTTCGCAGGTGCCGTTGTTGCGACCGGTTCTGTCGGCGGACAGCTGATGCCGCCGGTTATGGGTGCTGCCGCATTCATCATGGCAGATACTCTTGGCATGAAGTACAACGAACTTCTTTTATCCGCAATCATCCCGGCAGTCATCTACTACATGGGCATCCTGTTCCAGATCCAGATGAGGGCTGAGAAGATGGGAATGCAGGGAACCCCGAAGGATCAGCTTCCGAAGATGTCCCAGGTCATGAAGGAGTACGGTCATCTGGCACTCCCGATCATCTTCCTCGTTTACATGCTGTTCTTCTCCGGAAAGACGGTTATCATGGCTGCGTTCTATACGATCGTATTCACGATCATCGTGGCGCAGTGCAGAAAAAATACGAGAATGACCTTCCAGGATATTCTTGATGCGATGGTAGCGAGCGCGAAGTCTACCGTATCCGTAGCGATCGCCTGCGCCTGCGTTGGTATCATCGTTGGTTTCCTGCTCGATCACAGGTTTCGCCCTGAATATGGCAAATACCATCATCAGCATCGGCGGAAAGAGCCTGATGTTCACACTGGTATTCACAATGATCACTTGCATGATCTTAGGTATGGGTCTTCCGAGTATCCCGTCCTATATCATTACCTCCACGATCGCAGCTCCGGCTCTGGTACAGCTTGGTATCCCGGCCCTGGTTGCCCACATGTTCTGTTTCTACTTCGCAATGTTCGCAAACCTGACACCGCCGGTTGCCCTTGCAGCTTTTGCGGCAGCAGGTATCGCAGGCGGAAGTCCGATGAAGACAGGATGGGCATCCGTAAAACTTGCGCTTGCAGGATTCATTCTTCCGTACATGTTTGTATACAATACAGACCTTCTGTTGCTTGATACTCCGCTTGCAAAAAGCGATTCAGGTTGCAGTAACTGCTGCAGTTGGTGTATTCTTAATCAGTACAGCAGTCGAAGGTTTCCTGTTCACAAAGGTCAATATCGTATTGAGGATTGCCAGCCTCATTGGCGCTTATCTCCTGATCGACAGCGGTCTTGTGACAGATATCGCAGGTATCGTGATCTGTGCAGTTGTATTCGTATTCCAGAAAGCAGCTGCAAAGAAGAGTGCACCGGCGGCAGCGTAGACCTTCATAAATAACCAGTGAATGCACAGGGACTGCTGCAGAAAATTTACTGCGGCGGTCCCTGTTTTTCTATATGTGTCCGTTAAAACACGCCGGGTCAGACGTCAGACAGTTGTGATCCATGCCATGCGCAGATGGAAACGCAGACATTCCGAAATGGAGGTTTTGCGCAGATTGCAATAACCACTGCGGACAGATATAGAAAAACAGGGATCGTCAGAGACAGGAGGAAACAACATGCTGCTTGATGTTATTTACAGTATCTGCTTTAACATCTGCCTATTGGTAGTGCTCGCCTTCATGATGACGAAGATGGACTTTGTCCAGAGACTTCTCTTAAATGAAGAGTGCGGAAGTGAGGAAGGAAGAGGGAGAGCGTCTGGCAGAGGCTCTGGGAAAAGGTGCTTCTCGGCGTGATCTTCGGCGTCTTCTGCATCATCTCTGATTACATCGGGATCCAGGTGACAGGGGCGCTGCCGAATGCCCGGGTGATCGGTGTTCTGTCCGCCGGATTTCTTGGCGGTCCTGTCTCCGGCTTTATCACGACAGTGATCGCGGCGGCCCATCGGTATCTGATCTTTCCAGAAAGGATCTCTACGGTGGCCTGTGTGCTCTCCGCGATCATCCACGGGATCATCGGTTCCTTTATCGGCTGGAAGAAGAAGGAAAACCGCCAGTACTCGAACACGTTTCTGCTGGGAGTCACGTTCATTTCGAGATGATCCATATTGTTCTGATCCTGCTTCTCACCCGGCCGTTTGATGCGGCCGTGGAGATCGTAAAGATCGTGATCGTTCCGATGGTGATCATCAATTCCGTCGGCATGGTGATCTTCTTTAATGTTTTTAAATCGATCTTCAACACAGAGGACTTAAAGGTCGCATCCAAGGTCTCCCTCGCCATGAGAACCGCCGAGCGGTGTACCCCGTATCTGGGCTCTGTGGAGAATGACCGGAAGACGGCGGGAAAGATCATCGACATTATTATGGAAGAGTACCACTGTCAAGGCGCGGCACTGATCGATGATATGAAATTTCTGGCAAGGAGCGGGGCATTTTCCAGTATCGTTCTCACAGAGAACAATTATCCGAGACTCCTGTCTGCGACAAAGACCTTCAAGACGACGAGGATCAGCCGCGTGCCTTTACCGGAGGACGGATTTTATCCTCTTTATAAGGAGGATGTGATCATCTCCGCACCGATCCTCCTCGATGAGGGAAAGGTTCTGGCGCTTGTGATGCTGGTGAAGAAAAAAATGCCTATTCCTATCGGGCGGATATTGAATTTGTCACGGGACTGGCGAACCACTTCGCGATGCAGATCAAGCTCTCGGAGATGGAGAAACAGAAGGAAGAGCTGAGAAAAGCGGAGCTTCGGACCCTGCAGTCCCAGATCAATCCGCACTTCCTGTTCAATTCATTAAATACGATCTCCTATTTCTGCCGGGAAAAGCCGGAGAAGGCGAGGGAACTCTTGCTGGCAATGAGCTCCTATTTCCGCAGCATGCTGGAGGATACCGATTATATGGTAACGCTGGACACGGAGTTAGAGCATGTAAAAGCCTATACGATGCTTGAGGAGGCGCGGTTTGAAAAACGTCTCGATCGAGATCAATGCGGATCCGGAGGCGCTGCGAAGCTGCGTGCCGAACCTGATCTTACAGCCCATCGTGGAGAATGCGGTCCATCACGGGGCAATGCAGAGGGAAAAAGGAGTCGGAAAGGTCATCGTAAACGTAAAACGGGAGGAACGGTCCACGAGGATCGACGTGATCGACAACGGGCCGGGAATGGACTACCGGATCGTCCAGAGCCTGTACGGCGGGGAAAAAAGTGGAACACACAGGAATCGGAATGATGAACGTGCAGCAGAGACTGATCTCCTTATACGGAAAGTCCTACGGACTCAGATCGTGACAAGTGAAGAAGGGACGGACGTGCGGATGAACATTCCGGACAGCGCGGCTGGAAGCGCGCAGCAGGAGAAAATGATCGGCTGACGATCTCATATATTGATTTTTATAGTCGTGCTATATCATCAATCCTGCATACAATGAAGCCTGAAGGAAAAATAGATTGCAGATCAAGCAGAACAAATGTTCTGAAATGTAATGGACAAATGATCTCATTTGTGATATAATTAAATCAGTCGAAATAGAAAGAAAGGCTGATAAATATGAGAGAACTTGACAATAATGCACATTCAGTATTTTTACTCTATTATCATCTGATCCTGGTCGTAAAGTACCGGAAAAAGGTCCTGAATGATCCGATCTCGGATCGCGCACGAGAAATCTTTTGAATATATCGCGCCCAAATATCATATCACCCTGGAAGAGTGGAATCACGATGAGGACCATGTCCATATCATGTTCCGTGCCCATCCGAAGTCGGAACTCAGTAAATTTATCAATGCCTATAAAAGCGCCAGCAGCCGTCTGATCAAAAAAAAAGAGTATCCGGAGATCCGGCAGAAGCTCTGGAAGGAAATGTTCTGGAGTCAGAGCTTCTGCCTCCTGAGTGCCGGCGGAGCTCCGATCGAAGTGATCCGTCAGTACATCGAGACACAGGGGAGAAAAACATGAACGTAGTATACCGGTTTCGGATCTATCCCAATAAAATACAGCAGGAACTGTTTGCAAAAACATTTGGATGTGTCAGGTTTGTATATAACCGGATGCTGGCAGAAAAGAAGGAATGCTATGAAAAGACCGGAAAAAACCTGAAGGTCACTCCGGCAAAATATAAGGCAGAGTTTCCATGGCTAAAAGAAGTGGACAGCCTTGCTCTGTGCAATGCCCAGCTGCATCTGCAGACTGCTTATAAAAACTTTTTTCCGGGATCCATTGTTTGATTTCCAAAATTCAAGTCAAAAAGAATCCTGTTAAAAGCTATACCACAAACAGTGTAAATGGAAATATCCTGTTAAAAGATGGGAAGCTGAAGCTCCCAAAGGCAGGCTGGATCCGGATTCGGCAGCATCGTAAGATCCGGGAAGATGCCTGCCTGAAAGGCGCATCCGTCTGTATGGAAGCTGATGGGCGGTATTATGTTTCTCTTCTGTATTTTTGTGAAGAAAAGCCGGTGGAAACAAGGAACATAAGGCAGGTCGTTGGACTCGACTTTTCTATGAAAGAACTATATGTAGATTCCAATGGAAAACATGCAGGTTATCCGCACTATTTCAGAAACAGCGAGGAAAAACTGGCGAAAGCGCAGAGAAAACTGAGTCATTGCCGGAAGGGGAGCAATCGTTACAAAAAACAACAGAAAAAGTGGCGCGGATCCATACGCATATCGCTCACCAGAGAAAAGATTATCTGCATAAAGAATCAAGAAAGATAACCAATTTCTATGATATCGTATGTATCGAAGATCTGGATCTGAAGACGATGAGCGGGGAACATCATTTTGGAAAAAGTGTTCATGACAACGGCTGGAGAATGTTCACAGATTTTTTGCAGTATAAACTGGAACGGGAAGGGAAGAAACTTGTCCGCATCGACCGCTGGTATCCCAGTTCCAGAACATGCAGCTGTTGTGGAAAAATAAAACATGATCTGAAACTAGAAGAGCGGGTATATCTTTGTAACTGCGGAAACCGGATGGACCGTGATGAAAATGCGGCAGTCAACATCTGCAGGGAAGGTCTGAGAATGTTTAAGGAGTTTGAGGAGATCTGCAGGCGGGATGGAAGATTCCATGCGGCATAAATAAAGAA
>VOFH01004084.1_pt1 | contig 19999 bp, 21 predicted proteins | sample 5384091 | NCBI WGS metagenome assembly VOFH01 (sample SAMN12384727, study PRJNA508395) | human gut metagenome | isolation source: healthy gut G | host: Homo sapiens
GTTATGGAGCCCCACCCGTTCCTGGCAGAAAATAATGGGCCCCGGCGACGTGAGCTTGATGGCAATGGCTGTCACCAGCATGATGGGGGAAAACAGGATGATCCCCACCAGGGAGCCGAAAATATCCACCGCCCGCTTCACCATGGCATTGGGAAGGCTGTTTAAGGGCACATGGCGGATATGGATGATCGGAAGACCCTGGAGGTCTTCCATATAGGGGATCGTGGGAATGATATTCCCGTAATCCGGGATAAATTTCGTGTGGACCCCGGCCTTTTCACATAGGGCCACGATCCGTCTGAGCTTTTCGTATTCTCCCAGGCTCAGGGTAATGGCGATCTCATCCAGGGAGTTCTGCTCCAGGATATACTCCAGATCGTCGATGGTGCCTATGATCTTCACGCCGTCGTACTGGCTGCCCCGTTCCCGGTTGTCATCCAGGATCCCGCGGATATTGTAGCCCCACTGGGGATTGGACTTTACCCGGTCCACAAAGCCCTCGGCCGCACCGGAATATCCAACCAGAAGGATGTGCTTCTGGTTATAGCCCCTGGTCCGCATGGACCGGAGCACCATACGGATCGCATTGCGCTCCGCAGTGATCATCAGAACATTGATCCCATAAAAATAGACGACCAGACGCTGGGAAAAGTTGAACAGATGCGGCTCTTTTCTTCCAAAATACAGCACCAGTCCGAAGATCAGAAGACCGATGGTGTTGGCCTTTAAGATCTTTCCGAATTCATTTCTCCGTCCCAGGACCCGTTTGGGGGTGTAAAGATTAAAGAATGAATATAAAAGCAGATAACCTGGGACGATCACAATGAGCGCGCCCAGGTAAAATTCCATCTCCAGGGTCTGCTTTCCCAGCTGCCTTGCCCATCCGCTGCCGATGACGATGTACCATGCCAAAAGGTAGGAAACCACCGTTACCAGTGCGTCCAGGACCACATGCAGCCGGTTCAGGCCCGACTGATTATCCTTGATCATATTGTTCACCGATCCCTGTAATCACATGACTGCCCCGCAATTATCAACAGTATAGCATGAACGGGGAGCCATTTCCTATAAACGATTTCTTAAGAATGTCTAAGATTTTTGGAAAAACGTCATTTTCTTTTGGCTGCCTGACGTCTGAGGAACTCGTAAACGTAAAGCCCGGTGCCGAAGATCATCTCAAACTGGACCTTAAGCTCCGCACCGAAACGCTTCAAAAGCCCCGGCACCCGGCGGCATTGTTTTCTGGTACGGATTCCTTCCTTCAGACCGGAAACATAATCCCCGCCAAATCCGTTTTTCACAAAAAACAGATATTTCACGAAAATTCCAGCCAGCAGGAACGGCGCATTTAAGAGGATCTGCCAGCCCGGCATATTTTTATAATTTAAATAGATGCAGTTTCTGGCCGCCAGGCGGACCTTAAAGGAATTATATCTGGAGCCGCTGGTGCCGCTGCCCACATGATATACTGCTGCATCCGGACAGTAAACGTTGTCATAGCCGTAGAGCTTCGCCCTCCAGCCCACGTCGATATCCTCCAGATAGGCAAAATGCAGCTCGTCAAAGAGGCCGATCTCATCAAACACAGCACGGCGGTAAATGGCCGCTCCGGCACAGGCGCTGAAGACCCGGCAGGACTTCTGGTAAAGGTTTACAGAACGGCCCACACCTCTCTGATACGCCCAGCCCAGGATACTGTACATGTCTCCGGCATCGTCCAGAAGCTCCGGATGATACATCTGGATCATCCGGCTGCTGACGGAAAAGATCTTCGGCGACTGGTCCATGGCCCGCTCCATGGCTGCCACAAAGCCCGGCTCCACCCGGGTATCGTTGTTCAAAAGAAGCACATAGGGCGTGTCCGCCGCCCGGATCCCCGTATTGACTGCGCCGGAAAACCCTGTATTTTCCTTAAGGAAAATCGACGGGACCCGGTGCTCCTTAAGCCACTCCACACTGCCGTCTGTGGAACCGTTGTCCACCACCAGGACCTTGAAATCCCTGACGGTCTGCTCCTTTAAGGACTCAAAGCACGGCTCCATGAAGGAAAGGCCGTTGTAATTGGGAATGATAATGGTTGTCTTTATCTCCATATTGTCCTTTCTGTCCGCTGGTCTCCAAAAATTCCCGCTACTCTGCGGATTCCGGCAGCTCCAGCTTATACGGCTCTCCGATCTTCTCCTTTTTCAGATCCCGCAGGGAAAAATCAGATTTCCGCAGGGTCAGATTGGGATTATAGTACGGATCCCCGTTTTTCAGGATCTCCGGCCATCTCCTGGCAAAGACAGCCACCTCCCGGTTGAATCTGGCCACCTTCTCCGGCGTATCCTCCAGGCCCCGGGACTTGGACTCGTAATGGTGCAGCACCGCGTAGGGAGCGTATACCACCAGCTTTCCCTGTTCCCGCACCTTCATGCAGTAATCGATATCATTGAAGGCCACAGCCAGCTCCTCAGTGAAGCCGCCCACTGCCTCAAACACTGATTTTTTGCTCATCATACAGGCCGCAGTGACGGCGCTGTAATCCTGGGCGCACATGGCCCGGTGGAAATAGCTGTTTTCCGCCTTATGGAGGCCGATGAAGGTATGGCCGGCGATGCCGCCGAAGCCGATGACCACGCCGGCGTGCTGGATCGTGTCGTCCTCATAAAGGAGTCTGGCTCCCACGATCCCCACGTCGTCCCGCTGGCAGAAGCCCAGCATCTCTTCCACAAAGTTCTCCGCGATCATCCCGATGTCGTTGTTCATGAACAGGATGTATTCTCCCTTTGCAAAGGCCACGCCAAAATTGTTGATGGCGGAATAGTTGAACTCCCGCTCCCAGCGCACCACATGGACATTGGAAAACTCCTTCTGGATCTCCTCATAATACTGGAAGGTCTCCGGCTCTGCGCTGTTATTTTCCACCACGATAAATTCCAGGTTTTTATACGTCCCCTTCTGGAGCATGGGGCGGATACAGGCGTCCAGGTCTGCCCGGTGGTCCTTATTGGGGATGATCACCGATACCAGGGGCTCTCCGTCCAGCTGGAACGTGGTATGATAGATCCCGTAATCCACACCCTTTTCTACCTTTTCCGCTTTTATCCCCATCCGCTCATAATGGGCCATAATGGCGCGGGCTCCTGCCTCAAAGGCATAGAGCTTGCTCTCCGGGTTGCTGGCCGTGGAATCCTGGTGACAGCGCCAGTGATATAAGACCATGGGGATGTGGATGATCCGCTCTGCCTGCTCCGTGCAGCGGAAAATGAAATCATAATCCTGGGCCCCGTCAAACTCCTGACAAAAGCCCCCGGTCTTTTCCACCAGCTCCCTCTTTGCTAAGAACAGGTGGCAGATATAGTTGACGCTGGTTAAAAGGTCTGGGTTGAAATCCGGCTTAAAATGGGGATCAAATAAGGCTCCGCCGTCCATATCCAGCTTGTCCTCGTCGGAATAGAGCACATCTGCCCCCGGATTTTCGTTCACCGCCTTCGCGCACTCATACAGGGCATTTTCTGTTACGATATCGTCATGGTCTGCCAGGATGATGTAATCTCCCTCTGCCATCTCCAGGGCCGCGTTGGTGTTTCCGGAGATGCCCAGGTTCTCTCCCAGGATTTTATACCGGATCCTGGAGTCCTTTCTGGCATATGCCTTTAAGATCCGCTCCACGCTCTCTCCGGCCGGACTTCCGTCGGCGATGCAGAGCTCCCAGTTTCCATAGGTCTGGGACAGGATGGAGTCCAGCATTTCCTTCAGATATTTTTCCGGAGTCTTATAAACGGGGATCACAATGGAAAACTTCGGCATATACGGGAATACGGCCTTCCGCTGGGCCTCCAGCTCCTCCGCTGAGGGCTTTGTCAGCTCCTGCCACTCGCTGTAATCATAATCGCTGTCGATCCCCTGGAGCTTATGCTTTGATTTCACGATCAGGGCCTTTAATCCGTTTTCCTTAAAGAAATCCCAGGCCACATGGACCGTTTCCATGTTCATCAGGTCCAGGATCTTCTGGCGTCTCTTATGGGCCGCGCTGGAACGCTTTGCGATCAGCTCCTCGTTATACCTTACCCGGACCTTCCTTCCGTCGCCGCTGATGACCAGATAATAGTCCCGTCCTCTCTCATAGGGAAACTGGATGTCAAAGCCCAGGTCCTGGTCCACGGTCTTTTTAAAGTAGATCTGGCTCACGTCATCCCGCCTGGTGGACACGTATTTGAAATCCAGGGGCCTGTGGTCCCCATCCTCTACCTCATATGTGATCTTTGATTCCGGCGTTTTTCCTATGGCCCATCCGTTGAGCTGGATGGCGTTCTCGCGGATACGCACCACGTCTACGCTATATTTCATATTACTCCTCTGATCCTGCTTCCCCGTCCTGTCCGCCGCCGAAATTGATCCGCTCCTCCTCGATCACCAGAGGACGGTGCATGACGCGGGTGTTGATGCTCATGATATATTCGCCCAGAAGGCCAATGAAAAAGATCTGTACTGATCCCAGGAAGCACACGCCGATGAGAAGCGGCGCCATGCCGGCAGCAAACCGGTCCCAGTATAACAGCTTCATCACCAGGTAGACCAGGCCCACCAGGAAGCTGATGGCCGAGCAGACCCCGCCGAAGAACGTCGCCAGCCGCAGCCCTGCCTTCGTATAAGAGGTGAAGCTTAACATGGCCGCGTCGTACAGGCGGTAAAAATTGTTGTGGGTCTTTCCGGCCCGGCGCTTCGGCTGTTCGTAGGGGATCTCCTTGCGCTTAAAGCCCAGCTCTGCCACGATGCCGCGTAAAAACGGCGTCGGGTCGTCCAGGTTCCTTAAGACCTCGATGAACTGGCGGTCGTAAAGCGCTGAGAGACACGGTCCCGCCCCGGGCAGCTCCCGGGTCAGCGTGGAGATGATGGACCAGGGATGATCCCCCGGCCCGTAGACGCTGAAAAACCGCAGGTGGAAATACTTTAAGCCCCGCTCCTGCAAAGCGCCTCCGCCTTCTGATAAAATTCCAGCTTTTGCCTTCCCGTACTGGTTCACCGGCGCACAGGGGATGTCCTCACTGCATGGCGCAGTCCGGCGTTCCGTACTCCACCCGGGAGCCCGCGTCCATGAAGACCCGGCAGCCCAGTTTAAGCGCTGCGCGGACACATTCCAGGAGCCCGCCACATTTTCGGCCTGCACTCTGGGAGTCGATCTCCTGCCGGTTCACGCCGCCCCACGCAAAGTGAAAGAAGCCGTCGGCATGCCCCACCGCCTCCACGCAGTCCGCCACGTGCGAAAGCCCGCAGCGCACCACGTGAAGCCCGGGGTCATCCGGCAGATTCCCCGCATTCTTCGAGTCCGGGCGCACCAGCGCAAAGACGCCTCTATATTGTTCTCAAGAAACACCCGTGCCAAATTCCGGCCCAAAAAGCCGGTCGCACCGGTAATCACCACTCGCTCCATCGCTCTGTCCCTATCCTTTATTCCTGTGTACACCGTGGCCACCCAGGTTCCCGCCTTTAATCCGCTCAGGTGGTTGGACCGCATAGCCGTCACCTCCACGCCGTCGCCGAATTTCTCCGCGATATTCCCAGCAATCTCGTCCGTGTAGCCGGGCGCAGTGATCACGATGGCGTCCACCGGGTGCTCAAAAAGTAGTCCGGCGCCACAATCGGAAGGTGGGAAGCCGGCGCAAACCTGCCCTGCTTAAAGGGCGCGGAATCGATGATGTACTCCGCCTTCTTGCCAAGCTTCGTGGTGGCCGCCAGGGTAAAGCCCTGATGGCCGCCCCCCAGATCGCCACCTTTTTCTTCCACGCCATCAGATACTTTAGGTAGGTGTCCATCTCGCGGCGCAGTTCCACATATCCTCCAATAAATTCCCCGCCTCCAGCTGCGGGCGCTTTTCACAATCATGGACAGCGTATCCCGGTTCACCATCTCGCACTCCAGCACCTGGAAGCCGTTGTTCTCAAGCAGAGCCGCCAGCGTGTCGAAGGTGTAGTAGGCGATGTGGTCGCGGATCAGCTCATAGTAGCCGTTGTGGTCCATGATGTACTCGAAGCTGGGCACTGTGATTAATCCCATCCCGTCGTCGTCCAGGTTGCGGTAGATCGCCTGAAGCATGGTGCACGGGTCCGGTTGGTGCTCCAAAGTTGAAGGACAGGAACACGTCGTAAGGCCTGCCGGCAAACACCGTGTCCTCCGTCTCCGTGAAGCCCTGCTCCACATCCAGCCCCTGCGCCCGGCCAGCTCACAAGCCTCGGATCGTGCTCCAGGCCGTGGGCCTCCACCGGGAATTCCGTCAAAACCTTAGGAATTCGCCCCTGTCCGCAGCCCACCTCGATAAACTTCTTCCCCTGCAGCTTGTACGTCTCAATCAGATGCCGGTACTGATAGCTGGCGCAGCTCGACCATCGTGGTCGAAAATCCCCCCGCGCGTATTACGTCCCGATAGTAGTCCACCGGCTCACAGTCAAACTGCACCAGGCCGCAGCCGGTGCACTGGCATGAGATCCAGCGTCAGTCCTTCGGTCTTCCGCCCTGTGCATCCGGCATTCTGTGCCGAAGCGGGCATGTTATCCAGCGTAAGCAGCGGAGTCTCCCAGAGGGGCGCCGCAGGCGATGCAACGTTTCATTTCTATCTCCTTATAAAACTCATGGTTGGCAATCATTGTCCTTATTCCTCCTCAAAGGAGATCTACCTGGAAGCGCCGCAGTCCGGTATGCTTCCCCGTCTCCGGGCAGCGACACCACCCCTCCGCGTTTGGCGGCCGTTTTCCGTAGGCGAAGGTGTGCCTCCCGCCGCCGCACAGGCGGTGCAATGTTCGATATAAACTCCCGCAGCGGCCGGTGTCCTTACCCGCCACATTATACACGCCGATTCGCATTTTGCAGCAGTTCGGTAATCGCCCGGACCGCGTCTTTTAATATAGAGAAAATTCCACTGCTGGGTGCACGTCCCCAAATCCATATGCCCCACCGGAAAAAGGCGTCCACGCAACGTGGACACCAGAGACCAGGGGTGATCTCCGGGCCGTACACGCTGAAAATCCGGGTGTGGATGTACGGGATCCCCAGCTCCTTCGCCAGCTCCAACCTGTTCACAGACCTTCAGCTTATCCTTGCCGTACCGGACACCGGCCTGGCCAGGGGGCTCCTCGTGCATGGGACCGTCCGCAATCCTGTACTCCGCCTGGGAACCAGAAACAGCACCCGGGTGCAGCCCAGCCGCGCGGCTTCCAGCCCCAACGCCTCCAGGGCACCGTCTCATGTTGCGGGCCTGACCCCCCAGATTCGTGCAGGCGTGGCGCCCGCGAGGCCCCTCCCAGCCCAGATGGGGGGGAGGAATTTTTACAGGTCCGACGTGGCTGGGCCAGGGCTGCGGTTTGGCGGTCCAGCGTCCGCGGGCAGGCGCTTGATCCCAGCGGGCACAGTCCAGCTGCCAGCCGCCCTCGCGCTAGCGGTCTGCTCCAGCGCTTCCATTCCCGGCGAACCGGGGCGCACCACGGCAAACCTGGATGGCCGCCGGCCAAAGTTCATTTAAGACTAACGGCGCGGCCGATAAAACTGGTCGCTCCTGTCAATACAATACGCATCAATTCCATACTCTTCGCGATATTTTCCATGATTATTCCTCTGATTCTGGGAATCATCATATTGGCGTCCATCTCCTCATCCGGAAGGAAGGGGGATAGATCCTCCAGGGGCGGGGACACCATAGTCCCGTCCGGCAGGCGCTTGGCCGAGGACTTGGGCTCGAAATTTGGTCCCGGCTGACAAACACCTCGCAGATCACCGGTCCGTCGATGGCCAGCGCCGCCTCCACCGCCTCCGCCAGCTGGCTGTTGTTTCTCGCGGCCACGTAGGATAGCCGTAGGCCTCCGCCAGCTTCTCCATGGACGGGAAGCTCAAATCGCAGCTGTCCACGCCCACGCCCACCAGCGGTTCCCCGAAGAAATTCCTCTGGGTCTGGCGGATGGAATGGTAGCCGTCGTTATTGATCAAAAATATCTTAATATTCATCTCATGGTGAATAATGGTCTGCAGTTCCTGCAGATTCATCTGGATGCTCCTGTCCCTCGGTGAGAAGAATCAGGTCCTTCCCGGTTGGCCGGTCCCCCTGGCTGTAGCACTCCTGGTCGCTGGAGGCGGCCCACACGCCGATTGCGGCGGAAGATCATATCCCATGGCCGCGATGGCCGAGTTGGTGATAAACCGCTGTCCCTTCTTGATCACCCACGCGTGGCCGCCCACCACGCAGGCGGAGCCGTTGCCCACTACGGTGATCTGACCCTCCTCCAGCCGGCTGCTGATCTCCTTCACCATCGCGTACACGTTGGCCGGCTCGTCCTCCCCGTGTTCAAAATGCTTCGGCAGCACCACCGGGTACTTCTCCTTCCACATTCTGCAGGTCTCGCTCCAGCTCATCCCCGAAAGGCCGTCCCCGCCGTCAAATATCTGCTTTTCGCCGGGAACACGGAGGCTGTCGGGCAGCGACTCCCCTCGTCCCGAGAATCCGGTCCAGCACCTTCTCCATCTGCTCCAGCAAATCCCGCGCATCCGCATGAATCCGCATATCGCTGTGCACCGAGGGCTTCTTAAGCTCCTCCTCGTCGATGTCGTTGACGATCACAAACGCCTCTCTGGCCCATGTCCTGTAATTGTATCCCACCTGCCGGATACTCAGGCGGCTACCCACACTGAGCACCAGATCGCTGTTCTGGATCGCAAAGTTTCCGGGACGGTCGCCCATGTTTCCGGCCCGCCCCACATAGAGCGGATCGTCATCGCACATGAGGTCCTCGCTGTCCCAGCCGGTGATCACCGGGATTCCCAGCTTGTTCCCGCCACGCGGCAGAACACCTCATACGCCCGCCCGATGGGATGCCGTTCCCCGCGTTGATCACAGGACGCCGGGCCCCGCGGATTCTGCGGATCACCTCCTCGGCCGTCTCCTGTGAGACCGGCTTTGGAAGCTTCTGGCGCTTCTCACCGTTTCCCGCATGGTCCTCCGGGATACCGTGGGCCTCTGCCTCCGGGGAGGCCCAACCTCGTGCCGCCCGCCTCGTACGCCTCCGGGTCAAAGCCCGCCAGCTCCTCCCGTCTCAATCATAGCCGACTGCACATTGAGCGGGATATCCAGCCAGCAGGGGGCCCGGCCGGCCCGACTGGGCCAGATACAGCGCCTTTTCCAGACAGAAGCGGATCCGCATGGGATCGATGACCATTTCACAATACTTTTGTCATGCAGTCCACTGCCTTACAGATATCGAATTCCTGATCCCCATGGCCGGATTCCCACGCCGGACCAGCGCGCAGTCGTATCGTAGCGCACCTGACCCGAGAGCACCATCATAGGAATGGAGTCCAGCCAGCCGCCCACAACCCCGGTGATCGCATTGGTTCCGCCGGGCCGGTGGTCACGCACAGGGCCGCGATGCGGTTGTGAATGCGCGCGTAAGCCTCCGCCGCCCTGGCGCTGGCCTGCTCATGATGACTGATACAGGCAGTGCAGCCCTTCTTATGGCCAAGAGCGTCATTCAGATGCATGGCCCCCCGCCGGTCACTGTAAACACCTGGCAAATTCCCGACTCCACCAACCGATCGGCAATGTAGTCGGACAATCTTTTTTCATAAACATCTTCTCCTCTGATTCTCGGTCAATTTTGTATAACGTGAGTATAGCATAACTTCGGCAAAATCCTACTGTTTTCGTTACCGAAAATGTTCCTCCGCCCGGATGGACTTCTTATCCGGTGCAGCAGGAACCCCTGCTTTCCCGTGTGCGGCCGCGGGCGCCGCAAACCGGCGGTTCTCCCCGCCCCGCCGCCGCCCGTTCATTTCTCCCCCTCCCAGCGCTTCCAGAACTTCCAGAAACCCTCACTATCCAAGCAGCCGTCCGTCCGCTATAATCATGTTCGTAATGCAACGATGGATTTTCGGCCACATACGAATTCCATTCAACATTTCAAAAAGGAGAGAACTCAATATTATGAAAAAACACACGAAAGTTTTGGCTGTATTATCCACTACCGCGTTTATGGCGGCCTTCGCCCCCGAACCTCTTATCAAGCGCTCCCGTATCAAGTGTCTACGCGGCTTCCGCCGGCTGGACCCAGGAAAATGGGGGTTGGGTGTTCTACGACTCAGACGGCGATCTGATGACGGACACCTGGAAAAAGAGAGGCGACGATTGGTACTATCTGGATTCCGAGGGAATGCAGGCCATCAACCAGCAGGTAGATGAGTATTACGTAGGAGAAGACGGCAAGCGCGTCACCGAGACCTGGATCTCCGTGGAAAACGAAGATTACGGCAACGATGAGAGCGAGCCGGAAAATTACTGGTACTATTACGGAAAAAGGCGGTAAAATGACCACCTCCCGCTGGATGAATATCGACGGCAGCACCTACTACTTCAACGAGGACGGCCACATGCTCACAGGCGAGGTCAGCATCGACGGCTTCAACTATTACCTGGGCGAAGAGGGCGACGGCAAGATGAAGACCGGCTGGATCAAGCTGGAGGATGAAACGACGATTCCGATTACACCGAGTCCTGGTTCTACTTTGACCGCAGCGGCAAGCGCGTGGAGAATCAGGTCGATAAAAGATCGACGGCGCCTACTACACCTTTGAGGACGGCCGCCGCATGCAGACCGGCTGGTACAAGCTGCCGGCAGGAGACCGCTTCCGCCTCCGAGGCGGCACCCGCGACCGACAGCGTGGCCGGCTATCAGTACTACGACGAGGACGGAAAACGCGCCTCCGGCTGGAGAACCATCGAGGGCGTGGAGGGAATCAGCGAGGAGGGCGAAACCTACCGCTTCTACTTTAAGAACGGTAAGCCCTACGCCGCCGCCAGCGGTCTGGAGCTGTTCTCCGTTGACTCTAAAAAAGTACGCATTTAACACCAAGGGTGAGATGCAGACCGGCAAGCAGGTCGTCAACACCGGGACGGCGAAGTGGCCAACTTCTACTTCGGCGACGACGGCGTCATGCGCACCGGCAAGCAGGTAATCTACGACGAGAGGACCGACGAGAACCAGAACTGGTACTTCCATACCGACGGCTCCAGAAAGGGCCAGGGTTACCACGGCATCAAGGATAACGTTCTGTATATCTACGGCCTGCGCCAGGAAGCCGACAAGGACCTGCGCTGCGCCCGTGACCTTCGGCGACAAGCAGTACCTGGTAAACGCCAACGGCGTCGTGCAGAAACCCAGCTCCTCCTCCAAAGTCCAGCACCAAGCCCGAGTTAGGCAACGGCTTCAAGGACTACAAGGATGAGAATGACAAGATCTGGGTTGTCAACACTGAGGGCGTCATCCAGCAGTAACGCGCCCCGGGGGACACCCCCATAGTTTCATGGCTGCCGCGATGGCAGCCATGAAACAGCCAACCACACCCGCCAGGAATTACGACATCCGTTCATGCATATAATACCACTCCCGACAAAGGCGGGAAAATACGGCAGACTTGCTAAAAGTCTTGCCGTATTTTTGTATATTTTGCTAAAACCTTGCTTTTTTCTAAAAAGGTGGTATATTTTGACCATTTATCCGTTATAAATAATATGTAGGGGGGCTTTGATTTTCCCTCTGTCAGGCATTACATATGCATAGCCAGAGGGTGCTTAAAAACACTGTATGGCCACAATGTTTTTTAAACATGCACTGGAATAAAAAGTCAAAGGGAGGATTTTTATGCGCGAACTAGCGGTATTTTACTGTCGGATTGCGGTCATTACGCGTACTATCAGACATCGCGCCATCCGGTCTGCCCAAAATGCGGCGACGGGCGCACTGCCATGTGCATGCTGAAAATGTACTACACCGAATTCATGAATATGACCTGCGAGGCAGGACAACTACCTGGCTATGGAGATGTCAAACGCAATCCCCCTCAATCATGGCACGCATCACAGAGCCCCATAAGCGCTTCAACAGTCGCGCAACCATCGCTGAGCTGTGCAATGTGATCACGAACCTGGACGTGGAGAATAAAATATTGAGCGACACCGTGGGTTGGATGCACGATACCATTTGGGAGATGCTGCGCGCAGAAGAGATCTGAGCGAGGAGCCGGCCGAGCTGGTGGAGAAAGAGATGGACGAGCAGGCCTCCGACGAACTGGTCCCCGTAGAAGGAGAATCCGGCGCAGAGGCCGCTGCTTCCTTAGACCCTTCTGCTTCAACAAGGCAGCGTTAAAAAGCGACAAGGCACGCATATTTTCTGACATTTTTCTATCTTTTGCGAGTATTATGAGTTATAATAATCTTATAACCCACCTTATTCAACCATTTCATCAGAAAGGAGCGTGCTTATGAGCCACAAAATTATCACCATTGCCCGTCAATTCGGCAGCGGCGGGCATGAAGTCGGAGAGCGGCTGTCGGAGAGACTTCAAATTCCCCTGTACGACCGGAGCCTGGTGGAAATGGCGGCGGAGAAGATGGGGATTTCCCCGATCAGCGTTGAGGAGGTGGACGAGACCGCCCTGCACTCCTTCCTTTGCCACCTACCGGATTCCCAAAACAGCCCAACGCTGTGACCGGTTACGGCCTTCCGCTCAACGACAGCACCTACCTGACCCAGACCGCCATTATCGAGGCCCCTGGCCAAAGAAGGCCCCTGTATCATCATCGGCCGCTGCGGCGACTACATCCTGAGAAACCATCCCGGCCTGATCGATATTTTCCTCTGTGCGGATATGGAGGACCGGATCACCCGCATCATGGAGCGGTACGAGCTCCCCCGCAAAGACGCCGCCAGCGCCATCCGCCACACGGACAGCCGGCGGAGAAACTACTACGAAAACTACACCAAGCAGGTCTGGGGAAGCAGCGAATCCCACCAGATGCTGTTCAATGAGCCGATTGGGACTCGAGCGGGTGGTGGACATTGTGGAAGGGATTTATCGAATCGAGGGATAGTGGCAAAAGGGAAGCGGCAGCCCAGATTGAGGGGCTGTGAATTGCTTAAAGGCTGGTTTTTAAGGATTGTGTGTCGATTGGATTATTGTGTTTAGAGGCTTTTAGCTCCGCCGGATTGGCGGGGCTTTTGTGATGGGTGGAGGAAGGGGGCGTCCGGTTTTCCGAGCGAGGGGGGCTGTACACGCGGGTACTTCGCTGATATATAATGATGCCCCGGAGGGGGGCGTTCCGACCGATGAGTTATAACAGCAGCCTGTGCGGGGGGGGCATTACGGCTATCTATAGCAGCGCCTCAGGGCATTACGGCTATCCACAACACCATCCCGGCCCGTTTCTCCCCACTCCTACGGCACTACCAGCGCCATCCGCTGCCCTCGAATCTTTACACTTCCCATTTCATTCCAACAATCTATACGGCGCCTCATCCAATCTTATCATTGCTCACACCGCCCCCAGCTCAACCGCCCGATACAGCGTGCAGCCACATGGACCGCCTGCTCAAAGCCACCCTGCCTTAGAAGGCGCCTCACCTCTTCCCGGTCCATCAGGACCACCTCCAGCGCCTCCGTCTCGTCCAGATGTTGTTCCCCGGCGAGCCGCACATTCCGAGCCAAATAGCACTGAGCATGGCTCGTAGAATCGGTTGCATTGGGGGCAATCTTAAAAAGGAATTCCAGGCGTTCCGCCCGATATCCCGTCTCCTCAAAAAGCTCCTGACGGCCCCCCTCCGGGTCCTCCCCGGTTCGTTGCGCCGGCCGGCAGCTCTAAAATCACCTTTCCGGCCCCATGACGGTACTGCCGAATAAGCACCACCTGTTCCTCCGGCGTAATCGCCACCACCACGGCGAACCGATGTATGGTTCACATAAAACGGAGAAATTACCATACCGTTCGGCAGCCGGCAGGTGCTGGCGCGCAAGTCAATCCATTCATCCTGACCACGGTTGTCTCCTCCAGAATTTCCCAGGACAGATTCTTATTCATATGGGCAGTTCCTCTTTTCCAATTATTTTTTAATTAAGGTCCCACAGTGATTGGGACACCCAAATTACAGTATTCCCAACAAAATGTCCATTACATCATTGTCCACTGCAATGCAGCCCGCGGTCCCTGGTCCATCGCCCCGGCAGCCATGGATCTCAATCGCCCCGCCAAGAGCCGTGTCCCACGGCGGCTGCTCCCCTTTGCGGTTCGCCTCCACGATGGCGTCGCGCTCCTCCTCCGTGATAATCCCATCCTCATATCCCTTCTGCATCCTCCGCCGAGGGATACGACACCCCCAGCGCCAGATAATAACTGCTCTTATCATTCCGCGTGCAGACATAGTAGGACCCGCTGGGCGTCCGCGCGTCGCCCTCCATCGTCTTGTCGCCCGAGGACGAATTCCGGCCGATGGAGGCCTGGTAGGTCCCGATGATATTGCTGTATTGCTTCAAAGTCACCGTCTTATTCTTTTGCTCACATAAATCGTCACTCCATTGGCCGACGGGCCGGATCGCCGCTCCGGCCCCTTGATCTCCCTGGGCATTCCCCTGAACCTGCGGCAACGCCCCACCACCAACAACGCCGCGGCAAAGGTCAAAAAGCATTTCCTGAATTTTGCATGAAACCTCATTTTTGCTACTCCTTATTCTGTCATTTTGTGCTATTGTTTATTATAGCGGGGCGACAGAGGGCGCACAACCGGTTTTTTGGAATTTGTAAGAATAATGACATAAATTGTAAAGTCATGCCCACTCCATCCGCCTCCTATTGTCATTCCGCAGATTCACTGGTAAAATAGGTATCAAACCTGGGCCATGCCCGGAAAGGAATTTTTATATGCCCGTTTCATCTGATTTTTGTCAGCATCATCATGCCCGCCTACAATGCAGAGCGCACCCTCCCTGCTTCCATCGAGTCCGTGATCGCCCAGACATGGACCGACTGGGAGCTTCATCGTGTGGACGACTGCTCCGCCGACGGCACCGCGGATGTCATTCTCCAGTACGAAGACCGTGATCCTCGCATTCACCATATAAGGAATGCAAAAATAGCGGAGTCGCCTGTTCCAGGAACACAGGTGTTCAGCGTGCCAAAGGCAACTGGGTCGCCTTTTTGGACAGTGACGACTGCTGGGCCCGGAAAAACTGGCTCTGCAGCTGGATTTCGCCCGCCACATGCACGCGGACTTTACATTCACCGGCTCCGCGTTCATGGACGCGCACGGAAATCCGCTGTCCTACCGCCTTCCCGTCCCGATACAGGTTTCATTTCGGCAGCTTTTTAAAGCAGAACATCATCTCCTGCTCCTCCGTCATGATCCGGCGCGACCTGATTCGCCGTTATCCCATGGAATCCGACCGCATGCACACGAGGATTTCGCCGTGGCTTCAGATTTTGAGGATAACCGCCTTGACGCCTATGGGCTGGACCAGCCGTTGCTGATTTTACCGCCTCAGCGCCGTCTAAATCCGGTAATAAATTGAAGCGCCGCCGGCATGACCTTCCGCGTTTACCGGCACATCGGCCTTTCGCTTCCAGCTGCGATCTATTACTGGTGCTGGTATACGGTGCGAAGCCTGAGGGAAATACCGGCAGCAAAAAATAGCGGAGGCTGTGGGGTTTGTGCCATAGCCTCCGCCGGATTATTCCCAAAATGAACGGCTAAGTAATATCTTATCTACTAAATCATAATCATTTACCTAGTCATCTACTTCTACATGTATAAATACTACTTTAAAAAATAGAATGAATCAATTTAGAGTAGAATATCCCCAATGCTTCTTCCCTCATTCTAATTCACTTCTTTATTTTTACCATCCAATATCTCAGTCTGTCTCTTGGATTTTACCAACTCAAAGTACTGCTCGAAAAGATACATTTGAAATTTGAGCTCTGAACTTAAACCTTATAAAAACCGAAGCACGAGCAAATGTTCTGTTGAGTAAATAAAAAATTCTGTTAAAATAGTATTTAAAACGACTACAATGGAGGTAATTATGGAACTACTCAACCGATCAAGAATAAAAATGACATCCAGCGTTTAAAAGGCTATTTCCTCCAAAAGGGAGAAATTCGCAATTACACAATGATTACGCTCGCCCTAAAACACATCTCTGCGTATTGGAGATCTACTAAATCTCAAATGGCAAGACGTATACAACTTTGATACCCAGAAATACAAACATCATATTGTCGTGAAAGAACAAAAAACGCATAAGCAAAATACAATCCTAAAATATAGAAGCTAAAGCTTCACTAGACATGCTCATGCAATCATTAGCGCGACTAGAGCCCGGTATGTGTATTTTTAAAAGCCGTATCGGAGAAAATCAACATATTGGTAGAACCCGTGCCTTTAACATCATAAAAAGGCGGTTAATGAATTACATATCGAAGGAAGTATCAGCTGCCACTCCTTGCGAAAGACCTTTGGCTACCAGGCATGGAAAATGGGAGTACCGCCGCCAGCATTAATCATGTCGATCTATAATCACTCCTCCCTGGAAATCACAAAACGTTACCTTTCCATTGATCAGGACGATAAAGATGAAGTCTTTTTAAACATGAATCTTTAATACGCCAATATTAAGAAAATATTACAAAAAGTGTCAGCGAAATATTAAAACAATGAGGAGATACGCTCTTGAATAATGATTTTAGATATGGTATTCTATAAAGCGAGTATAAAGGTAACATTTGTCCCCAAAATGTTGTATTCGATAAAAGCATATGCTATCTACGCAGAGATCACCAACTCATTTCTGCTATTCTTTTTTATAATATAAATGAAACATTGCGTATGTTATCTTTATAGTTAGGTATAACTTTCATTACGACTTTTGTATATATAGACTTTTTTTAACTAAAATGTATTTTGTAATATTTTTCCAAAACATAATGGTAATAAAAGTCTTTACTTTGTGTTGAATATATAAAACATAGAAGTATATGGCTTGCAGAATTAAATAAGAGCCCTACTCATTTTAAAACTATTTGAATCGCTAAAAAATCTTACTTAAATTTTGTTACTATATTCATTCATATTGGTATTAGTATTTTACCATAAATACTCTGAAAACAAAGTAGTCCTATTGCTTAAAAGCTCCAATTATATAAGTCTACGCTTGAGATTAGTCATATTTTATAGATTTGAATTTCAATCAAATCTATCAACAATAAAATGCAACGAAGATCAATACACGATAAAATATTTTTTGTGTAGAAAACATATAAAGAATATGTTTACTAAGAAAAGGTTGAAATTAACTTTCATTGAGTAATGAAGCTCGTGAAAAGTATTGCTATTACTGGAATAAATATGCCTTTAATTTGAGGCCCCAAACTATATAAATAATTTGAAGACATTTAGTATATTCTTCGCCAATGCTAATATTGTAGCTGAGTAAGATCGGCATACTATAGATAATTCAAAGGGAATGTAAACATCAATTTGAAAAATGAAGATTATGAGACACATAAAGGGCTTTTATATTGATAGAAAGGGTTTTAAATGAATAATGTAACCCCAAAAATGAATGAGACAGATCACATTAGAGTGTTGCATTTTGTATCTACGCTAAGCTGCGGAAGCGGCGTGATGAGTGTAATCATGAATTATTACCGACATATTGACAAAAATAGAGTTCAGTTTGATTTTTTTGTATTTTGTATCATCCACTAATATATGCTGAAGAAATTAAAAAAGATGGGCGGAAAAGATCTACTACATAGATAAAATGGGTAGGTCTTTTCAATCAATAGTACAATTAAATATGTTTTTTAAAAGGCATGCAGAAGAATATGTTTGGTTACATAACCATGAAGTCTATCTAACATTTTTGCTCAGACCTATATCAAAAAAGATATGGTTTAGAGAATTTCATTGTACACTGTCATGCAACAAAATATTCAGACAAATTTTTTGAATGCATTAAGAAACCACGTTTTATGTATTCCCATTCGCTTTATGAAGGTGAGACGTTTTTGCATGTTCAGAATTGCAGGAGCATTTCTATATGGGAAGCGAATGATGACGGCAGGAAATGTGTTCATTATGCATAATGTTATTGACTATAAAAAGTTTTACTTTCAAGTCAATATACGAAAACAATACAGAAAAGAGATTGGACTAGATGGAAAGTTTGTGATTGGACATATTGGAAGATTTGAGAGGCAAAAAATCATAAGTTTGTAATTGAACTTTTTGCAAAGTTAAAGAGCAAATACCAGAAAGTATATTAGTTTTAGTAGGAAATGGTTCCTAAAACAGAGTATTCAAGAAAGTGTTCAGAAATATAATTTGGAAAGTAGTGTTTTGTTTTTAGGGCAACGAAGTGATATCTATGCGTTACTACAAATGATGGATGTTTTATTCTGCCATCCAGATACGAAGGGCTCGGCATCGTTCTTTTGGAAGCTCAAGCAGCAGGGCTAAAATGTTTTGTATCGAATCAAGTGCCTGAGGAAGCCTCTTTAGGAAATACCGTTTATCTTCCACTAAAAATGCAAATGCATATTGGTGCAATATTATGTTGAAAGAATATCAAAAGGGCAAAGAGTCTAAATCTAATTGTCAATTACGCACCACTGCTTCAATATGGCAATCAATAAGATGATTGAAACTGGTAAAACGCTTGAACAACAAGCAGAAAAACTGCAAAATTATTACTTATATACAAGATGATGAGTGTACAAATATTAATGTCCACCTATAATGGTGAAAAGTATATAAAAACTCAATTGGATAGTCTTTTAGATCAAAACTATTATGATATAGACATCCTTATACGTGATGATGGTTCTTCAGATAGTACATGCAAGATTATAGAAGAATATGCGAAAAAAGTTCTCTAATATTTCTTGGTATTCCGGAAAAATATAGGGGTCCAAAAAGTTTTTTGATTTGATTTCAAAAGCAGATTTAGGAAAAGATTACTTTGCCTTTGCTGATCAGGATGATAAATGGCTACCAAAAAAATCAGCAGGGCTGTTTCTATATTAAGAAAAATATTCTTCAAAAATACCGGTCTTGTATTGCAGTGATAAAATTATTGTTGACGAAAATTTGCAGCCAATAAACGTCACAGTCAAACGGATAATGAAAACTCCTAGTTTTGGAAATGCTCTCGTACAGGATATGTGCACAGGATGTACAGCTGTTATGAATAAGACATTATTAAAGTTAATTCAGTATGCAATACCAGATTATGCCATCATGCATGACTGGTGGTTTATCTAACAGCTACCTGCTTTGGAGAGGTTTATTACGATAAAAAAAGTTACATTCTTTATCGGCAGCATGGGAACAATACAAGTGGAGCAATGGTTCGTAAACGTGACTTAGTTAAATATAGAATTCAGCAGTTATTTAAACCCAGAGGAGAAATCTACCAACAAGCTCAAAATTTTTTAAATATATATGCTAATAAAAACGCAGTAGGAAAACAAGATATTTTAACTAATGCAGTTATATCACCGTCTAATATGAAGCTTATCAGAGATTTATTAAAATCACGTATAAATCAATTTATCGTATTAAGCTTTTAATAAATCCACAAATTTATCGTCAAAAAGTAAGTGATACATTGGTTTTAAAACTAATTATTTTAATAGGAAAACTGTGAAAGAATATGAACATGAAAATACTTTTTTTTGCTCCTTTGGCATTTAGAGATTTAAAGCAGCGTCCTCAAAAATTGCAATAGCTTTGTCCGAAAAACATGATGTATGGTATGTGGAACCGACTATCAGTTTATTGGAGCATTGAATGCTAAAAATCTCAATTATCATGCTTATATGTATGATTTATCTCCTTCTTTGCATATTGTAAAATTAAATGGCCTTTTTCATTACCTATTCGCTTACAATTTATTGATCCATTGCGTTTTAAATACAATATCAGAAAAAACAGTTATCAATACTTTTTAAAACATGTGATATAATTTGGATCGGCTGAAGTTTGGGCACGCTTATTGCCAATTAAGCCACTACATTTTGATTTATGATAAAATGGATGACAATATAAAGTTATCTTCCAAAAAGGCTATAAAAGTTTCTTTACCGCAGTGAGAAACAACTACTACAAAAATGTAATTTGGTCTTTGTTACAGCCAGACAATTTCTTGA
>VOFH01001784.1_pt1 | contig 19979 bp, 29 predicted proteins | sample 5384091 | NCBI WGS metagenome assembly VOFH01 (sample SAMN12384727, study PRJNA508395) | human gut metagenome | isolation source: healthy gut G | host: Homo sapiens
GGCGCGTGCAATCTGTACTTGATTGCAGCAGAAGCCATAATAGTAAAAACAAATAAACCAATTTCTTTTTCATGGTAGTTGTTAAGTGTTGTTTATAAATAAAATGCAGGTTAGATTGTCTTAACCGCCCTAACCCGCATTCTTATAATTGGCCGAAATACCTATTGCAACAGTTTCTTTATAGTCTGAGAGTAACATGCTTCTACATAATAATAATCGGCATACGTAAAGTGGGAGCATCAACTTCACTGTTTCGGGGTTTATTTCCCCACTGAATGTTTAAGAATAAAGCCACCATTTGTTTGGGGGAGCCGCCAGGTACTCGTCTGACGAGAGTGTTCTCAGTTTTGACTGGCTACAGATTGATATTCTTTAGAAAGCTTATCATCATGTAACATGATTGACTCAACTCTAACAGAGCGGATGCTATGATAGCCCCAGCAGAAGCATCCGCGGTTCGTCCGAATATTAGGTGCATCAAAGTCCCAATAAGGTATCTTGTCTTCGGAAGGTTTGGAGTGGTGCAGGATAAACTTCGCAATGTTAATAGCTTGCTGAAGATTATTTTTCGTTTTGGGTTTCTCTATACATCATTGTATAGCCGTACAATCCCATGCTTGTCCACGTGCCCATGCTGAAGTAGTTGAATATCCTGATGGGTATCCATTTTGAGCGCTTTTATTAGTTATGGTATCATAATCTACAACATGGCATGAACTATAATCCGGGCGAAAATGATTTGTTATAGTTATCGTAGCATGGCTGTTTGCAATTTTATCAAACAATGAGTCCTGTGATAATTTATATGCATTTTCTAATAGTTCCAAATTCATTAAATTGTCAATAATTACAGGATACATCCATTTAGGCTTATTATCCACGAACGAATAACTCTATATTTTCGTTATAGCGTGTTGCTAATGACCGGGCACTTTGTAACAGGATTTTTTATAGTTTTCATTTCCTGTTATTCTGTAACCATTTCCAAAACTACAGTTCATCATAAAGCCTAAATCATGCGTATCTAAAGCATATTGTTCCTTTTCAATACGTATCGTATAGTTTTCTGCATATTTTTTTTCATTCAGTAGCTTCATAAAGCATCCATAAAGTTCCTGAAAAAAGCCACTACACCACCAATGCGTATCTGACGTAACAAGAGTTCCATCTTTCTCTGTCGTTTTTGAAGCCTGTCAGGCTGATCCATCAGACTGGCAGCCATAAATTCAGACTGTTCAATGCTACGTTTTAATCCTTTTTCTATCACAGAACTCATCATATCATTACTATTATTACTGCATGATGGTAAGAGTAGTCCTATTACTAGTCCTGCCAAAATCAATGTCTTTTCTTCATATAATTTTATTATTAGTTATTTTTCCAATCAGTTAACGGCATTATTTCTTTGCTGAATCGAAATTATCTTCCGGTATGAGTTTAACTTGCAATACTTCTGTTGTATTGGGCCGCAGTTCAGCTTCAAACCCAACGAACGTCACACCCGGATTTTGGCATCCCAACTGTTGGGTGATGTCGCACTCCAAGTTTTCATTCTGACCTTTGCCGGAGATTCCACCTCCAATAACAGTTTTTCTCCATTCTGGGATAGCTGTATTGTATGTTCTCCTATAATAGCAGGTTGAGCTTCCGTCACCATATTCCAGCGAATAACAGTGGGCTGTCCCAATGTCTTTACTTCATCCCTAACAACGGCGTAGTGAGAATCAACGATAGCTACTCCTCTTTTTACTTCCTTTGCTTGACCTTCGTATATCTTTGTAAGGTCTGCAATAGCATACATGTAGTTTTCATTATCCGAAAAGTCTGTAATCGTTGCATAACCATTCACATTTTGATATTTATTGTCAAAAGAAAGTGTATTATGAGCTAGGTTATTGTATCTAAACACTTTCCAACGATCAGATTCCTGACTCTTATTCCACAAATCAATGCCTTTGGATTCTAATGAGTTGTAATCCTGAGGACCTAAATCCGTACTCCAGCGAGTGTCCTTACTGATAAAGATAAAAGAACCGGCATCCAAATGTGTGTGTCCTGATTGTGCTGTCCCTCCTTTGAGCGCAATGGATAATCCCTGTTGATAATCCCAGGTAGTCCGCATAAGGGCAACAGGAGTGGTTGTTTTACTCGATACCCACATTCTTTGAGTAGGTTTAGGCAGATTATCCATAGAAGTAGAAGCGCCCCATATCAGAGCCAGTACAGCATATCGATAGGACCTAATACTCTTTTTAGAAGACAAGCTAAACTGGTATTTCTCACTCCAAAGAATATCTTTATCGGCAGTCCTATTAGCAAACCAAAACATAGCAGGACTTACGCGACCAGACGATGAACAATCTCCATAGTTGAAAGATTTGCCATCAGAAAGTAACATGTTCTGGATAAACTTTCCAGTATTCAAGAAACCTGGTTCCTGAGAAAGATTATAATCAGTTCCCATAACATTTTCCAAAGCATCAATTAAGAGGAGGTTGTAAGTCGTCCCATATCCCCAATAGGAATAGCCTTCGGCATACGCACCATCAGGTGCATACACGGACATAGGTAGTTTAACAGACTGAACAGCTCGGTTAATCAACTCATCAGCAAGGGTTGGAATTTTATCATAAATAGCCAAGACACCAAGTGTTATTCCCCCATTACATACCTGATTCCAATTATTATTTCGATAGAGCCAGCTATTATATTGGCTGTCTAATGATGGATTCAAACCTTTGGTTTCTATAGCTTTCTCTATTTTAAGCTTAGTCTGATCACTGATAAAATTGTAAAAGCCAGTCATATCCGATAGCCATAGCTGTAGTCATTTCAGCTACATCCAAAAAGTGAGATGGATTCCAATCAACAAAGTCTGCGGCATTATCTAATTCACTTTCTGCCCGTTTGGCATATTTCACTTCACCAGTCATTCTGTAGGCATATCCTAAAAGTAACGTCCTGCGCAAACATTCACGCGACACTTCAAGCAATCTTCTGCCAAGAATAACTCTTTGGCAATTAGGCTTGCCAAGAATATTATCAGCCTCTTCTATCATGATGGCATGATATTCCTTCCACACTCCATCTGTTTGTATAGCAGAACGGATGACAGATTCATCTTCTGTTGTCATTATCAGATAAGGATGGGCCCTGTCTTTCACCTTCTTACTATCTCCTTCTTGAGCCGATATGCAAGCAGAGTATAACACTGCTAAAAAATATAAATAGTATATTCTTCATTTTCTTTTAGTTTTAAAACGATGCTCCAATAGGTCCTTGGGTTGTGGAAGCTGTTGCTGATTTGGAAGAGGTTGAATAATGAAATGTAAATGTCTTTTCCTACTTCAATACCTTCTATTCCGTCTTCGTCAACATAAAATGGAAGATCTGCCCATTTGGACATATTACTTCCCATATTCTCAAAAAAACTTGTCAATATATTCCATTGGCAAAACAGGCGGATAATCAAAAGTCAGTACTTCCGAGAAATTATCTTTAAAAGTCAGTTTACCTTCCTCTATCAGTTGATAGCCATCGTCAGAGAGTGTAGTACGCTTCAAATTCTGTGGGTATTTGGCAAATAGTCTTTCAAATTCCTCAGAGAAAAATAGGTTGTTGTTACAAACACTCATCCTAATATCCTGAGCACGTTCATCTTTCTTTGGTATTGAAATTTGCCAAAACACATTACTCTCGGCACTCGATTTCCACCTACATTAGCGAAAATATTGTTCTCAATTTCAACTTTGATAGCATAGTTTATTTGTATATGATGCCCAACATTATAGAATGTACTGTGCTTAATTCCAAAATAGTTCGTGACTACATTGTCAAATCGTACAATATGGGCAGTATTATTATAAACATAACAATTATTAATAACAATACTATCTTGCTCGTTTCCACGTGAATCTATCAATCTGCCATTGGCCGGATCACTTGTAGAGCTAAATTACGAATGGTAGAGTTATTCAGATAAATTTTATTATTGACATTGTCAGTACGAATACAGAAATTCCTGCAATGGTCAATAAAACAATGGTCAAATTTCAATCTCACGTTTGATTCGTCAATACGAAATAAACGTTGCATAAGATTACCAGTTGCCGCATCTTTACCTATAATATAAATATTCTCAAAAAGTGGCACTACCTTCCAAACGGATCATATCAGCATTTAAGGCTCCTTGTGCATCACAAATAGGTTGTATGATAGGCATTTTGCCTGAACCGTTTTCTGCCTTAATTACAACATTATGTTTGAATACATTCTTGCCTTCCATATAGTAAACTCCATCACGACGCAATATATATGTCGCATCTCCATTTTCATTAATTGCTCTTGTTAAAGCGTTGACCGACGTAATACCATCATCTGGTTCTACAATAATCACACTCTCAGGATTACTTGGAGAGATTTCCAAATCATTAATATCGAGTATATCTTCATTCTCGCAGCCAACACACAAGAGTGACAATGCGAAAAGTAATCCTATAGCTCTAGAATATATTTTATATAGTTTCATAACTTTAGTGTTTTAATGGAACAATGTTTATTTAAAGATATCATATTTAAAGCCGATGTACGCGGCCGAGCCGTAGTATTCAACTCTGGACGGATAGTTCGTTATATCACGACGTTTACGATCGGAAGATTGTGTAAAGTTGGACAAAGTAGCATACAGAGAGAATTGTCTGGTCAAACTATATTTCAACTGCATATCCCATTTCACGAATGGACGCGTAGATTCCACATCAGCTGCATCTTGACGGTGCTGTTCTGCAATCAACACTCCGTCTTGATAGTTGCAAGATATTCTGCCTGAGAATTTCTTATAATCATATCCCAAAGAAACGTTGAATAGCAGGGAAGGCTGCTTTAACAACCGGTCTGTATATATAATGTCAGAGTTGGTTGGAAGGAATGGCTTCTCAGTACCTCCGGGAGTAAAATCCGGATTTTTAATTCTTGACTTCAACGTTTCAAAGTAGTTCATTTTAGAGTCCATAAGAGTAAGATTAGCACTGAACACCACACCTTTCATGAAGTTCTTCATTTTGCGGAATTGCAGTTGCAAATCAAATTCCAACCCCTTCAACGTTGCATTATATGGACTATTTAAAGGATAGGTAATGCTACCACCTGACAAACTCATGGGTAAGTCAAAATTAGCAGGATCTGTCACCGTACCATTCTCAACATATAGGCAGAGCGAGTATAAGTAAAATTTTTAATATCTTTGTAAAATCCGCTAATAGTAAACAATCCATAATCCGGTTGATAGAAGGTCAATATAACATCATAATTTCGAGATAAAGCAGGTTTCAAATTAGTACGGCTCCATGTTACTTCATTCACGTTGGGTTTTATGATTGTTCGTGGAGCAAGCAGGTTATAATCAGGCCTTGACAGGGGTTTCGGCATATATGCCAGCCTGATGTCCATCCAATTTGTTGGCTTTACACGCAAATGGATTTGTGGCAGCCAATATCCATATTTATCGGGTCATTACTCTTCTCATATTCAAACTCATGTTCCTTCTCTTCATTGTCAGGAACATTAGAACCACTGTATGCATTTGTACTTCAGTTGAGAAAAATCGTAGCGTACACCAGGTATAAATGTAACATACTTGCCAAAATTTATTTCACCCATAATATATCCTGCCCAAAGATTCTCATTCCCATCATAGTCTTTCAGAATTTTTGTAGTAAGGATCTTGCCATATATATCTTGGTTTATATTATAAAAGTTTCTCATGGCATTATGATCTAGTGCAAAATTAATGCATAAGTCCTTATACTTATTGTTTAAAAAGTCATGAGGCTTATAACCAGAGTCTAAAAATCAGTGATACCTATATAAGAATTTTTAAAAGATGATGGAGTTAAATCAGGCATATTCTCGAATACCGGATCAGCTCCTTCAGACAAATCCATACGTCTATACCTACGAGCAGTTTCAAGACTTCTCTCTTTTTGACGAAACTTTCCGCCGATTTTAATGTATCCATTGACCTTTTTCGTCCGAAACTAAAAGGCTTCTTTAAATCTAGCCATGCACTGTATTCTGTTTCTTTGGCAAACTCTGTATTAAAAATAGCTTCATACAGGTAGTATTGCGTAAGATCATCTTCTTTAACGAATTTAGAATTAGCAATCAAGTAGGAGGTTGATAAGATAATGCATCAATATCAGCTGTAAAAGGGCATTCAGCCGAAATTGCATTTGGTGATCGTATGGGGTTCTTGTGCGTGAACTACTACGTCCTACTCCGAGATTCAAGGTTGCTCCCAAAACATTGAACTCACCTTGCAACATATTGGTTATATTGGTATTATGTGAAATTCGGTCAGTTTGTTGAAATCTCAACCGGGTTCCTTCTAAATCATAACGTTTTTGACGGATATCACGATCTCTATTCATTCTACTAAAAGAGATTAGACATTTTGAGTTTAGACCCTTTTCCCAAGTCGAAATCCATATTCAAATTTACGTTAAAGCGTTGACGCTTTTCTAAATTTGATTCCAAGCTAACCCCTGTAATCCATGGCTTCGTATAATCAAACCCAGGAGTAGGCGTATTACCATTTACCTTATAAGCTGCATTAAATGTATCATTGCTCCGGTCCGTCTGGTCAGCGCTTGCGGTAAATATGACACCTAATCTTTCGCTAAAAAATCGATTGCTCGCCATGATACCACCTTTATACCGCCCCATTCCATTAATTTGTGAATGGTAGCCAGTTTCTCCAGTTACATTAAGTTTGAAGTCTCTCGGGGCATCTTTCATAATTAGGTTTACTGTTCCTCCCAATCCATCGGCATCCTTGTCGGCCGTACTGGCTTTCAACACTTCAGCCCCAGCAATCATGTCTGGTGAAATCATATTCAAGTCAGTACTCCGATCAGTGCTACTTGTCGATGGCGCATTCATACCGTTAATAGCTACCGAGTTATACTTAGGGTCCAAACCACGTATGATGATTTTTTTGCCCTTCTCCTCCATCACGTTGGATCATTAAACCGGGAAGACGACCAATAGCATCAGCGACATTTACATCCGGAAGTTCATGCAACTTTTCTTCAGATACAGCATTCATAATACCAGTCGCATTTAACTGACTTTTAATTGCCGCTGTTTGACCTTTTAGCTTGAGCACTAATCACTACTTCTTTCAACATATGATTATCCGGATGCATGACTAGGTTCAGCGTCTTCACTTCATTAGATTTAAGATCTATATCAAAATCTTGCGTTTGATATCCAATGAAAGAAAATTGGACTGTTTGCTTGCCTTTAGGTATAAATAAGGTATATTGCCCATTGGCATCTGTTATTGTTCCCTTATTCGAGCCTTTTAGCGTAACGGTTTGCACCTATTAAAAAGTCTTTAGTCTCACTATCTGTGACAACACCCGTAATTGTAGCATTTTGAGCTACTAGATTTCCTCCTACATATAGGAATAATAATAAGATAAGCAATCTTGTCTTCATAAGCGTATAAAATTTAATGGTTATATTGCAAATTTAAAGGTTAATTAATTGAGAGATGTTGAAAATAAAAAAGCAATATATGTCTATTGCCGTCCTTTTATTGGCAAAAACAACTAAAAAAGGTCAGAAAATGTAGAGTATCTGGTCAAGAGTGCATATTAAGGCTTTCAAAAATTCCCTTTTATATATACACTACTCTGCCCTATAATTTATAGTATACATAGTAGAAAACAGCTTGAGTATTCTCAATATTCATAAAAGAGAAGAAAACTTTAACAATTAAAAACTAATCTATTAGAGATCATAAAAAGAAAACACCACTTTTAATTCTACTTACTTTCCACTCTACTGATTAGTTCCTATCTTTGTATGTAAAAAATGGAACCATAAAGTATTCCCCAAAACAATAGAGTAAAAAAATGAAAACTAAAAAAGAAGTAAGCGAAATTCTAAACTGATGATAGAAAAATAAACTATGAAGCTAACCGTATTAATAGATAACAACACCTACATCGATGAATATTATATAGGTGAACCTGCCCTGAGCTATTACATAGAAGATGAAAATGAACGCCTTCTATTTGATACCGGATACTCTGACGCATTCATCAAGAATGCGCAGGCGATAATATAGATTTATCTGCAATATCCACCCTCGTGCTTTCGCACGGTCATAATGACCATACAGGTGGGGTAAAATACCTGATGAACCAATATCCAGATTGCAAATGCAAGATTGTGGCTCATCCGGACGTATTTAAAAAAGAGAATCTACAATGAACTTCACATTGGTTCTCCGCTGGCAGAAAAGGATGTGAAAAAGATGATGAACTTACATTTGACCAAGCAGCCCGTCAAAGTAAGTAAGAACATAACTTTTTCTTGGGGAAATACCGATGATGAATGACTTTGAGCGTCGGCATGCCATAGGGGTTATCGAAGAAGGTGAACGGTCTGAAGATTATGTAATGGATGATTCCGCCATTGTGTACCAGGGAAAAGACGGTTTATTCATTATCACAGGCTGTTCCCATAGCGGAATATGCAATATCATTGAATATGCCAAAGAGGTATGCAATGAACAGAAGATTGTTGGAGTTATAGGTGGTTTTCATCTGTTCAAGCTGTCGGAAAGGCTTACGAGAACGATAGATTATTTTCAAAAGAATGGTATCGAAGAACTGTATCCATGTCATTGCGTCTCTTTCAAAGCGAAAGCGGAAATACATAAGTCAATACCCGTACACGAAGTGGGTGTCGGACTAAAAATAGAGATCGAATAGTAACCTAAATAATGAAGTTATGAAAGCATTCAGTTTATTAGTAGCACTTATGGCTTTAAGCTCATTGGGAGGAAACGGTAACGGTTCTATGAACCTTCGTGAAAAATCCATTGATACGAATCGCCCCAATGGATGGTATTACATCACTAGTGGTAAACAAGACAGCCTTTCGGCAGAGCCAATCGTAACTACCAAAGATTTTGCCTCCATAAGCCTCGACTCTTCCTTGAATGAACGGACAGGCGAAATGATATACCAAATTGTAGGAAGAGTAAACGAACAGTCGATTGAAGTATGGGCAGATGCAACCGAACGGTCTATAGGTAAACATATCGGCTTTGTATGTAACAATAAGGTAGTATGCAATCCTCGGGTTAATGCTCGGATTCCAAATGGCTATTTTGCTATTTCAGGCAAAGAAGCTGAGTTTAAAATATTGTACAGGCAAGTTCAAGAGGACATTAGAAACGAAGAAATTTCTTCAGAACACAAGAAAGCATGGGAAGAAGCCCGCAAGGTACGCGAATCCATTACCGACTCTACCTTCCTTAAGACTAAACGTCCGATGTCAGATGATGCAATCGGTCCTTACAATTACCACACAGGATTGATGGAAGACCGGGCATACAATCAAACGGTTTATGTGATAGCAATAGATAGAGCTAAAAATTCCTTTCAGTCGAGAATAACCAATTAGTTTTGAATCTGAAATCGGGTGCGGAAATCAATATAGCAGAAGATTTGTTCCAATATATCGTCGGACTATTCAACGATTGGAACAAATGGGTAAAAGAAGGACGATGCAAGATTGTAAAGAATGAGGAAGGATATTATGACATAGAAACAATCCGGCAGAAACGTAACAATTAATATCCTTTCTCCAAACCTTTCAAAGCAGCAATAGAATCGGATAAATAAGCATTATCCGGTTCTATGGACCGCCAGTAGCAAAGAGTTCCGATCAGACGCTTCAGGTAAGCAGGATCATGAGAGCCTATCCGGCGTTGATGCTCTGCAAAAGCCCTTTCGTCAGAATGAAATGGACATTCTTGCGTATCTCCCTTTTCTTTGCTTTAGGAATGGTCAGTTTCACACCGGAGCTGATGGAAACACCTGTGATAATCTTTCTCTTATGCCCACTCAAGAAACGGGTTTTCTTATGATTGATTTCAAACTTTTCCTCCCGAATGATCTGTTTAATCAGAGGCAATATCTGTTGCGCCGGAAAGACATCTCCCGAAAAGGTGAGATCATCCGCGTAGCGAGTATAAACCAGATTATATTCAGTAGCCAGTGCCGCCAGCTTTTTATCCATCTCATAAGAGATGATATTACTCAGTGCCGGACTGGTAGATGCTCCCTGAGGTAGACATCTGCGTACACAGCATAAAGCCGCAAGCACTCTTGCAATCTTCGACGGATATCCCATATTCTCGAACATTTTCCGTACCCGCAGACTGCGTATAGAGCCAAAGAAATCATGGATATCAGTTTTCAGCACATAGGGCTTGCCCAGATGCGGCCGGACATTATCGAAATGGACATCTTGCACCGGAAACCGGTAGCGGCGGGATGTAGATTCACAAATGATAAACACGATGATTGATAGTATCCTGAATGGCCTTCAGATCTTTGTCCGGTGCTGAAATCATACGGTAGCCTCCCTTTCTTTTACCAATCCGGAATTCCCGGTAATGTCCGGGAATATCTTTCAGTATCTCTTTCAGGGCCGCCTCTTCCACTCCCAACAGATTGGCACACTTCACCACTGCCTCCTCGTCGAACCATGGAATGGTGATCGGAGCAGATCCGGCTTTCCACCTTTTGTATCCTTCCTGTTTCCGGCTCGAAGAGATAATCTTGTAAATCAACAAGCCGGTGACAATCAGTACCGCTATTAGAATTCCATTCATCTTATATAACTAAAAAAGGAAGAGGATGAGTATTTACTAATGTAAATCGTGGTATTTATACCAGAGTATTTACATTTCTAAGAAAAGCTCCTGAGCTTACGAGGCGACTGCACCTCTTTCCTGCTAAATCTTTTTCTCATCCTCTTCGTACGCAAAAATATATCTTTTTTTCACTTATAGCGCTAAAGAGAGACAATTTATTTTAATGTAGTAATGTCTTTTTTAATCAGATTCTATAACTTTGCCTCCCATAAAGAAAATATCTATACTATAATGAGCACATCCCGACACCCTAAAGGACTTTACCTGATTTTCGCCACCAGTACCGCAGAGCGTTTCAGCTACTATGGCATGCGGGCCATTTTCATTCTGTTCCTCACCCAGGCACTCCTTTTCGACAAGGAGCACGCCGCCTCCATCTACGGCAGCTACACCGGACTGGTCTACCTCACCCCGCTTATCGGCGGATATATTGCCGACAAATACTGGGGCATCCGCCGTTCCGTTTTCTGGGGAGCCATGATGATGGCGGTAGGGCAGTTCCTGATGTTCTTCAGTGCGTCGATGCTGGATACTAAAAGAGCTTTCCCACTGGTTGATGTATGGGGACTCACCTTCTTGATTTTAGGAAACGGATGCTTTAAGCCTACAGTTTTCGTCATTGGTCGGACAACTTTATGAACCGGGAGACAGACGGTTGGACTCTGCTTATACTATATTCTATATGGGTGTAAATGTGGGTTCTTTCTTTGCCCCGCTGGTTTGCGGTTACTTCGGTGAGACGGGTGATCTAATGATTTCAAATGGGGATTCCTGATTGCAGCAATTTTTACTCTATTTACCATAGTTATATTCGAAACGCAAAAAATAAATACCTTATTGGTCCCGACGGCCAACAACTGGGAATCATTCCTGATGCTAAGAAAGATCAACCGAAAGTGGAAAAAACGATTCAACAAACAGCAGTGAATAATAATAAAAAGAAACGTAACTATTTACTTTTAGGTCTACTGGCCATCATACTCGCTATTTTCTTTTACTGGTGCTTCGGTGACGATTGGATCAGTATTGGTATCTTACCGCCTGCATTGTATTTCCTGTCAGCATTTTATTGGAAGGTTCCCTGACAAAAATAGAACGTAGCCGAATTTTCGTCATCTATATCATCGCTTTCTTCGTAATCTTCTTCTGGGCAGCCTACGAACAAGCAGGTGCTTCACTAACCCTCTTCGCAGCTGAACAGACCGATCGTTTTGTCTTGGGTTGGGAAGTTCCAGCTTCATGGATACAGTCTCTCAATCCATTCTTTGTAGTAATCTTGGCTGCTATCATGCCAGGAGTCTGGAATTTACTCTATAAACGAGGCATAGAGCCAGCCTCTCCTACCAAGCAAGCCATTGGTTTATTGTTACTCTCTTTAGGATATTTAGTCATTTGTTTCGGTGTAAAAAGAAACCCAACCTGGCGTAAAAGTCAGCCTCATTTGGCTAACCGGACTTTATTTTATACACACTATAGGTGAATTATGCCTCTCTCCTATCGGCTTATCCATGGTAAACAAACTCACCCCTGTCCGTTTTGCCTCTCTTATGATGGGAATCTGGTATCTTTCCACCTCTACAGCCAATAAATTTGCAGGTACTTTTAGGCGGCCTTTATCCCGAAGACGGAAAAGTGAAAACCCTGCTCGGATTCCGTATTGAAACCATGTTCGACTTCTTTATGGTATTCGTTATCATGTCCGGCGTAGCCTCTCTTATCCTCTTCCTGCTCTCAAAGAAATTACAGAAGATGATGCATGGAGTGAAATTTCTTTCGTGAAACTGGCCTCTTATGCAGGAACTTCTTCTACCGGAAAGGTAAAAGAGTTGGTAGGTTTAATGATGATATTGAGGGTCGTACAGTGGTGATTGTGGAAGATATTGTGGATACCGGGGTGACAATGAAGCACTTGTTGGAAACATTACAAGCTGGAAAACCGAAAGAATCCGTATTGCTACCTTGTTATTGAAACCTGATAAATTGGAGGTGGAACTGGATATACATTATGTGGCCATGCGTATTCCCAATGATTTTATTGTGGGGTATGGTTTGGATTATGATGGTTTGGGACGTAACTATCGGGATATTTACACCGTAATGGAATGAAATTTGTACAACTAAATATAAAAATAAAAGGATAAAACAAGATGTTGAACATTGTAATTTTTGGAGCTCCGGGTTCTGGTAAGGGTACTCAGAGTGAACGTATTGTAGAGAAGTTCGGTATTAATCACATTTCAACAGGGGATGTGCTTCGTGCTGAGATTAAGAAGGGTACAGAATTGGGAAAGACAGCCAAAGGATATATCGATCAGGGCCAGTTGCTGCCTGATGAATTGATTATTGATATTCTGGCAAGCACGCTGGATAGTTTCAAGGAAAGCAAAGGGGTTATTTTTGATGGGTTCCCCAGAACCATCGCCCAGGCAGAAGCGTTGAAGAAAATGCTGGCCGAACGTGGACAGGAAGTATCTGTTATGTTGGATTTGGATGTACCCGAAGAAGAGCCTCATCAAACGTGGTAAGGACTCGGTCGTGCCGATGACAATGAAGACTATCAAGAAACGTCTTCATGTTTATCATTCACAGACTTCTCCGCTGATTGACTGGTACAAGCAGGAAGGACAATACCAGCACATCAAAGGACAAGGTGCATTGGAAGAAATCTTTGCTGATGTTTGCGCTGCAATCGACGCTGCAAAGTAAAGTAACACAATCATAATTTAGAAGCGCGGTAATACCCATGAAAATGATATTACCGCGCTTTGTTATTCTCCGTCTGCCCTAAAATAACAAGTAACTATTTCACGATCTTCTTTTTATATTCACGCGGGGTACATTGGATTTTCTTAAAGAATGTAGCATTAAACCGAGCTATAGAATTGAATCCACATTCGTATGCAATGTCGGTAATGCTCATGTCTGTGTCAGTAATTTACGTTGTGCATGAGCTATTCTTAACTCAGCAATATAGTCACTTATTGTAGTACCAAAATGCCTTCTTAAATATATGATTGGCATAATCAGGGTGGCTTTGCAATTTTAGTAAGATATATGGACCTACTGCATCATCCTGCCATAAGGTTTAAATTCCCTTGGGGCAGGTAATTTATCTCACGGAACTTATCAAAACTGTAAGTCCAGGTTTTCTCGGGAATTCATTATATTCGTATATAAAAATAGAGAGTGTTATTCACATTTTGGTGGTAAATTTGCAAAAAAGAAGTTACGAAAAGAGTGTAATTTATTGGAAATGAGCGTAGGTTAATTGCTCTTGATAGTAATAGGTTACGATTTAGTTAGTTATCTACTGCATTATCCTTCTGCGCGTTGCGTAACCTTCAAAGAACTCTTCATATGCAAAAGTAACAATAAAACGGGAGATTTTGAAATGAATCTCCCCTAATTTTTTTTCTATCTCATACTAGTTTTTCCGTAAAGCTGTTTTATCCGTCGGCACACCATCGCCCAAAAGAATTTTGGATGAACGTATGCCGACTGCCGCATAAGGGAGAAAAGGGCTTTGCCTCACGCCTAAACAACAGTTTAGACTGATGATGCAAGGCCCATTTCTTTTTTGTGCTTATGCCAGAGAGGTGCTTTTTACGGGTTCGCAGACGATTTCTTTTTCGCTGTTCCTTTGAGCCGTAAGCGGAAAGCCGTGTCTGACCGCCCGATCCATAAATGGAACAAGCCGTTATGCACGGCAGGCAAACCGGGAAGAATGATTTTATATGTCCGCCCGGACACGTTCGGCCAGACATACAAAATCATATTTCCTTGCCGGTGGTTTGCCCGGTTTCACGCTTCCGGCTATGTCCCTTTTTTTCCTTTTGGGGATTTCTTTTTTTACAGATTTCTCTTTTGAAGTTTTCCTGTCTAATCTGCCTCCACTTCCGTTTACCTCCATTTTCGCGTCTTTCAGTGACGCCGCATCAGGCAGTCATTTCCGTTCTGGGCGCAAAGGTAATTCCGGGATTGGACGGGAATGCAAGGTCAAGCCTCCTGTTTTCGGCAAAAATCTCCAGCCCTGCGGGTAGTATTTTTCCCGAAAAACCTTGCATCCCCTAATCCCCCTACCTTTTCAAGCACCCGAAAAAAAATGTGCGACGGATAATGTCGGATAAACAGAGGCAGATAAGATAGTTTGAAACTCAACTCCCTCAGCTCTTGAATCCGCATTAAAAAAAAAAAATCAAAACAGCGAAGATATGACGGCAACGGCAGATTTCAGACAAATGGCGCAGTACATAGGGCTTGCGATATGCGGCTTAATGGTGCGCACCGCCTTCGGGGTGTTCGGCATCCTTTGGGGCATCATTAGAGAGATTGTAAACGGAGTGTTCCGAGTGGCGATAGGCGTAATTGTGGCTATCCTTTCCGCAACCGCCTTCTTCGGCTTCATCCTTTGGTTATTCACCCTTTAATCCTTACCGACATGGCAAAGAGAAGCAGCAAAACGGCAGCGCAGCAGTGCAGATACTACGAGGTGGACAACATCTTCGTGTACATGGTGGAAATGTACATCAACGGCAACATATCCGTGTTCCGTGAACTCTACCGAGAACTGAACAAGGACGCACGGAGGGACTTTACAGACTTCCTTTTGAGCGAGGTGGAGCCGACCTATTGGAGAGAGATACTGAAACAGACCATCTAAAACGACAGCGATATGAGAACGATAACAAGGACATACGACCTTTTCCAATTAGCTGAACTCTCCGCAGCAGCGAGAGATACCGCATACAATGAATGGCTACACACTTTTGAATACGGTTGGGACAGCGACAACCGCAACACGCTGGAAGCATTTGAAAGTGTGTTCAAAGTCAAAGTGAACGATTGGAGTTACGACACGTGCCGTTATTCCTACCGCTTCACCTCACGTTACAGCGGAGAGGAAGAGGAACTCAGCGGCATACGGCTTATGAAACACATCGTCAATAACTATTGGCATACTCTCTTCAAGCCGAAAACCTATTACCTCAAAGGAAATTTCAATAAGCAGCGCAAAAGCCGGATATTCACGGACAACTGTTGCGTACTGACAGGCTATTGCGCAGACGAGGACATCCTGCGACCCATCTACGACTTTCTGAAAGCCCCCGACACCCGAACCACTCTGTACGACCTCATGGACAAGTGCCTTGACAGCTTCTTCAAGTCGTGCCGTGACGATATGGAATTTCAGTGCAGCGAGGAGAGTTTCGAGGAGAGTTGCGCAGCCAACGACTACGAGTTTTTGGGAAACGGAAAAATGTATAACTGATAAAACGACAGCGATATGAAAGGAACAGAACATTTCAAGAGAACGATACAGATGTATCTGGAGCAGCGTGCAGCGGAAGATACACTCTTTGCGAGGAACTACCGCAACCCTGCCAAGAACATAGACGATTGCGTCACCTACATTCTCAACTACGTGCAGCGGAGCGGTTGCAACGGCTTCACGGACGGGGAGATATTCGGGCAAGCCGTCCACTACTATGACGAGAACGAGATAGAGGTAGGCAAGCCCATTCAGTGCCAAGTGGCAGTGAACCACGTGGTGGAACTCACGGCAGAGGAAAAGGCGGAAGCACGGCAGGACGCACTCCGCAGATACCAAGAAGAGGAACTCCGCAAGTTGCAGAACCGCAGCAAGCCGAGAACCGCCACCAAAGCGACCGCACAAGAAGTACAACAACCCAACCTATTCAATTTCTGATTATGAAACCGAGAACACCCATACAGAAAGAAGTCGCACGATTGAGCGAGCGACTGCCGAAATTGACCGCCACACAGAGGGCATACGCTTTCCGCCATTGCTTCAAGCATTACGCCATCAAGAGGGCGGACGGCACGAACATCTGCACCGAGTGCGGACATTCGTGGAAAAGTGAACACGACCTTGCAGACACCGTTTGCGGATGTACCTGCCCGCATTGCGGCATGGAGTTGGAAGCGTTGCGCACCCGAAAGAGCGCGTTCAGCGAGAACGAGTATTTCTCCATCGTCACCACCTGCAAGCAGTACCAAGTGATACGCTTCTTCTTCGTCAAGTCCCGATACAAGCAGGACAGGCAGCCGGGTATTCCATTTATGAAGTGGTGCAAAGGTGGATTTCGCCCAAAGGCACAACCGTCACCGTCGCCCGACTGCGTGGAATGTCCATACTTTACTACGACCTATGGGCGGAATACAGCGACATGGAGGTACGCAAGAACAACAAACTCCGTGCATACGATATAAACCCCGTCTGCACCTATCCCCGACAACGTTTCATTCCCGAACTGAAACGCAACGGCTTCAATGGCGAATACCACAACATACTGCCTTACGACCTTTTCACGGCTATCCTTTCCGACAGCCGAGCCGAAACGCTGTTGAAGGCAGGGCAATACCCCATGTTGCGCCACTATATCCGCAGTTCCTTTGACATAGAGAGGTATTGGGCATCCGTAAAGATATGTATCCGCAACGGCTACACCATTGCTGACGGCTCCATGTGGCGTGACACCATAGACCTCCTGCGGCATTTCGGCAAGGACACGAACAGCCCGAAATACGTCTGTCCCTCCGACCTCAAAGCCGAACACGACAGACTTATGCACAAGCGCAACAAGGAGATAGAACGCAAGAAGTTGGAGGAACGCATCCGCCAAGCGAAGAAGCACGAGAAGGCATACCGCAAACTCAAAGGCATATTCTTCGGCATCGCCTTCACGGACGGCACTTTGCAGGTGCGTGTGTTGGAGAGCGTTGCGGAGTTTGCAGCGGAAGGGACGGAACTGCACCATTGCGTGTTTTCCAACTCCTATTTCCTTGAAAAGAACTCTCTTATCCTATCCGCTACCATTGACGGCAAGCGCATAGAAACGGTGGAGGTTTCCTTGAAGACATTGGAAGTGGTGCAAAGTCGTGGCTTGCACAATTCCAATACCGAGTACCACGACCGCATTGTAAACCTTGTGAACAGCAACGTGAACCTTATCCGCCAGCGGATGGAAGCGGCATAGTATCAACCTATAATACCCAATAGTATGGAAGTAAGAATTGAAAGCATGGTTTGTCTGTGGGACGATAAAATCCCCACGATGTTCCTTGAATTTGTAAACCTCCTCACTCTTGCAACGAGTGAGGAGCAGTTAAGACAGAGTGTAAAGGACTTTGCCGAGAAGCACGGACTTGACAGGTTTTTCCTTTACGGCTTCGGCTCCCACCATTTCTACCTGCACCAACGCTATACGAGTGACCCCGAAATGGTGATGAAGAACAGAGTTTTGTCAGTACATTTTTAACCACCCTAAAATCAACGATTATGGCAACACGGATGACCATCAACGGTATAAGCACCTGCACCGAAGCAGGTACGGAGAAATATGAGCGTTTCCAATTAGGTATCGGCAGACGCAAGCGAACACTTGTGCAGTACGACTACCGCCACCCCACAGACGGAGAGTTGTTCTCTTGTGTAAAACCCACATTGGACGAGTGCCGAGCCGCACGGGACAAGTGGCTCACGGCAAAGGAAGGAAAGGAGGGCAACCGATGAATGCAGCCTATCAAACGCTGATAGTGAAGTTCAGCAAGCCTATCAAAGTATTGGACGGCATTTTTGACGATGCCGAAGCGTGGGGAGTTGATACCCTAAAAAAGTGGATAGATGACTATGAAAGTAGCAGGTTCACCGCCATTGACAGCCATACGGCAGTCATCACAAGCGAGTACAATATGGAGTGCCTAATGGAATGGTTGAAACGAAACACACCCATTGCCGAGATAACAGAATGTTAAACAAGGTGGCGGTGTCCGCACCGCCAACCTAAAACCAAGAAAAGCATGATAGCAAAGACGATTTTACAGCAGATAGGCGGCAGACGCTTTGTCGCCATGACGGGAAGCAAGGACTTCATAGACATGGGCAACGGCTTGCGCATGAGCCTTGCAAGGAACAAGACGAGCGCGAACCGCCTTGACATCATCTACGATGCAGGATTAGACCTCTACAATATGCGTTTCTACCGCAAGACGTTCAGTAAAAAGACATTCGAGTGCAAGACAAAAGGTGATGCCGTTGTCCATTTTCAACTTTCCTTCTCCCTCGAACTGGAAATACCGGATGGTGTAAAGCGTGTTAGCGAAGTCGCCTTCCTTTTTCAGTTCACAGCGGATTTCCACTGTCTGCCCCTTTGTTACCTTGTTCGGCACGGGCATGACCTCCACCGTGAAGGGATAGGACTGTTGGATGTCCATGTCATCGTCACATGACGCGAGGGTGAATGACACTGCGGCTATCAGGCATAACGCCACCGCCTTGAATATTGATGTTCTCTTGTTTCTGTTGTTCAGTATATTCATTGTTCTTCGATTTTTAGATGGTTGTTTTTCTGTTTTTTCGTTGTCAGTTGCAGGTACTCGTTCAAGTCCTTGCAACCCTCATGGAGGGAAGAACGGTCACTAACACGCTCCCTGTATCGCATGGTAAGTGCGGCAAGCGTCCGCCGTCCGGCTTCGTCACGGTCGAGGAAACAGCCGATGCGCCCGTAGCCCTCCAGCAATCCCGCCGCCTTCTCCACGTTGGCGATTGAGTTCAGCACAAGACAGTCAGCGTTACCGGTTACGCCAAGCGTCACAGCGGAGAGAAAGTCCATGAAGCCCTCGAACACGAGGCACTCGTCAGCCGGGATGTCATTCGCCTTTACCAGAGATACGGATTTCGGCGGGATGCACCCCTTGAAATATCGGCTTCTGACTTCATAGCCACCTGCCATGTTCGGAAAGCCAACGGCAAAATACCGTTTCCCCCGCACACCGTAGTTCAAGCGGCAGCAGTGACGGGATGCAATGATTACGGGTATGCCACGTTCCGCCAGATAGTCCGTCAACGGTGAGCGAAGCAATGGGATTACCTCCACGTCCTCAAAGACGGGTTCAATCGGCTTCGGGAGATAGGCGGGCTTTTCCCATCCGGTCACCGTTATATTGGCGGCTTCCGCTATGAACTTCGCCTGCTCCATGAAGTCGTTGCTTTGCAGAAACTCCCCGGCAAGCGTGAAGATGTCGCCGCCCTTGCCAAGCCCGAAATCGTACCAGAACTGTTTCGCCACGTTCACACACCCGATCCCGAACTGCAACGCTCCACCCCGCAAGGTTGGCAAACAGGGAGACACGGTCTGCCACGTAGCACTCCACATCGAGCGTCAGCGCACCGCCGTAGATGAAGGCGTCCTGGCCGTGCAGCGTGGAGCCGTCATGCAGC
>VOFH01002444.1_pt1 | contig 19945 bp, 47 predicted proteins | sample 5384091 | NCBI WGS metagenome assembly VOFH01 (sample SAMN12384727, study PRJNA508395) | human gut metagenome | isolation source: healthy gut G | host: Homo sapiens
TTTGCTTACATTTGGTCCGCCGTAGTCCACAAGAATCGTTTTGGCCTCTTTTCGCCTGTTCGATTCCATGATTATCACAAGTCTTCATGGCATTTAAATATTCTGCCACCATTTTGTCTGCTTTTATATTAATAAATCCCGGATTTACCGCTTCGATTTCTGCAATATACGTCTTTCTCTGTAAGATTAGCGATCACGTCATTTGCAATCATGATCGGCGCTTTCTTATATACCTTTCCTGCCATGGCACCATTACACTGGTATTCACAGGTCCGGACGATTCGAAATCGTCACCCCTTGCATAAGAACGGTCATATCCTGCCTTTTCAAATGCTGTCCCCCATCTCCTTTCTGTTCAAATCTATGATTTTCTTCTATGTCTTTCCTCCTCAAAATCTGTAAACCTTTTTCATTTTCAGCGTTATTTTTTATTTTAACACAAGAAAAGTTGTCTCAAGGCTTAAACTTCAATGATCACAGCTCCCAATTTATTAAGAAGTTTCCGGTCTTTTCCGTGAATTTCTGATCTGTCACTACTCGGTATAATCCCCCAGACAATTTACCTTTGCCATTGCCTGCTTTTCGAACTTCGAATGATCTACTGTAAGATAAGCTTTTTCTGCATTGTTTCATGTCTCGTTTTACTCATCTTCTCAATCGTCGGTGTCGTAACTTCAAAGGCATCGTTGATAGACGCCGCTGAAAAATCCCAGATCAAATTTGAAATCTGCCAGCATATCTGCTGCATATCTACAAACATACTTCCCGTGGACTTCTGTACTCTTCCTCCAGATAAACAACAGTTCCGGCTCTCCGTCTTCCAACAATCTTGCAATCTCAAGATCATTGGTAACAATTTGAGCGTATTCTTAATCCCTTTAATTCTCTTGGCGATCTCATAAGTAGTTGGTCATCCAGAAAATAATCTCTTCTGATACAAACGGCTAATACATTCCGGCAATCTTTTCTTCTCGTCTCTTATTGCTTGTCTGTTTTGTGCATAGTTTTCTTCCTGCTTGCCACCACTCCGCCATGACAGCGCTCCAGCTTTCCTTCTTCCCTGAAGCTTCACCCGCATCTCTTCGTATCGTCATTGCACTAACCTTTAATTCAGACGCCAGTTCTTCAACCTGAACGCTTCCCTTTTCTCTCCGTTATTTTATAATCTTGACTGTCTTTCTGCCGCCAGCATATTTTCAATCTAAAAAATATACAGTGGAAATTCCCACTGTATATAATACTATCTTATTACATGAAGATATTCAATACCAGAACTTCTACAACACCCACTGCCCATGCAATCATTAGATGTCACAGACCATACTTTCAACTGATCTTTCGCCTCGCTTACCCAAGAGTTCTGTTTACCACCCAGAAGTAGCTGTCGTTGAAGTATCCAAAGAACAGAGAACCTACACAACATGCAATCGCTCCAAGAAGCGGGCTTGCTCCTGATGCAATGATGATTGGTGCAGAAATACTTGCTGCTGTTGTCATTGCAACTGTTCCTGAACCCTGAATGAAACGCATTGCTGTAGAGATCAGTAACGGAAGAACAACGATGGAATTGCTGTCTGTGCAAGACCTTCTGCCATAAAGTTACCAAGACCGGAATCTTTAATAATCTGTCCAAGAGCTCCGCCTCCACCAGTAACCAGCATGATGATACCTGCAGACATCATACCTTTTCCATTTCGCTAAGACATGTGTGTCTGTCTAACTTTTCTTCCAAGTGTAAGATTGCTACTAAAGACCATTACCAACTGCAACGATTGGCTGTCCAGGAAGATCGGGATTTCCATGATACCTGTTGTCGCGCCGACTGCTGTTGCAACGGTGTTGATCAGGATTAATACGATTGGAACTAATAATGGCATAAAGGATTCTAACGCGCCTGGCACACCACTCATATCCATTGCAATGCTCCGTCGTAATCCGGCTCACGATATGGAGCTTCTACAACCTCTCCATCCTCGTTCGGAATGCGATAATATTTCTTTTGATAAGTACAGTCTTGAATATGCGATACAAGCAATTGTCATCGGAAGTGCAAGAACAATTGTCAAAAGGATAAAGCTTCCACATCAATTCCAAAGATACCACAAACTCCAAGCGGTCCCGGTGTTGGCGGTACTAAGGAGTGTGTAATAACAAGTCCTGCTGCCAATGCTACTCCCAAGTCCAATAAATGACTTCTTAGTCGCTCTGGAAATCGCCTTTTGATCGGCGCAAGCACTACGAATCCAGAATCACAGAAAATCGGAATAGATACAAGGAATCCTGTCAGCGCCAGGCTTCCTCTTTCTCTTCTTACCAAACAGTTTCAAGAATGTATAAGCCATTCTCTTTTTTGCTCCGGTCACTTCAAAGATCTGTCCCATCATAACACCGAAACCGATGATAATACCGATACTTCCAAGTGTTCCACCAAATCTGATGTAATCGAATTGATAATACCAAACGTCTTCTCAACGCCATCCACTTCAATCGTTGTGTTGAGTAACGGCATACCGCCAACAACTCAACAATCACTGTACAGATGATCGATACCAGAAATGCCTGTACCTTTGTTTTCAATACCAAGAATATCAGGACCGCAATACCAATTGCCAGACCAATTAACATTCTCTCCACTAAGCCCGTTTACCATAGTAGACCTCCTCTTTTCCTTTTTTACTATTTTGTAAAGTTTGGTGCATATTTTGCCGCCAGTAAAATAGCTTCGATCATGCTGACCGCACTTACGATTCCTTTTCCGCAATGTCGAATGCCGTTCCGTGATCTACGGAAGTCCATAAGATCGGCATTCCATTTGTAATCGCAATGGTCTTCTCAAAGTCCAGCGTTTTCGTTGCGATGTGTCCCTGATCGTGATACAGCGATAATACACTATTATATCTGCCCTGCGCCGCCTGATGGAACACGGAATCCTTGTCCCGGTCCTACAACCTGATATCCTTCTGCCTGAAGCTCACTCGATAGCCGGCATGATTTCATTGACTTCTTCCCATCCAAAAAGTCCATGCTCTCCGCTGTGATTCAATCCGGCAATCGCCATTGTTCCGTCTGTCACTCCCAGTTTTCAAGAGCTTTCATACAACGCTTTACATAATCAATGATTCTGTCTTTTGTGATCATGTCCAGCATTTTCTCAAAGACACATGTCTAGTCAAGAAGAACACACGCATTCCATTTGTCTCCGAACATTGTAAGCCGGATCTTTCTGTTTCTGTGAGCGCCTGAAGATCTCAGTATGTCCAATATAATTGATGCCACCCGCACGTAAGGATTCTTTGTTGATAGGTGTCGTTGCAACAGCATCCACTTTGCCTTTATTGGCAAGCTCAATACACTTTGCAATATATTCATATGGCTTTTCCGCACATTCCATTGACTTTGCCAAATTCAAATTTGGCCATGTCAACATTGCCAAGATCGATCAGATTCAGGATTCCTTACGGTAATCTCCCTCCTCTGGCTCTGAGATCGCGTGAACAGTTAAATCTTCACCGACAATCTTAATAGCATTTTATATGATTGTCTTATCTCCAACAATCACACAATCCGCCGCTTCGAACACATCTCTGATGCAACAGATTTTGCTACGATCTCCGGTCCAACTCCTGCCGGATCCAATAGGTACTGCAATTAATGGTTTTTTCATAACGTCTCATCCTTTCTTGATAAATATAGATTAAATGTATAATTTTTTCTTTCAAATAAGTAACACAGCGGTTAATCGCGTCTCTTCGCCTTGGCTACCGCCTTTGGTAATAATGTGCACGCCTTCAAACTGTCCCTTTCAAGAACTGCCCGTACGCCGCCAGTGGAAGGACTTCGTCCATCAGACTTAATCGGCTGTCTCAAATTTCTGACATACTGCAACTGTTACGTCACCGCCACTTGTATAAAGTCCTTTAAATGTCGGTTCTGCCTTAAAATTCGATAAGTAATCTCCGCAAAAAGCACGGTTAATCTTTCCTGTCACCTCATCCAGGGAGCACTGATAACGTTCCATATAAGGCGCAAAATCAATTCGATTCTCCGGATAAATACCATCTCCTGTAACCGTGGATATGACGTTTCTGTCACATTCATCCAAAATTTCCTTTGTCACACGGGCAATTTCTGTTCTCTTCTTTCATCACTTTCAGAAGTTCTCTTGTCTTAACAAATACGTTATGTGTTCTCTGGGATAACCACAACTCTTCCATCTGTACCGTTGTATTTGGATTTACGCTGCCTACAACCGCCAAAATCTTATTCTTTTCTTTTTTGCGTCGGCACAATCTGCTTTCTTGACAAAGTTGCCGTAAAGACACCCGGCCTACTGCAGCAACCTTTTAACCCGCTTGTAATCACTGCGTCTGCGATGAATCTAAATCTTCCTGCGTTACACAGTCTAAAGTGATAATTCTGCTTCCGGATTTCACACAATCATTCATAAGATTTGCCAGATAATGTTTTCCGTGCATTAAATCTTTCATATAAATAGAAGATACTGATATTTGCTTTGTTCACGAATAACACTTCTACCTCCGACACTTTCACCGGTGTCTTGGGATCAATTGCAATATTCGTCTTATGAAGCGGAATTCCATCTACCGGCATATACCCGCCGAATAATTCTCCCAGAAGACGGAAAGCAAGGCGCCACAATGGCTACATAATCTTCTCCCAAACAGTCCAGCATAGCATCTGTCTCACTTCCCAGATTGCCTCTCAACGTACTATCAATTCTCTTAGCGTATACTTTTACTACATCATTTTTCTAAAAGGTTACATACATTATGTACACGGTTATATGCAATCTGTGCATCTACCTCCCTCGACTATCCGTCGGATACAACACACAGTCACAATCAGATAATGTAGAAAGTTCCAATCCTCGGCATTCATAACCGTATAAGCTTTGTAATTCATTTTTTTCAGAAGTACACCAGTGGCATTTGCCCTGTCAGATCATCTGCTATCACAACACACTGCGGCATAATCTTTTGTCTCCTTTCGCATGTATATCATGTTCATTTATGTTCGTATTGTACTCCATTTGTTTGTTTTTGTCAATATAATCTATTTTTATCAATCTTTTACACTAATCACACAATAAAAATGTTATTATTTGTTCACAAGGACTTCTATCCGCCTCTTTCAATGTAGAAATTTCTCCACATTTCAGGAAGATCGCATATGGTGTCAGTGGGAATTTACTTTCCTCTCCTGTCATGCCATACCGGAATTCCGGTTCGATTCGTCCTAAGTACATTTGCCTTTTTACTGCCAGCGCTTTTGTTCCCACGTCACTGGATGTAATACCACCCTTTGCAATAACAAAAACTTGGTGTAATGCTCAGTCTGCCAACCAGTGACTGTACTGCATCAGAGATTTTTACAGACAAACGGAGTTCATCTTTCCTTATCTCCTGTATCTGCTGTAATCAAAGCACGTGTTGTATAACAACATACAGTTTTACCTGCCCTGATACATTCTTCCTCTTTGTCAAGACATCTCTGAACTTCAGCTTCAAATGCCGCATCATCTTTCACCAATGTTGCATCCAGTTCGATAAATTCAATGTCTTTTAGTTCTTTTTAAACATTCAACCTGCTTCGTTGTCTTATCTGTGTGAGAACCCACTACAACGATTCCACCATTTGTCGTCTCTTTCACTACCATCTGTTTTCTGGTAAGAAGCGGTTGGTCTGTAACTGCTCCCATCACCTTTACGATTGCAGCGGCTGTACGGAACATAAATACTTTTCCTTTGCCATCGCGCGATAGAGTGCGACACAAAATACCTTTACATCTGCATAATCAACTGCATTTACAATGATTTTATTGAAATCTTTTACTTCCATTAACTGTGCTTCAATCTTATCGATATCCATATTATGGATGTCTTCCAAAGAAATACAGGTTACATCTGATGCCTTATATTCCCTTTTGTCTTCTCCTCAATATATTCCGGCATGGTATACGCTGTATAACCAAAGTTTTATCTTTTGCAAACTCTGTTTCATTTGCCGGAACCAGTTCTTCGCCGTATTTTACATAGTACATTATCAATGGTAAATCTTCCGCCCTCTTTGAAAACGGGCACATCACTTCTCCATCAATCGTCTTTCCTGTATTCTTCTCATAATCAGCTTTTAAAAGCTGTGTTTCCAACGGATAATGTCCACGCAAAAGGTACTGTCGCTTCTACTGATGAATATATATTCTTTTCCCGTTTCTTGTGCCACTTCATCAACTACTTGTGCAATCTCATGATGCGCCTTTTGTTGTCTGCTCCACTGTAAATCCACGGAATTTGTCAATACATAGAAAAGATTATTCTTCTTCAAATCCTTGATGGATACTGTCTTTATCCCAATTTGTATAAACAGAGATATCATGAACCGTCTGAACTCTGGCGGATCATCATCAAGCACAACAATCTTCTTATTATTTGCTTCAATTCTTTTTTCAATAACCCGTCTATATATGCTTCATCAATTTTGTTAAAAGATGTTAATACCTCCGCATTGATTGCCATATCTATCTTCCTCCTTTCTCGATTTTATTCCTAGTCAAATTTCTTTACTTCATATCAGCCAGTTTTTCGAAATACTGTACGATTCCGCTGTGATCGTCATTCATATGTCCGTGAATCTTTAATGTCTGAAGAATTTCATACAACTGAGCAGTATAAGGAATCGGAACATCAATTGCATGTGCAGTATTTACAACGTTTTTAATATCTTTGTGATTGATACGATTGGTCCGCCCGGTTTGAAATTGATGCCTACAATCATCGGAATCTTTCGCGTCAAGCACTGCACTTCCTGCAAGACCTCCACGGATTGCCTCATATACCTTCTGCGGATCTGCTCCTGCTTTGCTGCCAGTACAAATGCTTCTGATACGACTGTGATTGTGTTGTTCACGATAATTGCAAGCTTTGTCACACTTCCACTTCCGGATTCACCGATCAACAACGCAGAAGATCCCAGAATATCAAAATATTCTTCAGAGCATGAAAGTCTTTCTCATCGCCGCCTGCCATAATTGCAAGTGTTCCTGCAATAGCTCCCAGGTTCGCCGGATACCGGCGCATCTACAAAACCAACTCCCTGCTCTTTCAGTCTTGCATAGCATTCTTTGGATTCAACCGGTGTAACAGAGCTCATCACACACAATGCTTCCTTCTTTTCAAGGTGGATGCAACTCCGTTCTCATCAAACAAAATAGACTTTACAATATCTCCGCTTGGGAACAATAACGAACACAACATCACAGGCAGCTCCGATTTCGCGTAAGTTCCTTCGGTTGCTCCTGCTGCGACTACATCAGCAACCGCCTCTTTTTGTTCAAGTCTGTTACAACAAGATCAACACCTGCTTTTACCATGTTTTTGCCATTGGTCTTCCCATAACCCCAAGTCCGATAAATCCTACTTTCATACTTCTTACTTCCTTTCTTTTGAAATTGTTTGTTTCTGTTTGTTTCTGAAATAATCCGTTCATTATTTCGTTTTCTAACTTCACTTTACTACACACCGGTATACCGGTCAATAGGTTGTTTTCTCTTTCTCCATTTTCTACATTCACCCATTATTTTTGTGCAAAATTGATATATCTATATCGTCCTATTCGTTATTTTCTTAACACAATATACAATTTTTCATTTCTTTTATCAACGTGATATTGACCGTTTTTCTCGTTTATTGTATGATATTCTTGTAAAAACACTTCATTTTTCTATTGTTTTTACAGGATTTTTGTTAAAAAAAATATTTATCCGAGCAATGTTAAGGAGTTTGCATATGAGTACCATTAAACGAACAGGCATACCGTCATTTACAACATATGATCCTCACCGATCAATTATCCTATCAGGAAATCTATTCGAGACAAAACTTTCTAAAGAGCTTGGCATTTCGCACCCCGTTCCGATGTGATCCACAGACTTGCACAGGAAGGTTATATTGATATCATCCCCAGCAAGGGCTTTTACGCTCCACCAACTGACAAAACAGGATGTTGATGAAACATTTCAGATCTGTTCTGCCCTGAATGTTACTGTACCTTCCAGATTACGCAGGCTTACCACAGTCGGAGTGTGCAAAGAAACTTTTCCGTGAACTTGATTTTCTTATGGAATGTTTAAAAGAAATTCTGGATACAACGAAATCAATTGAAGAATTTCAGAATATGATTTAATCACACCAGGATCATTGAATATGGATTAAGCTAATTTGCTTTCTGTTTTTGCAGCCTTTATGTATCGGATGAGAAGGCTGGCAGCTCTTTCCTGTCCCACAAGGGGCGTATGGAAGACACTTATCAGGAGCATATGGCAATTTTAGACGCCATGAAACGCGGCGACACTGAACACATTTATGAAATCACATTAAACATATGGAGATTCCACGAGGGATTAATTTAGAAGACCTGTAAAACTTCTGTTGCCAGGTCTTCTTTTCTATGTTACTATATATAATAGTAATTATTCCTATTTTTATTTAAATCGGAGGTATCTTATGAACAAACAAGCATTTCGAAACTTATCTTACGGTGTATATATTGTGTCTACAATGGATCAGGAGCGTCCTGCCGGATGTACTGCCAACAGTGCCATGCAGGTAACTTCATCTCCTGCAACAATTGCAGTCAGTATCAATCATGACAATTATACCAATTTCCTGTATTGATAACTCTGGTGTCTTTGCTGTTTCTATTCTTTCCGAGGAATCAGATTCCACGCTGATCGGACGCTTCGGTTTCATGTCCGGCAGAGATATGGATAAAATCTGATGGAATTAACTACTCTGTCAAAGAAGGGTTCCGGTGATTGACGATGCCTCAGCATACATTGTCTGCAAGGTGGTTGACCGGATGGAGACTTCTTCACACACTGTCTTTTTTAGGAGAAGTAATTGACGCTGACACTTAAAAATCGGCTCCGCCTATGACTTATGCCTATTACCACAATGTCATCAAGGGAAAAGCCTAAAAATGCACCAAAATATCTGCCAGAAGACTAGAAAGGATTTTTTCATACTATGATTTTAGGTTCACACGTAGGAATGAGCGGCAAAGATATGCTTCTTGGCTCTGCAAAAAAGTTGCATCCCACGGTGCAGATATACATTTATGTTCTACACCGGCGCCCGCAAAATACAAGAAGAAAAGACATCTCAGAACTGAAATATTGACGCCGCCTGGGAATATATGGAAAGCCCACAAGATCCATGAAATTGTCGTACATGCGCCTTATATCATCAATCTTGGGAATTCTGTAAACCAGAACATAATGAACTGGCTGTTGAATTTCTTGCGAAAGAAATCGAACGGGCACTGAGGCGTGTAAGAGTCGTACTTTGATCCTTCACCCCGGCGCCCATGTAGGAGCCGGAACGGATGTCGGAATCAAACAGGTATTCAAGTCTCAACGAAGTGCTCCAAAGATACGAAGCTTTGTATCGCACTTGAGACTATGCATGGAAAAGGCTCTGGAGCTGGGACGAAACTTTGAAGAACTGGCACGTATATACGACGGTGTCACTTTACAACGAGAAGCTTTGGTATGCTTTGACGCACCCACACATGACAGCGGTTATGATATCATTCATGATTTTGATCGGTGTGATCGAGAAATTTGACCACCTTCTTGGGAAGGATCAAATTGCGGTCTTCCATATCAACGACAGTAGAATATTTGCGGGTGCCGCAAAAGACCGACATGCTAACATCGGTTTTGGCGAGATTGGCTTTGACGCCCCTCTTATATTGTCCATCACCCGGATTTTACAGATATTCCAAAGATTTTGGAGACACCGTATATCCCTTCTCTTATCAAAGAGAAAAGTCTTATGCCCCTTATAAGTATGAGATTGAAATGCTAAGAACAGGCAGCTTCCTGCCCAGAGATACAGGGCAATATCCTTGCCGAAAATGAAGGATAAGCCTCGTCGTTCACAACATGAATATAGCAGTGAAAACATAAAAGATTTCATCAGACGGACCTTCTCCCCGAAAGTTCGTCTGATTTTTTTATAATTCTTTTCTTTCTTGACAAACTTTCTCTTTTGCATTATTGTATTACTATCTTAATACAATATATCCAACTGAATCGAGGTGAATTCTATGCCATGGGACTTAGATAACAATCGACCGATTTACTTACAGTTAATGGAAAAAAATCCAACAGGATATCATCTCCGGCGTCTATCATGCCGGAGATCGTCTTCCATCTGTTCGAGAGCTGGCGCTTGAAGCATCCGTCAATCCAAACACGATGCAAAAGCACTGTCCGAACTGGAACGAAATGGGCTTGTATACGCAGCGTACCAGCGGTCGATTTATTACGGAGGATAAAACAATGTTAAAACAATTGAAGACAGAACTTGCTGCCGTACATATCAAGAATTTTCTAAAACTATGAAACAACTTGGTTTCCCTCGGAAGAAATACTGAGCTAATCGAAAAAACAATAAAGGAGGATGCATAATATGAAACCCATTTTAGAATGTAGTGGTCTTTCCAAACAGTATACCGCCGGTTATGCTTTAAAGAATTTAAACCTTTATTCGGAGCGTGGACAGATCATCGGTCTTCTTGGTCCAAACGGAAGCGGGAAAACCACTTTATCAAACTGATCAATGATCTTCTTACCCCCACAAGCGGACAGATTTTAATCGACGGAAACTGCCGGGTGTAGATACAAAAGCAATTGATCTCTTATCTTCCTGAGCGCACACATTTAGACCAAACAATGAAAATAAAAGATCGATCAAATATTTCGCTGATTTCTATGAAGATTTTAGAACAGAACGGGCATTTACCATGCTGAAAGATCTTAATATCGACCAGAATGCCAGACTAAAGAACCTGTCAAAAGGAACGAAAGAAAAAGGTGCAGCTCATTCTTGTCATGAGCAGAGATGCAAACTTTATATTCTTGATGAGCCGATCGGCGGAGTCGATCCTGCTGCCAGAGACTATATCCTTCATACGATTTTAAATAATTATAATGAAGAAGCTACCATTCTTCTGTCCACGCATCTGATTCATGATATTGAAAGCATTCTGGATCAAGTAGTCTTCATTCGGCAAGGTCAGCTTGTTTTGAATGCTTCTGTGGATGAATTCCGTATGGAACAAGGAAAATCTGTAGACTCACTATTTCGGGAGGTGTTCAAATGTTAAAAAACTTATCAAATATGACTTCAAGGCATTAAACCGATATCTGCTCCTCATTCACGCTTTTTACTTGCTGCCGCAGCTGCCGTAAGAATCTTTTTGACAGAACCTTTGCGCATTGGCGACTCACGGAGCGTTATCGTGTCAACATTTGGAATTATCCTGTTCGTATTGATTGCCGTAGGAATCTCCTTTGCCACAAGGCCTGTTGACCGCAATTCGTTTCTATAAAAACCTGTTTTCAGACGAAGGATACTTAACTCTTACACTGCCGGTCACAAGAGGACAACATCTGTTTTCAAAACGATCGTCGGTACTGCATGGTGCTTTCTCGATCAGATCCTTTACTTGGAAGCCTCTTTTGATCTTCCATGCTGAGCCGCTTCGCAATCTATTCAATGCAAATAAGGCAGAACTTTTAAAAGAGTTAGGATTTACCGGTGCTTATGCAAATCTCGCACTTTGGAAAATCATTCTCTATGTTCTATCTTCCTTCAATTAGTGCGCTATCTTCCGTAATCATGATCTATGCATCCGTCGTTCATTGGACAGTTATTCACCAATCACCGGGTTTGGGGCTGTCATTTGTTACATCGGACTTACAACGATTCTGTCCATTATCAGTTATGCTTTGTTATTTGCTCTGGGTCTTATAAGCCTGAAAGTCCATGAGACACTTCTATGTCGATGCAATACTTTCAACACCGTGTCTTATATGGTAAAACACTCAACTTATCCATGATTCTTGCCGCTGTAACAAGCGTAATTCTATATGTATCACTTACCAGTTATTACAGACAAAGCTCAACCTCAATTAATTCTTAATCGATACGAGAATAAATACTGAGCCGAAAACTTTATGTTTTCCGGCTCCAAAATTCTTTCATAAACCAGCAGCATTTTTTCCTGCCTGCACAGCTTATAGTTTCCCCCATTCTCTTGGAAATACTTCTCGATATCTCATATCAAGAAATCGATCGTCGAGAAGAAGCACGACTCCTCCTGTCTTCCTGCGTTCTAATCACTCTTCCTGCGGACTGCAGGACTTTATTCATCCCCGGATACAGATAAGCGAAGTCAAATCCACGAAAACCCTGCTCATCAAAATGTTGTTTTAGAATCTCCCTCTCTGCACACCTGGGGAAGTCCGGTTCCTACAATCACCGCTCCGATCAGCTGTTCTCCGGTAAAGGTCCGTTCCTTCCGAAAATTCCGCCCATCACACAGAAGCCCATAAAACTATTCGCTCTGTCTTCTTCAAATTCTCAAGAAAAATTTCTCTTGCCTCCTCGGACATATAAGGAGACTGCATTACATCCTCCACGTTCTCAGAACCTTCCGAGACGATCGCGAGAAATTCTTCATGTACATCTTCCATAAAACGATAGGATGGGAAAATGCAATATAATTCCCTCGTTTGCCAACGCCGTCTGGTAGAGATACTGCGCATATCTGCGGTAAGTATCCTCTCCCTTCTTGTATACTTTGTACTCACATCTGTTCAAGAAGAAGCAGTCTCTTCTCTGATCAAACGGGAGACTCTGCATAACTGCATAATTATCCTTCTCTGTACTCAGCAAGCGTTTATAGTAATGGACAGGAAGAAGAGTGGCAGAAAAAAACACGGTACTATTCCCTTTATCCAGAAATTCTGAAGATTTCCAGCCGGATTTACGCAGAACAAATGCACCTCAAAATATCCATTTTGAAGAAGTTCCGAATAAATCACATAATTTTCATCCAGCCGGTCATGCGTGCTGATAAATCTTCGGATATCAAAATAAAACTCCAATACTTCTTTTCGCAATTCCTCTTTTTACAATCCTCAAGAAACCGTTCCAATTCCCCATTACATTTAACAGTTTTTAAATATATATGCGAAACGCTGTTCAATACCTGATAGTCTTCACACTCCCGTTTAATGCAAGAAGCTGTTGATTACATTCGAAATCGCTTTCGCAAGCTTCGCATCTTCGTCTTTCACCAAACGTTTCACTTTTAGGAAATCTTCCTTGCATAGTTTTGCGCTGTACATGCTTCTTCCGCGTTCTACCAGATTATGCGCCTCATCGATCAAGAATAGATATTCTCCGTTCATTCCTTCCCGAAGAACCGACGAAGATGTGCATTGGGGTCAAACACATAATTATAATCGCAGATCACCGCATCTACCCATTCCGACACATCCAGACTCATCTCATGGGGACATACCTTCCACTTTTTCTTGCCTGTTCTTCCAGAATCTCCCGGTTCATCTCATCAGAAGTTGTCAGAAGCTCATATACTGCATCATTTATTATCGGTCATAATGTCCTCTTGCATACGGACATTCTTCCGGGATTGCAATTTGTCTCTTCGCAGAAACAGATCTTCTCCTTCGCAGTTAAGACAAGAACCTTCATGCGAAGCGCCTGTTCCTTCAACGTATCAAATGCCTGCCATGCCACCGTGCGGGTGATAGTCTTCGCTGTCAGATAAAATATCTTCTCTCCAAGTCCCTCTCCCACTGCTTTCACTGCCGGAAAGACAGTGGAAATTGTCTTTCCCACACCTGTTGGAGCCTGAATAAAGAGCTTTTTTCTTCCTGAGAATCGTCCGGTATACAGAAGCAGCCAGATCACGCTGTCCTCACGATATGAAAAAAAAGGAAATTCTATTTTTTTAATCGAAGCATTCTTTTTCCTTCCATTGCACCTGATAGCGCGCCCATTTTTCATATTTTCCGATCAGCATCCCAAACCAATTGTTCAAGCTCTTCATAGACGTATACATTCTGGAATCTTTTATCTCTTCGGTCTCCATATTGCAGTATGTCATCTGTACACCGATTTCATCCAGCTTCTTCTGCGTCGCATAGATATAGGCATAGCATTTGCCTGTGCAAGATGAACCTCTATCGGCTCTTTGATTGCATCCAGATCCTTAAGAACTCCTTTGATCTCATCGATTACAAATCCTGCCGGCGTGTCACGATTCCGTCCGCACGCCCTTCCACAGACAGCAAAAATCCTTTCACGGAACTTCGTATTTCAGCGTTACTCCGCATGGTAATCAGCCTCCCATTCTGCGTTGGATCTTACGGTGAATCTTTCCCCAAAAGCATGGCATCTTTATCTGCTGCCGCTATTCGATTGTCAATATCCCGCTTCTTAAAATAAAACCAGATTCCGCACGGATATACGGATCAAAGGCTGCTCTTTCTCCATCGTCCTTCATCCCTCATTGTGGTCTAATGTATTCTACCACATCCGGCAGTATCATAAAAAGTACCCGCTAAAACTCTACCATATAAGGGCGGTATCTAAGCGGCAGGTGCCCTCTCTGGCTCTTGATATTTTCACGCTCCTTAATAGAAATCGTTTTGCAAAATCCCTGCCACAATTTTTCATACAGTTCCCTCTCCGACACCTCACTTACTACAGACGGATCAAGCACCTCATTCTGAACAAGTACCCATCGTTTCCCGCTTCATGAACCGCATATTCCTCATGTGTCCGATCACAGCATCATCCAATTCTCCATCGGAAAGCCGCTCTGCAAAGTGAGGTGCCAGACACGGAAGCTGCGCCTTCGGTGCAATCTCCGAATAGAGAATGCCGCCGGATAACTCTTTAAACCGCACAAACCCTTTTTAACGCATGAGCTTCCGCTCCTACTCCTGCGGCTAAGTTCGAATACCTTCTCCACCTTTTGGATGACTTAAATGTTCCATGATCCTCCTGCTGTCTGACAAAGTTCGTGCCTCCAGCATCGTTCCAAGCACTGCATCTGCCTTCTGCCGGTCCGCAGAAAAACATTGCGTAATAAAGATCTCCATACGTCACACTTTCTCCCAAATGTTTACAGATCATCGCTTCCACAGCCCGAGCCTTATGTTCTGTCTCTTCCACTTCTACATAATCACAAAAAAGCTCTTCCACCACCTCTGAACGCAATGGAACAATTCTCACTGTTCTTTTCCTTCTTCCACGCATCGTAAATAGCTGAGAGAATTCGGTCACCGTATCATTGCACACATAGATTCTTTTCATAAAAGTCCTCGAAATCTTACATCATCAAATAACGACATCTGTTGATATCCCATATGAACAACCTCTTTAGGAAGTTTTTCTTTCGTATCCAACAGATTTCTTGCAATATAATCTTCCTCAAGCTTGGTCGGATACATCATTTTTCCCATTGCAAGTAATAAAATAAAGCGCCGTTTCCCAACACAACTCCCATTTTCTTGATATCCGGAAAGTCAAGCACTCCCAAACGTCTTGCTTTCACAATCCGATGCTGATTTATAGCCAATCCCCGGCACACGCAACAGCATCTTATAATCGGCACGATTAATCTCTACCGGAAAACACTCCAGATGTTTCAATGCCCAGTTGCATTTTCGGATCAAAAAGCACATTAAAATTCGGTTCTTCCTTCCGACAATAATTCCTCCGCGCGGAAAATGATAATATCTAAGCAGCCAGTCCGCCTGATACAATCTATGTTCCCGAAGAAGCGGAGGACCTTCATCGGTTCTAGCCGGAAGCAATGCATCTTCATTCACGGGAACAAATGCCGAATAAAACACCCTTTTTCAGGTCAAAGTTCTGATACAAGGATTCGGTTACCTGATGATCTGATAATCTGTCTCCGGCGTCGCCCCGATAATCATCTGCGTACTCTGTCCTGCCGGAACAAACCTCGGCGCATTGCGATACAAAACCAATTCCTTTTTATTTCTCTTCCATTCCATTTTGTACAAGACGCATCGGCATAAGAATATTCTTCCGAGTCTTATGAGGCGCCAAAAGCTTCAGACCCGTCTGCGGTCGGAAGTTCCAGATTTACGCTCATTCGATCTGCCAAAAGCCAACCTGTCTTATCAGTTCCTGACTGGCTCCGGGAATTGCCTTCACATGGATATATCCTTGAAAACCGATACTTTTTCCGAGCTTAAAAAGTGTAGCGTAAAGAAGCTCCATTGTATAGTCCGGACTTTTAAAACGCCGGAACTTAAAAACAATCCTTCAATATAATTTCTTCGGTAAAATTCCATCGTAAGCGTACATACTTCTTCCGGCGTAAAAAGAAGTCCTCACCACATCATTGGTTCTACGATTCACACAATATTTACAATCATAGATACACTCATTTGTAAAGAGAATCTTTAATAAAGAGATACACCTTCCGTCTGCCGAAAACTGTGACAGATTCCGACTGCTGACAGCTCTGTATTCCCATTCCGTCATTCTTTCTCTGTACCACTTGACGTACATGCCACATCATATTTCGCCGCATCCGTTAAAAATATTTAATTTTCATATAACGTCATTGATTTTTTCTATTCTCATATTCTTATCGCCTCGCAAAAATAGAACGAATGTTCTGTATTAATTATACGAACATCCGTTCTATTTGTCAATAAATTCACTATCCTTTTACCGCCGCCCATCATACCGGAAATCAAAAACCGCCGGAAAATAAGCGCTGTAACTGCAGGCGGAATGACCGCCACGATACCGGCCGCCGCAGTCGCGACCATACTGAATAGAATCTTTCGTCATAAATTCAGACACTACGATGGCAACCGGCTTTGTTTCCAGCGAAGATGCAAGAATCAATGGAATCTGGAAACTGATTCCATGTATTCAAAAATATGATCAGAGCCGCCGATAAAATAATCGGATAGAAGCCGGCACGATAATGCGAAAAAAACGTGCTCATTCTCCCCATCCGTCAATCCATGCCGCCTCTTCAAGTTCCTTTAGGAATCGTGGCAAAACAATTTGGACATCAACCATGTAATGAGCGGAAGGTATGAGCTCACATACACAAAGACTTAAAAGACATTATCAAGAAGTTCCCTTGCAACAAACAAGCGAAACAACGGTATAATTGTTGCCATTACCGGAATGACCATCGTAATCAACAGGAGATTTTTGATCAGTTTTTCTGCCTTTAAATTCCATTCTGCTAAGCGCATAGCGCTCATCATACAAATTGGAATTCCTACGATCAAAGTAGACAAAACCGCTTTCAATGAATTTGTGATACCTGTAAGCACTAGTCCGCCTCTTCTTCCTCCGCCGAATATCTCCGCATAATTACCAAAAGGTAACCGCTTCCGGAAGAAGTTCTGTCGTCTTGGCAAACATGGCATACTCTCCGGAGTAATCGAAATCACAAAGGTCCAAATAAAGGACCAAGAACCAGAAATAAAAAAACACCAAAAGCGCCACAAAAATATCCTGCTTTTTTTCAAGTATTTCATCAGTATTCCACCTCTTATTAAGACTCTTGAGATAGAACACTCAAGGATAGCGGCAAATATTACAAGATAGGTCACCGCGCTCCCCTTTACCGAAATCTAAGAAAGTAAAGGTTGTCAGATAACTTTCCACCAATATATTTTTTCCCATATCACTGTAACCGGACAATGCGATAATTTCGTCAAACACATTAACCGCCGTCACAGACGTTGAAGTGATTCCATGCCAATAAAAGGAAGCATCAGCGAAAGGTAATCCGACGGAAAATCTGGAACGTACCTGCACCGTCAATCTTAGCCGCTTCATATAATCCATGAGGAATCGATTGTCTGCCCGCCAGACATACAAGCGCCATAAAAGGTACACTTCTCACACAACTACAATCGCCGACAACAAGAAGCATCCAGCGGAGGTCAGCCATTCCACCGGCTTGCCGCCCTTGCCGAGCCCGATCGATACTTTATTCATAAACCATAGCCGAGTGAAAACAAATTTCCACAAATCCATTCACATAAGGCGGCAGCGCCCACGGCAATACTGCTATTGCCAGAGGATACCTGCTCCTTTAACTTGAATATTTAAAAACAAAGAAACCAGCACGCCTAAAATAGATGTTGCACAACAACAAGCACCAAGAGAAAGAGCGTATTCTGAAGGCTATACCAGAATGACTCCGATTTCAAAATATTTTATAATTGTCAAATCCGATAAAGCGGATATCCCCCGGCGCAGTCAGCTTCCATTTTTTAGACTGTACGAAAATGTTGCCGCTATCGGGTAAAATACTAATACACCCATGATTAATATCATGGGTGCAAGTAAAAGATAAGGTAATATCTTTTTTTTCATTTTTTATTTATCCTGTTCTACTAATTCTGTAATCTTAGCATTCATATCTTCAAATGCTTCTTCTGCGGTCATCTCACCCAGAGCCATCTTATTGATTGCATTGTACATTGCAGAACTCATCTCTGCGTAGTAAGCCGGAATACCATTCGGGAATGGAGAAACGATTCTCTCTGCTTCATCCATCATAGCACCTGCATTTTTGATTGTTCCGTCTTCAACAAGCGCTTTCAAAACAGAGTTTCTTGTTGGGATAGCACTGTTAGAAGCATTTAATTTTTTCTGCATATCCACAGATGTATACCACTCAACGAATTTCTTAGCAGCTTCTTTGTTCTCAGAGAATTTTGTTACTCCAAGACCTTCCGGAAGAGCCATTGTTACTTCCGTGGATTTTGCCTCTTTACCTGGCAGCAAGGATTGGTGCGATCTGTCCAACACACTGCACTCTTCCTCATTTGTGCTTCTGGATACGAAAGAAGTCGGTCCTGTTAAGAAACTTGCACTTCCGCCTGTCAGACGCTTGTAAGCATCCATTCCTGAAGATGTCTTATCCTCTGGAGCAACTAACTCTTCTTTTACAAGTGTTTCCATGTATTTCAGAGCTTCCATAACAGAATCTTCATTTAATGTTCCATCTTCGTTTCCATACTACACCGTTCATAGCGTATGCAAGCCACATTAAGCATGTAGAAGTCTTTTCTTCTGCATTTAATGCAATTGGGCAAATGGATAGTCAACAGTTCCTGTGGATTTTAATTTTCTACAAAGCTTCTAACACATCGTCCCATGTCTGTGGTTCTTCTGTAACACCTGCTGCTTTAAACTGCTCTGTATTATAGTAAGAAAGACGATAGTCATTTGCATAAGGAATCGCTAATACTTTATCTTCTTTGTAAATGTCTCAAGTGTCGGCATATCGGCTTTGTCTTCTTCTGACACTTCTAATGGCTCTAACCAGTCTGCGTAGAATTCTCCTACCCACGACCAGTCAACCTCTACGACATCAGCGACAGCCTGTCCGCCGGATGCTGCTGTTGCAAGTTTTTCACGGATATCATCCCATCCCACTTCATTGACAACCACTTCGATTCCTGTCTCATCCGTAAATGATGCTAACTGATCATCAGTCGGAATTGCCCAGTCCGAGCCATCAATGTAATAGACTCTCCCTTGTCCTCTTTTGGCTTTTCACTTTTCTCTTCTTTTTCCGCATCCTGCGATCATTGCTGCGCACATTGACACAACAAGCAGAATGCTTACGAGTTTTTTTCATACGAAATCCTCTCCTTATCTTATATATTTATAGTATATATTTTAACAACAGCAGGAAGATACTTCCAATAGATAATCTTTATGTGTTATTGCATTTATAGGAAATATCTATTAAAGCATCTCGATAAATGCTGTGATTCTTGTATTTAACTGACCGATATCTGCCTGTGAATAGTCTGTCTCCACACTGATATACGGAAGTTTCTTCTCTTCGTTGACAAATTTGCGAATTCCGAATGACTCAACGTTATAAGTATGGCATGCCTGAAGCGTCATTTCACAACACCGTCCACTTTATACTCATCGATCAGTCTTCCAAGAAGTTCCAGACGGTTTGATTCGGTGTCATTACAGAACATCCGATGTCCAGATAACGTCTTGCCAAA